>Ga0081539_10003599_pt1 | contig 18745 bp, 20 predicted proteins | sample TabmetS4T2R2_FD_71023 | JGI IMG/M metagenome (GOLD analysis project Ga0081539, IMG submission 71023) | Tabebuia heterophylla rhizosphere microbial communities from the University of Puerto Rico - S4T2R2 | ecosystem: Host-associated > Plants > Roots > Rhizosphere ...
GACCCGGAACCCGGGTCGTGGGGGCGAATCGGCACCGACGCCGTGCTGTAGCGCCTGGAGGCGCGAGCCCGTCAGCTCACCCCGTAGGCCGAGCCACCGGTCCACATGCGCCATCCACGTCGTCCGACAGCGTCGTTCCCATGCCTGCTCGCTCGAGCCGGCGCGCTTGCCCTGCTCGCGCTCGGTGCGCCGGCGGCAGCCGCCGCGCAGGCCACGAGCGAGCCCTCGGGCGGTGTGTCGCCGACGGCCCAGCCGGTTCAGAGCGTCCCCGTGTCGGCGACGAGCTCGCTGCTGCCCGCCCCCGTCGACCTCGGAGGGCGCATCGGCGCGATCGTTGGCATGCAGGTCACGCTGCAGGGCAACATCCCCGGCGCTGCGGGGCGCCCCGTCCTCCTTCAGCGCGAGGACCCGCGGCAGGGCTGGGTCGTCATCGCCACGACGGTCGCCGGGCCGGACGGGTCCTTCAGCGCCACCTGGAGCGTGGACCGCATCGGCTCGTTCCAGACGCGCGCGATCCTGTCGACGACGGGCGCGGTGCAGGCGGCGTCCGCCCAGGCGCCGCTCACCCCGATCACCGGGTACCGCGCCGCCAAGGCGACCTACTTCGGCCCCGGCCTGTTCGGTCGCCGCACGGCATGCGGCCAGCGCCTCACGCGGCGCCTGCGCGGCATCGCGCACCGCAGCCTGCCGTGCGGCAGCATCGTCGAGCTCGTCTACAAGGGACGCATCGTGCGCGCCCCGGTCGTCGACCGCGGCCCGTACCACCACGGCATCCGCTACGACCTGACCCAGGCGACCGCGCGCGATCTCGGCTTCCGTGCGACGGACGTCGTCGGCGCGGCGCTCGTCGCCGGGCCGCGCGCTTAGCTTAGTGGGTCACACCGGCGGGTCGCCCGATCGGCTGCTCGGGTAGTGCACCGGGCGTGACCACGCACGTTCCCCGTCGCATCCTGCTCACGGGCGCCACCGGGTACATCGGCGGCCGCCTGCTTCCCGTTCTCCTCGAGGACGGCCACAGCATCCGTGCGCTCGCCCGCGATGCCCGTCGCGCGCGCGAGTCGCTTCCCGCCGAGGTCGACGTCGCCGAAGGCGACGTGGTGAGCGGCGCCGGGCTCGCCGAGGCGCTCGACGGCATCGGCGTCGCCTACTACCTCGTCCACTCGATGGGCGGCGGCTCGGGCGACGACTTCGCCGAGCGCGACCGCCGCGCGGCCGCGAACTTCGGCAGCGCCGCGCGTGACGCCGGCGTGGAGCGCGTCGTCTACCTCGGCGGCCTCGAGGGAACCGATGGCGCGGCCAGGTCCGAGCACCTGCGCAGCCGCGAGGAGGTCGCTCGCGTGCTCGCCGAGCACGTCCCGACGATCCATGTGCGGGCCGCGATGGTGATCGGCAGCGACTCCGCCTCCTTCGTGATGCTGCGCTCGTTGGTGGACCGGCTGCCCGTCATGGTCGTCCCCCGCTGGCTGGACACGCGCACGCAGCCCGTCGCGATCGAGGACGTCACCCGGACGCTCGCCGCGCTCGCCGACCTGCCCTCCCCACCCTCCGAGGTCCAGCTCGGCGGCGCCGACGTGCTCTCCTACCGCGAGATGATGCAGCGCTACGCGCGCGTAGCGGGTCGCCGCTCGCCGGCCATCCTCCGCGTGCCGGTGCTCTCCCCTCGACTGTCCTCCTACTGGGTCGGGCTCGTCACGCCGGTGGGGATGTCGCTGGTGCGCCCGCTCGTCGACGGCCTCACGTCGGAGATGGTGGTGCGGAAGGCGCCGCCGCCCGGACTCAACGACGATCCGCTCGGCTTCGACGACGCGGTTCGCCAAGCGCTCGAGACCTGACGTAGCCTGCGCAGCCATGGCTCCGCTCGCCGCGCTCGCCATCGTGCTCGCTGGTGTCGGGGCCCTCTTCGCCGCTGTGCGCCGGCTGCTGAACCGGACCAAGCGCGTGGGCATCGCTGTGATCGTCGATCCCGACGAGCACACGCGCGTGGACGCCGAGGGCGCGGTCCACTCCGTCCAGGCGGCGGACCTCACGCTCCCTGCGGACGTCGTCGAGCGGATCTGGGATCCGCATCACCTGGAGCGGCTCGCGCGCACCTACTGGCGCTTCCTCAGCCGGGCGACGCTCGGCATCGTCCACGTCCGCTACACGAACTCCGGGCGCTACGTCGTGGCGTTCGCGAAGCCCTTCACCCTCCTGAGCTTCCACCCGCCCGACTACCACCTTGACGACGACGTGGGGATCGTGCGCTGGCGGATCCGCAAGGGCCTGCTCGTCGCGCAGCACGGCCGCGAGAGCGACGGCTACCTGGAGATCGAGGTGCGCCGCTGCGAGCGCGTCGGCGGGGATCGCGTGCGCCTGCACGTCCGCGTGGAGGTCGCGAACTTCTATCCGATGATCGCGTCGCGGATCGCGATGTGGGTCTACAAGGCGACCCAGTCGCGCATCCACGTCATCGTCACGCACGCCTTCCTGCGCTCGCTGGCGAAGCTCGACCTGGCGGAGTCGCGCGTGCAGCGCTTCCCGCAGCGGATGGCGCACATCAGGCGCCTGCGGCCGCGCGAGGTGAAGCGGGAGGCCGAGCAGGAGGTGGAGCGCGACCCTATCCGAAGCGCTCGCCGGTGACGGTCCGCAGCTTGGAGCGGTCGTGGGAGGCGATGATCCTCCGCACCGTGCCCGAGCGGGAGCGCATGACGAGCGACTCGGTCGACGCGCCCTTCGCCCCTTGGTAGCGCACGCCTTGCAGGACGTCGCCGTCCGTGACGCCGGTGGCGGAGAAGAAGCAGTGCTCGGAGCGGACGAGGTCGTCGGTCGTGAGCTGCTGGTCGAGGTCGTAGCCGGCGTCCAGCGCGGCCTTGCGCTCGTCGTCGTCGCGAGGCCAGAGGCGCCCGAGGAGCTCGCCGCCCGTGCACTTGATCGCCGCGGCGGAGATGACGCCCTCCGGCGTGCCGCCGATGCCGTACAGAAGATCGACCGGCGAGCGCTCGGAGACCGCCAGCAGCGCGCCTGAGACGTCGCCGTCGGAGATGAGGCGCACGCGCGCGCCCGTCGCGCGGATCTCGGCGATCGCCTGCTCGTGGCGCGGGCGGTCGAGCACGACCACCATCACGTCGCCGATGCCGACGCCGCGCCGCTTGGCGACGAGCGAGAGCGTCTCCTTCAACGGGCGGTCGAGGTCCAGGAGGTCCGCGATGTCCTCCGCGCCGGCGATCTTCTCCATGTAGACGCAGGGTCCGGGGTCGAACATCGATCCGCGCTCGGCCAGGGCGATGACGGCGAGGGCGTTGGGCATGCCCTTCGCGCACAGCGTCGTGCCCTCCAGCGGGTCGACGGCGATGTCGACCTCCGGCGGCGAGCCGTCGCCGATCTGCTCGCCGTTGTAGAGCATGGGAGCCTCGTCCTTCTCTCCCTCGCCGATGACCACGACCCCATCCATGCGGACGGTGCCGAGCACGAGGCGCATCGCATCCACGGCGGCCTGATCGGCGGCCTCCTTCTCGCCACGGCCGACCCAGCGAGCGGCGGCGAGCGCGGCGGCCTCCGTCACGCGCACGAGCTCCAGGGCCAGGTTGCGGTCGGGGAGCTCGTGCCCGGGCTCCTGCTGCTCGAGGACTTCGTGGTCGGCGCTCGTCATCTCGGACTCCTCTGCAAGGGGGGTCGAGCGACCCTAACTCACCGCCTTGGGAGAGGCGGACGCGCGGAGCACGATGCGCGTCTCGGTCTGGGCGGCGCCGGCCTCCCCGCGGATCGCGCGGACCGTGGCGTCGAGATCGTCGGCGTCGCGGCACGCAACGCGCACGTGGTAGTCGAAGCGTCCCGTGACGAAGGCGACCTCGCGGACGGCCGGGAGCGCGGTGACGAACTCCTCGAACGCGTCGGGCTGGGTGCCGGCGAGCAGCCGCACGTCGATGAACGCGTCCAGCCCGCGACCGACGCTGCCGAGGTCGACCGTCGCGGTGAAGCCGGTGATGATCCCGGCGCGCTCGAGGCGGCGGACGCGGTCGGCCGCGCCGTGCGGGCTCAGGCCGACCTCGGCGCCGAGGCTCGCGAAGGGCGTCCTTCCGTTTCGGACGAGGATGTTGATGATCCGGAAGTCGATGTCGTCCAGCGCTGTGGATTGCACAGAGATCACCCTCCAGCCTTGCAAGGATCGCAAGCGGAGGCGCATGCTGCACAGAGGATTCACTCAGAGCGGCATGAGGAGCAGGCGATGCGCGTCGGCGTCCCGACGGAGATCAAGGCGGATGAGTATCGGGTCGCGCTGACCCCGGCGGGGGTGCGCGAGCTCGTCGACGCGGGCCACGACGTGCTCGTGCAGCAGGGGGCGGGCGTCGGCTCCGGGATCACGGACGAGGACTACGTCGCGCAGGGAGCCGCACTCGCGCCCGACGCCGACGCCGTCTTCGAGCAGGCAGAGCTCATCGTGAAGGTCAAGGAGCCGCAGCCCGTCGAGGTCGCACGGCTGCGCCCGCGCCACACGCTCTTCACCTACCTCCACCTCGCACCGGACCCCGAGCTCACGCAGGGACTGCTCGCATCGGGCGCGACCTGCATCGCCTACGAGACGGTCACCGACCGCCAGGGCCGCCTGCCGCTGCTGGCGCCGATGAGCGAGGTCGCGGGCAAGATCGCCGCGCAGGCGGGCGCGTTCATGCTCGAGCGCCCGCTCGGCGGGCGAGGACTCCTGCTCGGGGGCGTCGCGGGAGTGGCCGCCGGGAAGGTGCTCGTCATCGGCGGCGGCGTGTCGGGGACGGAGGCTGCGCAGGTCCTCATCGGCATGGGCGCGGAGGTCTACGTCGCGGACCGCAACATCGATCGCCTGCGCGAGCTGGAGAACCTGCTCGCCGGGCGCGCGTCGACTATCTTCTCCTCCACGCTGGCCATCGAGCAGATGCTGCCGGAGATGGACCTCGTCATCGGCGCGGTCCTGCTCCCCGGGCACAAGGCGCCGCGCGTCGTCACGCGCGCGCAGCTCGGGCTCATGAAGCGCGGCGCGGTGCTCGTCGACATCTCGATCGACCAGGGCGGCTGCTTCGAGACCTCCCGTCCGACGACGCACTCCGATCCGACCTACGAGGTGGACGGCGTCACGCACTACTGCGTCGCGAACATGCCGGGCGCGGTGCCGATCACGAGCACGTACGCGCTGACGAACGCGACGATGCCCTACGTGCTGAAGCTCGCCGCGCAGGGGACGGCCGCGGCGCTGAGCTCCGACCCCTACTTCCTCAACGGGCTGAACGTGTGCGCCGGCCAGCTCACCTACGAGCCGGTGGCGCGCGACCAGGGCCTGGAGCTGACCGAGCCGCTCGACGCGCTCGGGCGGCTGGGGGCCGTCGCGGCCTAGCCGCTTCGCGGGGCTCCCGCCGCAGCGAGGCGCGCCTGCGTCTGGGCGGCGTGCGCCGTCGCCTGTTGCCAGTCCACGCGGATGACGCGCTCGCCGGTGGCCTCGAGCAGCGCCTGGCGCTCGGCGTCGTCCGCGCGGGCCTGCGGGTTGTCGTGCCATCGGCGCCCGTCGGCCTCGACCACGAGCCGCGGCGCCGCTCAGCGGAAGTCCGGGATCACCCTCCGGGCGGCGATGAAGAGCGGCACGTTGACGTCGGGCGGCGCGAACCCGCCCGCCCGGATCAGGTCGTGCAGGCGGTCCTCCAGCTCGCTGCGGGTCGGCGGTGCGCCGCCCGCATCACCTGCGGGTCGTGGTCCTCCAGCGGCAGGAAGACGACTGCGTCACTCTGAGTACCTCCACGGTCACTGGAATGACGCACCCCGCGAGCGTCGCACCCCGCGCGTCACTCGGGACCACGCGACGGTGACGAATCAGCGCACGGACTCCGCGATCCGCACGAGCTCGTCGAGCTCCCACGGACCCTGGGCGGTGAGTCGCAGCCAGAGGCCACCGGCCTGCCACGCCAGCTCGTGCACCGGCCGCAGCGACGGCTCCGCCTCGTCGAGCGGCGCGGAGCGGTGCGCGAAGGCGCCGAGCGGCTCGGGGTCCGGCAGCCCGCGCTCGGGCGGCTCGGCGAAGCCCGCCCAGAGCGCGAGGCGACCGGGGCCGCCGCGCGTGTCGTCCAGGTTCCATTCGACCTCGACGGCCTCCGGACCGGTCGCGACGACCTCGACCCAGCGCCCGAGCGGCAGGGGGACGCTGGGCAGCGGAACGGTCCGCCCGAGGTGCCGGTCGGCGGCGGCGATGCCCTCGAGCGGCTCGCGATCCACGGCGTGCAGTCTGCACGTCGGGCATCGGCGGCGTCCACTTGCACCTACACATGCATGATCGCATGTTATGGTGCAACGGTGCCCAAGACGATCCAGATCCGCGACATCGACGACGAGGTCTACGCGGGTCTGCGCAGACGAGCGGCAGAGGAGGGCGTCAGCGTTCCCGAGCTGCTGCGGGCCGAGGCGGTCCGCCTCGCGGCGCGGCCGAGCATCGCGACCTGGCTGGCCTCCACGCGACGGCGCGAATCCTCCATCGGCGCCGAGGAGGTCGTCCAAGCGCTCGACGAGCTGCGCGGCGGCGATGCTGGTCGTTGACGCCTCCTGCGTGGCGGAGGTGGTGCTCGCGGGGCCTGACGCGGAGCGGGTCCGACGCCGACTGGCCGCCGAGCCGGACCAGGCCTCCCCACATCTCGTCGACGCGGAGGTACTCGGGGTCGTCCGCGGGGCCCATCTCCGCGGCGAGCTGGATGCCACCGCGGCGCGCCATGCGGTCGAGGATCTCGAGTCCTGGCCCGCGACGCGCGTGGACCATCGACCGCTGCTGTCGCGAGCCTGGGCGCTGCGGGACTCGCTCTCGGCCCCCGACGCGCTCTACGTCGCGCTCGCCGAGGCCCTCGACGCCCCGGTGCTCACCCTCGACCGGCGGCTCGCCCGCGCGCAGGGGCCGCGCTGCCGCGTCGAGGTGCCGTGATTAGCCTCCCGTGCACATGGAGCTCCGGCGGCTACATCCGCACACGGCGACGGTGGAGGCAGCACGCGCGCTCGATGACCTCGGCCTGAACGAGCTCGCGCACCCCGACCGCCCCTACGTCGTGGCCAACATGGTCGCGAGCGTCGACGGCCGCACCACAGTGGAGGGCCGCTCCGCCCCGCTCTCCAGCTCGGCCGACCGGGTGCTCTTCCATGCGCTGCGCGGCCAGGTCGACGCTGTGCTCGCCGGCACCGGCACCCTGCGCGCCGAGCGCTACCGCCGGCTGATCCTCCAGCCCGAGCGCCGGGAGGAGCGGCGCGCGCGCGGCCTGGAGTCCGACCCCCTCGCGGTCGTCCTCACCCGCTCGGGCGACCTGCCCGATATCGAGATGCTCACCGATCCGGAGCAACCTCGGGTCATCTTCTCGAGCGATGACGCCGATCCCGCCTCCGCGTTCCGCCGTCTTCGCACCGAGCACGGCGTGCGTTCGCTGCTCTGCGAGGGAGGCGCGGTCCTCCTCGGCAGCCTCCTGCGCGCGAACCTCGTCGACGAGCTGTTCTTCTGCCTCGCCCCCGTGCTCGCCGGAGGCGAGGGCCAGGTGACGGTGGCGGGACCTGCGCTGCATCCGCCCGTCACACTCCAGCTCGTGCACCTGCTCGAGCACGAGGACGTGCTGTTCATGCGCTATCGGATAGGAATCGGGCGTGGCTGATCGCGTCGTTGGCGTGGACGTCGGCGGGACCAAGGTCGCGGTCGCGGCCCTCGAGGGCTCGCGCATGACCGAGGTCGGCTCCTGGCCGACCGGCGTCGACAACGAGGAAGAGCTCCTCGGCCAGTTCACGACCGCGATCAAGGCCGCAGGGCCCGCGGACGCGGTGGGGATCGCGGTCCCCTCCGCCGTCGACTTCGCGACGGGGACCGCACGCTTCAGCGTGAACATCCCCCTCGCGGGCGTCCCGTTGCGAGAGATCCTGCGCGAGCGCCTCGGCGTCCCCGTCTACGTCGACAACGACGCCACCTGCGCCGCGCTCGCCGAGGCCTACGACGACGACGGCAACCCCGTCGCCCGCCACCTCGTGATGCTCACGGTCGGCACCGGCATCGGCGGCGGCATCGTCATCGGCGGGCGCATCTACCGCGGCGCGACCGGCGCGGCCGCAGAGCTGGGCCATCAGATCGTCGGCGCCGACCTCACCACCGGCGCGCCGGCCCCGGGCGAGCGGCCGCCGCATCCGGGATCGCTCGAGGCGCTGAGCGCCGGCAGGGGCCTGCACGCCCTCGCCCGCGAGCGTGGCCTGGCGGACGGCGAGGAGGCGGTCAAGCGCGCCCACGAGGGACATCCCGAGGCGCTGGAGTGCCTGCGCATCCTCGGCGAGCGCGTCGGCATCGGCGTGGCGAACGCGATCAACACGTTCGATCCCGACATGGTCGTGCTCGGCGGCGGCATCTCGGCCGCGGCGCGCGACCTGCTGCTCGAGCCGGCGACGCGCGTGGCGCAGGAGTACGTGATGCCGGGCGTCGGCACGAAGACGCGCATCACGCTCGCGCGCTACGCGAACAAGGCAGGGATGCGAGGGGCGGCGCTGCTGGCCGGACAGGAGCTCGCAGCGGAGCACGGGGAGGATGTACGGCACGGCGTGGCGACGACGTAACTCAGGAGGTTCCTCAGTGCAGATCGGCTTCATCGGCCTAGGGCGAATGGGCGGCAACATGGTCGCGCGCATTCGTCGTGACTCCGACCACGAGGTCGTCGCGTACGACCACAACGCGGAGAACGTCCAGCGGGCCGAGAGCACCGGCGCGTCGGGAGCGGGATCTCTGGAGGAGCTCGTCGGCAAGCTCCAGGCGCCCCGAACCGTGTGGATCATGGTGCCTGCGGGCCCGCCGACCGAGGAGACCGTCGAAGCGCTGGCCGGGCTGCTCGAGCCCGGCGACACGATCGTTGACGGCGGCAACACGAAGTGGAAGGACGACCTCGCGCGCGCACAGGAGCTTCAGCCGAAGGGGATCCACTACGTCGACGTCGGAACGAGCGGCGGCGTCTGGGGCCTGGAGGTCGGCTACTGCATGATGGTCGGCGGACCCGACGAGGCGGTGCAGCGGCTCGCGCCGATCCTCGACATCCTCGCTCCGCCCACGAGCGAGGAGAGCCGGGCCATCGTCGGCGACAGGGGCTGGGGGCACTTCGGTCCCTCCGGCGCCGGCCACTACGTGAAGATGGTCCACAACGGCGTGGAGTACGGGCTCATGCAGGCGTACGCGGAAGGCTTCGACCTCTTCAACAAGTGCGAGTTCGACCTCGACAACGCGAAGATCGCGCACCTGTGGCAGCAGGGCTCCGTCGTGCGCTCGTGGCTGAACTCGCTCGCCGCGCGCGCCTTCGAGATGCACGGCAACGACCTCGGCGACGTCGGCGCCTACACGGCCGACTCCGGGGAGGGGCGCTGGACGATCGAGGACGCGATGGAGAAGGACGTCCCCACGCCGGTCATCACCGCCTCGCTGTACGCGCGGTTCTACTCGCGCGGCAACGGCGACTACACCCACCGTGTGCTGGCCGCGCTGCGCGAGCAGTTCGGCGGCCACGCGATCGAGAAGCACGCCGAGTGACATGAGCACTGCAACCCCCCAGCAGGAGAACCCCCTCGCCGTCGGCCTGGAGCGCCTCCCGGTCCACCCCACGACGCTCACGATCTTCGGCGCCACCGGCGACCTCGCGCAGCGCAAGCTGCTGCCCGCCCTCTACAACCTCGCCCACGAGGGCGCGCTGCCGGAGCGCTTCCACCTCGTCGGCATCTCGCGCGCCGAGCACGACGACGACGAGTTCCGCAACATGGCGGCCGACGCGATCCGCCGCTTCTCGCGCCGCACGCCGGACGAGGCCGTCCTCACCCGCTTGCTGGCCGACGTGCGCTACGTGACGGGCTCGTTCGACGAGGAGGAGGCCTACGCGAAGGTCGGCGAGGTCCTCGACGCGTTCGACGAGGCCGACGGCGGGAACCTCCTCAATCGCTGCTTCTACCTCTCCACCGCGCCGATGTTCTTCCCGGTCATCGTCGAGGCGCTCGGGCGCGCCGGCCTCAACGAACGCGACAGCGCGGACGTCCGCGTCGTCATCGAGAAGCCCTTCGGCACGAGCCTCGCCGAGGCGCAGGAGCTCAACAACCGCGTGCTGAGCGTCTTCCAGGAGCGCCAGGTCTTCCGCATCGACCACTACCTCGGCAAGGAGACGGTCCAGAACGTCATGGCGTTCCGCTTCGCCAACGGGCTGTTCGAGCCGCTCTGGAACCGCAACTACATCGACCACGTGCAGATCACGGCGTCGGAGGACCTCGGGATCGGCTCACGCGCCGGCTACTACGACAGCGCCGGCGCGCTGCGCGACCTCGTGCAGAACCACATGCTCCAGCTCCTGTGCCTGCTGTGCATGGAGCCGCCGGTCATGTTCACGGCGAACGAGGTCCGCGACGAGAAGGTGAAGGTCCTGCACGCGATCACGGCGCCGACGGTCGACACGGTTGCGCAGATGGCGATCCGCGGGCAGTACACCGCGGGTTCGGTGGGCGCCGAGGACGTCGTGGGCTACCTCGAGGAGGAGGGCGTCCCGCAGGACTCGCATACGGAGACGTACGCGGCGCTGCGCCTGGAGGTCGACAACTGGCGCTGGGCCGGCGTCCCCATGTACCTGCGCACCGGCAAGCGCCTCGCGCGTAAGGTGACCGAGATCGCGGTCGTGCTCAAGCCGGTCCCGCACCTCGGCTTCCAGCAGGACGGCACGCAGGACGTGCGTCCCAACCAGCTCGTCATGACCGTGCAGCCCAACGAGGGCGTGTCGCTCTCGCTGGGCGCGAAGGTGCCGGGAACGCGAATGCGCATCCGCCCGGTGAACATGGAGTTCCTGTACGGCACCGCGTTCATGTCGGAGTCGCCCGAGGCCTACGAGCGGCTGATCCTCGACGTCATGCGCGGCGACGCGACGCTCTTCACCCGAAACGACGAGGCCGAGGCGCAGTGGCGCATCATCGACCCGATCGAGCAGGCGTGGGAGAAGGACACGACGCCGCCCGCGACGTACGAGGCCGGCACGCAGGGACCCGCCGAGGCCGCGAACATCCTGCTCGGGGACGACCGTTGGAGGGCGATCTGATGGCGGTGGCCGAGCGCACCGACAACGTCTGGAGCGAGCGCGACACCACGCCCGGTGCGGTCGAGGAGGCCCTGCGCGTCCTGCTGTCCGAGCGCCACGCGCAGAGCTCGGGCTACGTGCCCGCGCGGGCCCTGAACCTGGTCTGCATCGTCGACCGCGAGTGGAGCGGGGAGATCGCCAACCGCCTGCGCGGCATCGGCCGCTTCCACGCGTCGCGCACGATCGTCTGCGCGTACGAGAGCGGCCGTACGACGATGGACGCCACCGCGAGCATCGTCACCGACGGCGTGCCCAGCCCCGGCGAGTTCGCCCTCATGCGCGAGACGATCGTCCTGAACGTCGGCCAGGAGCACCTCGCGCAGCTCGACCGCATCGTCGACCCGCTCGTGGTGACCGACGTGGCGACCGTGATCTGGTCGCCGCACGGCCACTCCGAGGCGATCGACGCCCTCCTCTCCCTCGCGCAGGTGGTCCTGCTCGACTCCGTCGACGACCCGGACCCGCATCACGCGCTCGCCCGCGTCTGCGAGCTCGCTGCGCGCGCTCACATCGTCGACCTCGCCTGGTTGCGCACGACCCCGTGGCGCGAGCGCATCGCCTCCGCGTTCGACCCGCCGGCGCGCCGGCCCGAGCTGGGGACGATCTCCGGCGTGACCGCGCGCATCCGCGAGGGATCGGAGGTCGCCGGCCTGCTGCTGCTCGGATGGATGTGCTCGCGGCTCGGGTGGAAGCCCGGGCCGCTGACGGCGCGGCAGAGCACGCTGAGCGGCCGCGCACGCGGGCGGCGCGGCGAGGTCGAGCTCAAGCTCGAGCACACGCCGCAGATGTCCGTGCCGGGGCTGGCGGGGATCGAGCTGCGGACGGCGGCCGGTGCGACGCTCAGCCTCGAGCGCGGCACCGGCGGCCTGACGGCGCGGCGGACGGAGCGCGACGGGACGGAGCGCTCGTGGACGGTCCTCGGCGCCTCGCGGGGCGAGCCGGGCATCCTGGGAGAGGGGCTGCGCCAGGCGCTCGTGCGCGACGCCACCTACAGCGAGGCCCTGAATGCCGCGAGGGAGCTCCTGTGAAGCAGATCGTCGGCGAGGTCCTCCAGGGCGGCTCACCCTTCCCGCCGATCGCGGACTACGCCTTCCTGTCGGACTGCGAGACGTGCGCGCTCGTCGCCCCGAGCGGCAACGTCGAGTGGATGTGCCTGCCGCGCTTCGACGGGGCCAGCATCTTCGGAGCGATGCTCGACCGCGAGGCGGGCGGCTTCCTGCTCGCGCCGCTGGACCACAAGGTCCCCAACGGCCGCCGCTACATCCCGGGGACGAACATCCTCGAGACGACCTGGGGCACGAAGACCGGCTGGGTGATCATCCGCGACGTGCTGCTCGTTGGGCCGTGGCGGCACACCGACGAGCGGTCCAAGACCCACCGCCGCTCCCCCACCGACTACGACGCCGAGCACGTCCTCCTGCGGACGCTGCGCTGCGTGAACGGGACCGTGGAGATCCACCTGGAATGCGAGCCGGTGCTCGACTACGGGCTCAGCCAGGTCACCTGGACCTACACCGGCCCGGGCTACCACGAGGCGGCCGCCCGCTCGGAGGGCAACGACATCGAGCTGGTCCTCACAACCGACCTCAACCTGGGCTTCGAGGCGTCACGCGCCCGCGCGCGGCGCACCATGCGCGACGGCGACACGGCCTACTGCGCGCTGACGTGGAACGGCGCGCCGGCGCCGCAGTCCTACGAGGACGCCTACGCCCGTCTCGTGCGCACCGCCGACTACTGGCACGAGTGGCTCGCGCACGGCGACTTCCCGGACCACCCGTGGCGACCGTACCTGCAGCGCTCCGCGCTCACGCTGAAGGGCCTGTCCTACGCGCCCACCGGCGCCATGGTCGCGGCCGCGACGACGTCGCTGCCCGAGACGCCGCGCGGCGAGCGCAATTGGGACTACCGCTACTCCTGGATCCGCGACTCCACGTTCATGCTGTGGGGCCTCTACACGCTCGGCTTCGACTGGGAGGCCAACGACTTCTTCTACTTCATCGCCGACGTCGCGGGGAGCGAGCACGACCTGCAGATCATGTACGGGATCGGCGGGGAGCGGCTGCTGGAGGAGCGCGAGCTCAACCACCTCGACGGCTACGAGGGAGCGAGGCCGGTGCGCATCGGCAACGGCGCCTACTCGCATCGCCAGCACGACGTGTGGGGGACGATCCTCGACTCCTTCTACCTGCACACGAAGTCGCGCGACGGGCTGCCCGACCGGTTCTGGCCGATCCTGTGCAAGCAGGTCGAGATGGCGATCACGCACTGGCGCGAGCCCGACCGCGGCATCTGGGAGGTGCGCGGCGAGCCCAAGCACTTCACCTCCTCGAAGGTCATGTGCTGGGTCGCCTGCGATCGCGGCGCCCGGCTCGCGCGGCTGCGCGACGACGACACCCACGCGGAGCGCTGGCAGGCCGCGGCCGACGAGATCCACGCCGACATCCTCGAGCACGGCATCGACGAGCGCGGCGTGTTCGTGCAGCACTACGAGACGGACGCGCTGGACGCCTCGCTGCTGCTGCTGCCGCTCGTGCGCTTCCTGCCGCCGGAGGATCCGCGGGTCCGCGCGACGGTGATGGCGATCGCCGACGAGCTGACCGTCGACGGGCTCGTGCTGCGCTACAAGGTCGAGGAGACCGACGACGGGCTCAGCGGCGAGGAGGGGACGTTCGCGATCTGCTCGTTCTGGCTGGTCAGCGCGCTGGCGGAGATCGGCGAGACGTCCCTGGCCCGCGAGCTGTGCGAGCGGATGCTGAGCTTCGCGAGCCCCCTGCAGCTCTACGCCGAGGAGATCGATCCGCGGTCCGGCCGCCATCTCGGCAACTTCCCGCAGGCGTTCACGCACCTGGCGCTCATCAACGCCGTCATGCACGTGATCCGCGCGGACTCCGAGCTTGCCGCCGCACAGGCGCCGCTCACGGTGCTGCAGGATGCCGGCCCCACCGAGCCCATGGAGGGCACCACGTGACAGACCGTCCCGTCGTCACCGTCGCGGCGGACGCCGAGGCGGTCGCCCGCCGCGCGGCGGACGTCATCGCCAATCACGTCAACGACGCCCGCGTACGCAAGGTGGAGGTGCACATCGCGCTGGCCGGCGGCTCGACGCCGCAGCGGGCGTACGAGCTGCTGGGGGACATGCAGGGGAGTTGGTGCGGGGTGCACCTGTGGCTGGGCGACGAGCGCTGCGTGCCCGAGGACCATCCCGACTCCAACACGAAGATGATCCGCGAGAGCCTGCTGAACCGGTTGCGCGCGCCCGAGCCGCCGACGCTGCACCACGTGCGCGGCGACCTGGTGCCGGAGGACGCGGCGTGGCTCTACGGCTACGAGATCGTGCGCGCGATGGGCGAGCGGCCGGTCTTCGACGTCGTGCTCCTCGGCATGGGGCCGGACGGGCACACCGCGTCGCTGTTCCCGGGCCATGAGGAGGCGGAAGCCGAGGCGGCGCCGGTCATCGCCGTGCGCGACAGCCCCAAGCCGCCGCCGCACCGGATCACGCTGACGATGCCCGTGCTGCACCGCGCGCGCTTCACGCTGCTGCTGGTGACGGGCGCCGAGAAGGCCGACGCGCTCGCGCGCGTGCGCGCGGGCGACCCGGAGCTGCCGCCCGGCCGGCTGGGCGACGGGCTCGACGAGATCGTCTGCGACCCGGCGGCGGCCGGTGGCTGAAGTCGTCCTCGTCCGGCATGCGGAGACCGAGTGGTCCCTCGCGGGGAAGCACACGGGTCGCACCGACATCCCGCTGACCGAGCACGGACGCGAGCTCGCCAAGGCGCTGGCGCCCCGCCTCGCCGGACGGGCGTTCGCCCGCGTCCTCTCAAGCCCGCTCTCCCGCGCGCGCGAGACCGCGAGCCTCGCCGGCCTCGAGCCCGAGCTCGACGACGACCTGCTGGAGTGGGACTACGGCGAGTACGAGGGGATCACGACGAAGGAGATCCATCAGACGCGCCCGGGCTGGGACCTCTGGACCGACGGCGTCCCCGGCGGCGAGATGCCCGGTGACGTGGCCGCGCGCGTCGACCGGGTCATCCAGCGGGCGATCGCGGCGGACGGCGACGTCTGCCTCGTCGCCCACGGCCACGTGCTCCGGGCGCTCGGCGCGCGCTGGGTGGAGGAGCCGCCGTCCTTCGGCGCCCGGCTGTGGCTGGGCACGGGCGCCGTGTGCACGCTGGGCTGGCAGCGCGGGACGCGGGCGCTGCTGACCTGGAACGTGTAGCTACTGGCCCTGCAGCCTCCGCCCCGCCGCCGCGTACGCCTCGGCGATGTCGCGCGTGAAGTTCGCCTGCGCCGACGCGATCGTCGTGACCCAGTCCCACGGGCTCGCCTTCCCGGCCTCCTCCTGCACGTCAGCGACCGTCTTGAGGAGCTGCTGGTAGCTCTGCAGGTACGTCTCCCCGGACCGCCGGCTCGCCTCGATGATCCGCTCGTTCAGCTGGCGAACCTGCTCGACGAGCTCCTCGACACCGGCGTCGCCGCTCGGGTTCTTCGGCTCTGGGCTCATGGCTCCTCCGGAGGTCGGGACGAACGGCCTTTGCAGGCGCATTCCTACCCCATTCAGGACGACGCCGCCCTCCGCACCCGGACCAGCTGCAGGGCGGCGAGCCCCAACGTCGCCAATGCGAGCGCCGCGATCGCGGGCACGACGATGAGCACGCGGCCCGCCTGGAACGCGATCTGGGAGGCGACGAGGTAGGCGACCGCCGCGCCGGCGACCACGGCGGCGGCCAGTCGCGTACGCAGCGCGACGATCGCCAGTGCCGGCAGGACGCCGAGCACCACGACGGCGAGCACCGCGATCACCGGATGCGCATCGCGCAGGGGCGAGCCGCGGAGCATCGTCGAGAGCGCCTCGGCGTGGAGCTCGGCGCCCGGGACGGGCGTCCCGCCGTCGAGCGTCGCGCGGTAGACGTCGTCGGACTCCTGCGGGACCACGCCGATGACGACGCTCTGCCCTCTCAGGACGCGCGGCGCGACGCGCCCGCTCAGGACGTCGAGCGCCGAGACGCGCCGGACGGTGCCGGCGGGCCCGTGCATGTCGATCCACGTCGTGCGCTCCGACTGCCCGCCCCACGCCCGGCGCTCGGCCGTGGGCAGGTGGTCGAGGCGGCTGCGCAGGGCGCCGCGCTGCACGACGTCGGCCGCGGCGAACGCGAGCGTCGGCGCGGAGACGTCCGGCGCGGAGACGGCCGGCGCGCGGTCTCGCGCGAAGGTGACCTGGTAGTCCGCTCGCCGGATGCGGTCGTCGACGTCCTGCGGGAGTCCCGCGTAGCCGAAGCGCGCCCGGACGTGCTGCGTGAGGTCCGGAACGCCCATGAGGACCGGCCGCATGACTCGGGTCCCGTCGCGAAGCTCGACGGCGTTGGTCGTCAGTGCATCGTAAGCGACCACGAGGCGCTCGCCTGCGACGCGCATCGCCGCCATCAGCGCCCTGTCGTCGGCGGGGTCGTCCGCCCCGCCCTCGAAGATCACGTCGAGCAGTATCACGGCCGGTCCGGCACCGCTCACGCTGCGCAGCAGGCGCGCGTGCTGGGCTCGCGGCAGGACCGTGTCGCCGGACGGTGCCAACGCGCTCAGCGTCCGGTCGTCCACAGCGACGAGAAGCACGCCCGGATCGGGCGCACGCTCGCCGCGCACTGCGAACCGCGCGTCGACGGTCACCAACTCCAGGCGCCGAAGCACAGTCGGATTCCAGAGGTACAGCCCGACCGCGACGAGCACGGAGGCGAGCGCGATGGCGAGCGCCGCGAGGCGGCGCGAGCGTACCTCCAAACGGCGCGTGCGCTCCTCCGCGTGGCGCCGTCGCCAGTCGAGGATCGCGGGGGCGAGGACCTCGTGGAAGATCTCGCGCCGGCGCACTCCCTCGCCGTCGGGTGACGAGACTGGCCGCAGGATCCGCCCGCGCTCGAGGTGCTCCAGTGCCGGCTCCAGCGCCGCCTCGTCGGCCTCGGAGAACCCGCTCAGCTCGGGCGTGCTGAGCGCGATCTTCCTCCCGGCCGACGTGACCAGGTAGCGCAGCGCCGCCGCCGCCGCGTCGGCCTGATCGGCCGGCAGCCCGGCCATGACGTCGTCCAGGTGGGCGTGGACGATCCGGTTCGCGCCGCCGAGCCGCTCCAGCGTGGTGAGACGCAGCACCTGGGAGCCGGCGGTCTCCTCCTCATCCCACAGGCGCCGCATCACCAGCTGCAGGTAGGCCGCCTCGACGGGGCCCGGTCCGCGCGCGCCTCCCTCCTCTCCGAGCGCGAGGCGCCCACGCCGCACCTGCGCGAGCACCTCCTCCACGAGCGCGGACTCGACCTCACGATGCGTCTCGCCGGCCGGCAGGCCGCGGTTGAACGCCCGAATGGGTCCGACGATCGCGTCGTGCGCCGCGTCCGCATCGAGGAAGTCGAGATGCAGAACGTTGCCGAGGATGCTCGGAATCCGGCCCTTGAACCGCTGATCCACGAGCGACAGCGCGTCCTGTCGGACCGAGAGCAGGAAGCTCGCGCGCAGCGTCGGGGCGGTGACGCAGCGCACGAGCTCGTCGTCGAACGCGCGGTCGTCTTCCCGGGGATCGATCAGGATGTCCTCGAACCGGTCGAGGATGAGCACCGGTGTGCTTCCGGTCTTCTCGCCGATCGTGGCGAGCGCCTCGTCAAGGCGATCCCGCGGGAGTGACAGCTCGGTAGCGTCTGCGAGCATCGTGCGGGATGCCGTCTCGAGCTCGGCGATGAGCAGGTCGGTGGAGCCGCGCCGCCACCCGCTGAACACGAAGGGCAGGTAACGGACGACACCGGCCTCCTTGCGGCTGTCGGCCGCCAGCTCCTTCAGTCGTGCCGACACGCCGGCGTGCAGCAGCGAGGTCTTTCCGACGCCGCTCTCGGCGCAAAGCAGCGTGAGTCGCGACCCACGCAGGTTGAAGATGACGCGCCGCCGGTCCGCCTCGCGGCCGAAGAAGAAGTCCTTGTCCTCCTCGCCGAAGTGATCCAGGCCGACGTACGGTGCGCTCATCGGTCCAGCTGCGGCAGGCGGCCGAGCTCCGCGTACAGCGCGAGGACGTAGCGCGCGAGCTTCTCGTCGACCACGTCGACGCCGAAGTCCTCCCACAGCTCGCGCTCGACGTCGTCGAGCCCCGAGCCCACCGCCCACGACCGCGCCTCCAGGCGGCTTCCCAAGAGGCGCCGCGGGAACACCCGCAAGCCCCAGCCGCGGAGGCTGTAGCCGAGGAACAGGAAGTGGCTGTCGCGAACCTTCTCGAGGATCTGCACCGGCACCGATTCGCCGACGGGGCCGTCGGCGAGGTAGCCGATGAGGTCGTCCTCGGTGACGACGAAGTTGTCGCGTACCTCCCAGCCGGGCCCCAGGTCCGCCAGGCCGCCGTGGAGCTTGAGGATCACGGTGCGCGTGAGGTCCCCGTCCTCCTCGATCGGCAGGCCGACGTACTCGTTCGGACGGAGGATCGGCCTGGGGCCGCCGTTGCCCGGGTCCCACCACGGGATGTGCACGAAGCGCCCGCGGTGGTCGCCGCCGGCGAGGAAGACCACGAGGTCGTACGGCTCGTGCACGAGGTCGAAGGCGCGCTCGAGCGACGTGTCGTAGTTCGTCGTGACGACGAGCTGGTGGCGCTCGCGCCCGACCTCCCGCAGGCGCCCCGGCACGGCGGGGACGAACCGGGG
>Ga0081539_10003600_pt1 | contig 18743 bp, 13 predicted proteins | sample TabmetS4T2R2_FD_71023 | JGI IMG/M metagenome (GOLD analysis project Ga0081539, IMG submission 71023) | Tabebuia heterophylla rhizosphere microbial communities from the University of Puerto Rico - S4T2R2 | ecosystem: Host-associated > Plants > Roots > Rhizosphere ...
GAAGTAGTCGGCCTGGCTGCCGCCGAAGCCCTGACCGTTGTTGTTCGGCTCGTTGTGGACCTCGAAGTCGTCGACCCGGTAGTCGTTGCGCACGTTCAGCCAGTACACCGTGGCGAACACGTGCTCCCACCACTCGTTCCAGTCGGCGGTGGTGGTGGGCGGGTTCGCCGACCAGGACGGGTTGCCGTTGTTGTCCCGGTTGCGGATGGTCAGCACGGTACGGACGCCGGCGCTCTTGAGCCCGGTGAAGAGGGTGGCGGCGGTGCCGGGCCACAGGTTGTCGGTGCCCGACCACCAGTAGTCGCTGCCGGCCGGCGGGCTGGTCATCGCCCGGTCCCACCAGGACCAGTTGACCACGTTCGGGTCCGCCTTGATCGCGTCGATCGACGGTGAGCCGTACACCCCGTCGTCGTCCTGTTGCTCCCAGCGGGCCATCCCGCCGTACACGCGGTACGTCGTCATGCCCGCGGCCTGCAGGTCCGCCGGGTCGAACCGCACGTTGCCCTCGGTCGCGCCGAAGTAGCAGGTGCTCGTTCCCCATTGCTGGCCGGACACGGTGATCGTGCTGTCCGGTCCCCGTGCCGGCGCGGCCAGCAGGGCCAGCGGCAGGATGACGGAGAGCGCGCCCCGCGCGGTCGTGTTCAACTCCCGATACATCGGCGTCTCCTGCGGAGTCGGCCGGATATGCGAGCGGCTCAGAGATCGGCGGCGGCCGATCGGGATGGCCGCGGTTAGCCGCTGTTATCGCTAACAGCGGCTACCGCCAGCGTAGAAGAGCCATCGACGACGGTCAAGGAGTTGGCCGCCGGCTTCAGGCCACCGGCTGGTCCGGCGCCCCGCCTCTGGAACAGGTGCTGAGCGGGGCGCCGGCCGGCTCCGGCTCCCCGTCGCGGTCCGGCTGGTATCCCAGGTCTCTGATGGTGGCGTCGATGTCCCAGCGCCGCCGGCTGGGCCAGGAAACCGCGTGGTACACGCCGAACTTGGTGTCCGCCTCCAGCGCACCGACGACGATGCGTTGCAGGTCCGCGGGGCGCAGCCAGCCGGCTGCCGCCTCCGCCGCGCTCGCCCGCGGCGCGCACAACCCCATCCGGAGCCCGATCAGGGCCAGGTCCGTCTGGTAGTCGTAGACCCGTGCGAGGGCTTCGTCGAACGCCTTGGTGGCGCCGTAGGAGCAGCACGGCGCCGGTGGCCAGGCCGGATCGATCGGCCACCGGCGGCGTCCCTCGTACGCGCCCATGGCATGGACCGAGCTGGCGAAGACCACCCGGCGTACGCCCCGCCGGTGGCACGCCGCCAGGAGTGCGGCGAAGCCCTCGACGTTGGGCTCCCGCAACTCCTGCCACGCCGCCTCCGGATCCGGATTGCCCGCGAGGTGGACCACGGCGTCCACGCCCGCGACCGCCTCGTCGAGCAGCCGGCGATCCGTCAGCTCGCCGACGAGCACGCCGGAACCGGCGTTGCCGGGGACGCGGTCCATGAGCCGTAGGTCGAACCGATCCCGTAGCCCGGGCATGAGCTGACCGGCGACGCGCCCGGCCGCGCCGGTGACCAGTAACCGGGTCACGATGCCGGCCGGCGGAGCACGGCGACCTCGCGGGGTTCGAGCACCACGGGCGAGACGTCGCCGGTGGACCGGCGGCCCACCAGGACGTCACCGGCGACGTCCGGGACCTCGACGCGGTCGGCCGTCCGGTTGACGAGGAACCAGAACTCGGCGTCCGGCCCGCGCCGCACCACGAGCTGCACCAGACCCCGTACGCCGGCGGGCAGCTCGTCCCCGATGCCGGCCACCGAGACGAAGCGCCGGAGCAGGCCGGGCAGCCCGTCGGCCCCCAGCCGGGTGGAGACGTAACCCGCGGAGCCACCGCCGGGGACGGGGCGGTGGGTGACCGCCGGCAGGCCGGCCGTCTCTCCGGACGTGTATCGGGCCCACACCTCGACCGCCGGGTCCACGACGTCGACGTGCTCCGTCCACATCGTGCCGGCGGCACCGACGTCCAGGGTGACGGCCTCCTCATCGAGCAGCGGCCGGAACTCCTGGACGCGGATGCCGAGCAGATCGCGCAGGGCGCCCGGGTAACCGCCCAGCAGGACGTGGTCGTTCTCGTCGACCGTTCCGGAGAAGTACGTGGCGACCAGGTGCCCGCCACCCTCGACGTAACGCTCGAGTCGCTGCCGCAGCGGTGCCGGGACCATGTGCAGGATGGGTGCCACCACCAGGTCGTACCCGTCCCAGCCGGCGGATACGGGGACGACGTCGGCGCGCACGCCCAGGGCGAGGAAGGCCGAGTACCAGTCCAGCGCCTCCCTGCGGTACCGCAGCCGCGACGTGGGATGCGAGTCCGCCTCGACGGCCCACCACGATTCCCAGTCGAACAGGATCGCCGCCCGTGCCGGTGCCTGCTCGCTGCCGACGACGGGCGCCAGGTCGGCCAGGGTCTGCCCGAGCGCCACGACGGCCCGGTGCACGGCGGTGTCCGTACCCGCGTGCGGCACCATCGCCGAGTGGTACTTCTCCGCCCCCGCGGCGGACTGGCGCCACTGGAAGTAGCACACCGCGTCCGCGCCGTGCGCGACGTGCAACAGCGCGTCGCGGGCCAGTTCGCCCGGCCGCTTGGCGACGTTGACCGGCTGCCAGTTCACGGCGCTGGTGGAGTGTTCCATGAGGAACCACGGCCGGCGGCGCGCCAGCTTGCCGGTGAGGTTCGCGGAGAAGGACAGCTCGTCGACGGCCTGCGGACCGGGGCGTACGTAATGGTCGTTCGCGACGAAATCGACGTCGCCGGCCCAGGCCGCGTAGTCCATGGCCTGCTGCCCGTCCATCACCATGAAGTTGGTGGTGACCGGGACGTCCGGGGTGATCTCGCGCAGCACGTCGCGTTCCGCCCGCAGGTAGTCCAGCAGCACGTCGGAGGAGAACCGGCGGAAGTCCAGCTGCTGGGTCGGGTTGGGATGCGAGGCGGCGAGCCGCGGCGGCAGGATCTCCGCCCAGCCGCCGTAGCGCTGCGACCAGAAGGCCGTGCCCCAGGCGTGGTTGAGGGCGTCGATCGTCCCGTATCGCCCGGCCAGCCAGGTGCGGAACGCCGCCGCGGCGTCGTCGGAGTAGTCGTACACGTTGTGGCAGCCCAGCTCGTTGGAGACGTGCCAGGCGACCAGGGCGGGATGGCCGGCGTAGCGCTCGGCCAGGGCCCGCACCAGGCCCAGGGCGTACCGGCGGAAGATCGGCGACGTCGGGCGCCAGTGCTGGCGTGCCCCGGGCCCGATCGTCTGGCCGAGCCGGTTGACCGGCAGGATCTCCGGATGCCGGGTGGACAGCCACGGCGGCGGGGACGCCGTCGCGGTCGCCAGGTCGACCCCGATGCCGGCCGCGTGCATCAGGTCCATGACCTCGTCCAGCCACGCGAAGTCCCAGCTGTCCTCGTCCGGCTGCAGGCGGGCCCAGGAGAAGATGGCCACCGAGACGACGTCGACGCCCGCCGCCCGCATGATCTTCACATCCTCGTCCCACACCGCGCGGGGCCACTGGTCGGGGTTGTAGTCCGCGCCGAACGCGATCCGCGGAGTCGTGCCCGCCGGCCGGCGCAGCCAGCGCCACGATTCGTTCTGCGGCATGGTGACCTCCTCAGACCTGCTCGACGAGCACCCGGACGTCCCAGGCGCCGAGTGTCAGTTCCTCGCCCGCGTCCTGGGTGCTGCCGGTGAGCACGTCCCGGACGGCGACCGGAAGCCGCAGCGAGCACGGATCCCAGGACCAGTTGTGCACGAACCGGAGCCGCCTGCCGTCGCGGGCGGTCGCCCCGGTGACGGTGACGCCGGCCGGCTTGTCGCGCCACGCCGCGGCGTCACCGGCCGGGAGCAGCCACCGGAACAGGGCGATGGCGAGAGCGAGGTTGGGCACGGTGCCGACGTAGGTGATCCGGCCGCGGCCGTGAGTCCTCGTGGTGACCGCCGGCCAGCTGCCGAAATGCGGGTGCTCGTAGCCGGCGAGGACCTCGGCCCCGGTCGTCTGCAGGCCGTCGATCCAGCGCGTCGCTGCGGCGTCCGGCGGCAGATCGAGGGCCGCGCCCGGCGCGGCCCGCACCGCGACGTCGCCGGTGATGTTGCTGTACTCGTCGTACCAGACGCCCGCGGCGTCGGCCAGGCGGGCGGGGACGACCTCGTGGCGGGCCCGCGCCTCCTCGTCGGCGTAGCCGGTGCGGGGACCGAGGACGAGATGGCCGCCGGCCTCCGCGTACGCGGCGAGCAGGTCGAGTGTGGCGTCGCCGGCGATGTAGAGGCCCGCGGCGACCAGGACGGGGTGCCGCCGGACCAGCTCTTCGACGTCGCCGGCGAGTTGCCCCGGGTGCAGGATGCGGATCTGCAGGCCGGCGTCGAAGGCGCCCCGGTAGAACGGGTCGAACAGGCCCGGATAGGCCCGCGGGTCCGGGCCGCCGTCCGGCCGGGACAGCGCCGGGAAGTGCTGCATGAGCCACTTGCTCGGCGCCGAGTACACCATGGCGACGTCCGCGTCCGGGGTGAGCCCGGCGGCGAGGTCGCCGGCCGTCCGCAGTTCGTCGCCGAGCCGCGCGAGCTCGCGGTAGGTCCGGCCCGGACGGCCGCTGTGCGGCAGCACACCGCCCCAGTACGTCTCGCCGCCGAAGTGCAGCGTGTGCCAGTGCCAGTATTCGATCATGGTGGCGCCCCGGGCGACGAGCGCCCACGCGGCCTGGCGCCACTGCCCGTCGTACGCCGGCCGGTTGTCCCACGGGAAACCGATGCTCTGCGCGTTGGTCTCGGTGACCAGGAACGGCTCCTGCCGGGAGGAGAACATCCGGTCGGCGCTGAGATAGAGCGCCCAGGTGCCGGTGGTCGTCCAGTACTGCGGCGAGTCGCCGGTGTCCGGCAGCTCGAGGCCGTCCTGCATGGCGTAGTACGGGTTGCCGGCGGTCACGTCGAGCCGGCGGGTCAGCGCCTCGTCGTCCACGGCCGGCCGCTCGTACGAGATGCAGGTCGTCACGAACTGCTCGGGCCTGGCGTACTCCCGCACGATGCCGGCCTGCCAGGCGATGAACTCGGTGGTCTGCTCCGTCTGGAAACGGCGCCAGGCGAGATCGTACTGGGGCTGGACGTTGCCGTCCGGGGTCCACAGATCGGCCCAGGTGGAGAGCCGGTGCGACCAGTAGACCAGACCCCACTCCCGGTTGAGCGTCTCGACATCGCCGTACGCGTGCCGCAGGTGATCGACGAAGCGCTGGAAGACGCCGTGGTTGTGCAGGAGTTCGTTGCCGGGCTCGTTGTCGACCTGGAAGCCGATCACGGCCGGGTGGCCGGCGTACCGGGCCACGATCTGCCGGATCACCCGCTCGGCGTGGAAGCGGAACGCCGGATGGGTGAAGTCGACCTCCTGCCGCGCGCCCCACGGAATGCGTTGTCCGGTCGAGCGCTCGCCGGCGATCTCCGGGTACTGCCGGGCCAGCCACGGCGGGACCGCATAGGTGGGCGTGCCCAGCACGACCGCGATGTCCCGCTCGTGCGCGCCGTCGAGGACCGGCTGCAGCCAGTCCAGGTCGAAGCGCCCGTTCTCCGGCTCCCAGGTCGACCAGACCGACTCGCCGACGCGGATGACCGAGAAGTGTGCCTCGGCCATCAGGTCGAGGTCGGTCTTGAGCCGGTCGTAGGGCTGGTACTCGTGGTAGTAGGCGGCGCCGAAGAGCACGCGGGAGGGCAGTTCAGGCAAGTTCTTCTCCTAACAAGTTGATCAGCCCTTCACGCCGCCGGCCGACAATCCGGACTGCCAGTAGCGCTGCAGCAGCAGGAACGCGGCGACGAGCGGCACGATCGAGAGCAGCGAACCGGTCACGACGAGGGCGAGCAGATCCGGGTTCGAGCCACTGCCGCCGACCGCCTGCGCCGACCAGGTGGCGAGGCCGACCGTCACCGGGTAGAGATCCGGGTTGTTCAGCATGATCAGCGGCAGGAAGTAGTTGTTCCACGTGGCGACCAGGGTGAACAGCAGCACGGTCACGATGCCCGGGGCCAGCGAGCGCAGGACGATGGTGAAGAAGATGCGCATCTCCCCGGCGCCGTCGATGCGGCCGGCCTCGATGAGGCTGTCCGGGATCGCATCCTGGGCGTAGATCCGCATCAGGTACAGCCCGAACGGGCTGACCAACGACGGCAGGATGATCGCCCACGGCGTGTTGACCAGCCCGGCCTTGCTGAACAGCAGATAGGTCGGGATGGCCAGGGCGGTGGTCGGCACCATGATCGAGCCGAGGACCAGCCCGAACAGCGCGTCGTTGCCGCGGAAGCGGTATTTCGCGAACCCGTAGCCGCCCAGGGCGGCCAGGAACGCCGCACCTCCGGCGCTGACCAGCGCGTAGAACAGGGTGTTCAGCATCCACCGGCCGTAGACGCCGTCGTTCTCGGCGAAGGTCTTGCGGATGTTGGACACCAGCGAGAAGTCGTCGGCGAACCACAGCCCGAAGCTGCTGAACAGGTCGGCGGTGGTCTTGGTGGACGCGACCACGAGCCAGAACAGGGGAAGCAGGAAATAGATCAGCAGGGCGAGCATGGCCAGGGTGAGCAGGTTGCTGCGGCGGCTCGCCAGCGATCGCCGGTGCCGTGTCGCGGGCGCGGCGGCGGTCGCGCCGCCGGCGGTGGGCAGGCTGGTCGCGGGGCTGGTGCTGGTCATGCCCGGCTCCTTCGGTTGGTGACCAGCAGCACGGTGTAGGAGGCCACCACGATCACCAGGCCGAGCAGGAACGACACCGCGGCCGCGTAATTGACCTCCTGGCCGGTGAAGGCCAGCGAGTAGGCGTACAGGTTCGGGGTGTATGCGCTGTCGATGACGTTCGGGGCGAGCCGCTGCAGCAGCTGTGGCTCGGCGAACAGCTGGAAGCTGCCGATGACCGAGAAGATCAGGCAGAGCAGCAGGGCGGGCCGCAGCGCGGGCAGCTTGATGCTCCACGCCGTACGCCAGGACCCGGCGCCGTCGACGGCTGCCGCTTCGTACAGGTCGTGCGGGATGGCCCGCAGCGCCGCGTACAGGATGATCATGTTGTATCCGACGAACTCCCAGGTGACGATGTTCGCCATCGAGCCCAGCATGTGGTCGGCGCTGAGGAACTGCGGGCGGTCCAGGCCGAGCTTGCCGGCGATCTGCGCGAACAGGCCGAAGTCGGGACCGTAGAGGTAGCCCCACATCAGCGTGGCGACCACCGCCGGTACGGCGTACGGCACGAAGATCCCCAGCCGGAAGACCTTCGCGAAGCGGAGCAGTCCGCTGTCGATGGCCAGCGCGGCGGCCAGCGACAGGGCCAGCATGATGGGCACCTGGAGGAGGAAGAAGCGGGCGACCCGCAGGACGCCCTTGACCAGGCGGTCGTCGCCGAGGGCCCGGGTGTAGTTGTCGAACCCGGCGAACACCGTGCCGCCGACGAGCTGCTCCCGGAACAGGCTCAGGTACGCCGCGTAGAGCAGCGGCAGGACGAGCATGGCCAGGAAGACGAGCAGGAAGGGCAGGACGAACAGGTAACCGCTGTTCGCATGGCTCGGACCCCGGCGTCGGGATCTACCGCCGGCCGGCGTCGGGCCGGCGGCCGTCATGGTGTTGCTCACGGTGAGGCCTTCCGTGTGGGGGGACGGCTCCCGGGCCGGGTGAGGGCCCGGGAGCCGGATCGGTCACTGGGAGTTGACCTTGAAACCCTGGTTCTTCGCGTACGTGGTGACGCGCTGTTGCCACTGGTCGAGAGCGGCGTTGGTGTCGGTCTTGTCGGCGAACGACTTGCCGACGGTCTCGTTCCAGTCGGTGACGGCCTGGTCCAGGAACGGCGGCCACTGGAACTGGGTGTCCACGGTCTGGCTGATGTCCGAGAACACCTGGTTGACGGTCTGCCCGCCGTAGAACTCCGGCTTCTGCTGGGTGAAGCTGGAATCGGCGAGCAGCGCCTTGGTGGCCGGGAAGAGGAACTGCTCGGTGGCGAACTTCTTGGTCGACTCCGGGTCGCTGTTGAGGAACTCGGCGAACTTGGCCGCCGCGATCGGGTTCTTGGTGCCGGCGATGACCGCGCTGGTCGAGCCGCCCCAGTTGCCCGAGACCTCCTTGCCGGCGTCCCACTGCGGCAGGGGCGCCGCCCGCCACTTACCGCTGGTGGACTTGGCGCTGCCGCTGAGGAAGACCGGCCCCCACGCCGCGGTCACCCAGCTCGCGTACTTGCCGCGGTTCAGGGCCTGGAACCAGGCGTCGGTGAAGTCCGGGTCGGCCGAGACGACACCTTCCTTGACCAGCCCGCCCCAGTACGTGCCGAGCTTCTTCGACGTCTCGTCGTTGACGGTCACCGTCACCGAATCCGCGGCGGTGTTGACGAACGGCTTGGCGCCCGCCTGCCACTGCAGTCCGGTCCAGACGCCACTCTCGTTCGGCGCCATGTTGGTGATGAACACACTGGGGTCCGCGGCGTGCAGCTTGCGCGCCGCGGCGGCGAACTCGTCCCAGGTCTTCGGCGGCGCGATGCCGTGCTTGTCGAAGATGTCCTTGCGGTACAGCAGACCCATCGGGCCGGTGTCCTGCGGGTAGGCCCAGACCTCGCCGTTGGCGCCGGTCACCTGGCCCCAGGTCCAGTCGACGAACTTGTCCTTGAGGGCCTCCGCGCCGTACGGCCGCAGGTCGACGAGGCTCTTCGTGAGGGCGAACGTCGGGATGTACTGGAACTCGACCTGGGCCACGTCCGGAGCCCCGGTGCCGGCCTTCAGGGCGGTGCGCAGCTTGGTGTAGTGCGGCGTGCCCTGGCCCGCGTTCACGACCTTGACCTTGATGGCCGGGTACTTCTGCTGGAAGAGATCGACCTCCTTCTGGATGTTCGGCACCCACGTCCAGAACGTGAGCTCCGTCGGGGTCTGCATGGCCTTGTCGATCTCGGACTGGGCGGCCGGTTGTGCCGCCTTGCCGCCGCCGTCGCTGTCGGACCCGCCGCTGCAGGCGGTCAGGCCGAGGCTCGCGGCGAGCAGGGCGGCGGCGGCGTACGAGGTGCCGGCGCGCGCGGGGAAGCGGTTGAGCCACTTCATGCGGGTGTCTCCTTCGGGGGTGATATGCGCTAGAGGGGTTCGCGATGTTTCAGGAGGGGACCGGGGCGGTGGATCGGCGGACGATCAGACACGTCGGCGGGTACGCCGCCTCCGGTGGTTCTTCGCCCGGGGCCTCGATCTCCTGGACGAGGACCTCGAGACCTTGCCGGGCCATGCTGGCGAAGTCCTGCCGCACGGTGGTCAGCGGCGGTGACTGGTATGCCGCGACGGGGATGTCGTCGAGGCCGACGACGCTGACGTCCTCGGGCACCCGGCGGCCGGCCTCCACCAGCGCCCGCACGACACCGATGGCCATGTCGTCGTTGGCCACGAACACCGCGGTGACCGCCGGGTTGTTCGCCAGCCGGCCGCCCGCCGCGTAGCCGGAGGCCGGTGACCAGTCGCCCTCGATCCACGGTGGCTCGTCGGCGCCGGCCGCCCGTAGCGCCCGGCGCCAGCCGTCCAGGCGGTCGCGGGCCGACCACCACTGTTGCGGCCCCGCCACGTGCCAGACGGTGCGGTGGCCCAGGGCGAGCAGATGTTCGGTCGCCACCGCCGCGGCGTCCGGGCCGGCGTCCCCGGTGATGACCACGCGTGGGCCGGTCAGACCCGGGAAGCGGCCGAGGCTGACGACGGGGATGTCGGTGTCGAGGCGGAAGTTCTCCCCCTCGTCGATCGGCTCGGAGAGGACGATGCCGTCCACCCCCTCGGTGAGCAGCGAATCGACCGCACCGGCCACCCCGGCGGAGTCGCCCTCGAAGGTGGTCACGACGCTGAGCGAGTAACCGGTGCTGCGCGCCGCCCGCTCCAGCTCGATCAACATCGACGAGGGGCCATAGAGCACGCTGCCCAGGGAGACGACCCCGATGCGCTGGGTCCGCCCGGAGTTCAGGGCGCGGGCCACGTTGTTGCGCCGGTACCCCAGCTGCTCCGCGGCCCGCAGGACGCGCAGCCGCACCTGTTCCGTGACATACGGCTCCCCGTTGATCACCCGGGAGACGGTCTTCTGGGAGACACCGGCCAGGTTGGCGACGTCGGTGCTGGCCGGGCGGCGCCGGCGGGAGGACCGCGATGCCGCGGCCCGCCGTTCCGCCTCGGACATGTCGCCTCCCTGGTGACACGTATCTCTGACTGCGTAGTCAGCCGGATACGCCGTCAGTGTCGTGGATCTCAAAATTCTTGTCAATGACTCGTTACCGCATGGTTGCCGACGGAGCACGAACCCACCGCCGCGGGTGGGTAAAGATGCACCGATGAAGAGGATCGTGTGTGCGGCGGCGGCCGGCGGCCTGGTGCTCGCCCTGGCCGCCTGCTCCTCGGGCAAGCCGGCCGCGGCCCCGCCGCGCGGAACCGTGCCGCCCACCTCCGCCGCGGTCGCCGCGCGGGTACCGGCGCTGGCCGCCACGATCGTCCGCCCGCTCCCCGGCACCGAGGCGGTGCCGTTCGACGTGACCCGGCGGTTGGCGGCCCCGCCCGGCTGGACGGTCACCGTCTGGGCCCGGGTGCCCGGCGCCCGGCTGCTGGCCTGGACTCCGGACGGCCGGCTGCTGGTGTCGCGGCCCCGGTCCGGTGACATCATCCAACTGGTGCCCGGCCAGGGTGACGTGGCGCCGGCCCAGAGCACGCTGGTCGGCGGATTGACCGAGCCGCACGGGCTGGCCTTCGCGGGCGACACGCTCTACGTGGCCGAGAGCAATCAGGTGGACGGCTTCACGTACGAGGCGGGGGCGGTGTCGGGCAGGCGGGTCGTGATCGGCGGCCTGCCCGACGCGAAGAGCCCCGAGCTCGGCGGTGCCTACGCGCACGCGCTCAAGAGCGTGGCCGTCGGCAAGGACGGCGCGGTCTACGTCTCGATCGGCTCGACCGGCAACGTGTCGGCCGAGGACCGGGACGCGAAGCCGGAGCGAGCCGCCATCCTTCGGGCGGCGGCGGGCAGCCGGCAGCCCGCGGTCTTCGCGCGTGGCGTGCGCAACGGCACCGGGTTGGCGGTCGCTCCCGACGGCGGGATCTGGACCGCGGTCAACCACCGGGACAACATCGCGTACCCGTGGGAGGGACCGGACCGCGGCCAGGTCGTGCAGGCGTACGTGAACGACCACCCACTCGAACCGCTGGCCCGGCTGGAGCAGGGACGCGACCTCGGCTGGCCGTACTGCAACCCGGATCCCGACCTGAAGCCCGGCGACGAGGACTCGCCGCTGAGCTACACCCGGCGGCCGTTCGTGCGGGACGTCCAGACCAATCCCGACGGAGCGAAGCTCGACTGCGCGGCGCTGCCCCCGGTCGAGCAGGGCATGGGCGCGCACTCGGCGCCGCTCGGGCTGAGCTTCGCCACGTCGCCGGGACTGGCCGGCGGCTACGGGCCGGGGGCGCTGGTCGGCATCCACGGCTCGTGGAACCGCACCCCGCCCCGGGCGCCGGAGGTGTCGTTCTTCGCCTGGCGCGACGGCACCCTCGGCCCGCAGCAGACGCTGCTGACCGGCTTCCAGCAGCAGGACGGCTGGCGCTGGGGCCGGCCGGTCATGGCGGTGCAGGGCCCCGACCGCGCCCTGTACGTCAGCGACGACCTCGCGGGGGCCGTCTACCGCGTCACCGCGCCCTGAGCGGGGGTACGGCGGCGCTCAGACCGGCACGAAACCGGTGGCGCGCGACTGCTCGGCGAGGAGTCGCTCGATCTCGTGCGAGCGCAGCGGCGGCGCGAAGTAGTACCCCTGCCCGAGGGGGCACCCCGCGTCGCGCAGTTCGGTCAGCTGCTCGACGTCTTCGATGCCCTCGGCGACGACCTCGAGGCGCAGGCTCTGCCCGAGCCGCACGATGGCCCGAGCGAACTCCGACGCCTCCGTTCCCGCGCGCACGCCGTCGACGAACGACTTGTCGATCTTCAGCACGTCGACCGGGTACTGGCGCAGGTAGCTCAGGGAGGAGTAGCCGGTGCCGAAGTCGTCGATCGCCAGCCGGACCCCGAGCCGCTTCAGTTCCTCCAGTTTCCCGGCAGTGCCCTTCTGGTCGTACAGCAGCAGCGACTCGGTGATCTCCAGGATCACGGTCTCCGGCCGCAGCCCCGACTCGGCGAGCGCGCCGGCGAGGTCGACCGGCAGCCCGGGTTGCTGCACCTGAGGGGCGGACAGGTTGACGCTCAGCGTCAGCCGTGCCCCGTACGCCTGCTCGGCCTGCCAGCGGCTGACCTGGCGGCACGCCTCGCGGAGCACCCAGCGACCGATCGGCAGGATGAGGCCGGTCTCCTCGGCCAGCGGGATGAAGTCCATCGGCGGTACGAGTCCGCGTTCGGGATGTTCCCACCGGATCAGGGCCTCGACCCCGTGGACACGGCCGTCGGCCAGCGTGACGACGGGCTGGTAGTGGAGGGTGAACTCGCCCCGGTCGACCGCCCGGCGCAGGTCGGCCTCGAGTTGCACGCGCTCGACCAGGGCGGCGTGCATCCCAGGCTCGAACGTGACGTGCCGACCGGCACCTTCGCGTTTGGCCCGGTACATCGCGACGTCGGCGTTGCGCATCAGGTCGGCGGCGGCACTGTCGGAGGGCGCGCTGACCGCGATCCCGACGCTCGCGTCGACGAAGACCTCCGTCCCGTTGATCAGGAACGCCGCGCCGACCGCGTCGATGACGCGTTTGGCCACGCCCTCGGCGTCGCCCGCCGTCGCCCCGTCCTCCAGGAGCACGGCGAATTCGTCGCCGCCGAGACGCGCGGCGGTGTCGCCGGACCGCAGGCAGCCGCGCAGGCGCCGGCCCACCTCGACCAGCAACAGGTCGCCGGCCGCGTGCCCCAGCGTGTCGTTGACCATCTTGAACCGGTCCAGGTCGATGTAGAGGACGGCGACGCCGGAGCCCTCCCGCGTCCCGAGCGCGAGGGCGTGCTCGACCCGGTCCATGAACAGCGAGCGGCTGGCCAGTCCGGTCAGCGAGTCGTGGAACGCCTGATGCATGGCTTCCAGCGTCTTCGCGTCGGTCACCGCGAGGCTGACGTGCTCGGCGAAGGCCAGCAGGATCTCCCGGTCGACCGCGGAGTACACCCGGCCGGGGCGCCGGGAGGCCACCAGCAGGCTGCCCGCGACGCGGCCGCTGTCGTGCACCGGGGCGGCCATCGCCGCGCTCACCCCGGTCTCCACCACCACGGCAGCCGCGTCCGGCTCGGCCGGGTAGTCGTCGATCACCACCAGTTCGTTGCGGGAGATGGCGCGGCCGGAGACGCCCCCTCCGCTGATCGGCACCCGCCACAGCGGCTTGGTGACGCTGCCGGGCAGCCCCTCGGAGGAGACCATCAGCATCATCGTGGGATCGTCCACGTCGATCAGTCGCAGGCTGACCACCTCGTCGCCGAGCAGATCCCGGGCACCGGCCGCGATGGCGTCCAGGATCTGCTCGAGCGGCTCGCGGCGCGAGATCGCGCGTTCGATCGACGACAGCTGTTCCAGCAGCCGCTGCCGTTCCTGCAGCGTGGCCAGGAGCGCGGCGTTCTCGGCCGCCTGCCGTTCGCTGCGTTCGCGGACCGTACGTTCGGCGTCGAGCATCCGGAGCATCTGGAGGCTGAGCGCCAGGACGCGCGCCATCGCGCGCAGCAGGCTGACCTCCTCGAGCGTGTAGCCGTCGTCGCCGGCCCGGGCCACGACCAGGTGGCCCGCCTGCTCCAGGGCGATGCTGATCGCCTGGCAGGCGCCCAGACCGGGGAGCTCGACGACCGTCTGCCTCTGCTGGGACGCCTCGACCAGTGCGGCCTCGGGAACCGCCTGGGCCGGGAAACCGACCGAGGTCAGCACCGCGTCGCCGCAGACGACGGCGGCGACCTCCGCCTCCACCGCCTCGGCCGCCCGCTCGACGCCGATCAGCCGGGCGTTGGCCTGATCAGGCAGGGAGGAGACGACCGCGAGGAACTCGGCGAGCTGTTGGGTGGAGAACAGCCCTCCTTGGTCCGACATGTCAACCCATGGCGAGGACGACGAGCGTCTGGTTGTGGAAGCCGCCCGTTCCGCGGGTGCGGGCGATCTCCCCGTACGTGTAGAAGCCCGCGAACGGGGCGCCGCCGGCCTGCCGGGCGACACGCTGGATCTCCGAGCGGATCCCGTCGCTGCCGAGGACTCCCCGGCGGGCCACGCAGTCGAACGCGATGAGCCCCACCGGAGGACTGCCGTTCAGCGAGGCCAGCGCATCCATGCAGGAACTCTCCGTCGCCCGGAGCACCGACTCCTCGTCGCCCTCCATGATCCAGGTGTGCCCGCCTCTCGGCACCTCCGCGACACAGCCCAGCGAGCGGTCGGAGAAGTCCGCCTCCTGCACGAAGCGCATCTCCTCGCCGTTGCGGCGGCGCAGGCCGAGCGGATGGAGAAGGGCGAAGCGGGTGAACGCCGCGGGATCGGTGTAGGCCTCCGGCGGTGCGTTGAGGCGTTGCAGGTAGACGTCGAGCGCAGGCTCGTCGTCGAGGGTGTACACCCGGCTGTTGGCGCTGCTGGTGACGATCATCGGCTCGCCGACCTTGCGCCAGCCGTGCCGTACGCCGATGCCGAACGGCGCGTCGGATCCCAGCGCGGCGGCGACCGCCGCGTTCGTCAGCACCTGGCCGTTGTGGAACTGGAAGGTCTGGCGCATCTTGAGGTCGTCGCCCGCGCAACCGCCGACCAGCGGCACACTCGCGCCGAGCACCCCGTACGCACCGCGGACGACCTCCTCCTGACCGCCGGCCAATCCGTCGGTCAGCAGGAGCAGGACCTGGTGCGGCCGGTCGTCCAGGTCCGCGACGGTCGCCGCCACGGCGGCACCGGCCCCGCGCTGGTCGTCGGACACCCCCGTCGCGAACGTGGTGGAGACGGCGAACCCGGCGCCGCCGAGCGCGGTCACCACAACGCTCGCGTCCTCCGGGCCGTCGGTCCAGATCTCGCCGGCGGTCGAACACCCGATCATCGGGACACCGCCGGACGTCTCGTCGACCCCGGCGAGCAGGGCTTTGAGATCGTAGGTGTCCGACGCGAAGACGATCAGCAGCTTCGCGTCGTCGCCCTGCAGGGCTGCATTCGCCGCGTCGACGCCCGCGCGGGCGGAATCGGCGTCCGTGGAGGTACCCACACCAACCCAGCGGGTCCGCGGCTCGATGGAAACGGTCACCTTCCTCCCGTCGGCAAGATCGCACTTGAGCTGAGGGGTCCCGTCGACTTGCTTCCCCCCATACCCTTGATCTGCTGCTCACCGCCGCCGTGCGCGCGTTCGGCGCCAACCAGGCGAGCACGACGAGAGGGGGTGGGGCGATGTTGCTGCCGGCGCTGTCCGGAAGGTTCGGCGACCAGCCGGACGCCGTCCGGACGGCCGGCCGGTGGACGTCGCGGGAAGATCTGGTCGCCGCGGCCACCGCGCTCGCCGACGGCATCGCCGGAAGCGCGGCGGTGGCGGTCTGGGCCACCGCGAGCATGGAAACGGTGGTAGCAGTCGTCGCCGGCCTGCTGGCCGGGGTGCCGGTCGTCCCGGTGCCCCCGGACTCCGGTCCGGCCGAACGGGACCACCTGCTGCGCGACTCCGGAGCCTCGCTGCTGCTCGCCGCCCGGGATGTCCGCGACACCAGCGCACTGGACGGCGCGCCCATCCCGGTCGTCGCGGTCGATCTGGCGGCACGATCGGCGGCGACGCATCCCGAGCCGCCACCGGACAGCGCCGCGCTGATCCTCTACACCTCCGGCACGACGGGCGCGCCGAAGGGGGCGGTGATCCCGCGCCGGGCGATCGCGGCCGACCTCGACGCCCTCGCCGACGCCTGGTCGTGGACTCCGCAGGACCGGCTCGTGCACGGGCTCCCCTTGTTCCACGTCCACGGGCTGGTGCTCGGCGTCCTGGGTCCGCTGCGGCTGGGATCCCGGCTGATCCACACCGGCCGGCCCGCACCGGAGGCGTACGCCGCGGCGGCCGGCACGCTCTACTTCGGCGTACCGACCGTCTGGTCCCGGGTCTGCGCCGACCCGGCCTCCGCCCGGGCGCTGTCCGCGGCCCGGCTGCTCGTCTCCGGCAGCGCGGCGCTGCCGCGGCCCGTCTTCGAGCGGCTCGCGGACCTGACCGGGCAACCCCCGGTCGAGCGCTACGGGATGACCGAAACGTTGATCACCGTGAGCGGGCGGGCGGACGGGGAGCGCCGCCCCGGGTACGTCGGAACCCCGCTGGCCGGGGTGCGGACCCGGTTGACCGGCGAGGACGGCAGCCCCATCCGGCCGGACGGCGAGACACCGGGCGAGCTGCAGGTGCGCGGCCCCGTGCTGTTCCGCGGCTACCTCAACCGCGACGCGCAGAACCGGGAGGCGTTCACCGCGGACGGCTGGTTCCGGACCGGAGACGTGGCCACGATCGACGCGCACGGCCGGCACCGGATCATCGGACGCGACTCGGTCGACATGATCAAGAGCGGCGGATTCCGGATCGGCGCGGGCGAGGTGGAGGACGCCCTGCTGGCGCACCCGGCGGTCCGCGAGGCCGCGGTGGTCGGCGCTCCCCACCCGGACCTCGGGCAGCAGGTCGTCGCCTACGTGGTCGCCGACGCGACGACCGAGGCCCAGCTCATCGCGTTCGTGGCCGGCCGGATCTCCGCGCACAAGCGCCCGCGGCGGATCCACCTGATCGACCGGCTGCCCCGCAACGCGCTGGGCAAGGTGCAGAAGAAGCTGCTCATGGACGGCTGACTCGGCCGCGGGGCCGTTTCCGGGTAGCAGAATTTCCCGCAGGAGTTGTCGAAAACGCGCGGCCCGATCGTCGTCAGGGTGAGAGCGGCCGATCGGCGGCCACCGACCAGAGGAGTCCACCATGCGGTACCTGTTGCTGATCTACGGCGAGGAGTTCACCGGAGCACCCGACCCGGCCGAGGCCGAGAAGGTGATGAACGAGTACTGGGCGTACAGCGACGCGCTCTCGAAGGCCGGCGCCAGCTCGGGCGGCGAGGCGTTGCAGGACAGCAAGACGGCCACCACCGTCCGGGTCAAGGACGGCGAGCGGGTGGTCACCGACGGGCCGTTCGCGGAGACCCGGGAGGTCCTCGGCGGCTACTACCTGATCGACGTGCCGGATCTGGACGCGGCGATCGACTGGGCGGCGAAGTGCCCCGGCGCGAAGTACGGGTCGGTCGAGGTGCGGCCGATCATGGAGTTCGACAACCCGTCCTGAGGCCGGGGGTCACCGATGGGTACGGCGGCCGACTCGGTCGAGGCGGTCTTCCGCGAGGAGTGGGGCCGCCTGCTCGCCGCGCTCGTGCGTACCCTCGGTGACCTCGACCTGGCCGAGGAGGTCGCCGCGGACGCGGTCGCCGCGGCGGTGCAGCGGTGGCCGCGCGACGGTGTGCCGGACCGCCCGGCGGCGTGGCTGCTCACCACGGCCCGCCACCGGGCGGTGGACCTGCTGCGCCGCGACAAAGTGCTGGCCGCGAAGCTGGCCCTGTTGCAGGTCGAGGCCGACCGGTACGAGCCGCCACCGCCGGAACCGGACCCGGGCTGGGCGGACCCGGACGACGAGCCCGACGAGCGGCTCCGCTTGTTCTTCACCTGCTGCCACCCGGCGCTGGCGCTCGACGCGCAGACCGCGCTGACGCTGAACTGCCTCGGCGGCCTCGCCACGCCGGAGGTCGCCCGCGCGTTCCTGGTCCCGACGGCCACGATGGCCCAGCGGCTGGTGCGCGCGAAGCGGAAGATCCGTGACGCGCGCATCCCGTTCCGCGTGCCCAGGACCCACGAGTTGCCGGTGCGGCTGCCGGCGGTGCTCCGGGTGATCTATCTGATCTTCACCGAGGGGTACGCGGCGACCGGCGGCACCGCGCTGATGCGGCCGGAGTTGGTCGACGAGGCGATGCGGCTGGCTCGGATCCTGCGCCGCCTGCTGCCCCACGAACGGGAGGCGGCCGGCCTGCTCGCGCTGATGCTGCTCGTCGACGCGCGGCGCGGCGCGCGGGTGGACGGCCGCGGTGATCTGGTGCTGCTCGACGACCAGGACCGGTCGCGGTGGGACGCCGGCAAGATCGAGGAGGGGCGCAGGCTCGTCGTCGAGGCGCTGAGCGGGGGATCGCCGGGCCCGTACGCGCTGCAGGCCGCGATCGCGGCCGTGCACGACGAGGCGGCGACGGTCGCGACGACCGACTGGCCGCAGATCGTCGCCCTGTACGACGTTCTGCGCACGGCGGCGCCCTCGCCCCTGGTCGAGCTCAACCGGGCGGTGGCGGTCGCGATGGTCGACGGTCCGGCGGCCGGGCTCGCATTGCTGGACGGCTTGGCGGCGGACCGGCGGCTGGCCGAGTACCACCTGCTGCCCGCCGCCCGCGCCGACCTGCTGCGCCGGCTGGGCCGGGTGGCGGAGGCCGCAGACGCGTACCGGCAGGCGCTCGACCTGGCCGGTAACGACCCCGAGCGGGCATTCCTGCGCCGCCGCCTGCACGAGACCGAGGAGACGGACCGCACCTGACGACCACCCCGCCGCGCGTTCCGCTAGATTCGCGTCATGACCTGGGACGAAGCCGTCTTCGGCGAACTGGCCGGTGCCCGAGAGATCGACGTCGTGGTGCCGGCACCGGACCGGCCGGTCGTGCGCGCGCCGATCTGGATCGTCGCGGTCGACGGTGACCTGTACGTGCGGTCCTGGAAGGGCGACGCCGGCCGTTGGTACCGGCGGGCCCGCCGGGACGGCACGGGGTCGGTCGTTACGGCCGGCGGGGGAAACCCGGGGGGCCTCCC
>Ga0081539_10003601_pt1 | contig 18738 bp, 19 predicted proteins | sample TabmetS4T2R2_FD_71023 | JGI IMG/M metagenome (GOLD analysis project Ga0081539, IMG submission 71023) | Tabebuia heterophylla rhizosphere microbial communities from the University of Puerto Rico - S4T2R2 | ecosystem: Host-associated > Plants > Roots > Rhizosphere ...
CTGGTCGTACGGCTTGTACTCGCCGAAGAACTTCGTGATCGCAGCCGTCAGCGATGTCTTGCCGTGGTCGACATGCCCGATCGTGCCTACGTTCACATGCGGCTTGTTACGCTCGAATTTACCCTTGGCCATTTTCTTTCCCTGGACGCCTGCAATGGGTTTCGGTGCGGGCGCTTAGCGGCTGTCGCCGCAAAAGACAAGAGCCTGTGCGGCCGGCCGGCGCCTGCCCTCACCCACCGATCGGCAACGATTGCTGAGGATCGGCCTCATATGGAGATTTTTGGAGCCGCGACAAGAGCATGGCGCAAGGGAGAATCGAGCCTATGACGAAGCTCTTCAAGGCAGCAACGCCATATCGGCATCAACGTGGTGCCGGCCTTCGTGCCCAACCTCGACAAGGCACCGTGCCCCATCTACAGCGCGACCGGAAACGGGTTGACATATATATGCCTTAGTCGTATGTCGCGACATATGACTGAGCGAACAACCGTCCGTCTCCCCGAGGAACTTGTCCGGCGTGCCAAGCGCAAGGCTGCCAGCGAGGGGAGCACGCTTACAGCATTGATCGAGGACGGGTTGCGCCGTGTTCTCAACGAGCCCTTGTCCACTAAAAAACCCAGGCGAATCCTGCCGAGGGTGAGTGATGCGAAAGGTGGCTTGAAGCCCGGAATCGATCTCAACGACACGGCCGCGCTGCAGGAGCTCGAGGATTTGGATTACGCCGAGCGCCTTAAGTGATCCTGCCCGACGTCAATGTGCTGATCTATGCGTTCCGCCAGGACTTTGAGCAGCATGCTGTCTGCAAACCTTGGCTTGATAAGGTCATTGCTGGCAATGCGCAGTTCGGCCTTTCTCCGCTTGTTCTAAGCGCCGTTGCGAGGATCACGACCAATTCTCGGGCTTTCGTGCAACCCAGCCCAATCGAAGAAGTCTTTGCCTATTGCGATGATCTCATGAGCCAGCCGCATTGCGAGATCGTACAGCCCGGCGACCGCCATTGGCAGATATTCACTCGTCTGTGCATCTATACGGGAATTCGTGGACCTCGTGTCACGGATGCCTGGTTTGCCGCGCTCGCGATCGAGCACGGTTGCACATGGATCACCTTTGACCGCGACTACGCGCGCTTCCCCGATCTCGATTGGCGAGAACCGGCGCCTTGAACGCCCTGACAGGCTCGGTGCAGTAGACCAAAGTCGCTGGCCGCTCGCCTTGCGCGTATCCCGATCGCCCCATAACCTCCGATCGGAGCATGCCATGAGGAGGGGGCCGATGGCGCAACTGGTCGTTCTCTATAAAACGCCTCATGACAAGGAGGCGTTCGATGCCTATTACGCGGAGACCCACATAGCCCTCGCCAGGAAAATTCCCGGCCTGAGGAAATACGAGATCAGCCGGGGCGATGTCGGCAGCCCTGCCGGGCCGTCCGGCGTCCATCTGGTCGCGATCCTGAGCTTCGACAGCCTCGCCGACCTGCAGTCCGCCCGGGGCTCGCCCGAGGGTCAGGCAGCGGCCGGCGACCTCGCCAATTTCGCCACCGGCGGCGCCGACATCTACATCTTCGATTCGAAGGAGGCCTGAGCGGCCGGCCTGATACCGATGCGGCCTGCCCCCGCAACGTATCCGGCATTGGCCGCTTCGTGCTTGAGCGACATTCCGGCGCCGACGATGCTCAAAGGCGGTCCCATGAAGGCAATGGTGGAATCGAGCCCGAGCACGATGCCGCGTCCAAGCACGAAATTGCGGTCCATGTACCAGACATCGGCCTGGCCGGTGAAGCTGTCGTACCACACGATATCGGCGGAGCCGTTCCCGTCGAAATCGGCGGCGGCCATGATCGCGTGCGGCGAGCAGATGAAGACGGCGTTTCCATTGTACCGGACGACTGTATCCCGGTGCATCAACCTGTGGCCGTCCATGGACCAGATCTGGGTCTCGCCGGTCGAGCTGTTATGGCAGAGAATGTCGGCCCGGCCGTTACCGCTGAAATCGGCGACGCCGACGATTTCGGTTGGCGGACCGATCAGGACGGCCTTTCCGTCCTCCGCCACGACTGCCCTGCGCTCGACCACCCTGTGGCCGTCCATGCTGCAGAGCTGCATTTCGCCCGTGCAGCGGTTGCACAGCAAAATGTCGGAGTTTCCGTCCCCGTCGAAATCCCCGGCGCCGGCAATCGTGAAAGGCGGGCCGACGAGAAGGACATCCCCATTCTCCGCGACCACCGTCCTGCGGTCGGCCAGCCTGTGGCCGTCGATGGACCAGATTTGCATTTCGCCGGTGCAGCCGTTTCGCCAGAGAATGTCTGAGGTTCCGTCCCCGTCGAAGTCGCCGGTGCCCGCGATGCTGAAAGGCGGGCCGGCGGAAACGGCTTTTCCATCCTCCGCGACCAGCGTCTTGCGCTCGACCAGCCGGTGGCCGTCCATGTACCAGAATTGAACCTCTCCCGTGGAGCTGTCGTACCACAGGATGTAGCCGTGACGTTGATCCATTGGGTGCTTCCTCCCGTTATGAGTCGCCACGCTCACACGTCGATCGAGCAAGCGCTGTGGGATTTGCCACAACGCCGCCGGAAGAAGCTCTTGAGGCGGCGATTGACCTGAAAAATGACAGCCGTGCCGCAATCTGGCGTCGGTGCAACCCTGGACAGGCGGGTCAGCGGGGCAAGACGGGATGATCTAGCTTGGAGCGGGTGAAGGGAATCGAACCCTCGTATTCAGCTTGGAAGGCTGCTGCTCTACCATTGAGCTACACCCGCGCCCCATGCCTTGAGCGCATGAACCCCGTCTTGATCGCATGAACCTCGCCCAAAAGCGAGACGTTTTGACGGAGATCACAGGCTTCCGGCCGGCAGTGGTGGAGGGGGTTGGATTCGAACCAACGTAGGCTGAGCCAACGGATTTACAGTCCGTCCCCTTTAACCACTCGGGCACCCCTCCACTGCCGCGGAAAGCCGTGCTCAAGAGCATAATCCCGAAAAGTTGTAGACTTTTCGGGCAAGATCATGCGCCAGAGCAGTGCTGGCACATCGGACCGCCGGACGAAGCCGCCCGGAAATCCGCGAAGCGCCTTATGGCGATTGGGTCCTACCCTGTCAACCGCCCCGCAGCGCTCCGGGAGAAAGCCAGCCCTCGGGTAGCCAGCGATCGGACAGATCTTTGCCGGACCTGCGCCAGGGCTGGTACTTTAACAAATTTCGAGTTTTCCCGTAGCATGCGATCCATGTTCTAATCCCGGCGATTCCCTTTAGTGCTGCCCTTCTCCGGTTTGCCGGTTGGAACCGTCATGTCGCTTGCCGATTTCATCTATCGCCCGTTCGAGACGCTCATCCGTCCGCTGGACATCCCTTATGCACCGCTGCCGGATCGCGGGCCATTCGCGTTGCTCCTCCATTTCTCGCGCATGTTCCGCGGCGTCCTCATAAGCATCGCGATACTCATGATGGCGGTCGAGGGCATCAACCTTGCGACGATATGGGGCACGTCTTTCATCGTGGACGGGGTGAGCGCCAAGGGCGCTGCAATTTTCCTGCGGGAGGACTGGCCAACGCTGGCCATTCTCGGCGTGCTGATCTTCCCGGTGCTGCCGCTCGTGATCTTCGTCGGCAATACGCTGGGCTCGCAAGTCGTGGCGGTCTGCATGCCGGCGGCGATGCAATGGCAGGGCCACAAGGCGGTGGAACGCCAGGACCTTGCCTTCTTTCACGATCTCTTTGCCGGCCAGGTGGCGACGCGCATTGCGCAAGTCGCCTCCGCCGTGCAGCAGCAGATCGCCGTGGCCTTCTACAGCATACCGCTTTTTCTCGTGCAGTTCGTCGGGTCGCTTATTCTGCTTGCTGCGCTGTCCTGGCCGCTGGCGCTTCCCGTGCTGGCGTGGATCTTGGCCAATGTCGCGCTCGCAGTCGTGGCAGTGCCGCAATATTCGACGCGATCGGGCCGGACAGCGCGGGCGCGCAGCCTCGTCGTCGGCGCCATGACCGACCTCTACAGCAACATCCAGATGGTGAAGCTGTTCGCGGCCGAAGACAGCGAGGCCGGCGCCATGCGCAGCTTCATGGCGGACGCCATCGAAACCCAGCAGCACGAAAGACGCATCCACCTGACGACCGACAGCATCGTCATTTTGTTCAACGTCGTGCTTGCGCTCACCAACACTGCCGTCGGGTTCTGGGGACTGGTCGCCGGCTTTGTCACGATAGGCGAGTTTGTTGCTTCGACCGCCATCGTCCAGCGGCTCAACTCCAACTCCCGCGCCTTTCTGCAGATGGGCCAGCAGATCTTCCAGGCGGTCGGCGCCATACGCGACGCGATGCCGGTGGTGACCACGCCGCCCACCGTAGTCGATGTGCCTGATGCCCGGCCGCTCGCCGTGACCGCCGGCAAGGTTGAGTTCAGGGACATCCGGTTCGAGTACCGGCAAGGACAAAGCGTCATCGATGACCTGTCGCTCACCGTGCAGGCCGGCGAGAAGGTCGGGCTCGTCGGACTTTCCGGCGCCGGCAAGTCGACCCTTGTCAGCCTGCTGCTCAGGTTCTTCGACCTGAAGGGCGGCGCGATCCTCATCGACGGCCAGGATATCCGGCGCGTGACCCAGGCAAGCCTGCGCGGGAATATCGGCGTCATCACCCAGGATGTCTCGCTGCTGCACCGCTCCGTCGGCGACAACATCCGTTACGGCCGGCCGGATGCCTCGCGGGTGGAGATGGAACGCGCCGCGATGCTGGCCGAGGCAGACGGCTTCGTCGCCGCGCTCAAGGACGGCGAAGGCCGCATTGGATATGACGCATTCGTTGGCGACCGTGGGGTAAAACTCTCCGGCGGCCAGCGCCAGCGGGTCGCAATCGCCCGGGTCTTGCTCAAGAACACGCCGATCCTCGTTCTCGACGAGGCGACGTCCGCGCTGGACAGCGAGGTGGAGGCGGCGGTCCAGGACAATCTCACCCGATTGATGGAAGGCAAGACGGTGATCGCGATCGCCCACCGCCTGTCGACGATTGCCAGCATGGACCGGATCGTCGTGCTCGACAAAGGCCGCATCTCAGAGGAGGGAACGCCGTCGGTACTGCTCGAGCGCGACGGGCTTTATGCGCGGCTCTGGAAGCGGCAGACCGGCGGCTATATCGCCGACGCCATTGACGAGACGTGAGTTGCCTGGCGAAGAATCGGCGGAGGCCGTGACGGCCGGCAGCCAGGCGGTGAACGACCTGTCACGCCGCCCGGCGAACCATCGCAACATTCATCCTGCTTCTGAGCCGGAAGCCCAGCGACTCGTAGAGCGCTATGGCTCGCGCGTTGGTCGCATAGGCATGCAGATAGGGCTGCTCGTCGCGCGCGCAGATCTGGCCGGCGACGAACAGCGACATCAGCCTGCCAAGGCCGCTGCCTTGGGCGTCGGGATGCACGCAAACGCCGCTGAGCTCAGTATAGCCGGGTTGCTTTAGCCGCTCGCCGGCCATCGCCAGCAGCACGCCGTCCCTCTTCACGCCCCAGAAATTGCCGAGATTCATCGATTTCGGTGCGATGGCCCCGGTTTTGTCAGCATCGTCAGCGCCAGCATGTCCGCCGCGTCCGCTTCGCCGAGCGGCTCCACGCGCTCGTCGGCAAACACGGCGAACGGCCGCTCCGCGACCATCTGCACCGCGTCCGCCGTCAGCTCCGCCGCATGCCCTGGCGGCAGGACGATCTCGTCCGCCTGAAGGAAGATGAGGCTTTCGTCCGGGGCCGCGAGTCGGCCGAGCGCCTGCAGGCTTTCCGCGCTGTTGTCCTTGGCGGCCGCAAACGGCACCATCAGCGGCCCGTAGCGCCTTGCCAGGTCGCCGCCTTCCGCGAGCGCTGCGTGCCGTGTCTTGAGTGCGCTCCAGATCGGCCGGTCGAGAATATGGCTCATCTCTTCCCCTTTCGTGCGCTGGCTGTGCGGCGCTCGAGCGGCGTTTCGGCAAGGCCGTCCTCGATCGCCGCCAATTGATCGAGCAGCGGCCCGGAAAGGTCGCCGCAGAGGTCCCGCACGGCGCTCTCGATCTGCGGCCACACGTCCCGCTTGCCCGTATCGACTACCGCCCTGCCCCGGCTCGAAAGCGAGATGATCCTGCGGCGCTGGTCGTCCGGCGCCGGCTCGACCTCGAGCAGGCCAAGCTCGGCAAGCTGCGCCACGGCCCGCGTTGCGCCTGGCTGGGTGATGCCGATCGCCTCTGCCAGCTCGCCGACCGTCAGCGGCCCCAGCCTGTCGACCGCGGCGAGGAACGGGTACTGACCCGCCTGCAGCATCGCCCCGTGCTCGCCCATGATGCGCTGGGTGTCAGCCTGCAGGCGCTCGCCGATGCGCTTCATGCGGCTTCCGAGCGTGAGAAGGCCCAGAGCGCGGATCACATCCTCCACCATCGCCGTCCTCTCGCGATATTCATTACTAGTTATATAACCTCGCATATATCCGGCTCGGAGTCAAAGGCTGGCGTGCGGACGGTTTACTTTTGTCCGCCCGCGCGACATCTCATGCGCCACGACCTTTCTGCGGAAAAGAAAGCCCGGGGAGCTGCATGGCCGACGACAGGAAGACCCACACGCCGAAGGACAGCCACTATGCGCGGCTGCGCCGCACGCACCGCAACCAGAAGGCCGGCGGCCGTCCGGCGAAGCCCGCGCGCGAGCCGTCTGCCGGCGCGATCCCGGACGATGGGCTCGTGCGCCTCTATGGCCTGCACACCGTGCGCGCCGCGCTCGACAACCCGTGCCGCGAGATTCGCCGCATGCTGGTCACCCGCAACGCGCAGGAACGGCTGGACATAACCGAGCTTGCCGCCCTGCCCTTCGCTGCCGAGCTGGTCGAGCCGCGCGCCATCGAAAAGATCGCCGGCAGCGAGGCCGTGCACCAGGGCGTGCTGGTCGAGGCCGAGCCGCTGAAGCCGAAGCGTCTCGCCGAACTCGCCGACACGCTGCTGGTCATCGTGCTCGACCAGGTGACCGACCCGCACAATGTCGGCGCGATCATGCGCTCGGCCGTCGCCTTCGGCGCCGGCGCGCTCATCACCACCGCGCGTCACAGCCCGCACGAGTCCGGTGTGCTCGCCAAGTCGGCCTCAGGCGCGCTGGAGCACATCGACCTGATCGAGGTGAAGAACCTCGCCGATGCGCTTAACGAATTAAACGATGCCGGTTTCCAGACCATCGGGCTCGATTCCGAAGGTCCGCAAGAAATGGAAAAATCTTTCACCCAGCGGAAAATTGCGCTCGTGCTCGGCGCCGAAGGCAAGGGTCTGCGCCAGAAGACCCGCGAGACCGTCACCACCCTTGCCCGTCTCGACATGCCCGGCGCCATCCGCTCGCTCAATGTGTCGAATGCGGCAGCCGTGGCCCTTTATGCGGCAAAAACCTTCCTGACGAAGGGCAGCTAGGGGCCTGTGCATAGAAACTGGCCCGGGATTGTTTGCCTTTCCAGGCAAGCCGCTGATCGGACAGCATCTTTCCTTTACCCACGGGGTCCGGCGAAGAAAAATCCATCCACCTCCCGCCAATCAGCCGACCGCGTGTCCGGCGAGTCGCTCCAGCGCCTTGACCAGCGCGGAATGATCCTCCTGCGCCCCGCCATTGGCCGCGCAGGAATTGAAAAGTTGCTGTGTTATCGCGGTGTTAGGCAGCGCCACGCCGAGGGCCTTCGCCCCTTCCAGCGCCAGATTCAGGTCCTTGCTGTGCAGTTCGATCCGGAAACCGGGCTGGAATGTACGCTTGACCATGCGCTCGCCATGCACCTCCAGAATGCGCGAGGCCGCCAGCCCGCCCATCAGGGCCTGCCGCACCTTGGCCGGGTCGGCGCCGGCTTTCGCAGCAAAAACAAGGGCTTCGGCCACCGCCTCGATGGTCAGGGCAACGACGATCTGGTTGGCCACCTTGGTGGTTTGCCCGACCCCGTTGCCACCCACTAAGGTTATGTTTTTGCTCATCTTTTCGAAGATCGGCCTGGCCCGCTCGAAAGCCTTTTTCTCGCCACCGACCATGATGGTGAGCGAAGCGGCCTTGGCGCCGACCTCGCCGCCGGACACCGGCGCATCGAGGTAGTCGCAGCCCAAATCATTGATCCTGCTCGCGAATTCCTTCGTCGCGATCGGCGAGATCGAGCTCATGTCGATCACCAGCTTGCCTGGCGACAGGCCCTCCGCGACGCCCTTCTCCGCGAACAGCACCGCCTCGACCTGCGCCGTGTCAGGGACCATTGTTATAATGATATCAGCAGCTTGCGCCACCGCATCATGCCCTTTCACGGCCTTCAGCCCCTTGCCGACAAGGTCAGCCGGCAACGGCTTGCGGTGCTCGCTGGCGGCGACCGTATAGCCGGCCTCGAGAAGGTGTCCCGCCATCGGCGCGCCCATGATGCCGAGGCCGATGAAACCTATTGATTCCATTTGTCTTCTCCTGTTGCAGCGCCCTTCACACCCCCTCTGGCCGGCAGGCCAGAGGGGTGACCAAGCTGAACGCTACGCCGCCTTCCTCGCAAATTCCCGGAACCATTCCAACCCCTCGACCGTCCCGGATTTGGGCCGGTACTCAGCCCCAACACAGCCGGAATAGCCTATGCGATCAAGGTGTTGGAAGAGGAATGGGTAGTTGATCTCGCCCGTCCCCGGTTCGTTGCGGCCGGGATTGTCCGCGATCTGGATATGCGCGATGCGGCCGAGGTTTTGCTCTATGGTCCGGGCGAGATCCCCCTCCATGACCTGCATGTGATAGATGTCGTACTGGAGAAAGAGATTGTCCGCGCCGACGCGGTCGATGATTTCCAGCGCCTGCCGCGATGTGTTCAGGAAGAAGCCCGGAACGTCACGCGAATTGATCGGTTCGACGAGCAGCCTGATGCCGGATTCCTTCAGTCTTTCAGCAGCATAGCGCAGGTTCTCGACAAACACCGTTTCCAGTGCAGACCGCTCGATGCCTGCAGGCGCGATGCCGGCTAAGCAGTTTACCTGGCTGCAGTCGAGCGCCTTGGCATAGGTGATCGCGGTATCGACGCCGCGCCGGAATTCATCGATGCGATCTGGCAGCACGGCGATGCCCCGCTCGCCCTTCACCCAATCGCCCGGCGGCAGGTTGAACAGCGCCTGCGTCAGTCTGTTTTCCTTGAGCCGCGCCGCGATCACTTCGACCCGATGGTCGTAGGGACCGATATATTCAACCGCCTCGAAGCCGGCTTTGGCCGCCGCATCGAAGCGGTGCAGGAAGTCGTGCTCGGTGAAGAGCATGGACAGGTTCGCTGAAAACTTCGGCATAAGGCGCCTCCTTGAACTCATTGCAACCATGCGTGCGTCATCCTCGGGCTCGTCCCGAGGATCTGCCCACCTTTGATCGCAATCCTGCTCATATTTTCATCCGGCGACAGGTCCTCGGGACAAGCCCGAGGAAGACGGCCCGACCTCCCTCAATCAAGCAGCGCGATAGCCGTCGGCGCATCTTCATTGGACGCCGCAAGCTCTTCAAATTCCACAATATTGTCGATCTCGGTACCCATCGAGATGTTGGTCACGCGCTCAAGCATGAATTCGACGACGACAGGAACCTGGAACTCTCTTGTCAACCGCTCGGCCTCCTTGAACGCGGCGGCGCATTCCTCCGGCTTGCGCACCCGGAGCGCCTTGCAGCCCATGGCTTCGGCGACCGCCATATGGTCGACGCCGTAGCCGGCCTCGCCATCGCCCGCCTTGTTGATGTTGTCGAAGGCGAGGCTCACCTCGTAATCCATCGAAAAGCCGCGCTGCGCCTGGCGGATCAGGCCGAGATAGGCGTTGTTTACCACGACGTGGATGAAGGGCAGCCGGTGCTGCGCGCCGACCGCCAGCTCCTCAATCAGGAATTGGAAGTCGTAATCGCCCGACAGCGCGACGATGGTTCGCTCCGGGTCGGCGGCGCGCACGCCGAGGGCTGCCGGCAGCGTCCAGCCGAGCGGGCCGGCCTGCCCGCAATTGATCCAGTTGCGCGGCTTGTAGACATGCAGGAACTGCGCCCCGGCGATCTGGCTCAGCCCAATCGTCGTGACATAGGTCGTGTCGCGCGGCAGCGCCTTGTTCATCTCTTCACAGACGCGCTGTGGCTTCAGCGGCGTCTGGTTGAAATGTGTTTTTCGTTTCAATGACTTCTTACGCTGCCGGCATTCCTTGGCCCAGTTTGACCAATCGCACAGCCTGCCCGCCGCCTTCCATTCGGTGCCGACGTCGAGCAGCATCTTCAGCGCTGCCCCAGCATCCGAAACTACGCCGAAATCCGGCGCGAAGACGCGGCCGATCTGCGTCGGCTCGATGTCGATGTGGATGATCTTTTTGCCGGCCGTATATTTGTCGACCGAGCCGGTATGGCGGTTGGCCCAGCGGTTGCCGACGCCAAGCACGAAGTCGGAGGCGAGCATGGTGGCATTGCCGTAGCGATGCGAGGTCTGCAGGCCGCACATGCCAGCCATCAGCGGGTGGTCGTCGGGGATCGCGCCCCACCCCATCAGCGTCGGAATGACGGGAACGCCGGTGATTTCGGCAAATTCGATGAGCAGGTCCGAAGCATCGGCATTGATGACGCCGCCGCCGGCGACAATCAGCGGCCTCTCGGCCTCGTTGAGCATGGCAAGCGCCTTCTCGGCCTGCTTGCGGCTCATCTTCGGCTTCTCGACCGGCAGCGGCTCGTAGGTGTCGATGTCGAACTCGATCTCGGCGAGCTGGACGTCGAGCGGCAGGTCGATCAGCACCGGCCCCGGACGGCCCGAGCGCATCAGGAAAAACGCCTTCTGCAAGGCCATCGGCACCTGATACGGCTCCATGACCGTGACCGCCCATTTGGTCACCGGCGCCGCGATCGCGGCGATGTCGACCGCCTGGAAATCCTCCTTGGTGAGGCGCGCCCGCGGCGCCTGGCCGGTGATGCACAGGATCGGGATGGAATCCGCCGAGGCCGAGTAGAGGCCGGTGATCATGTCCGTGCCGGCCGGCCCCGACGTGCCGATGCACAGCCCGACATTACCGGCCTTGGCCCGCGTATAACCCTCCGCCATATGCGAGGCCGCCTCGACGTGCCGCGCAAGGATGTGGCGGATCGTGCCGCGTCCCCTCAACGCCGAATAGAGCGGGTTGATCGCCGCGCCCGGCACGCCGAAGGCGCATGAAATCCCTTCCCTTTCGAGAACAAGAACCGCAGCGTCGATCGCCCGCATCCTGGCCATGATCGTCTCCTTCCTTGGTGATCGGCCGAGGATGCAGCAGCATGTTGGATTTTTCAATTTTTTCAGAAATATTTTTCATTGAATGGAAATTATGCTTATGAATTGAATTCCAGCAGTTTTCGTTTTTCAAACCGCGAAATATTCCATCTCTGAAAAACTTTTTTATGATGGCCGGATGGAAACAAACGAAAAACGCCGGCGCGGCAGACCCCGCGCCTTCAATCAACCGGCCGAGCCGAACGCCGTGCAATCGCTCGACCGGGCGCTTCGGATACTGGCGATCGTGGCCGAGGCGGACGGCCTGTCGCTGTCCGAGGTGGCGACGAGATCGGAACTGGCGGCATCGACCGCCTATCGCATGCTGACCACGCTGCAGAGCCACGGCATGGTCGAATTCACGGACACCGAGCAGCTCTGGTCGGTCGGCGTCGAAGCCTACCGCATCGGCTCGGCGTTTCTCAGGAGCCGCAGGCTCGTCGATCGCGCGCGCACGGCCATGCAAGGGCTGATGGAGAGCACCGGGGAGACGGCCAATCTCGGCGTGGCCGAAGACGATTGCGTCGTCTTCGTCAGCCAGGTCGAGACGCACCAGGCGATCCGCGCATTCTTCCGGCCGGGAACCCGCAGCCCCTTCCACGCTTCCGGCATCGGCAAGGCGATCCTCGCCTATCTGACGCCCGAGCGTATCGGGACGATCATAGACCGGACTGGCCTGGAGTCATTCACCGAAAGGACATTGTCGAATCGCGACCGGCTCGGGGTCGATCTGAGGGAAATCAGGAAGCGCGGCTGGTCGGTCGACGACGAGGAGCGCTACCCCGGCATGCGCTGCATCGCCGCCGCGATCTTCAACGAGTTCGCCGAGCCGGTCGGCGGCATCTCGATCTCTGGGCCGACGGTGCGGGTAACGCGCGAGCGGCTCGCGGCGATTGGACCGGAGGTTCGCGAAGCCGCCGAGGCGGTCACGAAGATGATCGGCGGCGTGCCGCCAAACAAGGCTTGAACGGGTCGAACGGAGGTTGGCCGCAACAGCCGGTACTTCATTCCTCGGGGCTCACCGGCGCCTCGGTCGCCGGCCCGTCGTCTTCGTCCCTGATCCTGTCGTTGACGATGTAATTGACGAAACGCTTCCCGGAGTCGCGTTCGCCGGCATAGAGCACTGAACTGTCCTTGCCGTACCAGCAACTTAGCTCGTAGTCGTAGAATTTGCAGACCTTACCCGGGCCAGTAAGGCCGAGTTCGCCCGCGATGCGCTTGGTGTAGTTCGCCACCTCCTCGTCGGAAGGGTCGTGCCATGCAATGTAGTAAGCACGGCCCTTTGTCGTAAACGTAACCAGAACCAGGGTCGCTCTGTCTGCCTGTTCTATCCGGCACGAGGCAGACGGCGGTCCATCGCCACCTTCATAGACGAGGCCGGGGCAGCGCGGCCGGAGCACGGTGACCACCTCGTCGGAACTCATGCCCGGCCAGATGCCGAGCCGGTTTTCCGCGGAGGCCGGCAGCGCCGACAGGGCGAGCAGCGGAGCGAGCCAGCGTAACGGATGCGCCATCTTGGACCTCCCTCCGATAAAACGCAGGGCAATCGCATATACCTCGAAGCCTCCTCATCCGGCCGCCCTTCGACGGCTCAGGGCGGCCACCTTCTCCCGGCTGGGGAGAAGAGGAAGCCAACATTTTCGCCGCTCCCCTCGGAGTGAGGACACGAGCGGAGTGAGGGGCAGATGCGATTGCCCTGCGGTGAAACGGGAGAGTAGGCTTTCGAGCCTTGTCTGTACACCGCCGGCAAATGACGGCTCAGCGGATGTATCGTGGGAGGTTCTACTGCTTGTGGAACGTGCCCATGTACGACGCTCCAGCGAGGCTGTAGGCGCCCGCCAGCGTCCCATTGGTCTGCATGGTGAAGGTGGCGTCGCCGCCATTCGCGAAGCGCTCGAGCTTCATCGTGTTGCCGGCGATCTTGCCTTGCCCGTCGGCCGTGCCCGGCTTGACGTCGCCGAGCGTGCCCCATGCGTAGGTCACCTCAACCCTGCCGTTCTTCGCGATCGTGCGCACGGCGAGCCTGGCATCGAAGGATGCGCCATCCCAGCTTCCCACCCACACGCCCGAGAACGCGGCGTACTGCCTGGGCACATCGCGTCCGGGAGGCGTTATCACGACTGATTTGTCGAGAGCCGCGGAGCCGACCGGCGGCGGAGCCTGGGTCACGGGAGGCGCTGGCGGCGGCACATCTTCGCTCGACCGGCAGGCTGTCAGCGCCAGGGCTGCAAGAATAAGCACCGTGCGACGCAAATCACTCCCCCTATCCATGAGCTGCCATGGAGATGCCGGCGCCCCTTCAGGCGCCGAGGCAAAATCAGCACGCGTCCTCCTTGGCCGAGGCTCCGGAAGACACTCCTGTTCGCTGCAAAACTCCTGGGCCGCAAGCGACCCTGCGAAGCCTGGCGGAGCAGGGTGGTGCCCCCGGCAGGATTTGAACCCGCGACCAACGGTTTACAAATAGGATTATTATCCTACAACTCTGCGTTGATTAACGCAAATAATGGTTCGCGGACAGCCGCTTACGCGACAACCTAGATCAACGTGCGCCGATTGAAAAGGGTCTCCGCACGGTGTTCCACCCGGTGTTCGCGAAGGAAATAATCGAATGGCTGTCCTGCATCTAACGGAGTCCCGCATTCGGGACCTCGACCTCGGCTCCGGCATCTGGCGCGACTCGGAGGTCAAGGGCCTCCTCGTCGTCTGCCATGCAACCACCAAGACCTACGCGGCGCAAGGCGATGTCCGCAGGAACGGCCGGCACATCCGCACCGTGCGGGTGAAGATCGACCGCGTCGACCGGATCAGCCTGCGCGAAGCCCGCAACCGGGCGCGAACGATCATGTCGCAGATCCAGTCGGGCGTCGACCCGACAGCGGGGCCGAAGGAGAGCGGGATCACGCTCTTGCAGGCGCTCGACGAACATCTTCAGGAGAAGCCCTTCAGGGACGCCACGGTCGAGAGTTACCGCTACAACATCGAGCACTACCTTTCCCGCTACAAGAACCGAGCCGTGGCCGATCTCTCGCGCTCGGAGGTGCGGGACATCTACCAGCACCTGCGCAGCGCGAAGGGCCAGCCGACCGCGACCGGCGTGATGCGCACCCTGCGGGCGGTCATCAACACGGCGCTGCGGCTGGACGAGACGCTGACCTCCAACCCAGTGACCTTCCTGCGGCTTCCGACGCCGAAGAGCCGGCACGTCGACGAACTCGATGTCGCCGAGTGGTGGGAGAAGACGGAGGAGCTCTCCCCCATCCGCCGCGACCTGCACCGCGCCATGCTGCTGACCGGCGCGCGGCGGGCCTCGATCCTCGGCGTCAAGCGCAAGGATGTGGACCTCACGCGGGGCGTGCTCACATTCAACCACATGAAGACCGGCGGGCGGATGCTGTTTCCGATGGGCACGTTCCTGCGGGACATGATCGCGCAGCGGCTTGAGGAGGACCTGCCGTTCAACAATCCCTGGCTCTGGCCTTCGCCCGCGAGCGGCAAGGGCTGCACGACCGAGCCGAAGGAGCGGAAGCGCGGTCTGCCGAGCCCGCACGAGTATCGCCACCACGCCCGCACCATGTTCATCGCTGCGGGTGTTCCCTACGCAGAGAGCGCGCTCCTTCTCGGCCAGCGGCTTCCGGGCGCATCCGGGGGCTATGTCCATGCCGAGCATCTTGTCGAGCATCTTCGCCCCCACGCTCAGGCACTGGAGAACAGGATCGTTGCGGCGCGGGCTTCGACGATGCAGCTTCCCGACATGACCGAGGCCCGCGATGCCGCGTAACGGGAAAGGTCCCCGCGCAAGGCCACATTCGCCAACCCTTGTGCAACGGCAGAGGCCGGAACGAAAGAAGGGGCGCGTCACAATCGAGGATGTCGAGATGATCGTGAAGTGGTGTCTCGACACGTACTGCTACACGCCCTGGTTCGATACCGAGGCCGCGGCTGCATACCTCAGGCGCGAGCCCGGTACGCTGAAGGGCTGGCGGTCCAAGGGTGAAGGCCCGCGCTTCTACGTCGTGAACGGCCAGCTCATCCGCTATCATATCGACGACCTCGACGCTTTCGTGCGGGGCCGGAAGCATTGCAAGCGCATTCCCAAATGGCTGCGGGATCGCGCCAGCCTGTCCGCTGCCGAACGGCTTTCGTCCTCGTCAAGCCCTCGCCCGGAGGATGGCGACAAACGTTGATGTCGCTCTGCGCCGATCGGTGATTATTGGACGACGCGCGCCGCGAGGAGCCGGTTTTCCGGCAGGCGCGTGACCGGGTGATCGGTCCTCCTCAGACAGACACCTGATGTCTGAAACCCGGCTCGGCGGCGCTGCCGTCCGGCCATCGGAGGTCCATGCCATGTCGGCAGTTCTTACCAAGGAAGATGTCGAGGACGCGCTGCGCCGCGTGCTCGACGCCCATCACCGCAGTCCCTGGCTCGATAGCGAGGCGGCGGCTGTCTATCTCTCGTCGACTCCTGCGACCCTGCGCACCTGGCGCTCGAACGGCGCGGGACCGCGCTATCACGTCGTCCAGGGCAAGGTCGTTCGCTATCACATCGACGATCTCGACGCCTTCGTACGCGGGGAGGACGGTCGATGAGCGCGTATCACGAAAACGGAAACAGGCGCGCCGAGGGGATCGGCGCGCCTGCCGGAGCTTTGGAGAAGACCGTCGAGTTCGAGTCCGACGCTGTCGAGGATATGGCGCCGAATGCTCTGGTTGTGCCGTCGAAGCACGATCCTGAGGCGTTGGACGCTCACGCTGCGGCGGGTCATAACCTGATTCCGCTGCGTCACTGGAAGGCGAAGGATCGAGCGGGCAAGCCTGCCGGCAAGTCTCCTTCGCTCGACGACTGGAGGCGGAAGCCTGCGATGACGGTCGAAGCGGCGAAGCTTCACATGGCTGGCGGGGGCAATGTCGGCGTTCGCCTGCGCGAAACGGACCTGGTCGTCGATTTCGATCCGAGGAACGCCGCAGCCGGCGACATTCTGGATCGCTTCATCCGCGACTTCGACTTGCGAGATGCGCCTTTCGTGGTGACGGGCGGCGGCGGAAAGCACCTTTATTTCAGGAAGCCTGCCGAGGTCGCCGTGGTCAACGAGCTGGATGCCTATCGCGGGGTCGAGTTCAAGTCGCTCGGGCGGCAGGTCGTGGCTGCGGGATCGGTTCATCCCGAAACCGGGCGGCTCTACGCGCTCGACGACGACGTGCTGCGGCTGGAGCTTTCCGAGGCTCCCGAAGCGTCAGAGAAGCTTCTGCGTGCGATCGAGAAGCTTTCCGTAAGCGCGTCGGAGGATCGGTCGGGAGAGATCACGGCCGAACAGTTGGAGCGGCTGCTCTCGAAGCTGGATGTCATGGCCTACAACGGCCGCCATGACGAATGGCTCAAGGTCATGATGGCGAGCCATCATGGAACCGCGGGCGAAGGCGTCGACGAGTTCGTGGCGTGGTCGACTGCCGATCCCGACTATGCGGGCGACGAGGCGCGCATTCGCGAGCGCTGGCGCAGGCTGGAAATCAAGCCGAACGGCGTGACGTTGAAGACGCTGCTTCGGGCTCTGGTCGACGCAGGTCATGGCGCCTGGATCGAGGAGGTCTTGCGGAGCGCGCCCGTGGACGACTTCGACGATGTGCCCGAGATGCCTCGCTCGATGGGCGACCTGGCGCTGGCGCGCATGAACCGCAATCACTTCACGGTCCTGCATGGCGGCAAGTACCTGGTCGGGCGCGAGAGCAGGCATCCGACGCTCGGTCACGTCGCCGTCGACTGGTTCTCTGCGGGCGCGATCAGCGCGCATTTCGACAGCAGGACGGTCGAGGTCGAGGACGGCAAGCAGAAGGCGCTCGGCTCGTGGTGGGTCAAGCATCCGAGGCGGCGTCAGTATGAGGGCGTCGTGTTCGATCCTTCGCCGAACAGGGCGCACACGTCGCTCTACAATCTCTGGCGCGGCTGGGCGGTCGAGCCGAAGGCAGGCGACTGGTCGCTGCTGAAGCGGTTGCTCAAGGACGTTCTGTGTCGGGGCGACGCCGAATCCTTCGATTACGTTCTGCGCTGGGCAGCGTTCATGGTGCAGAAGCCTGACGTGCCTGCGGAGGTGGCGCTCGTCTTCAAGGGTTCGAAGGGCGCGGGGAAGGGAACGTTTGCGCGGGCGCTGAAGTCGCTCGCGGGTATGCACGGCAAGCAGGTGGCGCAGGCGGAGCACTTTGTTGGACGCTTCAACGAGCACCTGATGGACTGCATTCTCCTGTTCGTCGACGAGGGCTATTGGGCGGGCGATCCGAAGGCTGCGGGCGCGCTCAAGAACCTGATCACGGAGCCTGTGCTGAGTTTCGAGCCGAAGGGTCGTCCTATCGTCTCGGGGCCGAACATGCTGCATGTCGTGATCGCGTCGAACGAAGACTGGATCGTGCCGGCTTCGGCGGACGAGAGGCGCTTCGCGGTGTTCGAGGCGGATGCCGAGGCGCGCAAGCGGCTTCCCTCGGGCTTCTTCGATGCGTTGAACGCACAGATGGCGAATGGCGGACTGGCGGCGATGCTGCACGATCTCCAGAAGCTGGATCTTGGCGATTGGCATCCGCGCACGGCGATCCCGAACACGCAGGCGCTGATCGAGCAGAAGGTGCAGGCGTTTCGTCGGGAGCCTTTGTCGTTCTGGTGGTTCCGGACCCTTGAGGCTGGTGGCGATGGGTTGACGCTCGATGGGGACGTTTGGGCGGCTCGGCAGATTGATGTCGGGCCGAACGGCAAGGAAGAACTGGTCGCGGAAGTGTGCGCTGTCGCGAAGGGCATGAACCGCACGGCGCAGTTCTCGAAGAAGGCTGTGGCGCAGTTCCTGAAGTCGGTGGGCGTGGACGTGAATGCGAAGGACAGTCGTGGCGTGAGGGTGTGGCGCATTCCTGTGCTTGCCGAGGCGCGGGTCGCGTTCGAGTGCCACGTCGGCGGCGCGCTGGACTGGGACGGCGTCTGACGCTTCGGTCGGATCGGACACGTCCGTGGCGCCAACGGCTGCGGACGTGTCTGTGCGCTGCTTTCCAGCGCGCACCGGGCCTTCTTGCTGCTGTTTCTATATCTTCGTATTTCTATCTGACAGAAGCGACAGAACTGACAAATAATAAGAAAAACAATGCTTTGCTCCTGTCGGTCTATGGACGGATCGGACGCTTGCACATGGTTGACGGCGGCTGGCGGCGTCCGCACGTCCCGCACGCTGGATGGCATTCGGACAGATCGGCCGCTTCCACGGCGTTTTTCGCGCAGACCCCGTGGTCCTCGCGCGCGAAGCCAGGCAGTCAATCAGGCAATCAGGCAACATTGCGGCGCCGTGGCATCGCCGCAAAAGTGCGTAGCGACCTGGAGGCCACGGAGAGAGGTGACGCGCGCCGCGCTACCGGAGCCGGGCAAGACGCCAGGGTCGTGTCCCACCTCGTGGTGTAGCTCGGCGTAAGCGAAGCCGCTCGCTCGCGCGCACTCAAATAGCGCTGTAGCGAGCGAGCGGCTTCGCGGGCGGGCATCGATGTTCCCCGGTAGGGTCG
>Ga0081539_10003602_pt1 | contig 18736 bp, 16 predicted proteins | sample TabmetS4T2R2_FD_71023 | JGI IMG/M metagenome (GOLD analysis project Ga0081539, IMG submission 71023) | Tabebuia heterophylla rhizosphere microbial communities from the University of Puerto Rico - S4T2R2 | ecosystem: Host-associated > Plants > Roots > Rhizosphere ...
CTATGGGTTAGATCAGCATTTTATCGGCCCGGCCGCGATTGCATTGGCGCAACGCTACAACAAAGATTCCCGTGACCAGGGGACGGAAGAGCGCCTCGATCTCCTCTCGCAGCACGAAGGCATCTGGGGATGCACTTTTGTCGGCGAGTGTTCAAAAGCATGTCCAAAAAATGTAGATCCGGCGGGAGCCATTCAACAATATAAGCTGAAAGCAGTGACGGAATGGTACAAATCTTTTCTGATGCCGTGGAGCAAGAAGTGACTCTTGCTCCGATGATCATTGGCTATCATGAGCCATGATAGGAGGGAAATGAGATGAAAGAGACAGCCAACTATACCCTTTACCATCCAAGATGGTACCGCAAGCGAGTTTCAACCTACTGGTGGACCAGACAGTGGAAGTACCTCAAATTCATCTTGCGCGAATTGAGCAGTCTATCGGTAGCCTATTTTGTCTTCCTCATGTTGTATATGTTGCACACTTTAAGCCAGGGGCCCCGGAGCTACGCGGAGTTTCAGGAGTGGTTGAGGTCGCCGTCGATGATTGTGATCAACCTGATCAGCTTCGTCTTCGTCATTTATCACACCATCACCTGGTTCAACCTGACGCCCCGCGCCATGCCGCTCCGCATGGGCGGTAAACGATTACCCGATTGGATGATCGCCGCGCCCAACTATGTCGTATGGATCATCGTTTCAGTGGTCATCGCCTGGTTTTTGCTGGGAGGGAACTAGCATGGCTAAAAGATCCAATGAACCGTTTCTGTGGTCGCTCTTCAGTTCCGGCGGAATGATTGCGGCATTTCTGATTCCAGTTCTCCTGGTGCTGTTCGGCCTGGCATTTCCGCTGGGGGTGATCGAGGCGCCGAGCTACCAGTATCTAACCTCATTGATCAAACATCCACTGGCGCGGCTGGTGCTGTTCGGGCTTTGTTCATTGCCCTTATTTCACTGGGCGCACCGTTTTCGCTTTACGCTCTATGATGGATTGCAGATCAAACACTTGAACGAATTGATCGCGATCTTCTGTTACGGCGGCGCCGTGGTCGGCACGGCGCTGGCGGCATATGTTTTGTGGAACCTGCATTAGGAATAAGATTTATGACGAATAAGAAGTACAAGGTTGGAGGCGTTATGTTTGAGTTGAAACCGATAGGCAAGGAGGCCATCCCACAGGCTATCGAGAAAGCGCATCATTATCGCCTGCTCAACGAACCGTCCGCGGCCGAAAGCATCTGTCTGGATGTCCTGGATGTCGATCCCGATAATCAGCAAGCGCTCGTCACCCTGCTCCTCGCACTGACCGATCGTGTTGCTAAAGGATATGCGGTCGGAGCCTCGCGGGCTCGAGAAGTATTACCGCGTCTGAAGGATGAATACCAGCGTGTCTATTATGCCGGGATCATCTGCGAGCGACAGGCTAAATCGCTCCTCAACCAGGGAGGACCGGGATCCAGGTTCGACGCTTATGAGTGGTTGTGCGATGCGATGAAGTGGTATGAGGAGGCCGAAACAATCCGCCCAGCCGGCAATGACGACTCATTGTTGCGCTGGAACGCATGCGCCCGCGTCATCATGCGCAATGATCTGACACCGCGAATGGTCGAAGCCGTGGAGCCGTATCTGGAGTAGAGCGAGATGGTCTCTCAGACCTGCGAAAATCTATTTCCCTAAATTGGGCTAGGTGAGGATTAGAGAGACGATAACTTCTTGGTCCTTCAATTTGAAACCAAAGAGGCCAAATACTCAAAAGTTACTGTCTCTGATCAGCTCAAAGATACCATCTTTGCTCGGATCAGGAAGCATCTATTAGTTCGCAGAACAATTCGGACTCGATTTGACAGTCCTATAAATAGCGTGATCTGGCAAGCAAACCGGAGAGACCGGCGTGCGGTTAGGGCTGGACGGCAAGCGTCTTTGCGGACTAACCTGAGACGCTGACAATTCAATTTCTGACACAATCATTGGCTATTCCGATATTCTTTCATTCGGCTCTAATTTTTTCCATAACCATTCGAAGATTGCCCCACAAACTATCTGCCGCTTATCCTCATATTCTAGTATCTGCTTTGAATCTTTCTGACGAGATTTGTCTACAAGAGTTTATGCGGAGATGGGCGATTTGCTCGATCCGCATGGAAGATTTAAGTTGACTTAATGTTGGCACTGTCTTATTCTTTGTAAGACTGGAGTCTTACAAAGAATAAGACCTAAAGCCCAGTTAGATGCTAATTATAGAGAAGAGTCAATATGGCAAATCCATTACCATCCCTATCAAATAAAGAGTTGTTAATTCTTGAGATGCTCACGAGCAAAGACCTTAATGGTTGCAAAAGGGAGATGTATGGACTGGAGATGGTAGAAGCGTCGAAAGGTGAACTGAAGCGCGGGACAATTTATGTAACGCTCCAAAGAATGACAGATAAAGGCTACGTAGCTTCACGTGTGGAACCACGGACGCAACCAGAGATTGGCATTCCTCGCCGTCTATACAGCATCACTGGTCTTGGAGAAGTAGTATTTAAGGCATATCAAGATGCGGCTCGGCTTTTAGATGCACTTAATCCTATTCCATCAGAGATGTAGCCAGAAACAAGGATTATTACACAGACGCAAACAGAGGAAGCAAGGATATTAGCGTATAGACAGAGGTTGCCCATGAATCTGAATTATTCTAATTTAGACTATATCCTGCAGTTATTTACACCGTGGCTAATAGATCTTTTGCATCTCCTATTTTTATTACTCTTCTCTTTAGTGTTGCTTTGGTGGGTGATGTCTCTAGATATAGTCCATGAAATACTAGAGGCACTCTCTCCGATTTTAGAGGCTTTCTCTGTAATTGCTTATGCAATTTTGAAAGGAGTGGCGGAACTTCTGATCTTAGTTGGCTCGCTTCTGGCACTGTTACTTGTAACAGTGCCTTTCAAGACAGGAAGAAAGCTGGTAGTGGTTATTCACGAACCTCCAGGAGCGACTCTGCTTTCAATTGTTGACTTTCTTTATTCTCCAAGAACTGTTGAACACACCTTCAAGCCACTCATATCCGATTGGCGATTAGAGTACTATGAAGCGATAAAAGCAAAGCGTAAATGGAAGGCTCGTTGGATTTGTGTCCGCAACTATTTTGTATTCGCAAAGGTAATGGGTCTAGACAAAGTTTTCTCGATCATTTCAGGATTACTCGGTAAATCAGAAAAGCAGGCGCAGAGAACAGATAAAGACGTTGGTGACAAAGACTCATAAATTGAGAGAACCTTGCGGAAAATACATAAGTGAAAAGAAAACAGAAAGCAGTGGTTTGGAGTGAACAAGAGGGGAAACAGCTTTCATCCTTTTGCCTAATCTCTTGCGTTATTTTTGATACTGTTAACTAACTATATACGGAACATAAAGTGATAAACAGGATTGCCGAATCCTTAAATTACTGAAAGTGTTAGTGGCCAGGGGGGAATCGAACTGCCGATCCACGGATTTTCAGTCCGTTTCCCTCTATTCGTATCTGAGTGATTCGATCGGATCAGTCTTTGACGCGCGTAGCGCCGGCCAGAGGCCGCTCAAGATACCGACCAGCATGAGGATGGTGGTCGCGGTCAAGACGACATCGCCCGAGAGCATGAGGTAGATGTCGGTTTCCCGTGTCGGGTCTTCGAGCAGATCGGCCAGGAAAGGGTGATGGCCTGCAAAGGTGACCATCAGATAAGAGAAGGTAATTCCGAGCAACCCGCCGAGAAAGGTGATGACGAGAGCTTCAAGCAGAAATTGGATAAGAATGTGACGGCGTTTGGCTCCGAGAGCTTTGCGCACCCCGATTTCACGCGTCCGCTCCGTCACGCTGACCAGCATGATATTCATGACGCCGATGCCGCCGATCATCAATGTCAAGGCGCCGATGAGACTGAGGATGATCTTGAGGCCGTTGGTGATGCCGCTGATCATCGCGACATTCTCGACCGAATCGTTGAAGGTCACAGCCCTTTCATCTTTGGGATTGAAGCCGTGGCGCGCGCCCAGGACTTCACGCACCTGTTTCAAGGCTTGATTGTGGACCGCCGGGCTCATCGACTGGAAGACCAGATTGTCGAGGTATTCACGGTTCCAGACCTGTTTGACCGTAGTGTAGGGAATAAATACCGAGTATTTGTCCGGCGAATAGTAGTTCGAAAGGCTGACTTTCTGGGTCAGCACGCCGATCACTTCGAATGAGAGCCCGCCGACGCGGATTGTCTCTCCGACTGCCGGACTGTTGCCGAAAAGTTTGCGTGCGATCTCGGAGCCGAGAAAGATCACGCGGCGCCGCTTCTCCAGATCTTCGTCATTGAGGAACCGGCCGAATTCGGCGACTTCGCTTCGCATCGACGCATATTCGGGGGCGACTCCGCGGACGGCCGCCGTCGTTTGTTTGAGCCCGAAAACGAGCGGGAGATACTGGACGGACTCGGGGCTGGCGTCTTTGATCGTCCCCAACTGGCGGATCGCATCGACGTCATCGTCCTTCAAGCGTATTCGTCGGCCGGCGCGCTCGCCGCCGGCCTGCATGCTCGTCTGTCCGTTCCAGACCACCACCGTCCCGCTGCTGAAGGCCCGGCGAAAACCGATCATGATTGCATTGTGAAAACCATTCCCATACGCCATCAGGAGGACGACGGCGACGATGCCCCACGAGATGCCGGTCATCGTCATGAGCGCGCGGACCCGGTGAGAGACGAGAGAGACGATCGCTTGAATGAAGACTTCTTTGAGAACCATAGTCGATTACGGCAATCACATTTCGTATCGTAAAGCTTCAATCGGAGGCATGTCGGCCGCGCGGCGCGCTGGATATGTCGCCGCCGCAATTCCGATCAGGGCCAGCGCCCCGATCGAGAAGGCCGCTGTTTGCCATGTGATAATCATCCCAGCAAAACGTGCGGGCATCGGCAACAGATTGACCAGTTGACAGAGACCGATCCCGATCCCGAGGCCGATCGTCCCGCTCAAGAGCGTCAGAAACAGACCTTCACTGAAGAACTGTCGTTGCACGTTGCTCGAAGTTGCGCCGAGCGCCTTGCGGATGCCAATCTCTTTGGTTCGCTCCTTGACCGAGATCAGCATGATATTCATGACGCCGATGCCGCCGAGCGCCAGCGTGATCATGCTGACGACGATGAAGAACTCCCGCATGCTCGAGATCATCTTGTTGAAGAAGACCGTTTGCAGCGCAGTGTTCCACATCGAGAGGGCTTCGCGGTCCTGCGGATCGAAATCATGACGCGGCGCAATGATTGAAAGAACCTCTTGTTCAACAGGACCGATCTTCTCGAAATTGATCTTGCCTTCGCGCTCGATGATCCGATTTAAGTCTTCGGCGACATGCTCATACGGGGCGGCGATGATCGCCGAGACTGAGTCCGGCGTGTTGTTTCCGCCGGTCATCGGAAAATCTTTTCGCATCGTCTCATAGGGAAGAAAGAGACGGTTGTTGTCGGGGCCGGTATAGTTCGAATCCTGCTCTTTTTTTCGAACGCGGCCGATCACCGTGTATGGCAGTCCGTTCAGAGAGAGTTGTTGGCCGACCGGGTCGCGGTCAGCGAAGAGTTGCTTGCTCATCGCATTGCCGATCACCACCACGCGGCGTTCCTCCCGGCAGTCCTGTTCATTGATCGTTCTGCCGCGATCGACCTCGATCGTGCGGATCGATTGGTAGACCGGCCAGACTCCGCTCATCTGCGCCGAGCCGGCGTTGAATGCGCTTTTGGCGCTGATTCCGCCACGCATCAACTCCGGGGTGATGTGCTCGAGCAGCCTCGATTTTTCCTTGAGCGCAGAGACGTCGTTAATGTCCAGCCGGATCAATTTGCCGGCGCGCTCGCCGCCGGCATGCATGCTCGTCCGGCCGTTGCGGATGATGATGATGTTCTTGCCGAGTTCCCGTAACACCTGAAGGTTTCCTCGCTGAAACCCTTCGCTGACGGCTGAAAGCAACACGATCGAGATGATGCCCCAGACGATCCCGAACATGGTCAGCAGACTGCGCAATTTGTGCGCAATTAAATTTGACCATGTTTGTGCCAATAGCTCTCTCATCGTTATTGTACCTTCTCGAAGAACCACCGGCGGGTTTGATCTTCGGTCAGATTCCCGCCACACAGCACCGTGGCGACCAGTTTATCGGCAAATCTCTCGTGATAGGCGACCGCCGCCGCCACGCCGGCAGCCCCCGATGGTTCAATCACGACATCGAGTTCACTCAAGAGCAAACGCATCGCTTGCAGAATCGTCCGATCATCGACCAGCAGCACATCATCGACGACAAAGCGCAGGTCATCCAATGCCTCCTCGATCGGAATGCGAACGGCCAGGCCGTCGGCGATAGTATCGACCTGCTCCGTGATGACGATGCGACCGGCGCGCCACGAACGTTCCATCGCCGGCGCGCCCGCGGCACAGACTCCGATCACCTTGGTCTGAGGTGAGACGGCCTTCATCCAGCGCCCGAGACCTGCCAGCAACGCCCCGTTGCCCAACGGCACGAGCACGGCATCGAGCGGTTTCGGCCAGCGCGAAAGTTCGAGTCCGATGGTGCCGGCGCCTTCCGCGAGCGCTACCTCGCGACCGTCCTCGACAAAGAGCGCGCCATTTTTCTCGGCGTAAAAGCGCGCCGCCTCTTTGGCCGCGTCGAAATCATGGCCTGTCGTCACCACTTCGGCGCCGAGCCGGCGCATCTGTTCAATCTTCATCGGATTGGCGGTCTCTGCCGCAAAGACCGTCAACCTCAACTGCCGATTGCGGGCAGCATAGCCCAGCCCTTGTCCGAAATTTCCTGCCGACGCACAGACTATCCATTCAACGCCTCTTTCAAGTTTATGAACGAAGTAGTCCGCGCCCCGGCCTTTAAATGAACGAATCGGATTGAGCGTTTCGACTTTGCAAACAAGCTCAAGTCCCAGTTGATTGTTGAGTGAGTCGCTGGAAAACTGTGGGCTCCCCGTCAAGATCGGATTGATGACCCGTGACGCTTCCTCGATGTTTCCGAGCGAGAGTCTGAGTTTTGCTTCTCTTTTTGTCATCATCTGTTTGATCCCATTGTTGGCTATTAAATAAGAGGGCAACCAATTATCAGAGAAGGGCAACAGACGGATTTCCAGGCAATTACTGCAACTTACCGGCTTGCTACTGAAGAATGACTTTTTGCCCTTCGGTCAGCCCTGCCACCACTTCGGTCTTGGTCCCATTGCTCAGACCGACCTTGATCGATCTGCGTTCGCGCCCGCGGGGTTGATCCGGAGCCGCGAATTCGGCCGCCGCATTGTGTTGCGAGTCGTAGATGACGGCGCTTTCAGGAACGAGCATCACGCCTTTGTGTTCTTCGAGGACGATCTCGGCGTTGGCCGTCATATTGGCGAGCAACTCGCCTCCGGGGTTATTGATCGAGACTTTGACCTCAAAGGTGACCACATTATCTTTATCGACGCCGAGCGGGGAGATCTGCGTGACTTTGCCTTCGAAGTTTTTGCCTTTGAATGTTTCGACCTTGATGCGTGAAGGTTGTCCCAGTTTGACGACGCCGATGTCCGCCTCATCGACCTTGCCGCGGACATAGACCTGACTGATATCGCCGAGGACCATGACGAGCGTGGCCGCCGCCCCCATATTGAGGATTGAAGAGACGGGGCTGCCGATCTCGACGTCGCGCGAAAGCACCATGCCGCGGATCGGCGAACGGATGGTCGCATAATTCAACTCTTCCTCGGCGCGATCGACGGCGGCTTGCGCCTGCGCCACCTCGGCTTTCGCTTGCGTCACTTTGGCTTCGCTGACCGAGAGCTGCGCGCGCGCGATGTTCTGGCGATTGAGGGCCTGTTCATATGCGCTCCGCGTGTCATCGGAAGATTGTTGCGGCAGGACACCTTCCTTCAGCAATCTTTCAGATCGTTCGAAATTACGTTTGGTGAAGGGAACATCGGGGCCTTCGGCCTCGACCTTGTTCTTTTCGAGTTGAGCCTGCGCTGCTTTGAGGTTCGATTCCGCGCCCATCAATGCGGCCTTTGCTTCGCGCACACGGGCGGCGAGGTTCTCTTTGTCGAGTTCGGCCAGGACTTGTCCGGATTGGACCACGTCTCCCACCTGAATCTTGAGGTCTTTAATGATGCCGTTGGCCTTGGACTTGATCTCGACCTTGGCGATCGGCTCGATCCGGCCCGTCGCCACGACCGACCGCGCGATGTCGCCGCGTTCGACCGCCGCCATCCGCGAAGCATCGATCTCATTCTTCGGCCGTGACATGACGACAAAACCGGTGACACCCAATCCCACCAGAACGACGAACGATCCGACAATCATCCAGATCTTGCGATATCTCTTGCTGGCCATCTTGATCTCCTCTTATGGTCGCGTGTGGTCGATAGTTACTGCTCGCGTCGCCTTTACTACGGCTGTCTGGATTTGACAGTTCCCAAAAAGATCGGATCGAATCTTCCTGGTCTCCTGCTGGAATCCTCCTGATATTTGGCGGGCGAGACACTGCTCCGCCTCAACTCGATGCGGAGCGGAAAGACACTCGCCCCTGAATACGTCTAGTGAGTGGCTGGAGAGCGCAAAAAGTTGCGAAAAAAAAAACGGAATGCAGCGATTCTCAGTTTGGAGGAAGCGGATATTGACTAATGCCCTGGTCAAGCGTAGTATTAATCGGTCTGCAATCGAGCGGAAAGCCACCCGGTCAAAGTGGTAGCTGGGGTGACTCCATCGGATGCCACTTATGGAGGAACTCACGCCGAAATCGTCAATCAAACCAATCCCACGACAATTGATGATTCTTGCAGCCGATCATTATTAAGTCGGAACAGCTTTCCAGTGCCGTCCCAACTATCATTCTCAAAATAATAAACACGGTATGGAGATTGATCATAATACGAGGAAGTATCATTGTTGACTGACCTGCGACGCTGGGGTCGTTGGTCGAAGAGGAGCGTCTGAGTGGGCAAGAGCTGACGCCGGCCGGTGACGTCACGAAGAGTGACTCTTGTCTGTCCATTGATGAAGTATCGTGAGGTGACTGTGAATCGAAGAAGCGATTTCAGACAAAATAGAGACCAGATCAAATGGCCGCCATATCAGGCCTGGGCGCCGCATGACGACGAACCTTCGCTCCCCGAGGCAGCGGACGTTTCCATGACCGGGTTCGAAAGCCAATATCTCCTGTCGCTAATCGAGGCGAATAGCCCGATTGTTGTTGTACTCCGACAGGGAGAACGGATCGCCGGACAGCTCATCTGGTATGATCGCGAATGTCTCAAAGTGACGCCTGATGACGGCTCTCCCAGTTTGCTCATTCCCAAGACGAGCATCAAATATCTCCACGAAGCGGTCTTCCCACAGCTCACTCCCTCCGACGATTCAAACGGTAAGGAGACGACGCTTGGCTGAGATCTCGCCGCACCTCGATCCAAGCCTCACGCGAGGCCTGTCGCGCTTGCATCGACAGGAAATGTGGGGTGATCGGGAAGGGCAGCGGAACTCTTGCCTCAAGCCGGATGAAAGTAAGATACTGATGTCGAAGGCCGCCCGCATCCGGGCGCGCCGACGGCATTGTACTAATGACTCCCCACGACTAGTCGGCCAAAGCTCCTCGAAGAGAGTAAGTAAGATCAACTTCTCCCCAAAAAGAGAGGAACATCGATCATGCTAAAAGGCACCACTATTATCAACCGTCCGAAAGTCTATCATCGCATGTTAGGACTGAGGCGGGAGGGGAAATCTGATCATGAGATCGCCGAGATCCTCGGAATTACCGCCGCGACCGTCGAGTATGTCGCCTCAATCAATTCCCCGGATCGTCCGGCCGAATATGACGACCGCGGCCGCGAAGTCGATCGCCGGCTGAAGATCGCTTACGAAATGCGGCAGAGCGGTCAAAGCTTCGCCGAGATCGCTCGCAAGCTACAGGTCAGCATTCCGCGCGCACGTCAAATGGTCCACCGTTACAAATGGATCTTGCGGCACTGAACGCCGCCACCCATGGCGAAAGACGCAAAAATGCCAGGAACATTTCGCGTCTTTCGCTCTTCAGCGCACCTCCCCCTACTCCCATAGCTCGATTTTGGCCATTTCGTCATGGCGATCCATGGATCGCCATGACGAAATGGCCAAAACAAAGCCCAGATTATTCGGTATTTACTCCTTCGTCCCTTAAAGTATTGATCAGCTTCAGGACGAAATCTCTCAAGCTGCCAAAGGGGTAAAAACCTGTTCCGCCGCGACCGGCGTCAATGGCGGCGGCACCGGGTTGTTCTCCGGCTGCGGCTCATTTCCTTTCTGAATCAATTTGATGAAGGAGGCGACATCCTGCTGGGTCTTCAACTGACCGTTGTCGTATGCCTTCCAGAAGAGGCTGATCGTTTCGTTCGCGCTGCGTTCATCTTTGTGAATGCTGAGGAACGTCACATCGTCCTTGTCGAGGCTGACACAGGTTCGATAGAGCCCGGTCCCATACTGCTTGATCACAACTGCAATGATCTCATTGCGGCGAGCCATAATTTCACTCCTTTTCATCTGTTATCTCTCTTATTCTGTTTGTTGTCTCGTCTGAAGAGTGTGCAAATCAAAGAATAGCTTGTAAAAAGCCGCGAGCCGCTGTTCTACCTGCCGCGCCGCGGCAGGCTCTGAAGTTTGGACATCTGGATCGGATGATCAAATGCTCAAACTCCTCGTCGCGTAGCGGCGCCTTGAATTGAGGCCGGCCTTTTGACTAGCCTCTTCTATTAACAGGTCGCAGGCCTTGAAAGGCCAGCCTCAATTCAAGGCACCGCTACGCGGCGGAGGCAAACCTAGCTCCTTAGTTTTCAAAGACTTTAACTCGCACCGTCTTCACCTTGTCTGTTATCTCGTCTGTTACTTGTCTATTATCTTGCCTATTATCTCGTCTGTTATCTTTCTGTTACTTTGTCTATTATCTTGTCTATTAACTTGTTTGTTGTCTTTCTGTTATCTCGTCTGTTACTTTGTCTATTATCTCGTCTGTTATCTCGTTATTGCTTTCTTCGGGTGCTCTTGACGGTCAGAATTGACTGTCGTCAGCAGAATGATCAACGGCGGCGCAGAGCTCCGCTGATGTCGTTCAGACACGATCCGTGTCTGAATCGACTCCATAGATCTTGATTGTTACTTGTTGGTTGCGGTGAGGAATCGTCTCTCGATTCATCTCTCCGATCCATCACGCCGGCCTCTTACGCCGGCCCGTTACGCCAGTCCGTTACATCGGCCTTGTGATGCCGATCCGTTACCTTCTTTGATCAAAGATTCTTTCAAAAATATTCCAGAACGGAATTGATGGAGGCGTCGAAGCGATTCAGAGCGATTGGCGGCGATTTAAAGCCATTTTCGGTCTTGTCGCTTGACGACCGAAAATATACCGAAAACAACCGAAGATCGCAAGAGAAAAGTTTTCGATCATAAAAAAATAATCCTGATCATCAAGTGATTGACGTGATCGGCGGGTTGGCAGATAAGATAGAGGGATGAAAGCAGAACTATCCGAGAAGGCGGAGCAGCTGAACAGGGCTCTCAAAAAGCAATATCCGGCGGCGCAATGCGCCCTGAATCATACCACTCCGCTCGAACTACTGATTGCTACCATTCTCTCCGCACAGTGTACCGATGAGCGGGTCAACATTGTGACGTCGGCGCTCTTTCGAAAGTACCGGCGCTGTGAAGATTACCTGGCGGTTCCTCAAACTGAATTGGAACAGGACATCAACAGTGTCACCTTCTTCCGCAACAAGTCGAAGGCCATTCAACAGACCTGCCGGATCATCATCGAGAAACATGGCGGAGAGGTTCCGCGGGTTCTGGAAGATTTGGTGGAGTTGCCCGGAGTCGGGCGTAAAACCGCCAATGTCGTACTGGGCACGGCCTTTGGGATTCCGTCCGGTGTCGTCGTTGACACGCATGTCGGTCGTCTGTCGCGCCGGCTCGGCCTGACGGCGAACGAACAGCCGGAGAAGGTCGAGGCCGATCTGATGAAGATCATTCCGAAGAAAGAATGGATCGGTTTCTCGCACCGGCTGATTTTGCACGGCAGACAGATCTGCAAGGCCCGCAAACCCGATTGCGCGCAGTGTCCGGTTGAAAAGCTCTGTCCCTCGTCCCTGCTCAAAGTTGACTGAATCCAAGATGGGCCGTCATCATTGAGGATTGAGCACGCGCAGAATTTGATCGTGCAAGAGCGGATTGGTTGCCAACCCCTGCCCGGTCGTCAGATCGAGGTCTCCTCTCAGGGTCGAAAAAACTCCGCCCGCGCCGCGCAGGATCGGCGGCATGGGGGCGACATCGTAGTATTTGAGTGCGCAGGGCTCGATCATGATATCGGCCAGTCCGCAGGCGACGAGAAAGTAACCATAACAATCGCCGAATCCGCGCACCAGCCGCACCCGGTGAGAGAGTTCGACGACCGCATCATGGCCTTCGGCCGCGGTCAACGCGCGCGGATCGGTGATGATCATGGTGGCCTTCGCCAGCTCAGCCGTCTTTGATACCTCGCAGCGTTCGCCGTTGAGGAAAGTTCCGGTCTCGGCAGAGCCGATCAGTAATTGGTCTTGAATTGGAAAATAGACCGAGCCTAAGACTGGCAGACCGTCGCATTCGAGGGCGATCATCGTCCCGAAGAGTGGTGTGCGCATGACGAAGGATTTGGTGCCGTCGATCGGATCGATGATCCAGCGATAGGCGCTGGATCTCTTCGTCTCGCCGAACTCTTCGCCGAGGATCGAATAATCCGGGAACTGCTTCTCCAGCGCTTCGCGAAGAAAGGTCTCGACCTCGCGATCGGCCTTCGTGACCGGGCTGTCATCATCTTTATGCTCGACTTCGAGCGGTGAATGATAGTAGCGGCGAACGATCGCTCCTGCCTGCGAACTGAGATCGCTCAGAATTGGAAAAAAAGAGAGTAAGTTATTCATATCCGGTGATTGTAGTCCGAATCGCGCCGAATCGCGATTGATGCGCACTCCCCGTGGGCTCCTGTGATAAACTGCGCGGGCAGAGATTTATGCCGGGTCGGCGGAGGAAGTTTAATGGGTTATCGGATCTGTTATTTGTCTCTTGTCTTGTTGGGATCCTTGCTGTCGGGTTGTCACCTCATTCAACGCCCCTCCAAAGCCGTCCAGTTGAGCGAGCGGGAGCTGGCTGCCGCACAGGTGGTTAAGCCGAACGCCACGCCGCTCGAGAGAGTTCTGGCCGATTCTCTTGATCAGACGACCAAGACCACCAGCTACGATCCATCTTATGCCAAGCTCGATTATCCGAATGGCGATGTGCCGATCGATCGAGGCGTTTGCGCCGATGTGGTGGTACGGGCCTTTCGCAAGGGCGGAGTGGATCTGCAAAAAGAGCTCAACCAGGACATGACGGCCAACTTCGCTAAATATCCTCAGAAATGGGGCGCGAAGAAGCCGGATCGTAACATCGATCACCGGCGTGTTCCCAATTTGATGACCTGGCTCGACCGCCAGGGCAAGAGTCTGCCCTTGAGCAAAGAAGCGAAGAACTACCGGCCTGGCGATGTCGTTGCCTGGGAGCTCAACAGCGGCCTCTTCCATATCGGTTTGGTGAGCGATGTTAAAGTCAAGGGGACCGAGCGTTACGCCATCGTTCACAACATCGGTCTGGGAGCGCGACTTGAAGATGTCCTCTTTGAATGGAAGATCATCGGCCACTACCGATATTTTTGAATAGAATCAAACTGATGAAATCAAAATTTTCTCCGGGCCTGACGGTCAAACGATCGCAGATCGATGGCCATGGCTGTTTTGCTACCACGCGCTTTCTCAAGGGGCGCAAGGTCGCCGAGTATGTAGGCGAGAAGATTTCGCGATCTGAAATCGCGCGGAGACTGAAGGGCCAGCGCCGCATCTATATCTGCAGTATCGATTCATATTGGGCGATCGACGGCAGCCGGTCGGGCAACGGCACGCAATACATCAATCATTCCTGCGAGCCCAACTGCTACGCCAAAATCCTTCACGGACACCTCCTCTTCTTCGCGTTGCGCCAGATCGAACCCGGCGAAGAGATCCTCCTCGATTATCAAGAGTCCTATCATTCCGACGAGAAACGATGCACCTGCGGCGCTCCTTCATGCCGAAGAAGAATAAATAAAATAAAGATGAAGGATTGAAGACGGGGAGAGATCAGGAAGAAAGAATGAAGGATGAAGGATGAAGGGCGGAACCTTTCTTTTTGCTGATTACTTTGATAACTGAATTCTTTTAGTTAACCGCTCACTTAACGGGAGGTTTAAAGCTTGAGCCTGATGCAGAGAGGTCATTTGCCGCACGGTTAACTGTTAAACGGGACTTTGTCCATGCTGAGATCGGCGTAGCGCCGATCTCAGCATGGACAAAGTCGAGCTTAGAAGCGGAATCGCAGGCCGAATTCGATCTGACGGGAAAGGATCGTGGTTGACTGACTGTTGATATAGCCCCACGTTTGCTTGCTATCAAGATTGAGAGTCGGATCGCCTGGCTGGAAGTGATTCAGGACGTTAGCGAACTGAGCGAGGAAGGTCATTCCGACGCGTTCGGTCAGTTTGAAATCTTTTGAGACGCTCAAATCAAGGTTCCAGGATGGCAAGCCGTAGATTGGGCCGGCCCCTCCCGCGCGAGTGTCGAGGCCCAGAATCAAGCGGCGAAATTGGCCGTACACTTCGTCCGGATTGGTGAACATATTGATACCCGTTCCGCCTCTCGCATTGGTATTCAACCCGGCGGTGCCGGTCAGTGTCACGTTTTTATGGGCAGAGTTGCCTCCCGTATACGGCGCGATCAAGACCGCATTCTCGTAAGTATTGCCCGAACTGCAATTCATCTCGCCGAACGCCTGGCAGCCGTTGGCGACGCCTCCGCTCATGTTTACGCGCAGCGGAGACCCGCTCCGTGCGGTGAAGAGCGGAGCAATCGCCCATCCGCCCAACAGGCGGCCGGCCGCTCCCTTTTGGCTCTTGAAGAATGTGGGCTCATAGACGACGGACAGATTATAGAGAAATCGGATGTCATAGGGTTGCGCCCCGTACATGACGCTCAGGTCCCACGGATCGACGACGCTGAACGAGCTGGTCGATTGGGTGACGGCTCCCGTCCCCATCGCGCGGCTCCAGGTGAAGTTGGAACGCGCCGTCAGCCCGTTCCAGTCACGGATCTCAAACGAAGCAAAGGCCGCGTTGTAATTGGCGTAACCCAGGCTGGTCTCCATAAAGATGGATGTCAGTTGGGCTCCGGGATTTGAACTCGGCAACGTTCGGCCGAGAGTCCACGATGACTGACCCGCCAGATTTCCCCAAAAATCGTAGACTCGAGTGGACTTGATATTGGTACTCTGTTTTGATGCCACAGCCGCCGTGCAACTGGCGAAACCGCTGCAGTAGGCTGAAGTCGGTCCACCCATGGCCGCCTCGAACCATGGTTGTGCCTGGACCGTCTGGCCGGAATCGACCGCGAGAAAGAGGTTGGCGAAGGCCTTGGCAAAGGTCTGCCCGCCGAGCGTCGTCATATGCGGAACAGCGTCCAGATTGATCGCCTGGTATTCGTTGTGGGTACGCCGGCCAATGTAGCCGACTTCAACGATGACCTTCCGCGGAACCAGTTCTCGCTGAATCGTAAAATCGAACTGATCGGAATAGTTGGGCTTGAGCCGGGGATCGATCGCCGAGCCGTCGCCCGCTGCGGCGTTGCCGCCGATGCCTGGATAGTAGGGTTGCGCCAGGGACTGCGAAGCCGTCGGGAGGGGAGCGGTCATTCCATCCGTTCCGATGCGAAACGCCGTGAGTGGACTGGCGCCGGACGTCCCGAGACACTGATTTCCTCCGACCGCGGCCGATGCCCTCACGGCGCCCTGACACGAAACCGCCTGCATCAATCCGGTGCCGAGCAGCGGGACCAGGACCAGGTTCACTCCGTTGAGGCGGCCATAGACCCGGCTGTATCCGCCGCGAAGGACCGTGTGGGTGTCGCCGAACACCTTGTTCAAAATGCCGTTCGAGAACTTCGGATTCCAGGCCGCCGCCAGACGCGGGCTGAAGCCCCCATAGAATGGATCATAAGGATATTTACGTCCGCCGCCGACATTGCGAATCGTCGCAAAGCCGAGTGTCGGATTGTAGACTCCTCCCGCCAATGCCGCTTTCTTGCGCTGGGCCAGATAGTCCTCTGTGTTGACCGGATTGCCCGCGGCATCAACCACCATGACCTGTTTCCCATCGACCTCATAGGGAGGCATCTGGACCGTGTAGCCCAGGCCATAGGTCAAGGTGAACCTCGGCCGGATGCGCCAGATATCGCTGAAGTAGACGTTGTAGGTCGGAACGATGCTCTTGTCGGATGCGGGGGTACCCAACGGCCGCAGGCTCAAGTCCGGCAGCTGACGCGTGTAGAGCGTTTGGGGCTGGCCGACGATGCCCAAAACCTCGGTGTAGAGAGTCTGCCAGGTGCTCGCCTGGTTGGAGGGAACTGTGGATGGAATATAGCTCACTCCGCCGGTTGTGAAGGTCAGGCCGGGACTGTTGGCAATCTGATAGACATTCGCCGCCATGATGCCCTGACCGTTATCGTTCCGCTGGTGGTACAGGAGATTTCGCTGATACATCCCGCCAAACTGGAACACGTGGTTCCCATGAATGAGCGTCAAGTCATCGCGAAATGAATGATCCTGACCGTCCCAGAATCGCTGGCGGACATTTTGCGTATTGACATTGTAAGGGATCAGCGCGTTGGCATTCTCGCCGCCGATCTCGATCGCGCCTCCCAAACCGGCGATCTGCACGGGCGCTCCGGCCGTCCCCCATTCCCAGTAATTGCGCAGGTAGTTGTAATGAAAATCGTTGGTCAGGTTGGCAGTGATGTTGGTCGTCATCCCGACCACGTAGTAAGAGGGCTTCTGGACTCGCGGGGCCGTCGATGTCGCCTGTCCGAAGGTACTGCCTGGCAGCAGGCCGCCGATATCGACCTGGGTGTTTGCCAACTGGCTAAAGTTAAAATAGCGATAGCTGGCCATGAAATGCCATTTCGATCCGAAATCATGATCGATTCGCGCCACGAAGAAATCAGAGTTCTGCGGCAGACGAATCGAGCTGAGAAAACCCTGAGTATTGAACTGGTCGCAAACCCCGCTCGCCAGCGTCGCGCAGCCCGGGTCGTTGGGCCGGGGCATATATTTCGACCAGAGTTGCGAAACTATCGGATTAATCCCGATTCCGCGCGGATCACAGGGGACATTGGTGGTTCCGCAGGTCGCCGGTTGATAGGTCACTCCGTTGACCGTGACCGGCGTCGGATTGAGGTTATATGCTTGATACTTTCCCGTGCTGTCCGGCAATTGGACGACTCCCGCGCGCAACAGGTCTGTCGGCACCGCTCGATTGATCGTTGTGCTTTGCGGAAAGCGCCGGCCTTCGTAATTGGCGAAAAGATAGGTCTTGCCTCCCAGTAATACCGGGGTGATCGGGCCGCCCGCCGCGGCGCCAAATCGGTTCTGATGGCTTGAAGGCAGCGGCGTATTCGTGCGGTTGTTGACCCAGGTGTTGGCCGCGAAATTGCTGCCCAGATAATGTTCGTAGACCGCGCCGTGCCATTGATTCGTTCCGCGTTTGGTGACCATCTGGATCTGGCCGCCGGCAGAGCCGTTGAAATCGGCCGTCTGGTTGGTCGTCCCGACTTTAAACTCTTCGATGCTCTCGGCTGGTGTCGGCATGACACCCGAGGGCGTGCCGCCCGTGGCGGCTGAACCGATGAAACCGGAAGATTGCGTATAGGTATTCGATGTGCCGGCCATGTCGTCGCTGTTGTTGCCGCCATCGAGCTGGTATGTATTCTGATCTCGGACCGCTCCCGCCACCTCTCCGGTCGGAGCTACGGCTGGTTGCAGGACAAAGAGCGCATTGGCGTCACGACCGAGATTGGTCAGCAACTCCAGGTGCTTGCCGGACAACGACGTCCCGACCGTCGCGTTCGTCGTCTGCAGATCGGCGCCCGCCGCCGAGGTCACCACGACAGCTTCGGCCACCGAGCCGATCTGAAGTGTGATGTTGACGGTCAAGACCAGGCCGACCGTTACCTTCTGAGCGGGTAACTTGGTCTTGACGAATCCCGTCCGCGTGACCGAGATGTCATAGATGCCGGGCGGAATATTGACAAAACTGTACCTGCCCTCGTCATTGGTCACTGTCGTTCGCGAACTGTTTGTGGAAGTATCGACCAGCGCCACCTCCGCACTCTGCACGGCGGCGTTTTGAGGGTCGGTCACCTGGCCCGAGACCGTGCCGGTCGATGTCGATTGCGCCAGGGCCGGCGCAATCAAGCTGAACGAGATCACTAGAGAAACAACCAGCCCATAGAGAAGCATTGACATCACTTTCTCCCTCAGCCGATAGATGCTACTTGTCTTCATAGGTCCTCCATCGAAGGTTGGACGACAGCCCGGATTGTGTCCCTCGAGAGGGGGCTGATCTTCTGAAGACTCATCTTCAGAAGATCAGATGCGGGCCGTCTGGCAGCATTGAATCCCAGCATGCACAACGCACGATCGACCGTGCGCCGGTACACACAACTCTTGGTCGATCTTGAGATCCGGCCTGATCGCCGGTTCAACTACGTCTTTCCTGATTTGAAAACGACTTGCGATGAGTTAAAGCTGGTGCTGTCTGCTTGTCTCGGATGATTGCGAGACACCTATAAATTTTCGCTCTATGATCTGAGTTACTTCGTCCCCT
>Ga0081539_10003603_pt1 | contig 18735 bp, 16 predicted proteins | sample TabmetS4T2R2_FD_71023 | JGI IMG/M metagenome (GOLD analysis project Ga0081539, IMG submission 71023) | Tabebuia heterophylla rhizosphere microbial communities from the University of Puerto Rico - S4T2R2 | ecosystem: Host-associated > Plants > Roots > Rhizosphere ...
CTCGCCCTCCGTGTCCTCGATCTTCACCAGGTAGTGCGGCTCGCCCACGAGGACGTAACCGGTGGAGGTGCCCTCCTCCGGGTCCTCGCTCTCGATCTTGACGACGTCGTCGCCGTCGAGGGCGTCGGCGCCCTTGTTGGTGTACGTCGGCTTGTCCTCGTCGTCGTCCTCGAGCAGCTGGTCGAGCAGCTCGTCGACGTCGCAGAACTGCGTGAGCGACTCCTGGTCCTCGGGCACGACCACCCACTTGTCGCCGACGACCGCGATCACCTGGTCGGCGGCATCGCCCCCGAATGACCGCCAGAACGCCTCGTCCGGTCGCATCCACGTCTCGCCGGCCACGCCGAGCAGCTCGGCGATCCCGTCACCTACCCCGATCGAGCCGGTGCAGTCCCCGTCGGAGTTGGCCTGCATGTCGATCGAGACCGCCTGCCCGTCGGTCGTGATGTCGCCCGAGACCTTCACCGCCTCCAGGTCGCCCATGTCGTCCTTCGACGCCGTGATGATCGTGTCCGCGGACTCGTCCGCGAAGTCGCTGCCCCCGCACGCGGTCAACACCGCGAGCGCGCTGATGCCGGCCATCGCCAGCCCGATGCGTGCCATGGCGGCACGCTATCGCGATGGTCAGCCGACGGTGGCGGGCTCGCGCTCCGGTGACCGGTCCGGGCCCTCCTCGCGGAAGCCGTACCTCTCCCACCAGCGCCGCATCGGTCCGGGCGCCAACCAGTTCCACTGGCCGAGCAGCTTCATGGTCGCCGGCACCAGGACCGCGCGCACGACGGTCGCGTCGATGAGCAGCGCGACCAGCATGCCGAGGCCGATCATCTTCATGAACACGATGCCGGACAGGGCGAACGCGCCGATCACGACCGCGAGCAGCAGCGCCGCGCTGGTGATGATCCGGCCGGTCTTCTGCACGCCGGTCACCACGGCCAAGTCGTTGTCGTGCGTCTTGTCCCATTGCTCGCGGATCCGGGACAGCAGGAACACCTCGTAGTCCATGGAGAGGCCGAACAGGATCGCCAGCATCAGGATCGGGTTGGTCGCGTCGAGGTACCCCTGCGCCACGAAGCCGAGCTGGTCGGCGAGGTGGCCGTCGGAGAAGATCCAGGTCACCACGCCGAACGACGCCGTGATCGACACCAGGTTCATCACGATCGCCTTGACCGGCAGCACCACCGAGCCGAACGCCAGGAACAGCAGCGCCAGCATCACCACGACCACGATCAGACCCATCCACGGCAGGTGCGCACTGACGGACGAGACCAGGTCGACGGTGTCCGCCGTGGTGCCGCCGACCAGCGCGTCGCCGTGCGGCGGGTCGACCTCGCGCAGCGCCCTGACGACATCCTGCGACTGCTCGGTCTGGCTGTTTCCGCGCCAGCTCGCGCGCAGCAACGTGGTGTCGCCGTCCCGGTCGACCGGCTGCACCGCGACGATGCCGGCGACCTGCTCGATGTCCCGGGTGTACGTCGCCACATCCGCCTCGCTCGCACCGCGGACCAGCAGGCTGGCGGTCGAGGTCTCGGGGCCGATGGTCGAGAAAGGGAGACCCAGAAACGCAAACATCGAGTGGATCCTCGGCGACATGCGAAGCGCGAAGCTGGGGCGAAGGTTTCGACTCGCAATATGCGCTTTCAACTCGTTCTTGTGCCTGACGAGCCTGGACGATGCGCTCACTTTTCTGAAGAACGCGAAGGATCATCTGGAGCCAGGCGGCCTGCTCGGTATCGAGGTCTCCGCATTCTCGCCGGAGGAGCTCGCGGACCTGCCCGGCGGCCCGGAGCTGCGTCACGACTTCACCCGCGAGACGCGGGATGGATGGCTCGATCGCTCCAGTGTTTCCCGCTACGACTCCGCGTCTCAATTACTCTCGATGCGCCTGTTCTACGAACTGTACGATTTATCAGGAGAACTACAGAGCAAACGGGCGCACGACCTTACCATCCGCGCAACGAATCGCGACGAGCTTGTGTTGATGCTTCGGCTTGCTGACTTCGAGGTTGAGGCTGAATACGGCGGGTTTGACGGCGAGCCTTTCACCTCGGGGAGCGACCACCTGATCGTGCTGGCCCGGCGGGTGTGAAGGTCAGGCCGGAAATTGGACTTCGCCGCGCGCCTCAAGCTCCAGAGGCAACAGGCTGTGGTAGAGAAAGGCGTGAAGCGGGGTCTCCACGGCCACTTCCCTTCCAACCGTACCACCGCCCCGTTCCACTCCTCGAGCTCTAATGGGCGTCCGGCGACGATGTCGCGCTGCATGGAAGATATTCCGGCCGGTAGCTGGCCATATACGAAATCCATCGTCCTCGCGATGGCGTCGTCGGCCAGGGGAACGTCCTTCGCCCGCGCCACCTGGAAGATCTCACGCATACCCTGTTCGAGCATCCGGCGCGTCTCCGGGATGCTGCGTATCGTGCCGATCGGGGCCCGCGTCACCGCGCCAACTCCCCCGAACGGGACGATAAACAGGAACTTCTCCCAGAGCGCGACGTGAATATCTTCCGCGATCGTCGTTGCTATCCCCGCATCGGAGAGCGCATCACGCAGCCTTCCGGCGCGTTCGCTGGGACGGTTGTCGAGCTCGCCGCGCGCGATGAACACCACGTCCTCGCCGGCCTGAGCCAGCCTTCCGCCGAAATAGCCACCCGCCCCACCCGCGCCAAAGACCACAATACGCATCATTATCTCCCCGGCCCGAACTTCATCTCTTGCGTCTGATCACATGCAACATGCGGGCCACGCCCGGTAAGAGTCTCTGCGCCCCGCCTCCCACTTTCCGCGCAGGGTCTCGTACTGCTATGGAGTCCAGCCGTTCCCGGATTTAGGAGCCAAGATCCCGCCGCTTCACGGGTCGCAACCTCGGGACGAAGCGAGGTACGAGACGACAGTAACGCCGATACGAATTCCCGAATCGCTGGCGCAACTCGCGTTCTTCGAGAGGAAGCTGTAGCGCGAGTTGCAGCAGGTACAACGCGGCGAGCAGAACGAGCGCCCAGTTGCCACAGAGGAGGGCCGTACCCACGATCAGGGAGAAGTCCGTGACGTACAGCGGATTCCGCACGTAGCGATACGGCCCTTCGACCACCAGCCGCTGCGGTACGCGATTCTCCTCGGCCCCGGCGCCAGGCGGGAAGAGCGCGCCGGCGAACAGCAACCTCGCCCATCCCATCCTGGCACAAGCCCACGCCCCTACGGCCACGGACACGATGAGGATCGCTCCACCGAGCACCCGGAGTAACAGCACGCCATTCCAGCTCCATCCGAGCCAGATCGGGGAGAGAAGAAAGAGAACGAGCGTAGTTCCGCCCCACAGACCGACGACCTCGACGAGATACCAGGCGAGCAGTCCTCGCCGCCGCAGCCAGCCGCGCCAGAAGGTGAGCATAGGGTAGGTCAGGAGATCGATGACGATCATACCCCCGTAGAATGCTGCTACAAACAGCGGGGTGAGCACCCACCGGCCGAGCATCGCATCCCCGAAGACGCAGACGACGAAAGCCGCAGCCCAGGCGGCCGCTGGCGCGACGTGCCGCTCTCCGTTTGAGCTTGCTCCCACCTCAGGAATTCTACCGGTACTCACAACACCGCGCGTGCCAGGGCTGATAGCCTCACGAACCTACGAGCAATCTCTCTGGCAAAGTTCAATGCACGGTATAGCTCCGGTGCATCTCGGGCCATGATCGGACCACGCACAACCCCGAATCGGGAGCGCTGGCCGAAGCCAGGGCACCGGTCACACTACGGAGTTGATGGTGAAGGTCCTCTGCGAGCAGCGCTACGTCTCGCGGGGCCAGAATGTAGGAAGCAGACGAGTATCTTCCGAATGGTTCGGAGTCGCCGGTAAGGCCGAAGCCGCCGATCTCTTCCGGTATGTCTCTGCGCCGGATCTCCATCCGGCTGCGGAGGCACGCGTCCCCAGCCGCGAACGCATCCCAGGCGATGACCGTTACCCCCGGCGCGAGATGGAGGACTCCACTCCCCGGTACGCCTTGTTGGCAGCCTGGGTAATGACGGTGGCCGACGCACCGGCTCGCACGGCCCCATCCATCTCCAGGTGGTCGCCGCCGAGGATGCCACCCGACGGGTAGGTGACCTGGACTTCCGGCACCCCAGCGCGGTCCGGGTAGTCAATGCGCCTAACAAAACCGCAGCGCGAGTTGGCGCGGAAGCAGTATGGTTGGGCGGAGGATCGGAGCCGCAACGAAGCGGTGAACGCTTTAGAACAGCTCTTCAGCCAGCGCTACGATGATGCCCCCTGGACCCCGCATGTAGCACAGCCGGTACAGGTTCTCGTATCGGGCCACTTCGCCGACGAGTTCGGCGCCGTGGGCGCGCATGCGTGCGACAGTGTCCTCGACGCTTTCGACCGTAAACATGACGCTCCGGAGGCCCAGCGTGTTAGGCGGTGCGATCGCCGGTTCGATCTCGACCAGTTCTGGATTGCGAAACTTCGTCAGCTCAAGCCGCCCGTGCCCATCCGGGGTCCGCATCATAACGATGTCGACTCGGACGCTTTCGAGCCCGTTGACGCGGTCAACCCACTCTCCCTCTACCGCCGCCTCAACCTCCAGCTCCAAACCGAGCACGGAAAAGTAAGCGATAGCGGCTGCAAGGTCCTCGACGACGACGCTGACGTGGTCCAGTCTCTTGATCGTCATATGCCCAGTATAGGAGAGGCAGAGCGCAACGATCCAGGTCGATTGTACTTGCCGCTAACATCTAACCCGGCCGAACCACCTGACTTCCCAGAGGTGGGTCCCTTGACGATTGCTTACGCTACGGGGGTTAGGCTTACTTGGCCCGCACCGCGCCGAAGGGAGCAGGGGCGAAGCGCCTATTCAAGCGGTCTGCCGTTCCGGTGCTCGAAGGAGAGTCGAAGCCTGCCGCGCTGTCCCGCCTGCCCGCATCCGGGAAGTCTCCCATCCACCAACGGGCCTGCCTCCATCTGTAAACCACGATCCAGCGCCGCCTGTAAACCATCCAGATGTTTTATAGATCACCCAGATCCCGCTTGACAACCACATAACAACCGTATATAGTCGTTTTCGACTAGACGATTTCGACTATAGAAGGTATGATGGTGTCGAAGAGGAAGGTATCGAACCCGCTGGCGTTGGTGGTGCTGGCGCTTTTGTACGAGCGGCCGATGCACCCTTACGAGATGGTTTCCACGATGCGAGAGCGGGGCAAGCACGAGTCGGTGAGGCTCCGCTACAGCTCTCTGTATTCGGTGGTCGAGGCTTTACAAAGGGAAGCTTTGATCTCCCCCAGGGAAACCGTGCGCGAGGGCAGGCGTCCTGAACGGACGATCTACGAGATCACAGACGCCGGTCGCGAGGAGTTCCTGTCGTGGCTGCGCGAGTTGTTGAGGGAGCCGGTCAAAGAGTTCACGCAGTTCGCCGCCGGGCTATCTTTCATCGCCGGTCTGCCTCCGGATGAAGCAGCCGGGTTGCTCGAAGCGAGGGTGCGATTGCTCGAGGAGGAGATCGGGGAGATGAGGTCCCGCCTCGATGACGCCGCGGAGCGGTTCGAGTTGCCCCGGCTGTTCCTGGTCGAGGCCGAGCACGAGCTTGTGTTGCGGGAGGCCGAGCTTGCCTGGGTGCGGGACCTGGTTCGAGAGATACGGGACGGCACGCTGGAAGGCATAGAGAGGTGGAGATCGTTCCACTCCGAGTCCGAAACTACGGGAAAGGAGAAGGGTGATGCCTGAGAAGGGCAGGCTGCCAGGGTGGCTAAGGTTGATCAACCCCGTTATTGTCGCCCTGCAACATCGTGGTGTGGTTATCGGTACCATGCGGCTTCTCTCGATCCGGGGACGCAAGAGCGGCAAGCTACGCACCACACCGGTCTCCCCGCTCGCGGTGAACGGTAGGCGTTACATAATCTCCGGCCTGGAAAGCGCAGACTGGGTCAGGAACGTGCGGGCGGCTGGGTGGGGAATACTGGCCCGCGGACGCGAGAAGGAGCGAGTGAAGCTGGTAGAGCTTCCGGTCGAGGAGCGCGCTCCCATCCTGCGAGCTTTCCCGCGTGAGGTGCCGCGCGGTGTCGGGTTCTTCCGGCGGTTGTACGGTGTGTCCGCCGACCCGGAGGAGTTCGCGGCGCTCGCGCCGAAGTGCCCCGTGTTTCGGGTGGAGGTGGATCACACATGACCTGACAGAAGAAGACCACCGGCGGATGTTGCAGCATCCTTCCGGTGGCCGAAGCCCGAGTTTCGAGATCCCGCGCAGCGAAACCTGCGAACCCGAAGCGTACACTCTCAAGGATAGCAGGTCGAGGCTCCGCGGAAGAAACGGCAAAGGGCCAACCTCCGATGCCCAATATCAGGAAGGAGCTTTCGACGCATGGTTATCGGAAGCGAGACGACGGTGATCCAGGACATGACAAGGGATGCCTCCTTCGCCGATATCGCCCACGAGGTGAAAGGGATAGAGCTCGGACGGTTCGACTCCTTCGCGACCAGGCTCGCGCTTGCGGTGCTACGCCGCCGCGCCTACCCACAAGACCAGTTCACCAGCATCGTTGCCGGAAGCGCTTTCCGCAACTGCAGCATCCAGACAGGAGGCATCGGCATGGAAGTGCGGCTGCGGAAGTAGAGCACCTCCGGATCTTCGCACGAAAAACTACTCCCGGACCAACTACCCGCATCCAGACGATAGCGGGAGAAAGAAGCCCACCATGAACCAGCGATCTGCGTCAAAGAAAGCCCTGATCGTCGGCGGCGGCATCGCGGGCCCCGTAACCGCGATGGCCCTGCAACGCGCCGGAATCCACTCGGCCGTCTACGAAGCGCACTCCGGCGGGACCGATAGCGCTGGCGCGTTTCTCACCTTCGCCAGCAATGGCCTGGACGCGCTGCGCACCATCGAAGCGGAACACATCGTTTTGTCGGAGGGATTTCCGACACCGCGCATGTCCTTCCAAAGCGGTAGCGGCAGGTATCTCGGCGAGGTTCCCAACGGAGGAACGCGGCCCGGCGGCCCTGTCAGCCATACCCTCAAGCGGGCCGACCTGTACAGGGCGCTTCGCGACGAGGCGATCCGGCGCGGCATTCGTGTCGAGTACGGCAAACGGCTCACGGATGCCGCGATGACGCCAGACGGCGGCGTTGCGGCGCGCTTCGAGGATGGGTCGGAGGCCGCGGGTGACCTTCTGATCGGCGCGGATGGAATCCACTCGCGCACGCGCCGGACCATCGACCCGGAAGCCCCGAAGGCACGCTACATCCCCGTCCTCAACATCGGCAGCTATGCCCGCGACGTGAAGGTTACGGCCGAACTGGGTACGTTCCACATGGTCTTCGGAAAGCGCGCGTTTTTCGGTTACACCGTTCATCCGTCTGGTGAGGTCTGGTGGTTCGCAAACCCTCCACGGGGCACCGAGCCAGGTAAGGCGGAACTCTCGGCGACGACCACGGAGCAATGGAGGGGGTTGCTGATCGACCTCTTCTCCGACGACAACACTCCAGCCGTCGACATCATCCGCTCCACCCCCGGTGAGATCTCGGGGTGGGCCACCCACGATCTCCCCTCGGTTCCGGCATGGCACAGGGGATCGATGATCGTTATCGGGGATGCGGCGCACGCCACTTCACCCTCATCCGGACAGGGAGCCTCGCTGGCCGTCGAGGATGCGATCGAGCTCGCCCGGTGCCTGCGGGACCTGCCGGATACCGGGCGGGCGTTCGATGTCTACGAGCGGCTCCGCCGCGACCGCGTCGAGAAGATCGTGGCCCAGGGAGCCCGTACGAGCAATAGCAAGGCCGCGGGACCGATAGGCAGGGTACTGCGCGACCTGATGATGCCCGTTTTCCTCAAGCGTCTGGCGAACAGCGGTTCCCTCGGCTGGATGTACGACCATCACATCACCTGGGACGAGAGGGTCGCGTGAGTTGAGGCCCCGGCACACTGTTTTGAGCCCGACTCTAGCCATTTTGGGGCGGGAAGTCTAGGTGTGCTCATCGCCAGCCGAGTCAAGGAAGGAGAGTTCGAGATCAGCCGCGAGAGGGTATTTCCGCCCGGATCAATCTGGCTAGCCTCTCCGTATCTGAGCGCCGCAGGACGACCTCAGGAGTGTCGTGCCACCCGGCGCAGTCTCGCAGCGCCCCAGCCATCCCGGAGGCGAGATCTTCTGTTACAGAAACGTCTGGTTCCAGGTGCAACGCTTTGACCTCGAACACACCATCCTTGCGATGAGCCTTTGCATCGAGCCTGCCGACCAGTTCGCCGCGGTGCAGGATCGGGAGCGAGTAGTAACCGTAGCGGCGCTTGGCAGCGGGTGTGTAGACCTCGATCCGGTACTCGAAATCGAACAGCTCATATGCCCGCGCCCGGTCCCAGACCACCGGGTCGAACGGCGAGAGTAGGGTAGTGCCGGGGTGCCGAAGGTCCCCCGAGAGTACTTCTTCGGCCAGAAACGAGTTGTCGGGATGCACGTAGGCCGGTTCGTCGAAACCCTCGATGCGGGCGCGGAGAAGCTCGCCCCCGGCTGTCAGTTCTCCGAGGAGTGCCGCGGCTCCTCGTTTGGGCGTGCGGAAGTAATCCGGAACCCATCCAGCAATAGCCACGCCAAGCGAGCGCACGGCCTTCTTGGCGAGCGTCCAGCGCACCTCCTCATGCGTCGGAGCCAGGGCGTCTTCCCAGGAGGGTAAGGCTTTCTTTAGAACGCGCTCGCGCAGGTCGTAGACGCGGTGGAAGTTGGGGTCGCGGCGCGAGATCATGATTTCCCCCGCGGCGAAGAGGTGCTCGAGGGCCCGCTTCTCCGGCTTCCACTCCCACCAGCCGCCTTTCCTGCCGTCCGTCCGCTCGAACTGTACCGAACGCACCGGACCTCCCTCACGGATGTGCTCCATCACTCGGCGCACCTCCCCTGGGTGGGCCGAGAACCAGGCACGGGACTTCTCGGTGCCATCTAGCATGAAGCGCCGGTACAGTCCGTAGTCCTCGATGGGAACAAAACACGCCGCGTGCGACCAGTACTCGAACAGAGCTCCTTCGGCCAGAAGCTCGTCTAACCAGACAGGATCGTATGAACCCAGCCTGCTCCACAGAACAAGGTAAGGGCTGCGCGCCACGACGGAGATGGAGTCTATCTGCAACACGCCAATCCGGCGGATGGTGCGCAGCACATCCTCTTTCCTCGCGGGACGTTTGGCCGGAGATCCCAACCCCTGCGCGGCGAGCAACATGGTACGCGCCGCCTCTTGCGAGAACTCCATCCGCCCTCCCCACCAGCCTTCAGCAACCTTTGTAGTTATACGGTAGCAGCAGGTTTCTCGCGAGGGACAATGCGGCCCAGATCTTCGTCAGTTACCCGGAGGTGGCGCTTCGTACTCCCCGAGCGCGTACTCGACGGCCTGTCCGCTCGTCATCGCCCGTCCCTGGGCCCACGCCTCCTCCCACGCATCCTTTTCGAACTGAGCGCGGGCGCCGACCACCTGGCGCTGGTGGAGCGAACGTTCGGGGGCGTGGGGATAGGCCACGATCTCGATCTCTTCCAGTAGTGCCCCGGCGGCCCCCCAGAGCCTCGCCGCGCGCTCCGGGTCGTTCCTGTCAGCGGCGATGGCCGCCAGCCCCTCCAGGCAGTAGACGATATTGCCCTCGTCACCGATTTCGGCCGATATCTTCAGGCTCTCTTCTAGCAGCCGCGCCGCCCGCTCGTCGTCGCCCTCGGCGCGCGCCACGGCCGCCAGAGGGTGCAACGCCGGGCTCACGACGTCCCTGGCCCCTCCAGGTTCCCGGGCCAGCGACAGCGCCCTCTCTGCCAACCGGCGGGCGGCGGCGGTGTCCCCCGTGGCGAGGGGCGCCTTCGCCGCGAAACCCAGTATGGAGCCGGCGGCCCGCCTGCGGCCCAGCTCGAGGAAGATGTCAGCCGACTCCTCCAGATAGGCCAGCCCTTCCTCGTACCTCCCCTGGTCGAGGGCGATGAGGCCCACGGTACCGAGCGCCTCGGCGATCCCGTACCTGTCCTCCAGCCGCCGGAACAATGCCAGGCTCTCCTCGATCAACGGCCGGGTTGACTCGAAGTCGCCCCTGGCCCGGCCGAGCGTGGCCGCCACGAACAGGAGCTTGGCCCGGGCGGACGCCGGTGCATCGGGCACCCTCTCAAGCGCCTCCTCCATCAAGCGGCGTCCTTCGTCCCGGTGTCCGCGAAGCCACCAGAACTTCCACATCGCCCAGGCCATCCGCGCGATCGCCTCCACCTCTCCTTGTTCTATGGACCACCGGATCGCGGCGCGCAGGTTGCCGAGCTCGGTCGCAAGCAGCCCGAGCCAGATGGGCTGATCCGGACCTTTCAGCTCCAGCCCGACCCGCTCTCCCAGCGCCAGGTAGTACCCGGCGTGCCGGCGGCGCACGCTTTCGGCCTCCCCGCTCCTCTGCAGCAGCTCCCGCGCGTACTGCCTGACGGGCTCCAGCATCCTGTAACGCATCTCGCCGGACGAGTCCTCCGCCAGCACCAGCGACTGCTCCACCAGCCGCCCGAGCAGGTTCAGAGAGTCCTCGAGATCCTCCGTCGGGCCCACGGCCTCCGCCGCCTCCAGATCGAAACCACCCGCGAACACGGAAAGTCGCCGGAACAGGACCTTCTCCCCTTCCGAGAGCAGGTCATGGCTCCAGTCCAGAGTCGTCCGCATCGTCCGCTGGCGCTGGGGGAGGTCGCGCGCCCCGCCGGCCTCCAGAGCCAGGTCCAGCCTGCCGAGGAGCGATTCGGGGTCCAGGCTCCTGGCCCTTGCCGCCGCCAGCTCCAGGGCCAGCGGCAGCCCGTCGAGCCGCCGGCAGATCGCCGCCACCGTCCCCGCGTTGGTCCCGGTGAGCCCGAAGGCGGGAGACACCGCCCGGACGCGCTGCACGAACAGGCGCCCCGAGGGCGAGCCGGAAACCTCCTCGGGGTCCGGTGAGAGGGAGGGGGCGGGCAACCCCAGGGGTTGGACGGGGTACTCCTGCTCGCCGCGCACGCGCAGCGGGGATCTGCTGGTGACGAGCACGGTGAGGTCGGGACAACCCTCGATCAGGGCCGCAACCTCCGGCGCCGCACCGGCCACGTGCTCAAAGTTGTCGAGCACGAGCAGCATCCGCTTCCCGCGCAGTTGGCCGCAGAGGACATCGAGAGGGGAGGAGCCCACCGCCTCCCCCAAACCGAGAATCCGTGAGATGCTGGGAACCACCAGATCCGCATCCCCCAACGGCGCCAGCGCGACGAAGGAGATGCCGTCGGCGAAGCCCCCGACGGCATCCCGCGCCACCTCCATCGCCAGGCGAGTCTTTCCAATCCCCCCTGGGCCGGTGAGCGTCAGCAGCCGCGTCGCAGGAAGGCCAAGGAGCCCTCCTATCTCCTCCAGTTCCCGCTCCCGCCCCACAATCGAGGTCGGTGGCCTCGGGAGCGGGTAGAGCAGCGGATCTGCCGCCCGTGCGGTGGCGGCCCGTTCCGGCACCGCCGCCACGAGGGACGCCCGGTTTACCTCGGAGAGATCCAGGGCCTCGGCGATGGAACGGACGGTGTGCGGGTAGGGCCGTTTGCGCGCGCCGCGTTCCAGGTCGCTTATCCCCCTGGCGGCCAGGCCCGCCCTGACGGCCAGCTCCTCCTGCGTGAGGCCAGCCGCCTCCCTCAACCGCCGCAATAGCGTCCCGAAAGGGACCACGTCCCTCCCCCGGCTCACCCTACCCGTACGTTCCTTTCCCGGGATCACCGCCCGAACAACCTTGTGCCGGGGATGGTAGCAGACGGCGCGAGTAGACAGCCACCCACACCCACGCAGTCCGGGCGCGTGGGTTGCGTGGACGTTGCGTGCGGGCGGTGCGTGGGCGGTGTGGGTTCCCGGGCGCGGTACGGAGCGGCAAACTCCAGGCATGGGCAAGAGATCACCAGGAGGATCGCATGACGGACGAACAGCAGCCATCCGAATCACCGGGAGTACCCACAGCCCCGCAGAGCAAACGGACGAGAGGAGCAGGCAGATGATCACCCAGGAGATAGCGCATCGAGGCTTCGCCGAACTGGAGAACCTGTTCGCGGGCCTTGCGAACGGCGGGCCGGAGGCGTCGCTCCTGCTCGCATCCGAGAGCGCAAGTTCCGCCCTGGCACGCGCCAGGGATGACGCGGCCATCGAGGTGCAGGACGTGCTGACCCAGGCCGAGGAGGCCCTCGTCATGGGTTAGAGCAGCGCACGTCAGTCACACTCCGAACACAAAGAGACAAGGAGAAGTCATGACCGAAATGCTAGTCCGGCCAGCGAAGACCCGGGAGATGCACAACCACCACTTCGACTCCACCGTCTGGAACGACTTCCGCTTCCGCGACGACGACATCGTCATCTCCACCTACGCCAAGTCCGGCACCACCTGGACCCAGCAGATCGTGGCCCAGTTGCTCTTCGGCCCCGACCCCACGCTTGAGGTCGCGGAGATGTCCCCCTGGCTCGACCTCCGCGTCCCCCACAAGTCCGTCAAGCTACCCCTGGTGGAAGACCAGACCCACCGCCGGTTCCTGAAGACGCACCTTCCTCTCGACGCGCTCGTTTTCTCCGAGAAGGCGAAGTACATCTACATCGGGCGCGACGGGCGCGACGTGGTGTGGAGCATGTACAACCACCACGCCAACGCCAACGGCCTGTGGTACGAGCTGCTCAACGACACGCCCGGGCGCGTAGGTCCGCCCATCGGGCCGCCTCCGGCCGACATCCGGCAATACTTCCGCGACTGGATGGACCGCGACGGCCACCCCTTCTGGCCGTTCTGGGACAACGTGCGCACCTGGTGGGAGGCCCGCCAGTTGCCGAACGTCCTCTTCGTCCACTTCGCCAACCTCAAGCGCGACATGCCGGGCGAGATGCGCCGCATCGCGCGGTTCCTCGATGTACCCGTAGACGAGGAGCGGTGGGAGGAGATCCTCGAGTACTGCTCGTTCGACTGGATGAAAGCCAACGCCTCCAAGAGCGTCCCCCTCGGGGGCGCCTTCTGGGACGCCGGGGCGCGGGTGTTTATAAACAAGGGCACCAACGGCCGCTGGACGGATACCCTCACGCCGCAGGAGGTCGCGGAGTACGAGGCGCGGGCCGTCGAAGAGCTTGGTGTCGAAGCCGCGCACTGGCTGGCGACGGGAGAGGAAATGTAGGAGGCTATTGTGGCGGGACGCGGAGGCATCGCTTCCGCCACCCGCCGTGAACAATCGCGTCGAGAGGAGAAGACGATGGACCGGACGATCCCCAGAGACGAGCTTCCTCACGTGGTCGGCAAGGACGAGCTTCCCTTCGCCAACATCGCGCACAGGTTCGAGGGGTATCGCTTCGGGGAGGTGAACGCCTCGTTTTTTCTGGTGGAGAGCCCGCCCGGCAAGGGAGCTTTGCTCCACTTCCACCCATACGAGGAGATCTTCATAACTCTGGAAGGCGAGGCCACCTTCACCGTCGGCGGCAAGGTCATCGAGGCGAAGGCCGGCCAGATCGTGGTTGCCCCGGCCAACGTGCCCCACAAGTTCACCAACACCGGAACCGGCCCGCTGAAGCAGGTGGACATCCACCCCAGCAGCCGCATCCAGCAGACCAACATCCCGGAAGACGAATGAACGCCTGCCACGGTCGTGTGCCGGAGATCAAGGCTTCCAGCGACCCAGCGATCTTGTTCCGCCACACCAGAGCATAAGGCCAAGAGCGGCGTGGCGTCGCAAACGGAAGGCCAACCTGCTTGGCGGCCGTTATCCGGGCAGGTGGCTCTTTCCCATCAGGAACTGGTCGGCCTGGCGGGCGGCCTTGCGGCCCTCGGCGATGGCCGTCACGATCAGGTCGGCCCCCAGCCGCGCATCCCCAGCCACGAATACCTTGTCTTCCTTCGTGCCGAATCCGTTCTGGGAGTGGATGGCGCCACGCTCGGTGTATCCGAGGTCCAACTCTTCGAGGAAACGGTCGCGTACCGGGCCGCTGAAGCCGATAGCGAGCAGCACGAGGTCGGTCTCTATCTCGAACTCCGTACCCTCCTTCGGGACGGTCTTGCCATCCGATGTGCGCTCGGTCTCGACGGCGTGCATTCGCTCGACGCGGCCGTTGCCGGAGAAGCCCATGACGGCGACGGAGAATCCGCGCTCCCCGCCCTCGTCGTGGACCGGGTAGGTGTGCAGGATGAGCGGCCAGTCCGGCCAGGTGTCCCGACTCGGGGTTTCCGGCGGTTTCGGGCCGTGCGTGAGCACCTTGACCGAGGCGCAGCCCTCGCGGTGGGAGTTGCCCAGGCAGTCGGCGCTGGTGTCGCCGCCGCCCAGGATGACTACGTTCCTGCCCTTCGCGCTTATCTCTGCCGCGTCTACCGGAAGTCCAGCCACCCTGCGGTTCTGCTGCGTCAGGTACTCCATCGCCAGGTGGATGCCGTCGAGATCGCGGCCCGGCACGTCCAGGTCGCGGCCCTGCAAAGCGCCGACAGCGAGCACGATGGCGTCGAAACTGGCCTTCAACTCCGCAGTGGTCGGGTCTTCGCCGACGTGGGCGTTGGTGCGGAACTCGATGCCTTCCTCTTCCAGAATTGCGATGCGGCGGTCCACGATCCACTTCTCTATCTTGTAGTCCGGGATGCCGTAGCGCAGCAGGCCCCCGACACGATCGTCCTTCTCGAACACGACGACCGAGTGACCGGCTCGGTTGAGTTGCTGGGCCGCCGCCAGCCCGGCCGGACCACTCCCCACGACCGCGACTTTCTTGCCGGTACGCTTCGATGCCTCGGGTGGATGGGCGACCACCCATCCTTCCTCGAAGGCGCGGTTGATGATGGAGAGTTCGATCTCCTTGATGGTCACGGGATCGTCGTTGATGGAGAGCACGCACGCAGGCTCGCACGGCGCGGGGCAGAGCATCCCCGTGAACTCCGGGAAGTTGTTGGTCTTGTGCAGGCGGTCTATGGCCTGCTTCCACTGGTCCCTGTAGACGAGGTCGTTCCAGTCCGGGATCAGGTTTCCCAGAGGACACCCTGTGTTGCAGAAAGGCACCCCGCAGTCCATGCACCGGGACGCCTGGCCCTTGAGCTCATCCTCCGGCATCGGCTCGTAGATGTAGCGGTAGTCCTGGACGCGCTCCTCGATGGAGCGCTTCGGGGTGGGCTTGCGCCCTAGCTTGATGAACCCCCTGGGATCACCCACCGGACACGACCTCCAGCTCCGCCTCCTGCCGCTCCTCCAGAACCCGCTTGAGGTCGTTCGGCATCACCTTCACGAACCTGGGCAGCGTGGTCCCCCAGTCGTCCAGCACGCGCTTCGCCACGTCGCTCCCCGTCAGCTCAAGGTGACGTTCGACCAAACGCCTCAGCATGGAGACGTTCTCCTCAGACTCCACGGCCTCCAGGCTGACCATCTCCGGGTTGTACAGCTTCTCGAAGCGGTCCTTCTCGTCAAGCACGAAAGCGACGCCACCGCTCATCCCGGCGGCGAAGTTGCGTCCCGTCGGGCCGAGCACTACCACGACGCCGCCCGTCATGTACTCGCAGCCGTGGTCTCCGACGCCCTCCACGACCGTCTCAGCGCCCGAGTTGCGCACCGCGAACCGTTCGCCCGCAAACCCCCGGAAGTACGCCTCGCCAGCGGTCGCGCCGTACAGGGCAACGTTTCCGACGACGATGCTCTCCTCGGGGGGGTACGCCGCGACCGGCGTCGGTGAGACCACGAGCCGCCCGCCCGAGAGCCCCTTGCCGACGTAGTCGTTGGTCGTTCCTTCCAGGTTCAGGGTTATGCCCTTCGCCAGCCACGCCCCGAAGGACTGTCCGGCGACGCCCTTCATGTCTATGTGGATGGTGTCGTCTGGCAATCCTTCGTTGCCTAAGCGGCGGGCGACCTCGCCGGAGAGGCGTCCGCCGACGGTACGGTTGGTGTTGGTGATCTCAGCAGAGAAGTTGACCGGCTCACCGTTCTCCAGCGCGGGCCTGCAGCGTTCGATCAACTCCACGTCCAGAGCTTCATCGAGGTGATGGTCCTGGTCCTCCACGCGGTGGGTGGCGACTTTATCAGCGCGCTCGGGACGGTGCAGTATGGTGGAGAGGTCCACGCCGTCCGTCTTCCAGTGCGAGAGACCTTCCTTCTTGCTCAGTTTGTCGACGCGCCCGACCATCTCCTCGAAGGTGCGGAAGCCCATCCCGGCCATGTAGCTCCGGATCTCCTCCGCCACGAAGAAGAAGTAGTTGACCACGTGCTCCGGCGTGCCGGTGAACTTCTTTCTCAGTTCTGGGTCTTGCGTGGCGATCCCGACCGGGCACGTGTTCAGGTGGCAGACCCGCATCATGATGCAACCCACCGCCACCAGCGGCGCCGTCGAGAGGGCGAAGTCCTCCGCCCCGAGCAGCGCGGCGACAACCACGTCGCGCCCCGTCTTCATCTGGCCATCGGCCTGCAGGTAGACCCGCCCGCGCAGGTCGTTCTGCACCAGGACCTGCTGGGTCTCGGCGATGCCGAGCTCCCACGGCAATCCTGCGTGCTTGATGGACGAGAGCGGCGAAGCCCCCGTGCCGCCGTCGTGGCCGGCGATGGTTATGTGGTCCGCCTTCGCCTTCGCCACGCCCGCCGCGATAGTCCCCACCCCGGCCTCGGCCACCAGCTTCACGCTCACCAGGGCTTCTGGATTCGCGTTCTTCAGGTCGTGGATGAGCTGCGCCAGGTCCTCGATGGAGTAGATGTCGTGGTGCGGGGGAGGTGAGATCAGGCCGACCCCGGGCGTGGAGTAGCGCACCCGGGCTATATCCTCGGACACCTTGTGCCCCGGCAACTGTCCGCCTTCGCCGGGCTTGGAGCCCTGGGCCACTTTGATCTGGAGCATGTCCGAGTTGACCAGGTACTCCGTCGTCACCCCGAAACGCGCGCTCGCCACCTGCTTGATGGCGCTGCGCCGGTCGTCGGCGAACCGCTCCGGGTCCTCGCCGCCCTCACCGGTGTTCGACTTGCCCCCGATACGGTTCATCGCGATGGCGAGCGTCTCGTGCGCCTCTTTGGAGATGGACCCGAAGGACATTGCGCCGGTGGAGAACCGCTTGACGATCTCCTTCGCCGGCTCGACCTCCTCCAGCGAGATGGGGTCCTTCTCGAAGTCGAAGAGGGAGCGCAAATTCGCCAGCCTCGCGCTCTCGGAGTCAAAGTGCCTGGTGTACTCCTTGAAGGTCTCGAAGTCTTCGTTTCTGACGGCCCGCTGCAGCGGTACGATGCTCCTCGCGTTCCACTGATGGTACTCGCCCTGAGCACGAAGCTGGTACTCGCCCCCGATGTCCAGTTCGTCTCCGTCCTCAACAGCCCCGAAGGCGCGGCGATGCCGTTCCAGGGTCTCGCGTCCGATCCCGTCTATCCCGACACCCCCGACGCGCGAGGCCGTGCCGGTGAAGTGCTGGTCGATAAAACTCTGGTTCAGGCCGATGGCCTCGAAGATCTGGGCCCCGCAATAGGAGAACAGCGTGGAGATTCCCATTTTGGAGATGACCTTGAGCAGACCCTTGTTGACGCCCTTGACGTAGTTCTTCGATGCTTCCTCGGGGGACGTGTCCCCCAGATGCCCCTCGGCCGCCATCTCCTCGATGGTCTCGAACGCCAGGTACGGGTTCACGGCCGTGGCGCCGTATCCGACCAGGGCGGCGAAGTGGTGGACCTCCCGCGCTTCAGCCGTCTCGACGACGAGCGTCGTGCGGGTGCGGATTCCACGCCGGACCAGGTGATGATGAATGGCAGCGGTCGCCAGCAGGCTCGGGATGGGCGCCTGCATCTCGCTCACGCCCCTATCGCTCAGAATCAGGACCGTCGAGCCGCCCCGAACAGCCTTCTCTGCCCGCTCGCACAGGCTCTCGACGGCTTTGGCGAGGCCCTTCTCCCCGGTCGAGACCGGGAATAGCATCGAGAGGGTGCTCGCGGCGAACGGTTGGGCGCGGAGCTGACGGATCTTCTCCAGCTCGTCTGCTGTCAAGACCGGCTGGTCTACCAGTATCCTGCGGCAGTGCTCCGGCGTCTCGTCGAAGAGGTTGCCCTCCGGCCCGAGGCTCATGTTGAGCGACATTACCAGTTCCTCGCGCAGCGGGTCTATGGCCGGGTTGGTGACCTGCGCGAAGTGCTGCTTGAAGTAGTTGAACAGTAGCTGCGGACGCTCGGAGAGGAAAGCCAGCGGCGTGTCGGTACCCATGGAGCCGTCGGGCTCCTTGCCGTTCTGGGCCATGGGGGCGAGGATTATCCGCAGGTCCTCCAGCGTGTACCCGAAAGCCCGCTGCCGCTCCAGGAACGATGCCGGCTCCGGCCTCCCATCCGGCACGGCGTCGGGGAGCTCGTTCAGGTGGATCTCACCTTCCTCCACCCACTCTTTATACGGCTGACGCACCAGGAGCGTCCTTTTGACCTCCGCGTCGTGCAGGAAGCGGTTGTTCTCCGTGTCCACGACGAGCATCTTCCCCGGCTGCAACCGCCACCGCTCCACCACGTCTTCGGCCGGAACCCGCAGCGCCCCGTCCTCCGAAGCCATCACCACGCGGCCGTCCTTCGTGACGGAGTAACGCGCCGGGCGTAGCCCGTTGCGGTCCAGGGTCGCCCCGATGGAGCGTCCATCAGTGAAGGCAACAGCCGCAGGGCCATCCCACGGCTCCATGAGGGCGCTGTGATACTGGTAGAAGGCCCGGCGCTCCGGGTCCATCAGGCCGTCGTTCTCCCATGCCTCCGGGATCATCATGGCGACCGCGTGCGGCAGGTCGCGCCCGGCCAGATACAGTAGCTCCAGCGCGTTGTCGAAGGCGGCAGAGTCGCTCTGGTCCG
>Ga0081539_10003604_pt1 | contig 18730 bp, 13 predicted proteins | sample TabmetS4T2R2_FD_71023 | JGI IMG/M metagenome (GOLD analysis project Ga0081539, IMG submission 71023) | Tabebuia heterophylla rhizosphere microbial communities from the University of Puerto Rico - S4T2R2 | ecosystem: Host-associated > Plants > Roots > Rhizosphere ...
CCCGCCACTACGCCGGCCCGCCGCGCCCGCCCGAGCAGCCGCCGGCCTACGACCCGTACCCGACGGGATCGGCGCAACGCCCGGCTCCGCCCGCGGCGTACCCCCGCGGTGTGCCCGCCGCCCGCGGCGGCCAGGAAGCTCTCTTCGCCGACCCGGTCCCGCCGGCGCCGGTCCACCCCGCGGCGCTGCCGCAGCAGATGCCGCCGCCGGCGCGCAACCTGGGCGCACCGGTAGGCCGCGCCCCCGACACGGCGCTCGAGCGGGACGCGGCGCCGCCGGGGAACGACGCCGTCGTGCACCGGATGGCATCGGACCAGGCACAGCTGCGCGAGAACCAGCGCCGACCGGACGACCGCCCCACCCTGCTCGGCGCCGGTCGGGACGACACGCTGCAGATGCGCGGCGGCGACAACGGTCCCGGCCGCGCACCCATGGACCTCCGTCCGAGCACCAACCCGCGCGGCACCAACGACGGCAACCGGCTCAATCCGAAGTACATGTTCGAGACGTTCGTCATCGGCTCGTCCAACCGCTTCGCGCACGCCGCCGCGGTCGCGGTCGCCGAGTCACCCGCGAAGGCGTACAACCCGCTGTTCATCTACGGCAGCTCCGGGCTCGGCAAGACGCACCTGCTGCACGCGATCGGCCACTACGCCACGACGCTCGGCCACGCCCGGTCCGTCCGGTACGTCTCGACCGAAGAATTCACCAACGACTTCATCAACAGCCTGCGCGACGACAAGACGCAGGCGTTCCAGCGCCGCTACCGGGATGTCGACATCCTGCTGATCGACGACATCCAGTTTCTCGAGAACCGGGAGCGCACGCAGGAGGAGTTCTTCCACACCTTCAACACCTTGCACAACGCGAACAAGCAGATCGTCATCAGCTCGGACCGCTCGCCGCGCCAGCTGGCCACCCTCGAAGACCGCATGCGTACCCGCTTCGAGTGGGGCCTGCTCGCCGACATCCAGCCGCCCGACCTCGAGACGCGTATCGCGATCCTGCAGAAGAAGGCCGCGCAGGAACGCATGTACGCCCCGGACGACGTCCTCGAGTTCATCGCCAGCCGGGTCTCCAACTCGATCCGCGAGCTGGAGGGCGCCCTCATCCGGGTGACCGCCTTCGCCAGCCTCACCCGCTCCCCGGTGCAGCTCTCCCTGGCCGAGGAGGTGCTGCGCGATTTCATGCCCGACGGCGCCGGCCCGGAGATCACCGCCGACCAGATCATGGTCTCCACCGCCGACTACTTCGGCGTCTCGCTCGAGGATCTGCGCGGGCACTCCCGCAGCCGTGTCCTGGTCAACGCCCGCCAGGTGGCGATGTACCTCTGCCGGGAGCTCACCGACCTGTCTCTGCCCCGTATCGGCCAGGCCTTCGGCGGCCGCGACCACACCACCGTGATGCACGCCGACCGAAAGATCCGCCAGCACATGGCCGAGCGGCGCTCCCTCTACAACCAGATCGCCGAGCTGACCAACCGCATCAAGCAGAACACCTGATCCGTACGCCTCCGGAAGCCCGCCAACCGCAACGACGGGGCCGACGGGCTGGGAAACCTGGGCCGTAGGTGGTCGCGCCCGCGACCAGCCGCCGGGCTGAGCCGCACTTCCGGACGGGCACCGAGGCCACCCACCTGTGAGCGATTCGCCTCGGTAGGAGCCGTTATGTCGGTACCGCTGTGGATAACAGGCTGGAGCGACGGGGAGGTTTCCTTCCACAGACGCCGGCAACGTGACCCGGCTCCGCACAGGGCGCCCTCCTTCTCCTGCCTGCACTGGCATCTGGGTTTGTCAACGTCACGACGAGACCGTTTCGTGCCAACGTTGTCCACACCAATTCACAGGACCCCACAGGCTGTTATCCCCAGCGGTGGACAACGGCCGGCGGAGTTCCGCACAGATGTGGACGACCCCTGGGGAAATCGATGTGGACAGACACTCTGCGTCACCCTGCTGTCCACGGCCTGTGGACGGGTGTGGATTGCCTGTTGAAGGTTCTGGGGACGACGAGTCGGTAGCGTCGCCACGCCGTACACAGGCCGGGGGACAAACTCGGTGGATATCCGGTGGATAGTCGGTGGACAACGGTGGACAACCGCCGCCAGGTCGACGACTGTGGACGCAGACCCGGGTTTGTGCCCCGGTTGCCCACCTGTGAATCACCGGTGGATAACCCTGTGACCTGCTCTTACCCGGGTTCTCCACAGATTGCACAGGCCCGATGAAGACGACTAGAGATTTCTTCTAAGACAACAAAAACCAATCATCAGCGTTGGGGAAGGTGTGGATGAGCCGCGTGCGGCTTGCCGACCCCTTCCCGACACCCCGCAGCACCGGGGCCCGGGGCGGCATCGGCTCGCTGCGCGCCATAGAGTTCGTGAGGGTCCACGGCCCCGACAGAGGAAGCGACGCGGAGGACAGCATGAAGTTCCGGGTGGAGCGAGACGCACTCGCCGACGCCGTGGCATGGACGGCGAAGAGCCTGCCCAGCCGGCCGTCGGTGCCGGTGCTTGCCGGCGTCATGCTGCGGGTCACCGACGGCCGGCTGGAGGTCTCCGGCTTCGACTACGAGGTCTCGAGTCAGGTGAGTGTCGACGTGCAGGCCGACGCGGACGGGGCGGCCCTGGTCTCCGGCCGCCTGCTTGCCGAGATCACCAAGGCGCTGCCGGCCAAGCCGGTGGACATCGCCGCGGTCGGCGCCCATCTCGAACTCGTCTGCGGCAGCGCGCGCTTCACCCTGCCCACCATGCCGGTGGAGGACTACCCGACGCTGCCGGAGATGCCGTCCAGTGCGGGCACCGTCGACGCGGCCGCCTTCGCCGCCGCGGTCGCTCAGGTCGCCGTCGCGGCCGGGCGTGACGAGACGCTGCCGATGATGACCGGCGTCCGGATCGAGCTGAACGGTTCGAGCATGGCGATGCTCGCCACCGACCGCTACCGGCTGGCCATGCGCGAGATGGAGTGGAACCCGGACGACCCGCAGATCAGCCTCAACGCGCTCGTTCCGGCGAAGACGCTGAACGACACCGCCAAGACGCTCGGCCCGCTCGGTGGCTCGGTCACGCTCGCCCTGGCGCAGGGCAACGCCGGCGAGGGCATGATCGGCTTCGCCGGTGGCACCCGGCGTACCACGAGCCGGCTGCTCGACGGCGCGAACTACCCGCCGGTGCGCTCGCTGTTCCCCAACACGCACAACGCCGAGGCGCGCGTCGGCGTCGCGGCCCTGGTCGAGGTGGTCCGCCGGGTCGCGCTGGTCGCCGAGCGCACCACCCCGGTGCTGCTGAGCTTCAGTGAGGACGGCCTGGTGGTCGAAGCCGGTGGAACCGAGGAGGCGAGGGCCAGTGAGGCGATGGAGGCGACGTTCACCGGTGAAGCGCTCACCATCGGGTTCAACCCGCAGTATCTGATCGACGGTCTGCAGAACCTCGGCGCCCCGCACGCCGTACTCTCGTTCGTCGACGCCTTCAAGCCTGCCGTGATCTCCCCCGCGGGCGACGACGGCGAAATCGTCCCCGGTTACCGCTATCTGATCATGCCGATCCGGGTAACCCGCTGATACTGAGCGGGAGAGGAACGCACATCTAGGGGGAACATCATGCAGCTTGGCCTTATCGGTCTCGGCCGGATGGGCGGCAACATGCGCGAGCGCATCCGCGCGGCCGGGCACGAGGTCGTCGGCTTCGACCACCACCCGGAGAAGCGGGATGTCGGCTCGCTCGCGGAACTGGCGGAAAAACTCGCCGCCCCGCGCGTCGTGTGGACCATGGTGCCCGCCGGTGAGATCACCGAGAGCACCATCGATCAGCTGGGCGAGCTTCTCTCCGCCGGCGACCTCGTCATCGACGGCGGCAACTCCAAGTTCACCGACGACCGGCCGCGCGCCGAGCGCCTCGCCACCAAGGGCATCGGGTACCTGGACTGCGGCGTCTCGGGCGGCATCTGGGGCAGCCAGAACGGGTACGCCCTGATGGTCGGCGGGGACGCCAAGCACGTCGAGATGGCCATGCCGATCTTCCAGGCGCTGAAGCCGGCCGGCCCCTACGGCTTCGTGCACGCCGGGCCGGTCGGTGCCGGTCACTACACCAAGATGGTCCACAACGGCATCGAGTACGGCATGATGCAGGCGCTGGCCGAGGGCTGGGAGCTGCTCGAGGCCTCCGAGTTCGTGGACAACGTCCCGGGCGCCATCAAGAGCTGGCGCGAGGGCAGCGTCGTCAAGTCGTGGCTGCTCGACCTCCTCGACCGGGCCCTCGACGGCGACCCGGAGCTGGCCAAGCTGAAGGGGTACGCGGAGGACACCGGCGAGGGCCGGTGGACGGTGGACGAGGCGGTCCGTCTCGCGGTCCCGCTGCACGTCATCGCGTCCTCGCTGTTCGCCCGGTTCGAGTCGCGTCAGCCCGACTCGCGGGCCATGAAGGCCGTCGCCGCGCTGCGCCAGCAGTTCGGCGGACACGCCGTCATCAGCTGAGCCACCCGGGCGGCTCCACCGCGTTTCGAGGGGACAACCGGGCGGCTCCGCCGCCCTGCAGGGGATAGTTGAAGGCATGTACGTACGCCGGGTCGAGCTGGCCGATTTCCGCTCGTACGAGCGCGTGGCGGTCGACCTCGACCCGGGCGTATCGGTCCTGGTCGGCCAGAACGGCATGGGCAAGACCAACCTGGTCGAGGCGCTCGGCTACGTGGCCACACTGGACAGTCACCGGGTCGCCACCGACGCGCCGCTGGTCCGGGCCGGCGCCGCGTCCGCCGTGATCCGCTGCGCCGTCGTCCACGAAGGACGCGAGCTCCTCGTCGAGATGGAGATCGTGCCCGGCAAGGCGAACCGGGCCCGGCTCAACCGCTCGCCGGCCCGGCGCGCCCGGGAGGTGCTCGGCGCCCTGCGCATGGTGCTGTTCGCCCCGGAGGACCTGGAGCTGGTCCGGGGTGATCCCGCCGAACGCCGGCGATACCTCGACGACCTGCTCGTCGCCCGGCAGCCCCGGTACGCCGGGGTCCGCGCCGACTACGACCGGGTGGTCAAGCAGCGCAACGCCCTGCTCCGCACGGCGTATCTGACCCGCAAGGTCGGCGGCACCCGCGGCACGGACCTCTCCACCCTGGCCGTGTGGGACCGGCACCTCGCCCACCACGGCGCCGAACTGCTCGCCGGCCGGCTCGAGCTGGTCTCGGCGCTGGGGCCGCATCTGACCAAGGCGTACGACGCGGTCGCGGCCGGGCGGTCCGCGGCCGCCATCGCGTACGCGTCGGTGCTGGGCGACGGTCTCCCGCCGGACCGGCCGGCGCTGGAACAGGCCTTGCTGGCCGCCCTCGAACAGCGCCGGCCGGCCGAGATCGAGCGGGGCGTCACGCTGGCCGGGCCGCACCGCGACGAGCTGACCCTCGCGCTCGGCGATCTGCCCGCCAAGGGGTACGCGAGCCACGGCGAGTCCTGGTCGTTCGCGCTGGCGCTGCGCCTGGCCGCGTACGATCTGCTGCGCTCCGACGGCATCGAGCCGGTCCTCGTCCTCGACGACGTCTTCGCCGAGCTCGACACCGGCCGCCGCGACCGCCTTGCCGCCCTGGTGTCGGACGCCGCCCAGCTCCTGGTCACCTGTGCGGTACCGGAGGACGTGCCGGCGCGCCTGCACGGCGCCCGCTACGACGTGACGAACGGATCGGTGACCCGTGCCGCCTGAACCCGACGATCTGGCCCGGGAGCGCCACCCGCCGTCCCCGGCCGAGCGCTTTCCGGCCGGGCGGGACCGCCGGGAGTGGGCCGACGACGAGGCCGGCTGGGCCGCCGAGGAGCGGCCGCGCGAGCAGAATCGCCGAGGCGGCTCCGCGGCACCGCGAGCGGGGAACGAGGAAGCGCCGCCGGAGGCCCCGGACAGCGGATCTCGGGCGTCCGGGACGCCGCCGCAGGGGTTCCCGGTAGGCGCGCCCGATCCGGCGGCGCAGGAGGGCGCTGACGGCGTTTCGGGTTCCGAGCTTGCGCGGGCGGTCCTGGACGCGGCGCTCGCGCGCCGCCGGGAGAACGCCCGGCGGCCGCGCCGGCGTACGGGTGCCGCCGAGGGTACCGAGCGCAGGCTGCGGGGCTACTCCGGTCCGGGACCGGATCCCCGGGACCCGCAGCCGTTCGGCGTCGTCCTGGATCGCCTGATGAAGGCGCGCGGCTGGGAGAAACCGAAGGCGGAGGCGACCGTCTTCGGGGCGTGGGAGAAGGTCGTCGGCCCGGATATCGCCCAGCACAGCCGTCCGGTGAAGCTCGACGGCGGGGTGCTCACGGTCGAGGCGGAGTCGACCGCCTGGGCCACCCAGCTGCGGCTGCTGGCCGGCCGGTTGTTGCACAGCATCGCCGCCGAAGTCGGGCACAACGTCGTGACCAGGCTCAACATTCACGGCCCGGCGGCGCCTTCGTGGAGCCGGGGGCCGCGGCGCGTGCAGGGCCGAGGGCCGCGGGACACGTACGGCTGATGCCGGTATCAGTAATCCGCGAACACGGCGAAGCCGCGCTCGGCGCAGCGGCGATAGAACCCCGCCAGGATGGCCAGCTCGGAACGGGCGAAGGTCCAGTGCGGTGCGTTGCCGGCGTCGTCGCGCAGGGCGGCCAGCCGCTGGTTCAGCCAGCGCAGCTGCTGCTCGGCCAGTCGGCCGGCGGCCACCGCGGTGCGCAGCACCTCCGCGACCGTGTCGAAGGTGACCAGGTCGCCGAACTTCTCGTGGCCCTCGACGAAGCGTTCCAGGCCGCCGGCGATCCAGGCGCAGCCGTCCGGATCGATCACGGGGTCCTCGTCCTCGGCGGCCGCGTCCGTCGCGTAGAGCACTCCGTCCAGGCCGAGCAGCAGGTCCACCAGCTCGGTGTACGCGGTGGCGCGCACCGTACCCGTCTTGGCGATGTGCAGCGCCAGCGCTCCGGTCGGCGCGGCGATCTCGGGCGCGTCCGCGACCGCCCCGAAGTCGACGAACTCCGCGGGAGCCACCGGGTCGTAGTACTGGTTCGTCCGCGGCCAGTGCACCGCGACGTTCTCCAGTCCCTTGTCGTGCGCCATCGGCGCCACCCCTCCTCGACCTGCCTCGCGGCCGTCGGACTTAGCACCGGCCCGCGGGCGAGGTTACGACACCGCCGCCCGGTGTCGTGAGGCAGTGTCGCAGCGCGTGGCGGTCCCGCCCGGCAGGCGCGCCCCGGCTGTCAACAGCCGGATCACTTGCCGTTGCGTTGAGCGGCTCTTCCGTGTAGGGGGAGACGTGGGTGGCGGCCCCGATGGCGCTACGGCAATCTGAGGCACCCGGAAGGGGTGCCGGACCACCGGCAACGCGCTTCGGCGGAGTAGAATCGAGGAAGACCGGGAAAACTCTGCATGACGGCTGGAACCAGTCTGCTGTCGTCACGCTACGCGGTTTTTCCAGCCGATCACGATCCGCGGGCCGACCGCGGCGACCGGCGAGCACGGTTCCACCGGTGGTCCGCATCCTCTCCGCGGGTTGTCGTCTGTGGCCCGCCATGCCCGCCGGCCTGCCGCGCACCCGCCAACCCCGTGCGGGCGCCTGCAAAGGCCCGGCACGAGAAAGTGGCCGAGGGTGGCAGAGAAGAAGCAGGAATACGGTGCCGAGTCGATCACCGTGCTGGAAGGCCTCGAGGCGGTGCGCAAGCGCCCCGGTATGTACATCGGCTCCACCGGTGAGCGCGGACTGCACCACCTCGTGTGGGAGGTGGTGGACAACGCCGTAGACGAGGCGATGGCCGGCTACTGCGACACCGTCGACGTGGTCCTGCTGGCGGACGGCGGCGTCTCGGTCACCGACAACGGCCGTGGCATCCCTGTCGACCTGCACCCGAAGCTGAAGAAGCCGGGCGTCGAGGTCGCCCTGACCATCCTGCACGCCGGCGGCAAGTTCGAGGGCACGGCGTACAAGGTCTCCGGCGGACTGCACGGCGTCGGCGTCTCGGTCGTCAACGCGCTCTCCACCAGGATGCACGTCGAGATCCGCAAGAACGGCTTCGTCTGGCGACAGGATTACACCGCGTCCAAGCCCGGTCCGCTGGAGAAGGGCGAGCCGACCAACACGACCGGTTCCACCGTGCAGTTCTGGCCAGACCCGAAGATCTTCGAGACCGTCGAGTTCGACTTCCAGACCATCTACCGCCGGCTGCAGGAGTACGCGTTCCTCAACCGGGCGCTGACTATCAACTTCATCGATCGGCGCTCCGTCGACGAGGAAGGCAGTCACCGCAAGGTCACCTTCATGTACGCGGACGGCATCTCGGACTTCGTCCGTCACCTGAACGCGACGAAGAACCCGATCCACAAGTCGGTCATCGACTTCGGCACCGAGTCGGCCGAGGAGGGCATGGCAGTCGAGATAGCGATGCAGTGGAACGAGTCGTACGGCGAGTCGGTCTACACCTTCGCCAACTCGATCAACACGCACGAGGGCGGCACCCACGAGGAGGGCTTCCGCGCCGCGTTGACCGGCATCGTGAACCGGTACGGCACGGAGAAGAAGTTCCTCAAGAGTGACGAGAAGCTCTCCGGCGAGGACATCCGCGAAGGGCTGGCCGCGATCATCTCGGTGAAGCTGGCCAACCCGCAGTTCGAGGGCCAGACCAAGACGAAGCTCGGCAACACCGACATGAAGAGCTTCGTGCAGCGGGTCACCAACGAGCAACTCGCCGACTGGTTCGACCGCAATCCGTCGGACGCGAAGACCATCATCACCAAGGCGTCCCAGGCGGCTCGGGCGCGCATCGCCGCGCAGCAGGCCCGCAAGTTGGCCCGCCGCAAGTCGCTGCTGGAGTCCGGCTCGATGCCGGGCAAGCTGGCCGACTGCCAGTCCACCGACCCGCGGGTCTCCGAGCTGTTCATCGTCGAGGGCGACTCGGCCGGCGGCTCGGCCAAGCAGGGCCGCGACAGCCAGATCCAGGCGATCCTGCCGATCCGCGGCAAGATCCTGAACGTGGAGAAGGCCCGGATCGACCGGGTCCTGAAGAACAACGAGGTTCAAGCGCTGATCACCGCGCTGGGCACGGGCATCCACGACGACTTCGACATCGCCAAGCTGCGGTACCACAAGATCGTGCTGATGGCCGACGCCGACGTCGACGGCCAGCACATCCAGACCCTGCTGCTGACCCTGCTGTTCCGCTTCATGCGCCCGCTGGTCGAGCAGGGCCACGTCTACCTGGCCGCCCCGCCGCTCTACAAGATCAAGTGGAACAAGCGCGGCGACGACGCCCAGTACGCGTACTCCGACCGGGAGCGGGACGGACTGATCGCGCTACGCCAGCAGAAGAAGCCGAACGCCAAGCCCGACGACATCCAGCGGTTCAAGGGCCTCGGCGAGATGAACTTCCATGAGTTGTGGGACACGACGATGGACCCGGCCACACGCACGCTGCGTCAGGTCACGCTCGACGACGCCGCCGTCGCGGACGAGTTGTTCAGTGTGCTCATGGGCGAGGACGTCGAGGCCCGGCGCTCGTTCATCCAGCGCAACGCGAAGGACGTCCGTTTCCTGGACATCTGAGCCGGAAGGAGCGGCGCCGGCCGGGGGCGCCGCTTGCCTGTCATCCACAGCGCCTACGAGCTTTCCACAACGTTATCCACAGCAGACTGCGTTGTTTCGGCACACTTGTCTGGTTTCACTTTGAGTAAGGGTAAACAGTGACTGACACTCCCGAACCCCCCGACGGCGACGACATCCAGGAGGAGACCGGCGGCGGTGTGACCCAGCGAGTCGAGCCGGTCGGGCTCGAGGTCGAGATGCAGCGCTCGTACCTCGACTACGCCATGAGCGTGATCGTGGGCCGGGCGCTGCCCGACGTCCGTGACGGGCTCAAGCCGGTGCATCGCAAGATCCTTTACGCCATGTACGACTCCGGATTCCGGCCGGATCGCGGGTACGTGAAGTGTGCCCGCGTCGTCGGGGACGTGATGGGCAACTACCACCCGCACGGCGACTCGTCGATCTACGACGCGCTGGTGCGGATGGGACAGCCCTGGTCGCTGCGATACCCGCTGATCGACGGCAACGGCAATTTCGGCTCGCCCGGCAACGATCCGCCAGCCGCGATGCGTTACTGTCTGACGTTTGACGCACTTGTCCGCACCCCTGTCGGCACCGTTCGTATCGGTGAAATCGTGCCTGGCGCGGAGTCCAACTCCGAGACCGACATCGATCTCAAGGTCTACGACCGCAACGGCGACATCGTCCGGGCGACCAAGTTCTTCCACTCCGGTGAGCACCCCACGCTCAAGATGCGCACCCGTGAGGGATACGAGCTGACCGGCACCCACAACCACCCGGTGCTCTGCCTGGTGAGTGTGGCCGGCGTGCCGACGCTGCTGTGGAAGCTGCTTGAAGAGATCCAGCCGGGCGACCGGGTGGTCATGCAGCGGGTAATGACCGAGGAAGTCGGCGCTCCGACGCTCGAGCACCTCGAGGCGGCGGTCCTCGCCGGTGCCCTCGTAAGCGAGGGGCGGGCTTCGGAGAAGTGGGTCGAGTCTGCAAACGTTGTACCTGCCACAGCCGTCTCGCAGACGCCGTTGGCGGAGATGATCTCGACCCGGAGTCGGGACAAGTTCGTCCCGTCGTTCGTCTGGGCGGCGCCGCCGGCCGTGAAGCGTGCCTTTCTCCAGTCGCTGTTCGAAGGCGATGGTTCGTCGTCGCTGCTGCCCCGTAAGACGATCCAGATCTCCTACTCGACGCGCAGCGAGCGCCTGGCCACCGAGGTCCAGCAACTACTGCTCGAGTTCGGCGTCGTCAGCAAGCAGTGCCGCTACGACGACGGCGAATTCAAGGTCGTCGTCACGAACCCTCGCGACGCCCGCACCTTCGCGACCACGGTCGGGTTCCTGGGCCGCAAGCAGGTGAAGTTGGAGTCCGAGCTGGGCGCGATTCCGGCCACCAGCACGGCCATGTCCGACGACCACGTGCCGTTCGTCGGTGATTTCATCCGGGCGCACGGCGCGAGCCGCTGGACCGAGCGCGACTGGCTGGTCAAGCACAACGTCGACCGGATCGAAGGGTGGGAGCGCGACCGGGACGCGATCGCCGCGCACATCACCGAACCGGACGTGCTGGACGTGGTGGAGCCGCTCGTCGACGGCCGCTTCTACTACGCCGAGGTGACGAGCATCACCAACGCCGGTGTTCAGCCGGTCTTCAGCATCCGCGTCGACACCGCCGACCACGCCTTCGTGACCAACGGCTTCGTCAGCCACAACACCGAGTCGAAGCTCGCGCCGCTGGCCATGGAGATGCTGCGCGACATCGACGAAGACACCGTCGACATGCAGGACAACTACGACGGCCGGGCCAAGGAGCCCACGATCCTGCCGGCGCGGTTTCCGAACCTGCTGGTCAACGGCTCCGAGGGCATCGCGGTCGGGATGGCCACCAAGATTCCCCCGCACAACCTGCGGGAGATCGCGGGTGCCGTGCAGTGGGCGCTGGACCACCCGGGGGCCGACGAGGCCACCGCGCTGGACGCGATGATCGACATCGTCAAGGGCCCGGACTTTCCCACCAAGGGCCTGATCGTCGGCCAGTCGGCGATCCTGGACGCGTACCGCACCGGCCGCGGCTCGATCCGGATGCGTGCCGTCGTCGAGGTCGAGGAGGACCCGCGGGGCCGGCCCCAGCTCGTGGTCACCGAGCTGCCGTACCAGGTGAACCCGGACAACCTCGCTGAGCGGATCGCCGAGCTCGTCAAGGAGGGCAAGCTCACCGGCATCGCGGACATCAAGGACGAGTCGTCCGGTCGTACGGGCATGCGGCTGATCATCGTCCTGAAGCGCGACGCGGTCGCCAAGGTCGTGCTGAACAACCTCTACAAGCACACCCAGCTGCAGGAGACGTTCGGCGCGAACATGCTCGCGCTGGTCGACGGCGTTCCGCGGACGCTCAACCTGGCCCAGTTCATCCGCTACTACGTCGAGCACCAGATCGAGGTCATCCGCCGGCGCACCGCGTACCGGCTGCGCAAGGCCGAGGAGCGGGCGCACATCCTGCGCGGCCTGGTCAAGGCACTCGACATGCTCGACGAGGTCATCGCCCTGATCCGGCGCTCGCCCACGGTCGAGGACTCACGCCAGGGCCTGATGCAGCTGCTCGACGTGGACGAGGTGCAGGCCACCGCGATCCTCGACATGCAGCTGCGCCGCCTCGCCGCCCTCGAACGGCAGCGGATCATCGACGAGCTGGCGCGCATCGAGATCGAGATCGCCGACCTCAGGGACATCCTCGCCAAGCCGGAGCGGCAGCGGGCGATCGTCGCGGAGGAGCTCCGCGAGATCGTGCAGAAGTACGGCGACGACCGGCGTACGCAGATCATCCCGTTCGACGGTGAGGTCTCCATGGAGGATCTCATCGCCCGCGAGGACGTTGTGGTGACCATCACACGAACCGGTTACGCGAAGCGGACGAAGCTCGACATGTACCGGTCGCAGAGGCGCGGCGGCAAGGGCGTGAGCGGCGCCTCCCTGCGCCAGGACGACATCGTTTCCCACTTTTTCGTGATCTCGACCCACGACTGGATCCTGTTCTTCACGAACAAGGGCCGGGTGTACCGGGCGAAGGCGTACGAACTGCCCGAGGCGAACCGCGCGGCCAAAGGCCAGCACGTCGCCAATCTGCTGGCCTTCCAGCCGGACGAGCACATCGCGCAGGTCATCCAGATCCCGCACTACCAGGTGGCGCCGTACCTTGTGCTCGCCACGAAGAATGGTCTGGTGAAGAAGACCCGCCTCGACGAGTTTGACTCCAACCGCAGCGGTGGCATCATCGCCATCAACCTGCGGGAGGACGACGAGTTGGTGGGAGCGGCACTGGTGGCACCGGAGAACGATCTGCTGCTGGTCTCCAAGAAAGCCCAGGCCATCCGGTTCAACGCCACCGACGAGGCGCTGCGGCCGATGGGCCGGGCGACCTCCGGCGTGATTGGCATGCGGTTCGCCGACAGCGACGAGCTCCTCGCCATGGAGGTCGTGCGCGAGGGCCTGGATGTGTTGGTCGCCACCAACGGTGGGTATGCGAAGCGGACGCCGATCGAGGAATATCCGGTACAGGGCCGGGGCGGCAAGGGCGTCCTCACCGCGAAGATCACGGAGCGTCGTGGTGGACTGGTGGGCGCGCTCGTGATCAGCCCGGAGGATGAACTGTTTGCCATCACCAGCAATGGTGGTGTCATCCGGACTCCCGTGAAGCCTGTACGGCGCACGCGGGATCGGAACACAATGGGGGTCAAGCTGATGGACCTCCCGGAAGGTGTAACCATCGTGGCGCTTGCTCGCAATGCCGACGAGCCTGACGAACAGGACTAGTTGATGCCGGAGACACAGGCGAAGTCGGGAGCCCCGGGGACCTCAGCGACTCCGGACGAGGCGGCCAAGAAGGGTGGCGCCGCCGCGAACGGACGCGAGGCCGCGGGTCGCGCCGAGTCCCCGTCCCCGCCGAAGTTCACTCGGGCCCCGGGCATGGCCCCGCCGCCCGGTGAACCGCTTGCCGACGGCGATGGTTCGTCCGACGGGCGGCGGCCGGCCGGCCCGGGGATAGCCAAGGGCTCGGCGACGGTACCGATCGTCACGAAGGGCAAGGGCGCTGCGCCCGGGGGTCACTCTGGGCGTACCGGATCGGTGCCGGGTGCCAAACCCGGCACCGGCCCGCAGCGGCCCGGTGGCCAAGGCTCGCCCGGCCAGCAGGGCGGCAAGCGTCCCGGCTCCACGAGCGGATCGGCCGCCGTCGGTGCCGCCCGAGTGTCCGAGGCGGTCCGTTCGGCCCGCTCGACGGTCTCCTCGGCCGCGGCCCGCGGGCCACGCCGCGCCCGGCTGAACCTCAAGCGGATCGACCCCTGGTCGGTGATGAAGTTCTCGTTCGCGGTGTCGGTCGTGCTCTTCATCGTCGTCGTGGTGGCCACCTCGGTCCTCTACCTGGCGCTCGACGCCATGGGTGTGTGGCAGGAGGTGAACACCAGCCTCAAGGAGCTGGTGAGCGCCAGCGGCGGCACGGACGCGGCGGCCGGCGGCGGCTTCCGGATCACCGCGTGGGGTGTCATCGGCACGTCGATGCTGATCGGCGCGGTCAACGTCGTGCTGTTCACCGCACTGGCCACGCTCGGCGCGTTCATCTACAACGTCTGTGCCGATCTGGTCGGCGGCGTCGAGCTGACCCTCGCCGAGCGGGACTGACGAGCACGTCGGGTTGCGAGCCACCCCGTTTTGGTGGCTCGCAACGCGGTGCGGTAATCTTCGGTGTCGCACGGGGCTATAGCTCAGTCGGTTAGAGCGCAGAGCTGATAACTCTGAGGTCGCTGGTTCGATTCCAGCTAGCCCCACCGTGCAAGCCGCCAGCAGCCGCTGAAGTAAGGGACTCGACCCATGCTGAAGAAGCTCCTGATCCTCGTCGGCGTCGTCGGCACCGCTGCCCTGGTGGTCAGGAAGGTGAAGGCGTCGAGCGACGAGCGCGCGCTCTGGCACGAGGCCACCACCGCGCCCGACCTGCGATAGCGCCGGCCGACCGGGGGCCCTAGCTCAATTGGCAGAGCACCGCCTTTGCAAGGCGGGGGTTAGGGGTTCAAGTCCCCTGGGCTCCACCAAAACCGCCTCTGACCTGCGGCGGAGCTGCCGCTAGATCATCGGGCACAAGTTGGGCACAACTCAGGATGTACCCCGCCGCTCGGCCGCAGCGCGCAGCACGTCACCCACGACGCCGCGCCGACGCTCCCAGACGTGCACGTAGGTCTCCAGGGTGATCTGCAAGGTGGAGTACCGCAGCGCCCGCTGAACCTCCTTCGGGTCCGCGTAATTCGTGATCAACGTCGTGGCGAAGAAGTGCCGCACCGCGAGAAGGCCGCTGTGGTTCGGCTCCTCCCGGCCAGCCCGCCGCCGATGCCACTTGATCGGAGGGAGAGGGTGAGCCACATCGACGGCCAGGTTCGCGGACCTCTGGCACGGGAGCGGCATCGTCGTACATTTCGGTCAGCATATCGTTCCGGAGGACTATTTCTTCCATGGAAGTTCAGGGCCGGCCAACCTGGGATTTAGCGCCGGTGAGGGGATGGCCAGGGTGTTAGGGCTGGCGTTAGCCTCCGCGGTAGCTGACTAAGGTGGCCGCGATGAACCGCAAGTTGCGATGCCTGTTCCGTAGGCACCAGTGGCGCAACAGCTGGGATGCCGAGAAGCACGAAACCGTCTGGACCTGCAGGCGATGCGGTCTCATAAGGACCGAGATCGGACGGATCCATGACTCCTTTGGAGGCTTCACAGGCGGGGGCGGCTGACCCTGACGCAGTGAACAACCGGGCCAGCGCTTGACGGTGCGGCGGCGGGTTGGCCATTTATCGCCGATTCCTAAGCTGGGAGCGAGTGGAGAGTCTAGCGCGGGCTGAGGGCATGGGTGAGGTCGACGACGTGTCGGACTGCCTCGATAACGAGGTCGGGTCGCTCGGAATGGACGTAGTGGCCGGTCGGGGCGATGATGTGCCGAGCGCCGGGCACGAGGGCGGCGACGTCGTCTTGGTGGTTCCTGTGCGCTGCATAAGCGGTGTCGAAGTCGAGGACGGCTCCGGTCGGGCGGGGATAGGGCAGCGGGTCTTGCTGGGACGCGGACAGCACCACCATCGGGATATTGGGCAGCGGTGGTGCCGCCCGTAGTTGAGTGACGCTGACGTCGACGTCGTACCGTTCGAGGTTGCCGGTGTCGTCGAACAGAGGGATCGATGGCGTCCGGAGCAGTTGCCGGAGTCCGTCCCACTGCCGCGGAGTCAGCCGTGCCTGCAGGAGGTCCAGGAGACTGGCGTCCTCGAGGACCATGCCGGCCACTTGGTCCGGGTAGGTGCTGGCGTACAGGCGGACGAAGGTGCCACCCAGCGAGTGCCCGACCAGCACGTACGGCGTGGGCACCCGGGCGGCGGTGAGCAGGGCGTGCAAATCGGCGACCACGTCGGCGGCGGTGCGCGGCATGGGCGCGGCGTCACTGCGGCCGAGGGTGGGCGGGGCGGTGTTGAGTGCCGTTCCCGGCCGGTCGTAGGTGCATAGCCTGGTGAGAGGGACGATGCCGGGATCCACCGCGGGTCCGTGTGACGCTTCGGCCATAGCCCAGGTGTCGCCGGCGTTCAAGAGTCCGGATTCGGCGATCACCGTCGGGCTGCCGGTGCCCCGGCATTCCAGGTACAGGTGGCGGCCGCCGATGTCGACCAAGCCGGCGAAATCGCCCAGTGCCACCCCGGACGGAATGGCGGCGTCCGGGGCGGAGTCCTTGCCGCTGCAGGCCGCCAGGGTGACGGTCAGCAAGGCTGTGAGGGTTGCCGAGACCACAAAGGTGCGAGGTCGCATCGCTAGCCTCCCTACGCGCGGCGCGTTGGGAATCGATTCACGGTCGCCAGCAACCTTTGCCCCGAAGACCTTGGCGGTCAAGTGCCGTCTGACGGGGCCGCGTGACGGTCGTCAGCAAGTGCGAGCTGCCACCAGCGCCAGCCGACGAAGGCCACCACCGCGAGGACGACGGCCAATACCAGCCCGGTCCTTCGACACGTCACGCACAATAGTGAACCATGCGCAACCAGACGACCGGCCATCCATGATCTTCTTTCAGGTCGAAGGTCGGCATGGGCCGTCCGCGGGCCAGTGACCGTGGCGCCTGGCGGCCCATCGCGACCAGGCGGCCACGCGCGTAGGCAGCCGGGACAGACAGTCGACTCGTGCCCCGTGTGCGCAATGCGTGTCCGTGGGGATGGCAGGCTGACGTGATGCGGGCGTTTCTGATTACTGGCAACCCGGGGTCAGGTAAGTCGACGCTGGCCGCGGAGCTGTCCCGGCGCGGCCATGTGGCGATCGACGCTGACGATCTGGCCTCGTGGGAGGACAGTGCGGGTGTACCGGCGGAAACGCCGCCCCAGGTCGACGAGGCCTGGCAGCTCACTCATCGCTGGGTGTGGAATCGGGCCCGCCTCGAAGCGGCCATCGCCACGTCCGATGACGCGACCGGACTGCTATTCGTCTGCGGGATCGCCCTGAACCATGACCAGATGCTCGATCTCTTCGAGCGCGTGTTCCTGCTGGTGATCGAGGCGGACATGCAGGACGCCAGGCTCGCCCGGGCGACGTCGCCGCAGCGCACCGAAGGGGTCATCCATGAAGGAGCGGGGCTGATCAAGTACTTCGTAGCCGAATGTTTGGGGGGGTTTCGCCGGTTGCTGGGCTGGTGATGGCCGTGTGGGGTTGGGGCCGCGGGTGAGAGATCAACCCGTGGCCGGGTGTTCGCTTTGAGGGCGCCCGAAGGGGGCTGGTTGTGGGTGGCCGTGTTCACCGTGTTCCGGGTCGTGCCGGAAGGCAGGCCGTGGGCTCGGCTGCCGGTCATCCATCCGCGTGTCAGCATGGTGATCTACGGCCGTGACCGGGTGGGATCAATCAAGAACGGCGACCACGCCGCCCGCGGGCGGGAGTCAGACCCCTGTCGATCTCGCATCCGGTCACGTGGAGCCTGCTCACGCCGCGGCCTGGGCCGGGGCGAGGGCACGGATGTGCCCGTCACGCAGGCCGTAGTAGACCAGGGTGAACAGCTTACGGGCGGTCGCGACGGTGGCGATGTTACGACCGCGGCGTTCACCGATGCGGGCCCGGCTCGAGACGAGCCAGCCGGCCGAGGCGGGGATCTTCTGCGCGGCCTCGACCGCAGCCCAGCGGACCAGGCCACTGCCCTGCTTGGTGATCGGCCCTCGCCGTACGGTGGTGTCGGACTCGCGGTGTTTCGGTGTCAGCCCGGCCCAGGACACCAGGTGCGCGGCATCGGCGAACCGGCCGGCCTCACCGATCTCGGCGACGAACACCGCCGCGAGGACCGGGCCGACGCCGGGGATCCGCTGGATCTCCCGGTATCCGGGATCGTGGCAGAGCCGGGCCCGCAGCTGCCGAGCGACCATGTCGATCTCGAAGTCGAACGCGTCGATCAACCGTAGCTGCGCGTGGATCCGCGCCCGGTACGGGCCGTCCAGCCCAGCCGCCTCCAGCAGGTGCCTGCCGCCGACCCCGAACACATCACTCACCGGGATCAGCAGGCCCTGCTTGGCGAGCACCGCGTGCACCCCGGCCTTGAGCCCGGACCGTAGCGCGACCAGCTTCGCCCGGTGCCGGACCAGCTCGCGTAGTTCCCGCACCGCCGGCGGGGCCACGTACGCCTCGGGCAGCCGGTTCATCCGCAGCAGGTCCGCCAGATCGGCGGCGTCGCGCTGGTCGTTCTTCACCCGCCGGTAGGCGAACCCTTTCACCCCGAGCGGGTGCGCGAGATGGACCTGGGCGCCGGCGTCTTGAAGCACGTCGACGGCCCAGTACCAGCCGTACGTGGCCTCCAGCACCACATCCGGGTGCTCCCCAGCCTTCGCGATCTCCGCCGCCAGGACGAGAGGATCATTGTCGATGCGCACACAGCCGAGCTGGTCACCGGCCTCGGTCATCCGCACGATCACCGTCCGGCGCCGATGCAGATCGATACCCACGATCTGCCTACCGTCGTACTCTGCCAGCATGGTGGGGCCTCCTTCACCGTGAGGTTTGTGAGCACCCCGAGCATCCCGCCGGGAGTCACGAGGAGCGAGGCCCCGCTCCTTCATGCCATCAAGTCCCGCTTCGCCGACGCGGTCGAGACATACATCCTGCCGAACGCCGTCGCTGCCCCGACCGCCTGATGGACGCCGTGACGGCGGTGGACCGCGACCGGCTGGTGCGGACCTTCCTCGAGCTCGTCACGGTCGACAG
>Ga0081539_10003605_pt1 | contig 18729 bp, 18 predicted proteins | sample TabmetS4T2R2_FD_71023 | JGI IMG/M metagenome (GOLD analysis project Ga0081539, IMG submission 71023) | Tabebuia heterophylla rhizosphere microbial communities from the University of Puerto Rico - S4T2R2 | ecosystem: Host-associated > Plants > Roots > Rhizosphere ...
CGATACTGTCTACTGCGATAGCCAGCGAATCATCGAGCGCAGGGCTCGCGGGTACGTGCGGAGTACGACGGGCCTGATGAACGCCCCTCACCACGAGATGAACGCATCATTCGCGGCGGGGGCCCTGTGCTCGACAGTCGCGGATCTCGTCAAATGGGTCCGGGCGTTGGTGAACGGAGCAGTCATACCACGCGACTACTTCAAACAGATGACGACGCCAGTGCGAATCAAGGGCGAGGTCCAGGCGTACGCCGCCGGACTGGCTGTTGATCCATTTGACGGTCACAGTCGGATTCACCACGCCGCCGCCCTCGATGGGTTCGTTGGCGAGCTGGCGCACTACGACGAGATTGGTCTCACGATCGCGGTCTTGAGCAACATTGTGCCGACTGGTCGTCAGAGTCGCAACGCCGATGTCGAGTTCGTCGCCGAGGAGCTCGCTCGGGCCGTGTTCAAGCTGGCTCGCTGAAGTATGCCGTCTAACGGGACCGGACACACGACGACGCGCGCGATGGTCAGCGTCGCGGGTCAGTCCCGGACGTTAGAGACGGCTGAACGAAGGCAGGATTTCCATGCTGGTGCTTGCAACACTTGGCGGCAACGTCAAGTGAGGTGAATAGATGACCACATGGAGCTTTGAGGCAGATTACTTTACGGCCTGCAATTGTGATTGGGGGTGTCCGTGTAATTTCAACGCGCGGCCGACGGAGGGGCGCTGCATGGGATGGGGTGTGTGGAGCATCGTGACCGGAAGGTTTGGGGGGACATCCCTCGAGGGAACGAAGTTCGCACTTTACTACCAGTTCCCAGGGCCGGTGGAGGAAGGCCACGGCACGGCGTGCGCGTACGTGGACAGTCGCATCGACCGGGAGCAGCAGCAGGCCCTGGAGGCGATCGGAACGGGCAAAGCGGCCGGCGGGATTTTCGACCTGTTCGGCAGTCAGCTTGTGACGACATGGTTGCCGACGAAGTTGGTTCCCATCGAGTTTGAGTTCAGGAATGGCACTGGCCGCGTCCGTATTGCGGGCCTCGCGGAAGCCGAGAGCGAGTTGCTCAGGTATCCGGATGGTACCGTTATCGAACCGTTGGTCGAGTTGCCCCACGGGATCGAGTACAAGAAGGCCTTAATGACGAATACGAAGCGCTGGTGGTGGCGTGACGCAGAACTATTGGCGAGCTACGCGAATAAGTACGGTGCCGTCGCAAAAGTCAAATTCACCGATCAGGGGTGCGTCGGCTGACGTGGGAGGAAGTGCGCCAGCGCCTGCTCGATCGATTGAATGCGCGTTAGCGTTCATCCTCGAGCGCGCGATGAGGTCGAGGAGGCGTAAGCATAGGACAAGGAACGTAGTCTTTTGGCCGCGGGCGGCGCTGATGTGTACCTCTCTTCTTTGCCGCCAGAACGCCTCCCGCAATCCTCAACGCGACGCGAGCTCGGCCACCGGCACGGTGCCGACGATGACCCCGATGAAGCGGTCGATGGCCTCCTGGTTTTCCTGAATGGAGGCGAGGTACGACGCCAGTGACGGCGGTGGCGGCTGCAGCGCCGCGAGCTGGCAGGTCAGCTCGTACATCGGCAGTCCGTCCGCTTCCCGCTGCTCCTGATAGCCGGCGAGCGCGGTCGCCATCGCACCGCGCCCCGACAATCCAGCGTCGATCGCCTCGGCGAGCAAATCGGCGTCGCGGAACGCGTCCGTCATCCCCTGCGCGGTGATCGGATCGCGATGGCACGCGGCGTCGCCCGCAAGTGCCCACCCTCTGCCGGCGGCCTCGCGGAAGAAGTTCGGCAGATCGCCACTGCCGTAGAAGCGATCGTCGCGCGTAGCGCCGGCCACGCGCTCGAAGAGCGCCGGCGCGCGGCGCAGCGCCTCGAGGTAGCGCGCCTCGATGTCGAGCCGTACCTCCTCGAACGACGACGCCGGCCACTGCACGAGGACGCACGTCAGGTTGTCGTTGGTCGGAAAGGCGATGATCGCATTCCCCTCGCGCGCGTACATCTCGGCGCCGTCGATCGGCACGTTATTCCAGTAGGTGTAATAGGCGCACGTGAGGCGGCCGCGTGCGTGTCGTTCTTGCGCGCTGACCTGTTGCGCCACGGTCGAACGCAGACCGTCGGCGCCGACGACGACCCGCGCCCGTTCGGTGACGACGGTGCCGGCGCTGGTCCGTCCGGTGAGGCCGCACACGACGCCGCCGTCCGCGAGCAGCGACTCGACGCGAAACCGTTCGCGAAAGTCGACCCCTGCCGCGGTTGCCGCGTCAATCAGCAACTGATCCAGCAGGATGCGCCGTGGACTGTAGTCCGCCGTGACCTCGTCGACGGCGGGTGCGGTACCGGTAAGCGCGAACGGGCCGGCATCGAAGGTGATCCGCCGAATGGGCGGGCAGTTGGTGGCGACCACGCGATCGAGCAGTCCCCATCGCTTCAACCGCGCGGCTCCGGGAATCTTGATGACATGCGTCGACAACGCGTCGCTGGGAAAGCGATCGCGATCGACGAGCAGCACCCGGTGGCCGCGCCGCGCCAGCAACATCGCCAGCGGCGCTCCGGCGCAACGGGCGCCGGCAATCGCGACGTCGAACATGGTTCCCCCCTCCCGTCGGCCGTTGAATCTACAATGGCCCGGACGGCGCGGTCCTTAAGGAGTTCTTAACGTGGTCTACGAGTTTGGCGCGTTCGCCCTCGACGCGCGCGCGCGAACGGTGACGCTCGACGGCCGGCTGGTGCTGCTCACCCCGAAAGCCGTGGACACCCTGCTCGCCCTCGTCGAGCAGCAGGGACGCGTCGTCACCCGCGCGCAAATGCTCGAGGCCGTATGGCCGGGACAGTTTGTCGAGGACGGCGTGCTGAGCGTGAATGTGGCGCTGCTGCGAAAGGCGCTCGAGGCGGCGGGATTGCCCCGCGAGGCGATCGAGACGGTGCCGCGCCGCGGCTACCGCTTCGTTCCCGACGTGCGCCGCGTGGCCCTGCCAGCGCCGCCCGCGCGCGAGAGCGTGTCGCCGGTGGCGCGACGGCTCTACCTCGAAGGCCGCCACTTCTGGGCCAAGCGCACCGAGACGGCGCTGGCGAAAGCCGCGGAGTGTTTCGAGGCGGCGGTCGCTGAGGACCCGGACTACGCGCGCGCGCATGCCGGGCTGGCGGATACGTATCTCGGCATCGGCATCCTGCCCCCTGCCGACGCGATGCCGCGGGCCAAGGCCGCGGCGCAACGGGCGATCGCGCTCGACCCGACGCTCGGCGAGGCATATGCGTCGCTCGGCCGTGTGCTGATGGCGTTCGAGTGGGACTGGGACGGCGCCGGACGTGCGTTTGGCAGGGCGATCGGTCTCAGTCCGCAGTATGCGACGGCGCATCAGTGGTATGCCAACTGGCTGGCGGCGACCGGACGTACCAACGATGCCGTAGTCCGCATTCGTGAGGCGCAGCAGATCGATCCGATCTCCCTCAGCGTCAGCGCCGGTGCCGGTTTCCTGCTCTACATGGCCCGCCGCTTCGACGAGGCCGTGACGGAGTACCAGCGCGTCATCGAGATGGACGGAACCTTCGCGGTCGGTTATCGCGAGATGGCGATGGTACTCGCGCAGCTGCAACGCCATCAGGACGCGCTCACCGCAATCGATCGCGCGCTCGCGTTCGGTCCGGCGAACGCCGTCACCGCGGCGTTGCGCGCACAGATTCTTGCGCTGGCCGGCGATCGGCGGGGCGCTCGCGCCCAGCTCGCACAACTTGCGTCGCGCGCCGACGACATCCACCTGCTGCCGCAGCTCTTCGCCGCCACCTCGGTCGCGCTCGGCGAGTGGGATGCGGCCTGGCGCTGGCTCCGCCTGGCGCTCGAACGGCGCTGCTACACGCTGATCTGGCTGAAAGTGGACCCCTGGTTCGATGCGGTCCGAACGGACGCGCGCTTCGCGGCGTCGCTGACCCGGATCGGGCTGGCGTGAGCGGCCGCGCCTACGCGGCGCCGGCGCCATCGGGAGCGCTCGTCACCTCGGACAAAACCACGGAGACACAGAGGCACGGGTGCGTAGTGTCCGTCTTTAGCGGGACCTGCGTTCACCTCCCTTGGCCGGCCGCAGCCCCAGACAGCGGACAAGCCGGCCCTGGGAACGGGACACTCCTCACGATCAATCGCAATCGTCCGGCAGCACGTGACGCAGATGCGGCTTCAACGTCCTGGCGTGCACGAACCCGATTTTCGTTCCGCCGCGCATCGGAGCGCAGGATCCAGGCGATCTCTTCCATCTCGTCAAGAGAAGCGCGGCGCCGATCGGAGTACGCGGAGCAGTTCGTCACGGTGAAGGGGACGCGGCTGCAATCGGACAGCCGGCGGCACACGACGAATTCGTCGCGCAGACGGTCTCGCCGGCAGGCGCAAGGCTCGGCCGAAACCCATAGCGGACGGTAACTGAATCAATCGTCGGACAGGGTGACGCCGCTGGCGCGGCACCACTGCTTCGAGTCGACGAGCGCGCCATGGTCGTAGTTGTCCGCCGTGGCGCACGCCTGGGCGACACCGGGCGTGAACGTGCCGGCCCCGGCCGGGATCGTCACAGCATAGGCCGTGAGCTCGCCGGTGCAGACGCCGGCGCCGACGCCGGTGCCGCTTGCGCCGCCTTGCGTCAGCGTGAGCGTGAACCGGATCTGCTCGCCCGCGGTGCATCCCAGCAGCACCGTGCCACGGACGACGTGGCCGTTGCCGAGGAGCGTGGCGGTGGCGTCGATCGTGTTCGCAACAACCCTCGCGCCGACTGCACTTGCACTCACCGCGAGCAGTCGGACAGGGTGACGCCGCTGGCGCGGCACCATTGCTTCGAGTCGACGAGCGTGCCGCGGTCGTAGTTGTCGGCCGTGGCGCACGCCTGGGCGACACCGGGGGTGAACGTGCCGGCCCCGGCCGGGATCGTCACGTCATAGGCCGTGAGCTCGCCGGTGCAGACGCCGGCGCCCAGGCCGGTGCCGCTCGCGCCGCCTTGCGTCAGCGTCAGCGTGAACCGCATCTGCTCGCCCGCGGTGCATCCCAGCAGCACCGTGCCGCGGACGACGTGGCCGTTGCCGATGAGCGTGGCGGTGGCGTCAATCGTGTTAAGCAGAACCCTGGCGCCGACTGCACGCGCACTCACCGCGAGCGCGAGCACCACGAGAGCCAGGCGAAACGACGGCCGAATCATGACGACTCCTCTGGCAAAGTGGCCGATAGAGTGCAGGGCAAGTGAGCGCCGCTGGCAATGACCATGCCTTCGCCTGGTTGCCACCGATCACGGGTGAAAACGCCCGCGCCGCACGATAGGGCACCCGTTCCGCGCCTTTTGTCCGCGCGCGACGGGTATCGCCCACAAAAACACACCGGAGACGGTGAGGCGCGGAGAGTCTATTTCGGCTGCCGGCAGGGCACTGGCTGGCTATCGATGATTCAACCGCGCGACGTGTTCGTACTTGGCTTTCATCGCCGCGTGCGCCAAGTTAAACGTAAGTCACGGCCGCTATCCCGGTGCCGCCGTCCTAACCCCGCGGTTCGCTTCGGTTGAGTACGAACCACCAAGGTCGCTTCGCGACAAACACGAAGGTCACGAAGAATTTCGTGGTCGATCGACGGAAGTGAATTTCGGTGTAACAGAGATCCTGCCGCCGAACGCCGTCATGCGGCGCCCGCCGGAGGAACGGACATGCCGGTGTCGCGGCTGGACCGCCGGCCAACTGAATCGAGCTTGCCCTCGAGCAACATGTGAATGAGCTGAGTGACTCCGGCGCCGCGCGCGGCGCTCATCACCACGTCCGACATCTCCTTGACCGCGGGCAGTGCGTTGTCAACAGCGACGGCCAGGCCACACAGGCGGAGGAATGCCTGATCATTCTCCGCGTCCCCGATACCGACGGTCTCCTCGGGCGTCACGTCGAGCGCTTGCAGCGCGGGCACGAGCCCCGTCGCCTTCGTGACGTCGGCGGGCAACACCATCACCGATCCCTTGTTGAAGATGACGTGCCATTCCAGGCCGAGATCCCGGATTGCAGCGAGCACCCGGTGCTCGTGCGGCTCCACCGTGGCGATGATCGAATGGCCCACCGAGAGCGGAATGCCCTCCCGCGTCAGCGCGTCGACCAGCAGCCGGGGCGGTGGCAACGCGAGCGATTCGATTCGCCGAGTGCCGGGATCGTAGAGCACGGCCCCGTTTTCCGCGACGATGCGATCGAAGAGCGACGAATGTTCGAAGGTGTTGAAGAGGTCCGACAGCTCCCGGCCGGTGACCATGACGAGGCGAAGGCCGGCGCGGCGCGCCGCGTTCAGCGCTGCGAGCGTGGGTTCGTCGACGTGCCCGTCGTGCGCGAGCGTTCCGTCATAATCGGTCGCCAGAACGCGATATCTCATCGCACCACGCGCCACACACGGGCCGGCCGACGATCGTGGGGCTCGACGACGTCTTCCCAGAGCCGCACTCCACCATGGAACGCGTCCTCGTTCTCACCACGCAGCGCGTGCGGTGGAAGCGGTTCCACGTAGCGAGCGTTTCCGCCCCCGATCACAACGTAGTCCGCCGACAAGCCCTGTCGGAGCACGTCGGTCACGCGGTGAACGTTGGCGAGCCACTGTGGCCTGCCGAGACGGTCCAGCGCGTCGGCGCCCACCGCGTCCGCCATCGTGCGCTTGCCACAGTCCGGCAGCGATCCGAGCTCGAGTGGCACGACAACGTGCTCGGTTACCAACGCTGAACCAAGGCCTGTGCCGAGGCCGAGGAACAGCATGCGCCGGCCGCGATATCCGCCGATGGCTTGCAGCACGGCGTCGTTCACCACACGCACTGGTTTACCAAAGGCAGCGCCGAAATCCACTCCGACCCACCCGTTGCCGAGATTCCCCGGCTCGGTCCGCACGCCCCGTTCGTCCACCGCGGCGGGGACACCGAGCGACACCACGTCGTACTCCCAGTCGTGGGTCGTCGCCTCAACCTGCGACACGAGATCCGGTGGCGTCAGTGCTTCCCCAGAGTCGAATCGCGCCTTTCGAGATCCCCGGGTGGCAAACAGCTTTACATGCGTTCCGCCGACGTCGACGACCAGCACGTTCATGACGGCAGCCTGTCACCACCGGCACCCTTCGCAAAACAGACGCCGTATCGCGTCGGCTCGTCCGATGCGACGGACAGAAGACCCGCTCGCGCCGCATTCTCGATCTGGTCGAGACCCATAGCGATATATGGTCTTCTGCGCGCTCCTCGCGTTAGCATGGATCTTTGCTCTTCACGAGACGGAGAGGACCAGCCATGCCTTCATCCTCGGAGCCGAATGCCGCGCGGCAACAGCTGATCAAGGACTTGAACGACGATTTGGCACGGGAGTATCAGGCGATCATCGCGTACGTGGTGTACTCGCAGTCGCTGAAGGGCGCTGCGTACATGGCGATTGCCGCCGAGCTCGAAAAGCACGCGCACGAGGAGCTGGCGCACGCGTTGACCGTCGCCAAGCACATCGACTATCTCGGCGGCACACCGGTAACGACGGCGCTGCCGGTGAAGCAGAGCGAAGACGCCACGGAGATGTTGCGAGCCGACCTGGAAAACGAGAACGCCACGATTCGCAACTATCGCCAGCGCGTGGCGCAGTGCGAAAAGCTGGCCGAGTACGGGATCGCCGAGGACATCCGCGAAATCCTGCGCCAGGAACAGGAACATCAAAGCGATCTGGCCACGGCGCTGGGAGAGGACGTTCCCGACGTGTCGTCGAAATAGACCCGATCGCACCGCCTCCACATCTCACGCGAACGCGTCGCGGAAGCGTTTCGATGCGCCGCTCGTGATCGGATTGCCGTGACCAAACACCGCGGCGTCGAAATCGAGCGCCGCGAGCTTGCGCAGACTCGCTTTGCCGAGCTCGAGGTCTTCGTAGCCGAGGGCGTAGCCGAAGTTCGGCAGGTTGGCGCACGCATCCGCCGCGAAGATCAGCCGGCGCCTTGGCCAGAGCAGCACAACCTGGCCGGCGCAATGTCCCGGCGCGTGAATGACCTTCAACCCACCCGCAATCGGCAGCTCGGTACCGTCACGAATCTCCTCGTCGACGGCGCACGGGTCGATGGCGGTCGGCTTCTTGGGGACGAACAGCGTGAACATCAACCGGCGCAGCAGGCCGGGCGACGCCGTCATCGGCCGCCACGACTCACCCTTGCGCACCATTGCGGCGTCGGCGGCGTGCATGTAGACGCGCGCGCCGCTCAGCCGCTTCAGCACGGCGACGCTGCCGGAATGATCGGGGTGACAGTGCGTGACGATGATGTGTTGCAGATCGCTGATCGTTCTGCCGATCGCCTCAATCGCCGCGACGATCTTGCCCTCGCTCTTCGGCACGCCGGTGTCGATGAGCGTCAGCGCGCGGCGCGCGGAGTCGAGCTCGCCGCCGTCGAGCAGGTACGCGTTCACCGCGCCGAGGTTGATTCGCCAGAGACCTTCGACGATTTGGTTGGTGGCCATGGCGGAAGTGTAGCCTCGTTGACATTCGGACGACGACACAGAAGCTCCGACGCGCACTCACTCGACAGGCGCTCGGTTTCAACCTGCGGGTGAGCGCCCGGGCGTTGTACGAGCTCGACGCACCCAGCGCAGAAGCACGCGAAAGACGTCCACAACATGACGCTGACAAAGGAACAGGTGCTGGCGATGGCGGAGCCGGCGTAGGGCGATCGCTGCTATTTCCGGGGGCTGCCGTCGGGGTTCAGCCCGCGCTCGTAGCGTGACGCCTCGATGAAGTTGCGGACCGCAGTGTTGCCCTCATGACAGGCGTACTCGTAGAACTGGTATTCGGGATCGAGGTACATCGGATAGTTGACGGTGAATTTGTCGGTGAGGACCTCCGGGTCTTCGACCGTCATCTCGTAGTCGATCTGTTTCGCGCTCATTCTGGTGAAGCGCTCCGTCACCTTCATGTTCGGAGACGACGGCCAGTCCCCACGCGGCTTGCCGGGGATTCCGGTGATCAGCATGTGGACGCGGCCGTTGAAATTCATGGTCTCGACGACCAGCGTCGCGCCTTCCCAGTGGCCGCGCGATTCGCCCATCCATTGCTTGATCGTACCGGAAAGCCACGGCCGGCGGTCCACGGGCACGATGCGCGCCTCGTGCACGATCTCATTACGAATGACGACGTATCCCGGCGCCTGCAGGATTTGCACGCCGTTGTCGTAATTGTAAGGCAGCATCGTCGATGGCAGGCCGCGGGTGATGCACCGGTCCCACGCGTCGAAATCCTCCGGCGAATCGAACACGGTCCGCGTGTCGTCGCTGCGGAACAACGGCACCAGCGCCTTCCCATTTTCGGTGAGTGCGGGCATTTGGCCGTTGGTGGGATAGGAGATGAGCGAGGTGAGCCGCGTGGCTTGAATGCGCGTTGTCGTTTCCGCCCAGTGGCCCATGTTCATTTTTCCGCTCTTGATTTCCTCCTGGTAGCGCTGCTCGCGGGCCAGAAGCACCGCTTCTGCCCGCTTCCACTCTTCGTCGGTGAGGAATCGGCGCTCGCCGTACTGCGGGTTCCGCTGTAGGGGAGTCGCAAACAGGTGCATGATCGGCCACATGCCCTCCAGATCGGGGTCGCCCCACAGGGTCACTGGGTGCGGCGACCCGTCCGGGTACTTGAGAGCGGTTGCCGCCTGCTGCGCAGACGCGTCACGCGGCAGTGACAACGCCGCGCACCCGGCGACGATGACGAGCAGATTGCGTGCAAGAGTTTTCATCGGTCTTTTCCCGCGCCAACGGCCGAAGACGCCGTGGTGGAGTGCTCGCACAATCCTGAGACACGGCGCGGCCGAGCCACAACCAAAACGAACGCGCGCCGAAGATGGTGATTATAAGAGGTCCGTCTGGCGTCACCGTAACGAAGTGCGGCAGTACTTCGAGAGCGCCGGGCTCGTCGACAAATGGTATGAGCTCACCCAAGGTCGCTGACAACGGTGCCATAGACCTCCGCGTGACGTACCGACGACACTCCAGGACATCGAGATCTTGCGTCGGTTGCGAGACGAAACGTCGTCGTGGTTCTCGCTCTCTCCGGCGGAGTTCGAAGCGCTCGCCCCCGAAGGTGCGCTCGGACGGCGTCCTGTGACACTCCCGTGATCTTCGCGGCAAGACGGGATGCTCGAGGGCGAGAGGCACGGCCGAGCCGCAACGGTGCGTGTGGCGACGTTTTTGCTGTGCTGCGACAAGATGGCCGACTCGCAGTTATCCCTGCGTGAGCTCGAGATTGGAAGAGACCTCGCCCAGCGCCGAACGTTGAGGAAGGCGCTTGCGGCCGCAGTGGTGTTGCACGCCGTCGCGCTTGGAATCGTCATCTTTCGGCCGCATGTCACACCAGTGCGGGTGAGCATTGCGCCTTCGGGCCCGATGACCGCCTATATCAGCACGGCCACACCAACCGGTACTTCAGGCGTCTCGCCGGCAGTGAGCAAGCCGCGCCCGCCCAGACGCGTGATGCCGGCGAAAGTGGTGGAACCCGAGCCCGCGTCGAACGGATCGGGCGGCGCGCAAACGGGAACCACAGGTGTCGCGCAGGGCAGCGGCGGCCCGGTGCGCCTCGGCACCGGCCAACTGCAGCTGCTGACGAGGGTTGAACCGATCTACCCGCCGCTGATGCTGCGAGCGGGACAGACCGGGACCGTGGTGCTCGATGCGGTAATTCGAGCTGACGGGACGGTCGACGAGGTCAAGGTCCTGCAGTCCCGCGGCGCCTTCTTCGATCAAGCGGCGATCAACGCCGTGAAGCAGTGGCGCTACAGTCCACCAGGGTTCGAAGCCGTCCTGACGGTCACGGTGATCTTCTCCATCAAATAGACGCGACCGTCGATGTAAATCTGGCGCGGAGGATCACCGTTGGCCGAGAGCGACAACGCTCATATGCTGCGATGACCGCACCGACCGGCCCTCCCTGGCTCCAACGAGCTTGCAGCTGACACGTTGACAGTATTTGAAAGCTGCGGCTGCGCCATCGAGATGAAATGCGTCATCAATTTTGACAACCTCTGATGCGCGAGATATCCTCACCGCCCCGCGGATGACACACCGTCTCTGTCACCGAATACGGCAAGGACACCTATGATGAACATCGCCTTCCGGATGGCCTGCTCGCTCGCGTTGGCACTGTCTGCAGCTCTGATTCTGACCGCCGCCGAACCGAGCTTCAGTGGAACGTGGAAACTCAATGTCGCCAAGAGTCAACTGAGCGGCATCGCGTACACCTTCGAGAAGAAGCCATCGGGCGTGTGGCACTACACCGGCGGAGGCTTCGACGCTGATTTCGATCTGACCGGCAAGGAATACACGATGCCGAGTGGGGTCGCCGTAATCGGCAAGGAATTGAGTCCGACGTCCTGGGAGCTGACGTTCCGGATGAACGGTAAAGTCGTTTCCAAGTCGAGAGTCTCGCTCAACGGAGACTCGTTGATGTGGGTGTCCGACATGACGGGTCCGGACGGAAAGTCCGTCCAGCAGAATTCGGCCGATAAACGCATTTCCGGTGGACCAGGCTTCGCCGGAAGGTGGAGGTCAGGCGATGTGAAAGGCGCATCGACAACGCTGCAGATCACAACCGAAGGCGACGCCATTACCATCGGAATTCCGGAGGTTCAGCAGGTCACGAGAGGACGCTTCGACGGTAAAGACAATCCTGTCATGCAGGCGGGACAGGCGACCAAATTCACCAATGCGTTCACCAGGTCGGGAACCACCTCGTTCAGGATCACAACGAAGTTGAACGGGAGAGTGTTTGCCGACGATGTGTACACAATATCGGCCGACGGCAAAACACTCACCGACGAAACCACCGTGACGGCGACGAAGGAACGGACCAAGTCCGTTTTCGACCGTCAGTGAACCAAGACGTCCGGCACCAAAGCGATTAACCGCACGACCGAAATGTCCGCTCCGGATGCGCGCCAGGCGATCGCGCTGCTGGCGGCGCTGTCGCACCACGCGAACTTCTCCGTTGGCTGTTATTGCGAGGACGAGTCGCCTGCCACCGCTCGGTGCTGCGCAAGCTGTTGGTCGAGCAGAGCGTGAAGGTCCGCTGAGGATTTGTAGCATGCTGCCGTTTTCTGGCGCGATGTCGACCGAGAGCCGCGAGCTGGCCGGCCTCAAGTTTCTCGATGGGGTCACCGCCTATCTCAAAGATGTGTCAGATCCCGACAGCGCCCTTCGTCGCGTGCTCCGCGATGCGCGCGAGTTCTTTGCGGCGGTGCATGGGTGCGTCGCTTCCCACCGGCCCGGACAGACCGAGGCGGAGCTGCTCTTCGCCGTGCCCAGGGATGCGGCGTGGGATCTGAGCGTGCTCGCGGCGTACATCCGGCACGCGCGCCCACCACTGCCCGACGACATGGCAATTGCGTCGCTGCAGCGGCGCGGCCGGCCGTGGGGCGCCATCGCGCTGCGGCGACCGGGCCGTCCGTACGACCGGCGGGACAGACGACTGCTCTGGCGTGTGGCGACGGCGCTCTCGAGCGCGATTCACCGCATCGATCGCGACCGGATGCTGGAGGTGCGCGACCGGATCGATCGCAAGGTCATGGAGCAGCTCGACCCGAAGGACCTCTTCTACCAGATCCTCGACGGCCTGCGATCGCTCACTCACTACGATCACTCCTCGGCGCTCCTGATTCGTGAGGAAGAGGGTGATGCCTTACGTCTGGTCGCGGAGCAGATCGCGTGGACCAAGGCGCGCAGCGATCGAATCGGGCTGCGCGTGCCGATCACCGCAGATACGGCGGCGATCCTGCAGTTGGAGCAGGTGTACGGTTTCGATCGGCACGACGAGGGCTGGCGCCAGTGGACGGGACATCGGGCAGAACCACTGGCCAGTCTGCTCGACTACAACAGCGAGGACGGTGCGTCGCCGGACGCGCAGCGCGAAAGGTCGATGCTGTGTGCGCCGCTGGTCGCCGGCGAGGCGGTCATCGGCGTTCTCAAGATAGCCGCACGGCATCCCGGCAGCCTCAGCCCCTACGACGCGGACCTGGTCGAGCGCTTCCGATCGCAGGCCACGGTCGCCATTCAGAACCTGCACCGCACCGAGTCGCTTCGCGCCCGCGTACTGACCGCGGAACGGAAGCACGCCATGGCCGACCTGGCGCGGAGCGTGTCGCACGACGTCAACAACGCTCTTGGTGCGATGCTGCCGCTCGTGCAGCAGATGCAGGACGATCTGCAACGGGGAGCGCTCGAGCGGGACGTGCTCGCGGCCGATCTCGAGCAAGTGCAGAAATCACTGCAGGTGTGTCGCCGGATCTTCGGCGGAATGCTTTCGTTTGCCCGCGACTCGGCGCGCCGGAGCCGCGTCGGACAGGTGCGGCGCGCGGTCGAAACGGCGTCGGCCATCCTCAAGTACGGGATGGCGCGTCAGGGCATCGACCTCTCGATCGAGGTCGCCGATGATCTTCCCGCCGTCGCGTGCAGTCAGAGCGACCTCGAACAGGTGTTCCTCAACGTACTGACAAACGCGCGCGAGGCGACGCTTCCCGGGGGCCGCATTGTGGTGGACGCCTCGTACCGCGATGGTCGCGTGCATGTGTCCGTCAGGGACACCGGATGCGGCATAGCGCCGCAGCACCTGCCGCGAGTTGCCGAGCCGTTCTTCACGACCAAGCCGCGCGGCAATGGCCTTGGCCTGTCGATCTGCCGCTCGATTCTGTGGGAGGTGGACAGCTCATTGGTCATTCACAGCGAGCCGGGTGCAGGCACGTCGGTCGAGTTCCTGCTGCCACTCGCGGTTCAGCAACCACGATCGCAACCCAGATGAACGGGTCGTGCATTCTCGTCGTCGACGATGAGCCGGGCATGCTCCGCGCCGTCGAGCGGGTGCTGAGCACGACGTACCGCGTCATCGGCATGCGTTCATCGCGGGATGCGCTGTCATTGGCGCGCGAGATCCGCCCGCAGCTTGCCGTCATCGACATCCGCATGCCCGAGATGGACGGCTTCGAACTGATGGCGCGGCTCAAAGCCGACATTCCGGACCTGCAGATCATTCTGATGACCGGCAGCGTCGATGATGTCGACGAGAAGCTGGTGCGCGCGATCCGCAGCCGCGCGTTCTATTTCATCCAGAAACCATTCGACCGTGAGGTGCTGCGGACGCTCGTCGAGCGCTGCCTCGAGCTGCGCTGGCGGCGCGAGGAGCATCGCCGCCAACTCGAACGGCTCGAGCGCGAGATGGCGGAAGCGCGTGCCTTTCAACAAAGTCTGCTCCCCGGGCGCGCCGCGTCGATCAACGGTTTGTCGATCGCGTGCCGGTATGTGCCGTGGCGCGGTCTTGGCGGCGACCTGTACGACTACGCAGCCGTCGATTCACAGCGCACGGCGCTGCTCATTGCCGACGTCTCCGGCCACGGTGTGTCGGCCGCGATGCTGACCGGCGTCGTGAAGAGCGCGTTCCACGCCGCACGCGTCGATCACTACGATCCGGTACGCGTGACCGAGCGGGTGTGGAATGCGCTGGCGGCGTTCAGCGCGGAACGGTTCGTGACGCTCATCGCCGCCATGGTGGCGCCGGGCGAGGGACAACTGCGGTATGTGAATGCCGGTCATCCCGCCGCCATGATGTGGCGGCCGGGGCGCGAGCCGGCGTGGCTGGCGAGCACCGGGCCGATCGTGTCGCCGGTTCTGGCGGACTGCACCTGGGCGGCCGAAACGATCCGCCTTCACCCCAGCGATACCGTTCTCCTGTACACGGACGGCGTCTCAGATGTCCTCGACGATGGTGACGGCAGTGCCGAGCACCGGATCGCCGCCACCGTCGCGCGAGCCGCGGGCGACGGTGGGCGCCTGCTCGACGCGATCCTTGCCGATGTGCACGAGCGCTTGGAGGGAAGTCCTCCGGCGGACGATCTGACGCTGCTCACCGCAACGGCAGAAGGCCTTCCACACTGAAGTAGTTACTTGCCTTCGGCCCGCTCGCGCTCGCGGGCGCGGTCCGCGGCCGACTGCACGCCGAATCTGGTGCCGCTGGCGGTGACGGCGGCAATCATGTAGCCGCCCTCTCTGCCGTCTCGCAGGGGGGCGACGTCAACCGTGATCGTGTCGCCGGCCTTGACCAGGCCGTTGCGATAGCCGGCTCGATACATGTTGTTGGTGCTGTGGCCCTCGAGCTCGAGGTCGCGCGTGCCCTTCTCGTCGGTAACGCGCAGCGTCAGCCGCATGTGCGGGTTGATCGCCTGGAACCTGACGACGACGCCGGTGATTTTCGCGGACTTGGTGAAATCGTACTGCACGGCCGAGTGATGCGCGTCGATTGTCGCGCCCGATGCCGCCACGAGCGCCAGCGCGCTCAGGAGAAACCGCACCTGCTTCATCGCTTCGGCTCCTTGACCTGCTTCTCGAGTTGTTCCAGGTGAATGCGCCAGCCCTCTTCGGCGCACTCGTACGGCAGCAGATGTCCGTTGGGCACGTATGCCCACTTCTTCGTCTCCGTCACCGGTCTGGTGTAGAACACCGGATCCGTAAGCGTCATTTCCGCCACCAGCACCTTCGCGCCCGTCGTGTCGGTGGTCAACCGGTATCGCTCGACGATGCGCGCCTGATCGCTGTGTGCCCAGCGCTGGTCGACCTGCTCCACCAGGTGCGTGGTCTCGACCACAAGCGTGTCGCCTTCCCAGTGCCCGCTCGAGTGGCCGTTGCGTCCCGGAATCCGATCGGCGATCGGCACGATCCGGTCGCCGAGGTATACACGCCGCACCTCGTTGTGAGCCTCATAGGTGATGTTGATCTGTTCGGGGCGCTGCAGGATTTCCATGGGGTAGCCGCCGGACCCGAGCATCGAGCCGGGCATGCCGGTGCCAAGGCAGAAGCCACCTGGCGTCGCGCCGCTGTCGCCGATCAGCGCGCGATACGCCGCCACTTTCTTCTGGCCTTCTTCGGTGAACGGCAGTGGCGGTCCGCCGCCACGACCCGCGCCACCTCCGCGCGCTTGCCCGGGTTCCGTATACGTCGTCCAGACGCCGGTGAAATCGGGATGCGGCCCGCCCTGGCCGGCGAGCGGAATGGGAAGAAACATGAGGCAGCTCAGCACCGCCAGAGCGATCCGTCGCGGCATGGCGCACATTATGCCCGAACGTGGCGGCCACCGTGTGCTTCCACGAAAACAATGGGTGCGATATCGTCTCCGGCTCGAGGTGACGATGCATTTACGACGTAGAACCCTCGGCGTGGCGCTGGCGCTGCTTGTGACCGCGATTCCGGCGCGAGCGGCCGACGAGTGTGATCGCGCATGCCTCCGCACGATGCTCGATCAATATCTGACGGCGCTCACCAGGCACGATCCGTCTGCGGCGCCGCTGTTCTCGGGATTCCGCCAGACAGAGAACGCCGTCGTCAAGCGTCCCGGCACGGGCCTGTGGCAGACGATGACCGCCCTCGGTCGCGTGCAGCGCCGATATTGCGATCCCGTCAGTGGCCAGGCCGCGTTCTTCGGCATCATCAACGAGGGCGACAAGGAAGCCATCGTCACGGTTCGCATCCGTATCGAGCAGAAGAAGATCACGGAAGCCGAGTGGTACCTCGGTCGTCGCGGCGACGATTCGATGAATGGACCCGCTCAACCGAACGGCCAAGGAGGGAACCTGTTCAACCCCGATAACCTGGTCGCGAATGCCCCGTCGGATATGCCGTTGCCACGCGATGCACGCGTCTCGCGCCAAGCGATGATCGCGGCAACCAACAGCTACTTCGACGGCATCACCTCGCACGACGGACGAATCATCCAGGCGATTGCCGGCTGTACGAGATTCGAGAATGGCCAGACGATGGCCGGGCGCGGTAACACACCGCCTCCTGCCGCACCTGGCGCGTTGCCGCCGGTTGGCCCGCAGGGGCGCGGGATCGGTGGCGGACCGCCGCTCGCGACCGACTGTACCGCGGGGCTTGAGACGATCAATATCCAATTCGTTGCCGCGCGTCGGTATCCGCTGGTGGACGAAGAAGCGGGCGTCGTGCTTGCCCACGCGGTCTTCATCCGCCCTCCCGGCAGGCCGCAGCGCCGCAATGCGTTCGCGGAGTGGTTCTATTTCGACCACGGCAGAATCAGGAGCATCTACTCCGCGATGTTCTATCCGCCAGACGATCTGCCGGTGCCGAACTGGCCGCCGTACGACGGCAACTTTCCAATAATCGTGTCCGCATCGCCGCGGCAGTAGAATCGCGCAGCGACCTTCGGAATGCCGCTCGAGATCGGCACCCGCACCGGCCCATATCAGGTCCTCGGCCCACTGGCCGCCGTCGGCGTCCTCCTGCTGATCGCGTCAGGCGGCGCGGCGGCTGTTGCTCCGGCGCGATTGGTCCGCTTCACCGAGGTGCGGCCGATTCTGGCCGAACTGGTCGGGAGACTTCCCTCAGATCTCGACGCGCAAGAACTCGAACGCCAGTGGCCGGACTGGATCGCGCGCCACGATCGCGACATCCGCGCCCGTCTCGAGCAGGGCGACGAAGACACCATCGTCAACTGGATGCTGTTTGGCACCTCGTTCACGTCGAGACCGCGGGCGCTGCTTGGTGCCGTCGCCTCGGACGCGGGCGGGGATCAGGAGCTCGTGTTGCGACGTACCATCGAGCTCATCGCCGGACGGATCGACGATCTGCTGACGGCCGTGGCGGCGCCGGGCACCGACGAGCGGCGCCTGTTCGCCCGCAGCTGGCTCGCGCGCAAGGGGCTTCGGTTCGCAACTGCCGCCGACAGAGACGCCGCGCGCGAGTATCTGCGCACCGCGGTCGTGCGTGTCGCCGGCGAGCAGGAGGCAATCGATCAGGAACTGGACGCGACGAGCGGCGGCGACCCGCGGACCGAGTTCGTGAAGCGGTCGCAGCTGTTCCGCACGCGCGGACTGTCGCTCGACACCTCGCTCGTCCCCAATTACGCCGTTGAGCGAGCGCTGACCGAGATGAAGGCGCGCGGTCTGCTCGCAGCCGGCGGCGTCCAACGCATCGCGATTGTCGGTCCGGGACTCGACTTTGCCGACAAGGATGTCGGCTTCGACTTCTATCCGCAGCAGACGCTGCAGCCATTCGCCGTTCTCGATTCGCTCAAGCGGCTGGGGCTTGCGCCTGGAACACGCGATCCGGAGATCGTGTTGCTGGACATCAGCCCGCGGATCATCGATCACGTGAGACGCGCTCGCGCCCGAGCGGCCAAGAACATCGGTTACACATTGAACCTGCCGTTGCCGAAGGCCACGCCGTGGCTCCCGGAAGTGCGCACCTACTGGCGCACCTTCGGTGATCAGATAGGCGCCTCGGCACCGGCGCCGGCGTCGAAGACGCTTGCCGACCTGGCTGACGTCAGGGCCGTCCGGGCACGGCCGTCCGCGGTTCAGCGGATGGAGGTGATGGATTTCAATATCGTCACCGATCGCCTCGACGGCGAGGCTTTCGATCTCGTGATCGCGACCAACGTCTTCATCTACTACGATGTGCTCGAGCAGTCGCTGGCGATGTCGAACATCGAAGCGATGTTGAAGCCGGGAGCGTTCTTGCTGGCGAACTTCTCAGCCCCGGAACTGACGTCGATCGCGCTTCGTCCCGTCGAGACGATCACGACGGTCTACGCTCGCACGGTCAACGAGACCATCCGCGATTTCATCGTCTGGTATCAGGCGCGCGCGAATTGATGCACGTAGTCCCAGAGCTCGCCTGGTGCGCCACGAAGGCGCGGAGATCCCGTGGATGAAAGATCCACCTGAGTAATTGTCGGTTCGTCTCAGTAGCATCCTGCACGGC
>Ga0081539_10003606_pt1 | contig 18724 bp, 12 predicted proteins | sample TabmetS4T2R2_FD_71023 | JGI IMG/M metagenome (GOLD analysis project Ga0081539, IMG submission 71023) | Tabebuia heterophylla rhizosphere microbial communities from the University of Puerto Rico - S4T2R2 | ecosystem: Host-associated > Plants > Roots > Rhizosphere ...
CTGCGCAAACAACGGAGCTCCCGCCGAACGTTGATCTTGGTCGACCATGTTCTAGCGGGAGCTCCGTTGCCTCACTCACCCGGGGTTGACACACCACCACACCCTTAACTTCCCCGGCATTGCGCGTTCGAGACATCGGCGATGTCCTGAACGGCGCGTTCGGGACGCTGAACGTCCTGAACGCGCCTTTCATGGCACGGCCGATGTCCTGAAAGCGCCTTTCAGGGCATCGGGGGCCGGCTCGCGGAGCGGTTTTCGCGCTACGGCGTCACCAGGCCTGTTTGGTACGCGATGACGACCAGTTGTGCGCGGTCGCGGGCGCCGAGTTTCACCATCGCGCGGCTGACGTGGGTCCGGGCCGTGGCCGGGCTGAGGAACAGCTCGGCGCCGATCTCCGCGTTGCTCATCCCCCGGCCCACCAGCGCCAGGACCTCCCGTTCCCGCTCGGTGAGCACCGCCAGCCGTTCCTCGCCTGCCCGCGTGGCCGTCCGCTGGGCGGTCACCTGCGCGATGAGCCGGCGCGTGACGCGCGGGGCGAGCAGGGCCTCCCCGGCGGCGATCACGCGGATGCCGTGCAGCAGCTCGGCCGGTCCGGCGTCCTTGAGCAGGAACCCGCTGGCGCCGGCCACCAGGCCCTCGAAGACGTGGGCGTCGGTGTCGTACGTGGTCAGGATGAGGACGCGAACGTCGGGCAGCATGGCGGCGATCTCCCTGGTCGCCTGGATGCCGTCCACCCTGGGCATGCGGATGTCCATGAGCACGACGTCCGGCCGCGTGGCCCGGGCCAGCTCCACCGCCTCGGCGCCGTTGGTGGCCTCCCCCACCACCGAGATGTCCTCGGCGACGTCGAGCAGGAGGCGGAACCCGGACCGCACCAGCTGCTCGTCGTCGGCGAGGAGCACCTTGATCGGGTTCATCCGGCCGGGGCCAGGGGCAGCCGGGCGGTGACCGCGAAGCCGCCGTCCGGGAGTGGGCCGGCGTCGAGGTCCCCGCCGAGGAGCTGGCAGCGCTCACGCATCCCGAGGATCCCGCGCCCCGGCTCGTGCCGGCCGGCCGCCGCCGGGCCCTCGTTGGTCACGCGGACCTCCAGGGTCTCGGCGCCGTAGTCCAGCGCGACCGTCACCCGGGTCGGGCCGACGTGGCGGATCACGTTGGTGATCGACTCCTGCAGGATGCGGTACACGGCGCTGCCCACCGCGCTGGGTACCGGCGGCGGCGGGGAGACCGACGAGAGGTCGACGTCGAGGCCGGCCTCGCGGGCCTTGGCGGCCAGCTCGTCGAGCTGCCCGAGGCCGGGGAACGGGACCCGGTCGCCGTCGCCGTCGCGGAGGACGCCGAGGATCGCCCGCATCTCGTGCAGTGCCCGGGAGCTGGTCCGCTCGATCGCCTCCAGGGCCACGCGGGCCCGGTCCGGCCGCTTGTCGAGCACGTGCGCGGTGACGCCGGACTGGACGTTGATGACGGCGATCGCGTGCGCGACGGTGTCGTGGACCTCGCGGGCGATCCGGAGCCGTTCCGCGTCGACCCGCGCCCGTGCCTCCTCCTCGGCACGCGCCAGCGCCTCGGCCGCGATGACCTTCCGGGAACGGACGCTCTCGCCGAGGGCCGCGCTCATGACCGAGGCGCCGATCCGGAAGTACACCCAGCCGATGGCCGCCGGCGGCTCGATGTCCGTCGCGGCGACGAGCCAGCACGCGGCCAGGGCCGTGATCCCGGTGCCGGCGATCACCAGCGAGCGACGCCCGTCACCCAGGGCCGTGAGGGTGTAGGTGGCCACGAAGAGCCCCAGCCAGCCGGGCCCGTCGGGGAAGTCGAGGGCGTAGTAGACCAGGCTCGCGAGCGCGGTGACGGCGAACACCGCGACCGGCCAGCGGCGCCGCACGACCACGACCGCACCACTGGCGACGAGCAGGGCGTACCCGAGGTACCCGAGGTCGGCCAGGGGCCGCAGCACCACCTCGGGCTGGCCGGTGGCGCGGACGACGGTGCCCTGGACCTGCATCACGGTGACGAACACCGCGAGCAGCGAGTCCTGCGCCCAGGCGGGCAGTCGGCCCTGCATGCCGCGATTCTAGGGTCGCGGCCCACGCCGCCACGTACGTCGAAACGCGTATCCACCGTCGCCCGCGGACGGACGACGGCCGCCCCCGCGCCCGCGACGATCGGTCCCGTCGAACCGATCGAAAAGGGGATCCGTGATGTCCGTCCTGCACTCGCTCGCCGCCGGTGGCTACGAACTCGGCGCCGGGCGGCTCGTACCCTCCGTGGCCGCCGTCGTGGGGCTGGCCAGCGTGGTCACCGGGTGGCTGGCGCTGCGCCGCCCGGGCCGCAACCTGCGTGTCATGGTGGTCGCGGCCCAGGCGGCGGGGCTGGTCAGCGTCGTCGTCGGCGCACTGCACGCGGCCAACTCGAAGGGCGGCTACGGCACCGGCAACGGGCTGGCCGGCGCCCACGCCGCCCTGGCGCTGGGGATCGTCGGCATGGTGCTCGGCGGGCTGGCGCTGCTGCGTGCCCGCCGCCGCACCGGCGGGGTCAGCCGGCCCGAGCGAGCGGCCGCGCCCCGTAGGTGACCCGGACGACGCCGTCCGGGTGCCGCTCCGTCACCGCGGTCACGCCGAACACGTCCGACAGCACCTCCGGCGTCAGGGCCTCGAGCACCGGCCCTGACGCCACCACCCGCCCCGACTCCAGCACGACCAGCCGGTCGCAGCTGCGGGCGGCCAGGTCGAGGTCGTGGAGCACGGCCAGCGTGGTCACCCCGACCGTGTGCACCAGCTCCAGCAGCTCGAACCGGGCCCGGATGTCCAGGTGGTTCGTGGGCTCGTCCAGCACCAGCAGCGACGGCTGCTGCGCCAGCGCCCGGGCCAGCAGGACCCGCTGCCGCTCGCCGCCGGACAGCGAACCGTAGATCCGGTCCGCGTAGTCGAGCATGCCGGTCCGGTCCAGGGCGTCGGTCACGATCTCGCGGTCCGCCGAGGTCTCGCGGTCGAACATGCCCTTGTGCGGCGTGCGCCCGAGCGCCGCCACCTCCCGCACGGTCAGGCCGGGCGGGGTGGGGCTGTTCTGCAGGACGGCGGCCGTGTGCCGCGCCGCGGACCGGGCCGAGATCGACCACACGTCCGCGTCCCCGAGCAGCACGGACCCGGACGTCGGCCGCACGGACCGGTAGATCGTCCGCAGCAGGGTCGACTTCCCGCTCCCGTTCGGGCCGATCAACCCGACGAACTCGCCGGGTGCGACGGACAGGGAGACGTCATGCAGGATCGGCGTGCCCCCGATGGCCACGCTGACGTCGTGCACGGAGAGCTTCATGACGCCAGACTCCGATCCCGGCGCATCAACCAGATGAAGAACGGTGCGCCGAACAGGGCCGTCAGGATGTTGAGCGGCAGCTCGTTGGGCGGGTCGACCGTCCGCGACAGCAGGTCCACGATCACCAGGTAGGTCGCCCCGACCAGCGCGGCCAGGGGCAGCAGCCGCCGGTGGTCGACCCCGAACGCCAGGCGGACGAGGTGCGGCACCATCAGGCCGACGAACCCGATCCCGCCCGCCACCGCGATGAGCACGCCGGCGAGCAGCGAGGTCAGCACGATCAGCAGGATCCGCAGCTTCTTCACGTCGATCCCCAGCGCCGTGGCCGACTCGTCGCCGGTCACCAGCGCGTTCAGCTGGCGGCCGTAGAACGTCAGCAGCACGGTCACCGAGACGACGACCACGCCGGCGACCTGCAGCTGCGACCAGTGCGCGCCGGACACGCTGCCCAGCAGCCAGAACATGATCTGCCGCATGTTGTTCGGCTCGGTCTGCAGCTGCAGGAAGCTCGTGATCGACGTGAACACGTAGCTGATCGCGACCCCGGCGAGCACCAGCCGCACCGGGTTGAGCCGCCCCCGCTGCTGGCCGAGCAGGAACACCAGCCCCACCGCGAGCATGGCCCCGAGGAACGCGGCCCCGGACACCCCGAGACCGCCGAGCGCGCCGGCCCCGAGCGCCATCACGACGACCGCACCGACCGACCCGCCCGCGGACACGCCCAGGATGAACGGGTCGGCCAGCGGGTTGGACACCAGCGCCTGCAGCACGACCCCGGCGACCGCCAGTCCCGCCCCGCACAGCGCCGCCAGCAGCACCCGCGGGATGCGGAAGTTCCAGACGATCTGGTCGAACGCCCGGTTCACCCCGGACGGCGACCCGGTCAGGTGCGCCCACACGATCCGCCAGCTGTCGCCGACCGACACGGACACCGAACCCACCGCGGCCGCCACGAGGATCGCGAGGACGAGCAGCGCACCCAGCACGAGCAGGCACACCGAGAGCGGCACGGCGTGCAGCGGCGCCGGCCGCGCGGCGGAGGACCTAGCCTTCCGCGCAACGGGCAACTCCTTCACACCGCTGGTCATGACTCTCCCTGTGTCACTCGATGGATGGAAATCAGGCCGAGTGCTCCCCAACCGCACCTCAGGGGAACGTGACGCAAACCAGCCACAAGTACGTGACCAAACAGAACCTTCCTTCCCCAACGCGACCAACACATTGAATTCCGGGGAGGCGGACTAGTCATGACGTCAGAACACCTCGGCGTGCGCGGCGCGGGCGATCTTGTCGACCGCGAGGTCGTTGCTCGGGCCGAGGTAGATCGAGTCGGACACCACGACGTACGACCTGTCCTTCGCCGCGTCCCACTGCGGGAACTCGTCGAAGAGCTTCGCCGCGTCGGCCTTCGGGTCCTCGGACATGTAGTTGACGACGACCAGCAGCTCGACGTCCGCCTTCGCCACCTGCTCCCGAGACGGGTTGGCGAACATCTGGTCGGACGCCCCGGCGAAGACGTTCTCCACACCGGCCCTGGCCATGATGTCGTTCCAGATGGCCTTGGCGCCGACGGAGCTGAACTCGCTGCCCATGGCCATCCCCGGGATGATCAGCATCGCCTTCTTCTTCGGCAGCTTGGCGACCTGCGCCTCGATGTCCGCGATCCGCCCCTCCGACTCGGCGATGATCTTCTCGGCCTTCTCGCTGACGCCGAAGATCTCGCCGAGGTCACGCAGCAGCTGGTAACTGTCCTCGATGGACGGTGTGCCGCCGACCGTGCCGACGTCGCCGCAGGTGCTCTCCGGCGAGTACGTGTTGGCGCCGATGTTGGCCAGGTCCTCACGCGTGGCGAAACCGGCCTCGGCGCGGAACCCGCCGTCGTAGGTGGAGATCACGAAGTCCGGCGCCAGCCCGATCATGGCCTCGCGCGGGATGTCCATCATGTCGTTGAGCTTGATGTCGCCGGTGGGCAGCGCCGCGATCGCGTCGACGCGGCCCGGCACCTCCGAGGCGCCGTACGACTGCGCGTTGGCGACGATCCTGTCACCGAGGCCCAGCGCCAGCAGCGAGGACACCTCCGCGACCGAACCACCGTTCATCACGACCACCCGGCTGGGCACCTGGGTGAAGGTGTACTCCTTGCCGCAGTTGGTGATCGTGACCGGGTAGCCGGCCCCGGGCGCCCCGCTCGTCGGGTCGGCGCTCGTGGTCGCCGTGCCGCACGCCGTGGCGGCGAGGCAGACGACCGCCGCCGCGGCGGCGGCGAGTTTCCTGAGCTTCATGGGTTACTCCTCTAGTTGGTTGCGGCGGCGGCCGCTTCCTTCCGTTCCGCCGGCGCCGCGGCGCCGGTGGGTTCGTGGGGTGGCAGCCGGTGCAGCCACGCGCTCAGCAGGCTGGTCGTCGTGGCGAAACCGGCGAGCAGGACCGCGGCGACCGTGAACGCCAGCGCGTGGTCGCCGAACGGGATGCCCGGATCGCCCGGGGTGGCACCGAGAACGGTCCGGTAGCAGACCCCGGCCACTGCGACCCCCAGCGCGAGGCCGACCTGCGTCACGGTGGTGGCCATGCCGGACGCCGCACCCGCCTCGGTCGGGGCGACACGGCTGAGGATTCCGGCGACCAGCGGCGCCACCACCAGCCCCTGCCCGAACCCGGCGAGCGCGATCATCACCACGAGCAACGGCGGCTGAACACCCTGGGGCAGCTGGGCGATGAACGCGCCCGCGCAGAGCACGGCGGCGACGAGCGCGGTGCCGGCGGCCGGGAGCGGCACCCGGACCCGGTGGCCGAGCCGGCGGCACGCGGCCGAGCCGAGCGCGAACGTGAACCCGAGCGGCACGAACATCAGCCCGGCGGTGGCCGGCGCGATACCGAGCCCGGTCTGCACGTAGTACGTGAAAACCAGGTACAGACCGGCACTCGTGGTGAAGAAGGACAGCACCGTCAGCAGGGACAGGCGCATCCCCCGGGCGGTGACGACCCGCGGTGGAAACAGCGGGTCGCCACCGCCTTTGTGCAGCTCGCGTTGCTGCGCGGCCAGAATCGCGAACACAGCGAACGCGAGCCCCAGGCCGAGCCACAGCCACCACCTGCCGCCCGGCCCGAGGATCAGCGCCACCAGCAGGGCCGGTAGCCCCACGGTGGTCAGCAGGGCGCCGACGAGGTCGAGGCGTTGTGACGCGCTCGTCCCACCTTTCGGCAGTAGCCGGGACAGTGCGAGGATCGCCGCACCGATGGGCACGTTGATCAGCAGGACCGGCCGCCAGCCGAGCCCGGCGACGTCGAGGTCGACGAGGATGCCGCCGCCCGCGATACCGCTGATCACGCCGAGGCCGATCACCACGCCGTAGACGCCGAGCACCTTCGCGCGCTGCTCCACGTCGTGCACGGTGGCACGGATGATGGCGAGCACCTGTGGTGCCATGAACGCGGCGGTGGCGCCCTGCAGGAACCGGGCGGCGATCAGGAGCTCCGCGTTCGGCGCGAGTCCACAGAGGAGTGACGTGAGCGTGAAGCCCAGGACGCCCCAGAGGAACACCCTCCGGTGCCCCACGCGGTCACCGAGGCGGGCGCCGGTGATCATCAGCGCGCCGAACGCGACGACGTAGGCGGCGCCGACGAACTGGATGTCGTCGAAGCCGGCGCCGAGGTCGGCCTGGATCGACGGGCTGGCCACGTTGACGACGAACCCGTCGACCTGGGTCATGAAGGTGGCGGCCAGCACCCCGGCCAGTCCGAGCCGTTCACGGGCACTCATGACACTCTCCTCAGCTCCGACAGTTCGGCGATCGTGCCGCCGATCCGGGCGAGCGGTTCCGCGCTCGTCATCCCGTTGTGGGTACAGGCGATCGGGTGCACGACGACCTGACCGTCCACATGGGACGACCAGGTGCCGGGGCCCGGCCACTCGGGTGTCTTCTCCTCGGTGGCCTCGAACAGCAGGACGTCACCGGCGACCCGGCGCGGCGTCCACTCGGCGCCGAGGCGGGAGTGGTGCGTGAACGCCCGGTACACCAGGGCGACCTGCTCGGCCCCGAGGTCGCCGAGGGCGGCCGCGACCTCCGCCTCGGTCGCCGGCGGCACGTCCCGCCAGGCCTTCGGGAAGGGGTAGGAGTCGAGCAACGCGAGCAGCGCGACCGGCTGCCGGCGTTCCTGGAGCTGCACGGCCATCTCGTGGGCGACCAGGCCGCCGAACGACGCGCCGAGCAGGTGGTAGGGCCCGACGGGCTGGATCTCGCGGATGCGCCGCACGCAGTCGGCGGCCAGGCCCGCCACGGTCGCCGAACTGGCGCCGAGCAGCTGCAAACCGTAGACCGGCCGGTCCGGCAGGCTCGGCAGCAGGCCGGTGTAGGACAGGGCGAGCCCGGTGGCGGGCGCGACGCAGAACAGCGGCGGCAGCGTCCCGGTGGCACGCAGGGCGATCAGGGCGTCGGTGGCGCCGTCCGCGGTGTCCCGGCCGAGCGCGGCGGCGAGCCTCGCGACCGTCGGCGCCTCGAACACGGTGCGGATGCCGATCGTCACGCCGAACTCCTCGCGGACCCGGACGATCAGCTTGGCCACGAGCAGGGAATGGCCGCCCAGGGAGAAGAAGTCGTCGTCGACGCCGATCTCCGCCAGGCCGAGCAGGTCCGCGAACAGTCCACAGAGGACCTTCTCACGCCCGTCGCGGGGTGCGCGGCCGGCGACGGCGGTCCGGTCGGGTGCGGGCAGCGCGGCCTTGTCGAGCTTCCCGTTGGTGTTGCGCGGGATGCGCTCGAGCGTCACGTACGCCGGCGGCACCATGTAGTCCGGCAGGCGGTCGGCGAGGAACCGGCGCAGCTCGGCGGGTTCGGCCGCGTCACCGGCGGGTACCACGTAGCCGACCAGGCGGTGCAGGCCCGGCGTGTCCTCGCGGGGGATGACCGCCGCCTGGGCGACGGTCGGGTGGCTCGCCAGCACGGCCTCGATCTCGCCGAGCTCGATGCGGAAGCCGCGGATCTTGACCTGGTCGTCGGCGCGGCCGAGGAACTCCAGCGTCCCGTCCGGCCGCCAGCGGGCGAGGTCGCCGGTGCGGTACATCGTCGAACCGGGCACGAACGGGTCGGCCAGGAAGCGCTCCGCCGTCAGCTCCGGCCGGTCGTGGTAGCCGCGGGCCACGGGCGCGCCGCCGAAGTACAGCTCTCCCACCACCCCGGGTGGCACGGGCCGGCGCCCGGCGTCCAGCACGTAGGCCCGCGTGTTCGTGAGCGGGCGGCCCACGATGGGGTCCGGGCTCTCGTCCAGCCGGCACCACAGCGTGTCCACGGTGCACTCCGTGGGGCCGTACAGGTTGTAGACGGTCATGCCGGCGGCCCGCAACGAGGTCCACAGCGCGGGTCCGGTCGCCTCGCCACCGAGCGCCAGCACGGCCGGCCGTCTGCTGCCGGGTTCGCCGAACCCGATGGACATCAGCTCCTCCGCGTAGGTCGGCGTGATGTCCATGAAGTCGATCTCGTTGGCCGTGACGTAGTCCAGGAGCTCGGCCGGCTGGCGGCGCAGCTCGTCGTCGGCGACATGCAGCTCGTGGCCGTCGAGCAGCCACAGCAGGCCCTCCCACGACGTGTCGAACGACAGCGACGCGGACAGCATCGCCCTGCGCACGGTCCCGCCGGCGTTGGGCCGGATCAGCGTTTCCCGGTGGTGGAAGAAGAGGTTGGCCAGCCCGCGGTGCTCGACCACCACGCCCTTGGGCGTGCCGGTGGAGCCGGAGGTGTAGATGAGGCAGGCCGCGTGCTCGGGCCGGTGACCGACGGCAGGATCCACATCGGACAGATCATCGAGCGACCTCCTTGTCGATGGCGCGTCGAGCACGATGCCCGGCGCGTCGTCAGGCGCCAACGCCGTCGTGGTGAGCAGCACCACCGGCCGGCTGTCGGCGAGGATCATGGCCACCCGCCGCGGCGGGTAGTCCGGGTCGATGGGCACGTACGCCGCGCCGGCCTTGAGCACCGCGAGCAGCGCCACGATCGCGTCGGACGTCCGCGGCAGCAGCAGGGCCACGTACCGGTCCGGGCCGGCGCCGTGCGCGAGGAGCAGCCGGGCGAGCCGGTTGGCCCCGCGGTCCAGCTCGGCGAAGGTGAGGGTGGCGTCGGCCGCCACGAGCGCCGTCCGCTCCGGGGTGCGCCCGGCCTGCGCCGCGAACAGCTCGGGCACGGTCACGTCGGGCACCGGCCGCGCGGTGTCGTTCCACTCGTCGAGCACCAGCTCGCGCTCGCCGGGGAGCAGCAGGTCGACGTCGGTGACGGGCACGTCGGGCGTTCGCGTGATCCGCTCGACGAAGGCCGTGAACCGCTCGAGGTGCCTCTCCAGCTCGGCGCGGTCGTAGCAGTTCGGGTTGGCGTCCAGGACGATCCGCAGCCCGTGGCCGTCCGCGCGGTCGTAGATGTGCACGACCATGTCCTCGACCAGCCCGGCGCTCACGTTGTGCGCGACCCCCGGCAGCCCGGCGAAGCGCAGGTGGTAGTCGAACGGCATGATGTTGACCGACGGCCCGAAGAGCTTGCGTTCGCTGGCCACCAGCCGCAGGTCGCGGCGCAGCTGCTCGTACCGGTACCGCAGGTGCCGCCGGCCGTCCCGCAGCTGCCCGGCGACCTGTCCGGTCAGGTCGGTGAACGTGGCGCCGGGCGGGACCCGCACCCACAGCGGCACGACGTTCGTCACCATGCACGGCACCCGCACCGACACCGAGCCGAGGCGGACCATCACCGGCAGCGCGAGGGTCACCTCCTCGGCGCCGGTCATCCGGTGCAGGTAGGCGGCGAACGCGGCGGTGAGTGTCTCCGTCCACATGGCACCCACGCGGTCCGCGACGGTCCTGAGCGCGGGGATCGCGCCGTCGAACTCCGCGCTGATCCTGATGACCGAGCGGGCGAGCTTTCCACCGCGGTGCGCGAGCACCACGGGCGCGGCCCGGCCGGTCGCCGCGCCGACCCAGTAGTCCCGGGCCGCGGCGTACCGCTCGGAGTCCAGATAGGACCGATCCTCCTCGACGACGCTCGCCAGTGGCCCGTACGAGTTCCGCGGTGCCTCGCGTCCCTCGACGAGCGCCGTGTACACCTCGGCCACCCGCCGCGCGACGAGCGACAGCCCGTACCCGTCGAGCGCGATGTGGTGCACCCGGTGGTACCACAGGACGTGGTCCGGGCCGAGCAGGAACACCGCCTGGCAGAAGAGGGCGTCGCGGCGGAGGTCGACGGGGACCGCCAGGTCGGCCCGCATGGACTTCTGCGCGCTCGCCATCGGGTCCGGTTCGGCCCGGACGTCCACCACGTGTACCGGGCACGTCCTGTCGGTACGGAACCGTTGCCAGGTACGGCCTTCCTCGTCCGCGCCGAAGACGACGTGGAGCGCGTCCGTCTCCAGGACGGCCCGGCGGATCGCCTCGGTCAGCACGGCGACGTCCACCGGACCGCGGATCTCCACGTATTCCGCCGTGTTGAAGGCGGGGCTGTCCCGGTCGTACTCCTGACCGGTCCAGATCCCCTCCTGTGCGGCGAGCAGCGGCAGCGCGTCGGGCATGACCGTCCAATCCGGATTACTCGTCATAGACCGACACCACCGGTTCCGGCGCCGCGGCGTGCGCGGCGCGGTGGACGAGGCTGTGGTTGTCCCAGACGAGCAGGTCGCCCTTCTCGAACGCCTGCAGGTGGATGTTCTTGTGCCGGTAGGTCGGGTCGAGCTGGCCCGTCTCCTCGAGCAGCGCGGCGAGCAGGTCCGGCCGGTCCGCGCCGTCGGTGTCCTGCAGTGCCAGGGTGAAGCCCTCGCTGACGTGCAGCACGGTCTCCCCCGTGTGCGGGTGCCGGGACACGGCCGGGCCCGTCACCGGTGGGGTCCTGCTGTTGACCAGTTCGACGATGTCCGCGAGCTTCTTGCCCTTCTCGCTGGGTCCGAGCTCGGCATAGCGGAGCACGCCGTAGGTGGCGGTGGCGTACCGGACCTCGAACTTCAGGTCGTTGGGCAGCCGCTCGTACGCGGCCGCCATGTCGATGAAGTACGTGGGCACGGCCCTCGGGTAGCTCAGCGAGAGGTCGAACGGGTCGGTCGTGAGATGACGGTTGGAGTGCCAGAACTTCCCCGCCTGGCAGTACACCGGGAGGTGGTGGTCCGCCTTCCTGCCGAGTCGCTGGCCGAGGGCCAGGAACCGCTCGGATGTCAGCTCCTGGCCCTTCACCACGGCGATCTTGTTGGTGTAGACCGCCTCCTTCAGCGCCGCGATGTCCGCCGCGGACGCCTGCTCGCCGGTGAAGCCCTCGACGGTCACGCCGAGTGCCGCGTCCGACTGCGCCGTGATTCTCATCGACAGGATTCCTCGCGTCCCTACGACGGCCGCTCCGCTCAGGCGGCCGTGGCCATCTCCTTCGGCTCGACCTCCGCCGGTTCGGCGCCGCTCGGCGTCCCGTTCCCGGCCAGCGGCTTGAACCGCCGCAGGCGCAGGCTGTTCGACACCACGAACACCGAGCTGCCGGCCATGATCAGCCCTGCCAGCATCGGGTTGAGCAACCCGCTCGACGCCAGCGGGATCGCCGCGACGTTGTAGGCGAACGCCCAGAACAGGTTGCCCTTGATCGTGCCGAGCGTGCGGCGGGACAACCGGATCGCGTCCGCCACCACCCGCAGGTCGCCCCGCACGAGCGTCAGGTCGCTGGCCTCGATGGCCACGTCCGTGCCCGTGCCCATCGCGATGCCGAGGTCGGCCTGCGCGAGCGCGGCGGCGTCGTTGACGCCGTCGCCGACCATCGCGACGACCTTCCCGTTCTCCTGCAACCGCTTGATCTCGGCGACCTTCTCGGCCGGGAGCACCTCGGCGACCACCTCGGTGATGCCGACCTCCGCCGCCACCGCCTCGGCCGCCGCCCTGTTGTCGCCGGTGAGCAGGACCGGGGTGAGGCCCAGCTTGCGCAGCTGCCGGACCGCCTGGGCACTGGTCGGCTTGACCGTGTCGGACACGACGAGCAGACCGCGGATCGCGCCGTCCCAGCCCACCGTGACCGAGGTCCGGCCCGCCGCGTCCGCCGCCGCCTGCGCGGTGGCCAGCTCCGCCGGCAGCTCGTCCGCCCACTCGGCCAGCAACGCGGTCCGGCCGACGATGACCTCGTGACCGTCCACCGTGCCACGCACGCCGAGCCCCGCCTCGTTGGCGAACTCGTCCACCACGGGCAGCAGGCCGACCTGCTCGACCGCGCCGGCCGCGATGGCCCGCGCGATCGGGTGCTCGGAGGCGTTCTCCAGCGCGCCGGCCAGCCGCAGCAGTTCGACGCCCTTCACCCCGTCGGCCGGCACGATGTCCACAAGGGACATCTCGCCGGTGGTGACGGTGCCGGTCTTGTCCAGCACCACGGTGTCCACGGTCCTGGTCGACTCCAGCACGTGCGGACCCTTGATGAGGATGCCGAGCTGCGCGCCGCGGCCGGTGCCGACGAGCAACGCCGTCGGCGTGGCCAGTCCGAGCGCGCACGGGCAGGCGACGATCAGCACGGCGACGGCCGCCGTGAACGCGGCCGCGACCGGCTGGTCCGAGCCGAACCAGTAGCCGAGCGTGGCCAGCGAGAGCGCGATGACGAACGGCACGAAGATGCCGGACACCCGGTCCGCGAGCCGCTGCACCTCGGCCTTGCCCGTCTGCGCCTCCTCGACGAGCCGCGCCATCTGGGCGAGCTGTGTCTCCTCGCCGATCCGCGTGGCACGCACGACGAGCCGCCCGCCGACGTTCACGGTCGCCCCGACCACCTCGTCGCCGGGGCCGACCTCGACCGGCACGGACTCACCGGTGAGCATGCTCGCGTCGACCGCGGAGCTGCCCTCCTCGACGACGCCGTCGGTCGCGACCTTCTCCCCCGGCCGCACCACGAACCGGTCCCCCACGACCAGCTCGCCGACCGGGATGGTGACCTCCGTGCCGTCCCGCAGCACCGCGACGTCCTTGGCGCCCAGGGAGAGCAGCGCCCGCAGGGCCGCGCCGGACCGGCGCTTGGACCGCGCCTCGAAGTACCGTCCACAGAGGATGAACAGGGTCACGCCCGCGGCGACCTCGAGGTACATCTTGCCCGTGCCGTCCGTCCGCTCGATCGTGATGCGGAACGGGTGGGTCATGCCGGGCATGCCGGCGTCACCGAGGAACAGGGCGTAGAGCGACCACAGCAGCGCCGACAGCGTGCCGACCGAGATCAGCGTGTCCATCGTGGCGGCGCCGTGCCGCAGGTTGCCGAACGCGGCCTTGTGGAACGGCCACGCGCCCCACACGACCACCGGCCCGCACAGCGCGAGGCACGCCCACTGCCAGTACTCGAACTGCAGCTTGTCCCACATGGACATGGCGATCACCGGCACGGCGAGCACGGCCACGATCCACACCCGGTTGCGCGCGGCACGCAGCTCGGCGTCGTGCTCGGCCGCCTCCGCCTCTGCGGGATCCACTGTGGACGTACGGGCGTGCTTCACCACGGGCTTGGCGGTGTAGCCGATCTCCTCGACCGCGGCGATCACCCGGGCGGCGTCGACGCCGGAGGGGAGCGTCACCCTGGCCTTCTCGGTGGCGTAGTTGACCGACGCCTCGACGCCGTCGATCTCGTTGAGGTGCTCCTCGATCCGCGCGGCACACGACGCGCACGTCATGCCGCCGATCACCAGCTCACAGCGGTCCCCGGTGTTGACGTCAGTGGCCATGGCCGCCCGTTCCTCCCGAGGAGGTGGCGCCCGTGCCACCGCCGACCGGCTGACCGAGCGAGTTCGTGCCGCAACCGCACAGCGCGGCCTTCTCGTTCGTGGCCTTGGCCGCGTCGAACATCTCCTGGGTCAGGCCGTGCGGCGGCGGGTTCGGGCCCGGGACGTGCACGGTGAACGGGGCGGTGCGCACCACGCCGCCGTGCTGGAAGTCCAGGAACATCCGGTAGTCGCCGAAGGCCGGGATGGTCGTGGTGAACGTGATGTCGGGGCCGGACTTGGTCCGCCCGTCACCCGGTGTGCCCTGCGGGTGCAGGTGGATGTAGAACAGGTCGCCGTCGCGCAGCGCGACAAGATGGCCGTAGGCGGCGAGGTAGGGCTCGAGGTCGGTGACCGGCTTGCCGTCCTTCGCGAAGCTCAGGGTCAGGTTGACGCTCTTGCCCGGCTTGATCGCGTTGGTGCCCTTCATGGTCACCGTGTAGCCGTCGAACGTGGCGGTGTCCGACGGTGCCGGGAACGGCTTCGGCTGGTAGTTGCCCGCGACCGAGACGTCCGCCCCGAGCACCTCGTTGTGGATGCCCCACAGCGGCATGTAGTCGGCGAAGACCTTGTAGTCGCCGGCCTCGGTGAGGGTCAGCGGCACCCGCCAGATGCCGTCCGCCCCCATGTTCGGGTGGATGTGCTGGAAGCTCGACAGGTCGCGGCTGGCGACGATCAGGTGCATCAGCTTGTCGTGCTTCGGGGTGTACTTGACCAGCGGCGTGCCGTCCTGCTGCAGGATCTGGTAGGCGAACGTGGTCGGCACGCCGGCCTGCAGGGTGTCCGTCAGCACCTTGAGGGTCATGCTCTCGTGTGCGGCCGCGAGGCCGTTGGGCTCTTCCTCCGCCACCGGCGCGGCGGCGGCCGCCGCCGCGGGGGCGGCCGGCGGGCCGACGACCCGGCCCACGACGTAGGCGCTTCCGAACACCAGCACGAGGGCGAGCGCGAACGCCCCGAGCTTCGTCAACGTCTTCATTGTTTCCGTCCCATGTGGACTACGGGGTTTCCTGGCCTTCATGCGAGAATAGGCAGTGCGGATGCGCGCGGGCCATGAGAACCAGCCAGAGGACCCCGCCGTGCGAGGCGGGAATTACCGTTCGGTGGAATCTCGGGTTACCGCTGGCGGTGGAATATCAGCAATAAGGAGGCAGCCGCTGGTGGTGGCAGCGCGGCTGCCTGGTCTCCGGTTCGTTGGCACCACCGCCGGCGCGTCTGCCTCGCCCCGGCGGTGGGCCTGACCTTGGGGGCCACCACTTGACATCAAATGTCCGCCACCGGGGTGCCGTCGGGCAAGGCAGCCACTCATCGGGCGCTCAAGGGTTTCTCATTTACCGGTCGTGAATGGTTCACCGGTGTGGCAGTCATTGGTTGGCGTGAGAATTTCACGATTCGTGACCTGGGGGTTCCCGGGCAGTGACCTGCGATGCGACGCTCGGTGGCGATTGGTTTCCGACTCGGAGTGAGACCCATGCAGTTCTCTGTTCTCGGTTCGACCGAGGTCACCACGGACGGCGTCCAGCTGGAGCTGGGCGGGGTCAAGCAGCGGGCGATCCTCGGCTATCTCGTGCTGCACGCCAACAAGGTCGTACCCACAAGCCAGATCCTGCAGGCGATGTGGGAGGGCAACCCACCACCCACCGCGCGCAAGATGGTGCAGAACGCGGTGTCGGCGATCCGCCGCATGCTGGCGAACCACGCCACCGACGCGCCGACGCTGCTGACGCACGCACCCGGCTACCAGCTGCGCATCGACACCAACAACGTTGACCTGTACCGGTTCCGCGCACTCGTCCGCGAGGGCCGGGCCGCCATCACGGGCGGGATGCCCGCCCACGGCGTCGAGCTGCTGCGCGACGCGCTGTCACTGTGGCGCGGGCGCGCGCTGGCCGACCTGGTGGAGACCGGCATCAACTGGTCCGAGCTGGCGGCCATCGAGGACGAGCGGCTGTCCGCGCTGGAGGACCGCCTCGACGCCGAGCTGGCCTGCGGGCGGCATCGCGAGATCACCCCGGAGCTGGAGGTCCTGACCGCGACCGAGCCGCTGCGTGAGCGGCTGTGCCTGCAGTTCATGCTGGCCCTGTACCGGTCCGGCCGCCAGGCGGACGCGCTGCGCGTCTACCGCCGCACCCGCGAGGCGCTCATCGACGGCCTCGGCCTCGAGCCGGGCCGGGAGCTGCGGGAGCTGCAGCAGCGGATCCTCGAGCACGACGCGGCCATCCAGGTCACGGCCGTCGCCGCCTGAGAAGTGCGTACCGACCAGCTCCGGCCGCTGCCCGAACTACTGCGGGCGGCGGCCAGCCGCCCCGGTATCGCGTTCGCGGACCTCCGGCGCGAGGTGACCCACGCGGAGCTGGCGGCACGCACCGAACGGTTGGCCGGGCACCTCGCTGACCTGGGGGTGCGCCCGGCCGACCGCGTCGCCGTCCTCCTCGACGGCGTGGCGGGCGTGGAGAGCCTCCTGGCCGTGGTGCGTGCCGGCGCGGTCGCGGTCCCCGTCGACTCCACCGTGGACGACGCGGAGCTGACCCGGCTCCTCGACGGCGCTGGCACGGTGATCACCGACGCGGCCGGCGCGGCCCGGGTGTCCCCACGCAACCTGATCGTCGACGGGCCGTACGCCGGCGCCGCGCTCGACTACGAGATGCTGGCGACGACCGACCCGATCTCCGCCGCCCGGGACGGCATCGACCTCGACGGCGTGTCGTTCCTCTGCCACACCGCGGGTGTGACCGGCCCACGCCGCGCTGTGCCGGCCACCCAGCGCAGCGTGCTGTGGTCGGCGCTGGGCTCGTACGCGGACGTGCTGTCTGCTTCGCACCGTCTACTCTGGACCCTCCCGCTGCACAGCGGGATCGCACACGTCCTGGCCGCCGTCGCGACCGGCGCGTCGGTGTGGCTCGCCGCCGGGCAGAACAGCACCGAGGTGCGGCACGCGCTCGCCGAACAGCAGAGCACTGTCGTGGCCGCGAACTCGGCGATGCTGTCCGAGCTGCACCGGGTGTCCCCGAGTGTCCGCTTCGGACTGCTGGTCGGCCCCGGCCGCCCGGACACGCGACTTCCCCTGCTGACCGTGTACACCATCACCGAGGCGTCCGGCCCGGTGGCGATGAGCCGCCCCGGGCACGACGGCCTGGTGCCGCTCCCCGGCGTGACCGTCCGCCTCTCCGCCGACGGCGAGGTCCTGGTCAGCGGTCCCACCGTGACGGCGGGCCACAGCGGCTGGTACCACACGGGTGACCTGGGCACGTTCGACGACGCCGGCCGCCTGACGATCACCGGCCGCGCCACCGACCTGATCCGGGTCGCCGACGAGGTGGTCCGGCTGGAGCAGGTGGACGAGGCCCTACGCTCGGTCAAGGGCATCCGCGACGCGGCGATAGCCAACGGACCCGTCGCGTACGTGGTGGCCGACCGGGTCGACGCGGCCGACCTGTTCGCGGCGTGCCGGGCGGCGCTCCCCGCGGCCGCGGTCCCGGCCGAACTGTACGCGGTCCGCGAGATCCCCCGTACCGCAACAGGTTCCGCACTCCGCCACCGATTACCCGGACTGCCGGCGCGCCTGCTCGGCGTGGCCGCCGGCACGCACGACACGCTGTTCGCCCAACGCTGGGAACCGCTCCCCGAGATCACCGCCACGCCGGAGGACTGGGCGGTGGCCGGCCCGGCGGAGCTGACGAGCGGCATCGACGCCCCCGGGTTCGTCATCGAGGACGTGCACACCCTGGCCGACGTGGTCACGTCCTGGCTGGCCGAACACACTGGCACCCGCCTGGTCCTGCTCACCCACGGCGCGGTACACGCCGGTGGGTACGCCCCCGACCCGGCACGCGCCGAGGCGTGGGGCCTGGGCCGCGCCCAGCAGTCCCGCCACCCCGGCCGCCTGATCCTGGTCGACGCCGACGCGGTGACCGAGGCACTGCTGGCCGCGGCCGTCGCATCGGGCGAGGAGGAACTGGCCGTGCGCGCCGGGGAGTTGTTGCGCCCCAACTACACGTCCGTCCCGGCCGCCTCCGCCGGCCCACCCCTGCACGGCGCGGTGGTCCTGGTGAACGGCGACGACACGCTGGGTCGGCACCTCGTCGCCGCCCACGAGGTGGAGGATCTGACCGACACCCTGGACGAGCACGCGGTCGACGCGGTCATCGGCACGGACCTGTCCGCGGCCGACGCCCTGGCCCTGCACGAGGCCTCGCTGCGGCACAACCTCGCCGCGTTCGTCCTGCTGTACTCCGGCACGGACGCGTCGGCCACCGCCGTCGGCGAGGCCCTGGTCCGCCACCGCCGCGCACTGGAACTGCCGGCCGTGTCGGTGACGTGGACCCGACCGGGTTTCACGGAGCTACCGGCGTCCTGGCGCCCAGGAATGCTCGACGCCGCGCTGGCGGCGGCGGAGCCCTGCGTCATCGCCGGCCTCCGCGGCCACCAGGCGGCCGACGCCGTCCGCGCCGCGCTCCGCGAACAGGTCCTGGCCGCCGCCGATCGCCGCCAGGTGCTACTGGACGTCGTACACAAGGAGATCGCCGGCGTACTGGGCAGACCCGCGGGCGACGAGCTGGCCCTGGACTGGCTGACGACGGCGCGGCTGCGCACCCGGCTGTGCGTGGCGACTGGTCTGGACCTACCGGCACACGTGACCACCGACCACCCGACCCCGGCCGCACTGGCCGACCACCTCCTGGACCTGCTGGGCGTGCCG
>Ga0081539_10003607_pt1 | contig 18723 bp, 19 predicted proteins | sample TabmetS4T2R2_FD_71023 | JGI IMG/M metagenome (GOLD analysis project Ga0081539, IMG submission 71023) | Tabebuia heterophylla rhizosphere microbial communities from the University of Puerto Rico - S4T2R2 | ecosystem: Host-associated > Plants > Roots > Rhizosphere ...
CCGGGCCGAGCTCGCTGCCGGCGCGCTCGACGGCGGCACCGACGGCGGCCGAGTCGGCCACATCGAGCTCGATCCCCTCGGCGGCGAAGCCGGCGACGCGGATCTCCTCAGCGGCGGCGCTGACGGCGGGGGCGTCGAGGTCGGCGAGCAGGACGGTCCAGCCGTCGCCCGCGAGCCGGGTCGCGATCGCCTTGCCGATTCCGCGCGCGGCGCCGGTGACCAGCGCGACGCTGCCCTCTGGAGCGCTCATGAAAGCTATTGTACCGATCGTTCGGTCCGATCGTAGGGACGTCTCGCGGAGACGCGCGGGTCGATCAGCGTCTTGATCCGCTGCGGCCTCCCCTCGAGCATCGGCTCGATCCCCTCGGCCAACACGTCCTCCAGCGGGATCGCGACCGGGGCGACGTCAGCCCAGCCCTCGGCCCGCGCCGCCAGCAGCTCCAGCGCCTGGGGCAGGTCAGCGGCGCAGACGTGCGCGTGGGTCCCGAGCAGATCGAGCTCGTCACGCGTGACCCGCGAGAGGTCGACGCTGCGCGGCAGCTTCTGGGTGCCGACGAGGACGAGACGTCCGCCCCGCTCCAGCAGCTCCAGCGAGGCCTGGACGCCGGCGTCGCTGCCGCTCGCCTCCATCGCCAGGTCCCAAAGCGCGCCCTCGGCGACCTGGGTCTGCAGCGGCGCCTCTGGGCCGACCGCGATCGCCGCGGCGGCGCCCAGCTCGCGCGCCAGCTGCAGCCGCTCGGGCACGGTGTCGCAGGCGGTCACCTCGGCCCCGGCCTGCGCCGCCGCCCAGACGATGAAGGCCCCGACCCCGCCGATCCCGATCACCAGCACCCGCTCGCCGGCGGCGACGCGGCCGCGGCTCAGCGCGTGGCAGGCGATCGCCATCGGCTGCGCCAGCCCGGCGTCATCGCCGCTGACCCCGTGCTCGGCGGCGCGCACGCAGGTCGATGCCGGGATCGCGACGAACTCCGCGAGGCCGCCGTGGCGGTAGACGCCGGCGGTCCGGTAGACCCGGCAAAGGTTGGTGCGACCGGCCAGGCAGCGGTCGCACTTGCCGCAGGAGACGCCGGCGCCGCTGGCGACCAGCTCGCCCGGCTCGAATCCGGTGCGCGGGGCCGCGGCGACCACCCGGCCGGCGAACTCGTGCCCGAGGACGACCGGGAAGACGCCGCTCTCGCGCGGCGGGATCGCCTCGTTGCCGCCGGCGAAGAGCGCCGCGTCGGAGCCGCAGATCCCGGCCCCGGTGACCTGCAGCAGCAGCTCGCCCTCGCCCAGACCCGGAACCTCGATCGTCTCCACCCGGAGGTCGTGGGGCCCGTGCAGGACGGCGGCCCGCATCGTCTCCGGCAGGCTCACTGGTGACCGTCCCAGGACCCGCGCGTGCGACTGGCGAGAGCCGGACCGAGCGGGGGTAGGACGCAGGGAGGCCGAATAGCAGCGCTATTTGGCCGACCGAGGACGCCGCCCCGCAAAGTGTGTCCGGAGCCGCCAGACGTGCGTGGGGGTCCTGGGACGGTCACCCAAGCCACCCGTCGTTCTCGTCGAGGGCCGGCGCCGGCCGCCGGGTCGGAACGACCGGAGTGCGCGAGAAGATCAGCGGCGAACCCAGCGTCTTCACGGTTTCCTCGATCCCCGGCTGCTCCACCTCGACCACCATCCCACGCGCGGCGACCTGCTCGGAGCCGAGCGCCGGGACGAGCCCGGTGACGACGTTGAGGCAGCAGTCGTGATCGGCGGCGAACTGCTCCCATTCGGCGCAACTACGGGCGGCGAAGATCCGGCTGACCTCTTCGTGGGTCGCCGAGCCGGCCGGCTCGTAGCGGGACTCGACCAGGTCTTCGCGCCCGACCCCGGCGCACCAGGCCGACCAGAAGCGCTGCTCCAGCGCCCCCAGGGCAACCCAGCCGTCGCTGCTGCGGTACGCCTGGTAGCAGACGACCCCGCCCGAGAACAGCGCCTCCTCGCGCGGCCCGACCGGCCAGGGGCCGAGCGCCTGGCCCACGCCCATCCCATAGAGGTAGAGCGCCGAGTGGGCGAGCGAGACGTCAACCAGCTGGCCCTCGCCGTCCTCGCCCCGCGCCTGCAGGGCGGCGAGGATCGCGGTCACGGCGACCAGCGCCCCGGAGGTGTCGGCGACCTGGACCGGCGGCAGGCACGGCGCCTCCTCAGCCGAGCCGGTCAGCGAGAGCAGCCCGACCGAGGCGAGGTAGTTGACGTCGTGCCCGGCCCGCATCGCCAGCGGCCCGCTCTGGCCCCAGCCGGTCAGGGCGCAGTAGACGAGCCGCGAGTTGCGCTCCCGCAGGGTCTCGTAGCCGACCCCGAGCCGGTCGAGGACGCCGGGCCGGAAGGACTCGACGACGACGTCGGCGGTGGCCGCCAGCTCGAGGAAGCGCTCCCGCTGCGCCCCGTCCTTGAGGTCGAGCGCGAGCGAGCGCTTGTTGCGGTTGAGGGCGATGAAGCTGGCCGAGGAGCTGGTCGGCTCGGCGCTCTCGTAATGCGGCTCGCGGGCCCGCGCGTAGTCGCCGTCCCCCGGCATCTCGACCTTCAGCACGTCGGCCCCCAGGTCGGCCAGGGTCAGGGTGCAGAGCGCGCCCGGCAGGAGCCGGGTCAGGTCGAGCACCCGCAGGCCATCGAGCGGCGGCGCGCTCACCAGCCGCCCCCGATGCGGGCGGCGCAGCCGCGCCTCAGTCCTTGCCGATGCCGCTGACCAGCAGCTCGACGTGCCGGTCGGCGACTTCCTCCGGGCTCATCGCCCCGTCGGCGCTGACCCAGCGCGCGGTCGAGTTCAGCATGCCGAGGATCGCCCGCCGTTCGAGCTCGTCGACCGGCTTGATCCAGCCCTCCTCGGCGCCCTCGGCCAGCACCTCGGCCCAGATCGACTCGTAGCGGTCGCGGGCCGCGACCACGGCGTCGCGGTGCTCGGGCGTCAGCGCCCGCACCTCGGTGATCACCAGCGCCCAGGCGTCCTTGCGGGTCGCGTGCTCGCGGACCAGCGAGCGGGCCAGCTCCCGCAGCCGCTCGCGGGCGCCGTCCTGGGCGGCGACGATCCCCTCCGCTTCGGCGATCATCCGGTCGAGCAGGCCGAGGCTGATTTCGAACAGCAGGTGCTCCTTGCTGTCGATGTGGTGGTAGAGCGCGCCGCGCCCCAGCCCTACCGCCTCCGAGAGTTCGGTGATCCCGGTCGCGTGGTAGCCGTTGCGCGCGAACAGCTCCGTGCCGACGCGGATGATCCTCTGCTGTGAAGTCTCGGTCACTCGCTCTCCCCTCGCCCAGTACTGAATGGTCGGTCATGATAGATCCGCGCCCTCCCCGAAGGGCACCAGCACGAGCCGGCCATCAGCCTGGCCGGCGGCCAGCCGATCGAGCGCGGCGTTGGCCTCGGCGAGCGGCAGCCGGTCGGCGATGCGCGGAACGACCTGTCCGGCGGCGATCGCCGCCAGCGAAGCTTCGGCGGCCTCGAGGCTGGCGTTGCGGGAGCCGAGGATGCGGACGTTGTCGAGCACCAGCCGGGCCGAGTCCATCCCGTAGGGGACACCCGGCGCGTAGCCGCAGCAGACGATCCGACCGGCGGGAGCGATCGTCGCCGCCGCGACCGCGAAGCCCTCGGCCCGGCCGGAAACCTCGAGCGCGAGGTCGGCGCCGCCCCGCGACCACTCGAGGATCGACTCGGCCTCGTCGGGATGGACGGCGAGCTCGGCCCCGGCCTCGCGCGCACCCTCGAGCCGCGCCGGGTCGACGTCGACCGCGGCGACGTGGGCGCCGGCCGCGACCGCGAGCTGGACCGCGTTGGCCCCGAGCCCGCCGATCCCGGTGATCACCGCGCGCTCGCCGGGGCGCAGCTCGCCGGTCTTGTGCAGGGCGAACCAGGGGGTGAGGACCGAGTCCATCGCCACCGCCGCGTGCTCGAAGGGAACACCGGGCTCGATCGGCAGCGCGTGCGCCCGCGGCACCCGCGCGTACTCGGCCATGCCGCCGTCGCGGTCGAGGCCGAGCCGGCACGCCGACCCACACATGATCGGCAGACCGCGCTCGCACTCGCGGCAGTGGCCGCAGCTGTCGAGGATGTAACAGGCGACCGCGGTGCCGGGCTCGAGGCCCTCGCCGACGACGACTTCGCCCGCGACCTCGTGGCCGGGGATGTGGGGCAGGGCCGGCCGCGGCCTCGTTTCGCCGGCCCGCAGCTTCAGGTCGGTGGCGCAGATCCCGACCGCGCGGACGCGGACCAGGACCTCCCCCGGGCCGCGCTCTGGCAGCGGCAGCTCGCGGATCTCCAAGGGCTCGCCAAAGCTGCCCAACACGGCCGCCCGCATCGTCGGCGGCAGGGACTCGGTGGGCAGACTCATCCGGTGACGTCCAAACCGCGGCCGGCCCGCTCCAGCAGCCGGTCGCGCGAGCCGACGACCAGCTCGCGCAGCGCCTCGAGGTCGCATCCGATCAGCTCCTGCTCCCACTTCAGCGGCTTGCCGGCGATCATCGTCAGCTGCACGTTGCGGCTGTCGGCGCCCAGCACCACGGTCGCCGCGGCGTTGTTCAGCGGCATCGTGTTGACGTCTTCGGCGCCGATCGCGATCAGGTCGGCCTGCTTGCCGGGGGCGAGCGTCCCGACCCGGTCGGCGAGCCCGTTGCAGCGGGCCCCGCCGACCGTCGCCATCCGCAGCACCTCGCGCACCGCGACCGGGTCGGCTTCGCCCTCCCCCGCCGCCGCGGCCCTGAAGGAGAGCATCCGCTGGATCGTCAGGATCGCCTGCATCTGGGCGAAGAAATCAGTGCTGAGGGAGCACTCGACGTCGACGCTGAGACCCGGCAGCAGGCCGCGGTCGAGCGCCTGCTGCAGCGGCGGCACCGCGTCGTGGATCCCGAGCTGGGAGTCGGAGGTCGGGCAGAGCGCGACCGCGGTCTCGCTGGCGGCGATCGCGTCCCAGGCGACGTCTCCGACCTCCGTGCAGTGGATCAGGGTGACGTCGGGGCCGAGCAGGTCGGCGGCGCCGAGCGCGGCGACCAGCTTGCCGGCGTTCGGACCGAGCACCGCGTCGACCACGACCCCGATCCCGAGCCGGCGGGCCAGCGCCAAGAGCTCGGGCGAAAGCGTTTTGTCCGGCTGTTCGATGTCGGGATAGCCGAACGGCGCCAGCCGCAGGGTGATCAGGCCGTCGTCGGAGCGCAGGCGCTGCTCGCGCAGCAGCTCGACGTTCTCCAGCCAGCGTTCGTCCCACTCGCCTTTGGCCGGCGGGCCGGCGCCGTGGACGGCGCGGATGCCAACGTCCTCGAAGCCATCGATCGCCGCCTCGGAGTGCTCCAGGGTGCGGGCGTTGTGCATGAAGTCGAGCACGCAGGTGACGCCGGAGTCGATCGCCCCCCAGGCGCTCAGCAGGCAGCCCGCGTAGACGTCCTCGGGCAGGTAGGCCGGCGCCAGCACGTCGTGGGCATTGACCATGTACTCCTCGATCGTGTTGTCCGACATGTAGCGGCGGAACTGGTTCTGCCAGCAGTGCCGGTGGGTGTCGACGAAGCCCGGGAGGACGATCTTCCCCGCCATCTCGAGGCGCAGGGCGCCGAGTGACTCGGCGGCCTCGGCGAGGTCGAGGCCGATCGCCTCGATCTTCTCCCCGACCACCAGCACGTCGCCGCGTGGCAGGTCGGGCTGGACCGGGTCGAGAGCCAGCACGGTGGCGCCGCTGAGCAGCAGCGGCCGCCCCCGCTCGGCCGCAGCGACGAGCTGCTCACGCACCGGCCCCACCGCCCTCGCCGAACTCCGCCAGCAGCGGCGTCAGGTCGACGTCGACGGCCTTGATCCCAGCCGCCGCGGCCAGCGGCGCGATCGTCTCCGGGCTCGCCTCGCCGCGCTCGTGCAGCGCGCTCAGCGCCAGCATGTACTCCTGGAAGCGCTCGCCGGGGCTGGTCAGCTCGAGGAACCGGGCCGGCTCGTCGAAGGGGTTGAAGATCGAGTGCGGGAGCCCGGCGGGACGGAAGGCGTAACCGCCGGCGGGGAGCACCTCGGCCTCACCGTCGACCCAGGTGCCGAGGCGGCCGCTGACCACGACCGTCACCTGCGCCTCGAGGTCGTGCACGTGCGGCGGCACGATCTGTCCAGGCGCCAGGACCGAGCCGGTCACGCAGTAAGCGCCGTCGGTCCACTCGGCCCGCCCCTTGAGGAAGGCTTCCGGCGCGATCGCCAGCGGCGTGCCGTCGCCGAGGTCGAGTGAGACCAGGCCGGGTGGAGCCTCCATCGTCAGCTGCCGATCTCCAGTTCGCCGGTGCGGCGGCGGCGGAACTGAGCCGAGAGCGCGATCGCGACGATGATCGCGGAGCCGTTGAAGACGTCGGTGACCCAGGGGGCGGCGCCGACCAGGGCGAGCCCGCTGACGGTCGTGCCGACGAAGAACAGGGCGATCAGCGTGCCGGGGACGTTGAAGCGGCCGGGCTTCCAGGTCGTCGCGCCGAGGAAGACGGCGGCGATCGCCGGCAGGATGAAGGTGATCCCGGCGACCTGCGGGTCGGCCGCGCCCTGGGCGCCGATCTGCATCACCCCGGCGACCGCGGCCAAGAGGCCGGCGGCGACGAAGCTGAGGACGACGATCGGCCGGGTCGGCAGGCCGGTCAGTTTGGCCGCGCGCATGTTGACCCCGACCGCCTCCAGCCGGCGCCCGTAGGGCGTCTGCGTGGCCACGTACCAGACGACGGCGGCGACGAGCAGGGTGATGATGAACAGGGCCGGGATCCCGGCCACGGTCTCGATCCCGATGTCGGTCAGGGTGCGTGAGAGCCCTTCGCTAATCGGCGTGCCCTTGCTGTAGGCGCTGATCAATCCGACCAGAACGGTCGAGGTGCCGAGCGTGCCGATGATCGAGCTGACCCCGAGGTAGGCGACGATCACCCCGTTGAAGAGGCCGATCACGGCGCCGAAGATCAGCGCGACGAGGATCGCCGGGACCAGCGGCAGCCCCGATTTCGACATCGCCGCCGCGGCGGCGATCGCGCAGACGCCGAGCGTCGCCCCGACCGAGACGTCGAAGCGGCCGGCGATCAACGGCATCATCAGCGCCAGCGAGGCGACCGCGCCAACCGAGAGCGTGGTCACGATCGAGCGGAAGTTGGCCGCGGTCGCGAAGGTGTCGGGGCGCAGCAGGCTGAAGACGACGATCACGATCCCGAGCAGGATCAGCAACCCGAAGCGCTCCAGCAAGTCGAGCGGGTCGGCCTTGAAGCGGCGGGCCCCTGCCTCCGCGCTCACGCCGCCACCGCCCCGGCGTAGACCAGCTCGGTGATCGCCTGCGCGTCGAGGTCATCAGCCCGGTGCTCGCTGACCAGGCAGCCATCGCGGATGATCAGAACGCGATCGGTGACCCGGGCCAGCTCCTCGAAATCCGAGGAGACCAGCAGCACCGCCAGCCCGCGCTCGACCGCCTCGTCGATCAGGGCGAAGACGTCGGCGCGAGCGCCGACGTCGACCCCGTGGGTCGGCTCGTCGAGCAGCAGCAGCGCCGGCTCCAGGCGCAGCCAGCGGGCGAGGATCGCCTTCTGCTGGTTACCGCCGGAGAGCGAGGCGAAGGTCGCCTGGTCGCCGGGAGCGCGGATCGCGAAGCGCTCGATGTCCCGACCCGCGTCGGCCTTCTCGGAGCGGTGGCTGAAGGTCCCGTGCCAGTAGCGGCCGAGGTCGGCGACCGAGAGGTTCTCGCGCAGGGTGAGGTCGAGAAAGGCGGCTTCGGTGCCGCGGTGCTCGGGCACATAGGCGACCCCGTGGCGCATCGCCTCGCCGCTGGAGCGCGGCGAGTAGGGCTTGCCGCGCAGGGTCATCCCGCCGCGCTCGACCCTTTCGGAGCCGAAGGCCATCTGCAGCAGCTCGGTGCGGCCGGAGCCGAGCAGGCCGGCCAAGCCGACCACCTCGCCGGCGGCGACCGTGAAGGAGGCGTCGCGCACCGGCCCGCCGCAGAGGCCTTTCGCCTCCAGCACCGGCGGGCGCGTCTCGGCCGCGGCGGGCGGCCGCGGGAAGACCGCCTGCAGCGGGCGGCCGACGATCTCGCCGATCAGCTTCTCCTCGGTCAGCCCCTCCGCCTCGCCGGCGAAGACCTTGCGGCCATCGCGCAGGACCGTGACCGCGTCGGCGATCATCAGCACCTCGTCGATCCGGTGGCTGACGAAGAGGATCGTCTGGCCCGCCGCGGCGCACTGGCGGACCGCTTTCAGGAGCAGCTCGACCTCGGCCCGTGGCAGTGAGGCGGTCGGCTCGTCGAGGACGAGGGTCGAGAGCCCCTCGCCGTCGTCCTCTAATGCGCGCGCTATTGCCACCATCGTCTGGTCGGCCGGCCGCAGGTCGGAGATCGGTTGCTCCGGGCGCGCCTCGATCTGGAAGCGCTCCAGCAGCTCCACGGTGCGGCGGCGCAGCTGCGACCAGGGCACCCGGGCGCCGGCGCCGAAGCCGTTGATCAGGGCGATGTTCTCGGCGATCGTCAGCTCGTTGAAGACGCCGGTGTCCTGGTGGACGAAGCGGAGGCCGAGCTCCCGCGCCGTCGATGGGGTGATCTTCGCCGCCTCGATCGGGCGCCCCGCCAGGGAGACGACGCCGGCGTCGGCTTCGTAGACGCCGGCGAGGATCTTGATCAGGGTCGACTTGCCCGAGCCGTTGCCCCCGAGCAGCGCGTGCACGCTGCCCGGGGCAACCTCGAACGAGACATCGTCCAGAGCCCGCGTTTCCGCGAACTCCTTGGCGAGCCCGGTGATCTGAAGCGCCGGGCCCGCCATGTGTGGTTCCGGGGAAGGCAAGGAGTCAGCCTTCCCAGGCTTTCGTGAATTCGCCCCGGAAGTCGGGGAATTCGACTTCATCGCCCTCGGCGGGCAGGTGATCCTGGTCGATCAGGACCCAGCCGCCGCCCTCGTCGGGGAACTGTTTCTCCCCGGCGAAGATCCGGTTCAGGGTGTCGGCCTCGCCCCACATCTGCCAGGCGTAGCCGGGTGGGATCGCGAGCGCGGCGCTTTGGAGCCCTTCGCGGATGAGCTTGATGTTCGCAGGCGGACCCTCGCCGCCCATCACGAACAGGTCGCGGCGGCCGGACTGCTGGATCGCGCTGCGCAGACCCAGGTTCATGATGTCGTCGGTGGCGTTGGCGAGCACGGTCGCATCAGGATTCGACTGGATCGCCGACTTCCAGATCTGGGTCGCCGCGGCCGGGACCTGTGAGAACTGCCAATCGACGGAGACGATCTCGCAGTCGGGGCACTGCTCTTCGACCCGCGAGTTGAACGCTTTCGCCTTCGCCCGCTGGTTGGTCAGGCTCTGCTCCTCGAGACTGAGGATCTTGACGCCGTCGCCGACCAGAGCCAGCATCGCGTCGGCCCGAGCCGTTTCGTAGGCCTCGATGTAGTCCTCGAAGGAGGCGCCGCCGAGCGAGTTGACGGTTTTCGTGAACAGCGGCTCGCCGCCGCCGAATTCGGGGTAGTCGCAGTCGAAGCCGCCGAAGTTGACGGTCGGGATGTCGGCTTCGCGCGCGGCGAGCAGCCCGGCTTTGATCGTCGGGCAGTCCCAGGCGATCGAGGCGATCCCGTCGACCTTCGCCGCCACGCCCTGTTTGATCAGGTCGTTGGCTTTGGCCGGGTTGGCTTCGCCGTCGACGACGGTCACGTTCCAGCCGAGGGCGTTGCCCGCTTCCTTGAACGCGGCCGAGGCCTTGGCGCAGTTTTCGAACGCCTCGCCGCAGGAGATGAACCAGACGTCTTTGCCCGACACGGCTTTCGGGATCGAGCCCGGGACGGCGACGAATTCGCCGTCGTACAACCCGGTCAACAGGTCCTCGCCGGCGTCTTCACCGCCCGAGGTTTCTTCGGTCGCGCTCGCGCCGGTGTCCGCGGCGCTGCTCGAATCGTCATCGCTCGAACCGCAAGCGCTGAAGACCCCGACGCAGAGCGCGGCCAAGATCAAAAAGAGCGGAACCCAGGCTTTCCTGGCGTTCTCAATCGCCATCTCTCTCCTCCAATTTCCATCGCGCGAACCGGTCGCTCGCGCCCCAGTTCCGGCACTATACCGAACGACCGGTACAGACCGGAAGATTGGCGCGAATCTGGCTCTACAAGCCGCGAAATTCGGGGTTGACAGATTCACCAGGATGAAAGAGCGGACCGACCGAATACCCTCCCGCGGATGCTCGCCCCGCTCAGCAGCTCCGGGCGCCCCACGGCTGAGCTCAGCGCGAAGGAGGCGCGCCGCCTGGCGCTGGCCGCGCAGGGCTTCGGCCGGCCGCGGCCGGCGGGGCGGGTCGACGCCAGGCATTTGCGCCGGACCGTCGACGACGTCGGCCTGCTGCAGCTGGACTCGGTCAACGTCTTCTGCCGCTCCCACTACATGCCGGTCTTCTCCCGGCTCGGCCCGTATCCGCGCGAGGCCCTCGACCAGCTCGCCTGGCACGAGAACCCCGGCGGCAAGCCGCGGCGCGCGGGTCGGCGCGACCTGATCGAGTACTGGGGCCACGAAGCCTCGCTGCTGCCGGCCGAGCTGCAGCCGCTGCTGCGCTGGCGGATGGCGCGGGTCGACCAGCTGGCCTGGAAAGGCGTCGCCCGGCTGGGCGCCGAGCAGCCGGGGCTGCTCGAGTTCGTGCTGAAGATGGTGCGGGAGCGCGGCCCGCTGCGCGCCTCCGACCTGGCGGCGAAGGGACGCCGGCGCGAGCCGGGCGAGATGTGGAACTGGAGCGAAGAGAAGACGGCCCTGGAGTACCTCTTCTACGCCGGCCGCCTCTGCGCCGCCCGCCGGGTCAACTTCGAGCGCCTCTACGACCTGCCCGAGCGCGTGCTCCCGCCAGCGGTCCTCGACTCTCCGACCCCGCCCGAGGAGGAGGCCCAGCGCCGGCTGATCATGATCGCCGCGAAGCGCCTCGGGGTCGCGACCGAGCCCGACCTCGGCGACTACTTCCGCCTCCCCCGGACCGAGTCGAAGGCCCGGGTCGCCGAGCTGGTCGAGGACGGCGGCCTCATTCCGGTCCGGGTCGAGGGCTGGCGCCAACCGGCCTACCTGACGGCCGAGCGTCCCGCCGGCCTGCGCCGCGCCGCCTCGGCCCGCGCCCTGCTCACGCCGTTCGACTCCCTCGTCTGGGCCCGCGACCGGGCCGAGCGCCTGTTCGGCTTCCGCTACCGGATCGAGATCTACGTCCCCGCCCCGAAGCGCGTCTACGGCTACTACGTCCTCCCCTTCCTGCTCGGCGACCGCCTGGTCGCCCGCGTCGACCTGAAGAGCGACCGCCAGGCCGGCATGCTCCGCGTCCGCGGCGCCTTCGCCGAGCCCGGGGCCGACCACGCCCGGGTCGCCGCCGAGCTGGCCGGAGAACTGCGCCCGCTCAGCGAGTGGCTCGGCCTCGGCGGCGTCTCGGTCGGTCGCAAAGGGGACCTCGCGAAGCCGCTGCGCCGCGCGCTCGCCTAGCGCTTCACCCGCGGCTACGGCTGAGGCGCGCCGCCGGTTTCTTCTTCTTCACGCAGCGCCCGTTCTTCTTCAGCTTTTTCCCTTTCGGGCACTTCTTGAGCACGCACTTGCCTTTTTTCAGCTGCTTGGTTTTGGGGCATTTCGTCACCGGGGGTTTTTGTACCGGTGGGTTCGCGACCGGGACCTGAACCGGCGGATTGCCCTGCGGCGGGGTTTCGGTCGGGGGGCCTGCCGTGAAGTCGTTGAGCAGGATGTTCACTTTTTCGCCGAAGATGTTGGCGATCGCGAGGTCGGGGCTGGCGTTGTTATCGAGCGGCGCGACCGCGACGCCGATCGGGAACGCGCCGACCGACTCCGGCGAGGAGGGGGCAGGAGCGAAGTCGCCATTGCCGTCGCCAAGCAGGATCGCCGCGTAGCCCGGCGTGTTGTTGCCGAGCGCGACCAGGTCGGCTTTGCCGTCGGCGTTGAAGTCGGCGCTGGCGATCGCGTGGGACGGACCCGGCAGCGCCTCCGGCGAGCTCGCCGCAGCGGCGAGGCCACCCGCCCCGTTGCCGAGCAGGATCACGGCGCTGGCTTTGAACTCCTGGGAGACGGCGACGTCGAGCGCCCCGCCGGCGTTGAATTGTCCGGTCGTCAGCGCGATCCCGTCGACGCCGGTCACCGGCGCCCCCTCGGTGAAGTCGCCGTTTTCGTCGCCGTCGTTGACGTAGACGGTGACTTCGTCGGAGAACTCGCTGCCGAGCACGAGGTCGGCTTCGCCGTCGCCGGTGAAGTCACCGGCCGCGATCGCGGTCACGTTGGTCGCGGTGTTGCCGGCTTCCTCGGGCGAGCTGCCCGGCTGGGAGAGGCTGCCGCTGCCGCTGTTCAGCAGGATCACGAGTTTGGCCGGGTAGAACTGGCCGACGGCGACGTCTAGCACCTCGTCGCCGTCGAGGTCGGCGACGGCGAGACGGCGAGCGGGGCCCGGCAGCGTGACCGGCGATCCTCCGGCGATCGAGAAGTCGCCTTTGCCGTCGCCGAGCAGCACCGTCACCCGGCCTTTGGGTTCGGTTGCGGTCTCGCTGCCGACCACGAGGTCGAGGTTGTCGTCGGCGTTGAAGTGGCCGGCGACGACGTACCAGGGATCGCCGTCGACGGTCTCCGGCGAGGTCGGCGCCGGGCTGAAATCGGCGGCGCCGTTGTTCAGCATCACGGTCACGTCACCGCCGCCGTCCTTGTTGGCGACCGCGAGGTCGTTGTCGCCATCGTTGTCGAAGTCACCGGCCGCGATCGACTCCCCCGTTTTCCCCGCCGGCTCCGGCGAGCTCGCCGGTTCGGAGAAATCCCCCAGGACCGCGTACGCGGCGCCCGGAGCCAGCACCAAGCCGATCACGACCAGCGCGAAGACGACGCCGGGACGAACCGTGCGCATCATCCAACAACCTCCCCCGATATCACCAGTGACAAGACCCGCAGCGTACCCTCCGGAAGCCAACCGTCAATACGGCAACGACCGTACGGCAACGTCCCCGCCTAGGCTCCCACCCGGCCGCCTTCGGCAGCCCCGGCCTGCTCAGTCGCTGAGCTTCTTTCAGCGTCAGCTTCCGTTCCTGGCTGCTGAAGCTGCCGGCGGTCGGGCCGGATCCTCGCCGGCGCCGGCGACTAGGTCTGGGCGCTCTCCTCGAGCAGCTGCCGGCGATAGAGCTCGGTCCCAGCGGCGAACAGGAGGGCGAAGATCAGCACGCCGAGCGGTTTGTGGAAGGCGCCGACCGGGGCCCAGATGATCAGCGCGAGGAAGATCACGAAGGCCGCGCCCCAGAGGCCGGCGGGGCTGCGCTCCGCGTAGGGGGCGATCCAGCGGCGGATCTTCAGCGCCGGCCTGGTCGGGCCGGCGAGGACCGCGGCCAGCGCCAGCAGCAGGCCGAAGACGATCGCCGAGGTCGCAATCTCGGCCAGCATCGAGGTGCTGATGCTCCAGACGCCCTCGACCGCCGGTTCCACCGCGGTCGTCTTGCTGAGGTCGCCGACCACGTAGGTGCCGGCGAAGCCGCGCAGGCCGAGCGAGAGCAGGCCGGCGACGATGAAGGCGAAGCCGACCGCGCGCAGCGTCTCGCGCCGGCGCGGCGAGAGGAAGACGGCGAGCCCGAAGCAGAGCAGGGCCAGCAGGGTGAGGACGACCGGCAGTTTGCGCAGCAGGTTGGCGACGTCCTGGGCGAGCGAGAGTTCGTCGGACTTGAGGATCGTGATTTCGCCGGCTTCCGGCGGCAGTTTCGAGACCAGCGCTTCCCCCACTCCCGACTTTTCGCCGATCTGGGTGAGGATCGGGCCGAGCTCCAGCTTCACTTCGCCGTTGCCGGTCGACACAACCTCGCCTTCGTCGTTCAGCACCTGCAGCAGGGATTCGTGGGCTTTGCGGTTGGCCGCTTCCCAGAGCGCCTGGAACTGGGGCGTCGCGAAGACCCGCTCGGCGACCTGCGGGGCGAGCTGACCCAGCCCGCCCGCCGCCGCGGTGGCAAGCGGCTTCAGGCGCGGCGGCAGCGCTGATTCGAGCTCACCGGCGACATCGGCGTTGGCGACCAGTTGGGTGGCGAGGTAGTCGGCCAGCTGGTTGCGGACCTCCTCGTCCTGGATCAAACGGGTGCTGGTGTCGACCCAGTTATCGGTGTTGAGCGCCTGCCGGTTGACCCAGATCGAGAAGATCGCGGCGAAGGTGAGAATCGCGCCGAGGACGATCAGCGCCAGCGCCCAGCGCCGATGCCCCCGGCGAGGTTGCGGGCTCTCCTTCACCGCCATCCTCCGATACTCGCTCCCCCGGCTCAGGAAAGCAACTTGGCCTTGGCCCGCTCGAACTCCTCGGCCGAGAGCGCGCCCTTTTCCTTCAGCTCGTTCAGCTTGTGCAGCTCGTCGGCGGGCGAGGCGTGGGCCTGCGTGCGCACGTATTCGTCGAAGTGCTTTTTCGTGTCGGCCTGCTCTTTCAGCGCCCGGTCGCGCATCCCCTCGCCGCGCACGATCAGGTAGATCAGCACGCCGATGAACGGGATGAAGACGAGGAAGAAGACCCAGACCGCCGTGGCGACGCCCGAGAGCTCGTGGTCGCGGAACAGGTCGATGATCACCGAGACGAGGATCCAGATCCACGCAAACAGCAGGAAGAACTCGAGGACGACGAGCAGTGCTTCGCCGAAGCTGATCTCTGCGAGCGGCATTTCTCTCCTTGACGGTTGAAGTCGACGGGCGCCAGCCTAGACCGTACCGCCGCGGCCGGCGCCCGTCGACCCTGAAGCTCCGGCTCAGATGCTCGCCTGCGCCGTGCAGACCTCACCCGAGGGGCTCACCGCTCGCGCGGAGACCGAGTCGGTCCCCTGGCCGTCGGCGAGCAGCCGCCGCAGCTCGAACGAGCCGCTGGGGCCGCGGGTCGTGGCTTGGGCGCGGGCGGCAACGGCGCCGTCGCGACGCAGCACGACCCGCCAGGTGACGCCGTTGCGGTTCTGGTCGACCTCGAACTCGGTCTCGATCCGGCCGTCCTCCGGGCTCAGCTTGATCTTCGCCGAGCTGTTGCCGCTGCAGGTGCCGGCGCGCTTGACGTCAGCGTCGTTCGCGGTCGCCGTCGCGCTCAGCGGGACCAGGGCCAGAAGGCCGGTGGCGATTCCAATCATCAACGTGCGTTTGCTCATTTTTGTGTTCCTCCTCTTGGTTACGAAGTTATCGGGACGGGGGTTCAGGGGAAGACGCTCTCGCCGGTCGACTCGTCGACGATCGTGATTGCGACGGCGGGACAGGCTTCGGCCGCCTCGGTCATCAGCTCCGGCGAGTCGGCGCCGATCACGACCGCGACGTCATCGAGGCGGAACACGCTCGGCGCGATCTCGACGCAGTCGCCGTGGGCGCTGCACTCGTCCGGGTCGACCGTGGCCTTGTAGCTCATGCTGCCTCCATCTCGGGTTGACCGGGGACGGCGAGGCCGCCCCCCTCGATCTGCTTGCGCAGGGCTGGGATCGCGCGCGGCCGGCCAACCGCGAGGCCGGCGACCGGGACGCGGGCGCGGGTGAAGAGCGCTTCGAAGTCGCGCTCGCCGGGATCGCCCTCGATCGCGACCTCGTCGGCCAACGCCGGGTGGCCGACGCACTGGACACGGAGCCCGTACTGGTCGCTCCAGAAGCTCGGCAGCGGCGGCCGCCCCGGCTGCTCGCCGAGGATCGCCTTGGCGACGCTCGCGCCCTGCCAGGCGGCCGCGTCCCAGTGCTCGGTGCGGGCGTGCACGCCGCGCCGCGGTTCCAGCGCCAGGCAGGCGTCGCCGGCGGCGTAGACGCCGGGCAGCGCGGTGCGCCCGCCGGCGTCGACGACGACCCCGGACTCCCCCAGCCCGCTGCCCCGCAGCCAGGCGGTCGCCGGCACGGTGCCGATCCCGACCACGACCAGGTCGCACTCGATCCGGCGCCCGTCGGCGAGCAGCAGCTCCTCGACCCGGTCGGCGCCGCGGGTCGAGTCGAGCGCGGCGCCGGTCAGCACCCGCACCCCCTCCGCGGCGTGCAGGTCGGTGAACCAGCGACCAAGGCGCGGGCCGACGATCGGCGCCAGCGGCACCTCCAGCGCCTCGATCACCGTCACCTCGAGGCCGAGGCCGCGCGCGGTCGCCGCCACCTCCTGGCCGATGAAGCCGGCGCCGACGATCGCCAGGCGGGCGCCGGGAGCCAGCTGGGACCGCAGCCGCCGCAGGTCGGCGAGCGTGCGCAGCTCGTGGACGTTGTCGCCGGCGAGGAACGGCAGCCGCCGCGGGGCGCCGCCGGTCGCGATCACCAGCGACGCGTAGGCGAGCTCCTCGCCACCGTCGAGCCGGACCCGGCGGCGGCGCGCGTCGAGGCCGGTGGCGGTGACGCCGAGCAGCAGCTCGACCTCCGCCTCCCGGTACCAGTCGGCAGGTCGGTAGCCGACCGACTCCTCGGGCGCGGTGCCGGCCAGCAGCTGCTTGGAGAGCGGCGGCCGGTCGTAGGGCGACTCCGGCTCGGCGCAGGCGATCCGCACCGCGCCCTCGTAGCCGCGGCGGCGCAGGGTCTCGGCCACCCGCTGGGCGGCAAGGCCGCCACCGACGATCAGCACCCCGGCGTTCACGATGCCTGCTCCGCGGTCCGTGGCGGGGCTGGGCGGCCGGCCTTCTGACGCCCGGCGGGCTTCGGCTCCGCCGCCTCCCCGGCCCCAGCCGGCTTCGCCTTCTTCGCCGCCTTCGCCCGGCCTTCGAGCACGCGGTAGACGAAGAGGCCGCCGATCAGCGGCGTCGTCGCCATCACCCACCAGCGAAACCAGAGCTCGCCGGTGTCGCTGCCGGCCCCGAGCGCGTGCACGAGGCCCAGCACCCAGACCAGCACCGTCGCCCGGTGCGCCTTGCGCCAGAGCTTGGCCCCGATCCGCTTGCGGAAGTAGAAGCTGAGCCCGAGCAGCGCCGCCAGGTAGGCGGCGATCACGCCGAGCCCGGTGAAGACGGTCTCGAAGTCGAGCGCGAAGGGGACCGCGACGCCGGCCGGGCCGGAATCGAGAAAGGGGTCGCCGAGCAGGGTGATCGCGTGCACGGCGATCGCGATCAGGCCGGCCAGCGCGGTCTGCTCGTGCACCGCCATCAGCTTGCGCGAGAGGCCGGGGACGCGCAGCACCTTGCCGGCCATCGCCAGGCCGATCGCGACCGAGACCGTGATCAGGACCAGCGCGACCAGGCCCGAGGCGCGGCTCGCCAGCCACCAGCCGTGGCTCTCCAGGGTGCGGGCTGCCTCGGTCATGCGGCCGCCCCCTGCAGAGCGATCTCGGGCAGGCGGATACGCGGCGGCGCGGCCAGCGGCCCGACCCGCTCGACCCGCCCGTCGTCGTGGACGAGGATGCCGCCCTGCTCGCGCAGCAGCGCGGCGGCGCGCAAGGGGCCGCTGAGCAGCGCCGCCTTCGAGAGCGTCTCCGCCTCGAGGGCGCTCGTCCCGAGCGCGGTCGCCCCGATCAGCCCGGTCCAGGCCGGCGCGCCGCTCGCGGGGTCGAGCAGGTGGTGGGCGAATCGCCCCTCGGCGTCGCGCCAGATCCGCACCTCGAGGCCGGAAGTCGCGATCCCGCCGGAGCCGAGCCGAACGACGAAGTTTCTGCCGCCGCTGAGCGGGTGCTCGACCTCAACCGCGAACGGTTGCTCGCTCGCTCGCCGGCCGCCGATCCGGATGTCGCCGCCGCAGTCGACGACAAAACGCGAGTAGGGGGCGAGGTCGGCGGCAACCAGGTCGGCGCAGAGGCCCTTGCCGAAGCCGCCGCTGTCGATTCGCAGGCCGGGCGGCCGGATGACGACGCCGTCCTCCTCGTCGATTGCGAGCTCGCGCCAGCGCTGCGCGGGCGCCGGAGCGGCGGGGCGTCGAGACGGGGCGGCCGCAAGCGCCTCCGTCAGCGAGGCCGGCGCCACTCCGACCCGGCTCTCGACATAGCCGGCGCGCTCGATCGCGCCCGCCAGGGTCGGGTCGACCAAGCCGCCGCTGCACTCGGCGGCGGCCCGCGCGGCGGCAACCGCGCGGCGCATCAACTGCGAAGCCGGGACCCGTTCGCGCGGGTCCGCGTTCAGGGCGCAGAGCTCGCTGGCGGGATCGAAGCGCGAGAGCGCCGCCTCGAAGGATTCGACGAACCGGCGGGCGCGCTCGGCGGCCCCCGCCGCGGCCGCGGCGCCCGCCTCCGGCTCGCCGATCAGCAGCCGCACCCGGCTGCCCATCGCCTCGAAGCTGAGGTCGTGCTCGGACCTGGTCATGAGGCGCTGGTGGTGAGGGGTGCGGGTTCGGCCGGCGCCGATTCGACCGGGGCGGTCGCGGGCGAGGCGCCGGCGGCGGTCCCGGCCGAACCGGCGGGGAGGACCGTGGTCACGACCCGGCGCACGATCACTTTGCGCGGCGGCTCGGCCGCGGCGCCCTCGCCGCCACCGGACTCACTGGCGAGCCGGTGCGTCAGCAGCCCGAGCAGCACGCAGAAGAGCGCCACCGAGACCCAGAAGACCGGCGCCGAGCCGGGACGGCGGTTGGCGGGGCGCGGCTCAGTCATCGTAGGCCTCCTCGCCGCGGTCCTCGGCTTCGTCGGCCAAGTCCTCCTGGTAGTCGGCGTAGTCGTCGGCCGCATCCTCGGCCGCGTCGGCGCGATCGTCGGCGATGTCCTCGCGCGCGTCTTCGCGGTCGTCGATCACGTCGTCGCGACCGTGGCCGCCATGGTCGTCGCCGCCGCCGGAGCCGCTACTGCCGGTGACGACCGAGCCGGAGTTGGAGCCGGAGCCGCCGCCCGCACCGCTCGTCTGGGTGACGACCGGGGACGAATCGGTGCCCGGCGAGGCGGCCGAGCCGCTGCTG
>Ga0081539_10003608_pt1 | contig 18711 bp, 19 predicted proteins | sample TabmetS4T2R2_FD_71023 | JGI IMG/M metagenome (GOLD analysis project Ga0081539, IMG submission 71023) | Tabebuia heterophylla rhizosphere microbial communities from the University of Puerto Rico - S4T2R2 | ecosystem: Host-associated > Plants > Roots > Rhizosphere ...
TCGGCGTGCACCTCGACCTCTCCGGGCCGCAGCCCGAGGTCGTCACGCAGTCGTTTGGGAATGACCAGACGTCCTGCCTTGTCAATGGTTGCGCGTATGGTTGGAGACTACCATCATGCTGGGGTAGGCGCACATCATGATGCGATATGCTGTATGCGTGAGGCGTACGACGATCATGCTGCCCGACGAGCTCGACGAGCGCCTGCGCCTGGAGGCCCGACGGCGCGGATCGTCGATCGCCGACGTCGCACGCGACGCGATCGACCGCCAGCTCCCGCCGGCGCCCAAGCCCGGTGAGCTGACCTTCTTCGACGTCGGCGACGGCGACCCGAACGACGTTTCCGACCACGTCGACGAGCACGTCGCCCGCGCGATCCGGCGCAAGCACACGTCGCGCAACTGATGCTCATCGTCGACGCCGGCCCACTGTACGCCGCCGCCGCGCGGCGTGACCGCAACCACAAGCGCAGCGTCGACCTGCTCAGCGCCGCGCCACGGCCGCTGCTCGTCCCGGCGCTCGTCGTGACCGAGGTCGCCCACCTGCTCGGCGACCGCATCGGCGCACACGCAGAACTCGCGCTCGCACGATCGCTCGAACGAGGCGAGCTCCTCGTCGAGCCCGTGCTCGACTCGGATTGGCCGCGCATCGCCGAGCTCACCGACCGCTACAGTGACCCTCCGCTCGGGATCGTCGACGCCTCCGTGATCGCGCTGGCAGAACGCCGCCAGCTCGACACCATCGCCACGCTCGACCACCGTCACTTCGCGACGGTCAGACCCCGCCACGTCGACGCGTTCACGCTTGTTCCGTGACGAACTCGCTACCAGGGCTCAAGCCGTCGCGACCAAGGCCGAAGACACGTGAGATGCGCCTGACTGCCGCCCTCTTCCTCTCGTTCTTCGCCGCTGCTCTGAGCAGCCCGCCCGCCCACGCCCGGGTCATGCTCGGCGTCGGCGAGAACAGCTACAAGATGTTCTCCGACCAGCGCTTCCAGCGGCTGGACGTGAAGACCGTCCGCGTCGTGATCCCGTACGACTACCAGCAGCGCAAGTTCGACCAGGCGCGCTTCGAGCCGTACCTGCTGTTCGCTCGCGCCGCGCACAAGGACGTGCTCGTGCACTTCGCGCGGTCGGACCGCAGGGGCGGCCTCCGCAGGCTGCCGTCGGTGCGCACGTACCGCAAGTCGGTCGCGGCGTTCGCGAAGGCGCACCCGTGGGTGACCGACTACGGCGTCTGGAACGAGGCCAGCCACTCGTCGCAGCCCACGCGCCGCAACCCGCGCCGGGCCGCGCAGTTCGCCGTCGCGCTGCATCGCGCCGTGCCGGCCGCCAAGCACATCGTCGTCCTGGACGCCCTGGGCGACCGCCGCATGAGCGGCTACACCCGCGCGTTCCGCCACTACTACAAGCTGCGCAGCCGCAAGGACGTCTGGGGGCTGCACAACTACGACGACGCCAACGTGTCGCACAAGGCCCGCTACACCCGCGAGTACCTGCGCCTGGTGCCCGGCAAGGTGTGGATCACCGAGACCGGCGGCATCGTCCACAACCAGCACCGCAACTACGGCGTCCGGTCGGCCGCGAAGGCCACCACGGTCGCCCTGCGCATCGCCAGGTCCAGCCGGCGGGTGCAGCGCGCGTACTTCTACCACTGGATCCGCAACCCGCGGAACTTCTGGGACTCGGCCTTCATCGGCGCCGGCGGCGCGCCGCGGCCGGCCTACCGGATCTTCAAGCGCGCGCTCTGACGTCTAGCGTTCGGGGGGTGATCCCCCCGTTCGTCCACGCGGCCTGGCTTGCTGCCCACCGTGACGCGGTCGTGCTCGCCGACGTGCGCTGGTACCTCGACGGGCGCTCGGGCGCAGCCGCGTTCGAGGCGGGGCACCTGCTCGGCGCGGTATTCGTCGACCTCGACCGCTGGCTCGCCGCGCCTGCCGATCCTCGCCACGGCCGCCATCCGATGCCCGACCCGGAGGTCTTCGCGCAGGGGATGGGCGAGGCGGGCATCGGCGACGGGGCGACGGTGATCGCCTACGACGACATGGGCGGCGCGAACGCCGCGCGGCTGGTGTGGCTGCTGCGCGCGACCGGGCACGACGCGGCGCTGCTCGACGGCGGGCTCGCCGCCGCCGGCGGGCCGCTGGAGACCGGCCCCGTGACGCCGTCGCCGGCGGTGTTCACCGCGCGGCCGTGGCCCGCGGAGCGGCTGGCCGGGATCGACGAGCTCGAGTCGGGCGTGCTGCTCGACGCGCGTGCCCGCAACCGCTACGCCGGCGAGGTCGAGCCCGTCGACCCGCGGCCCGGGCACATCCCCGGCGCCCGCAACCTGCCGGCGGCCGAGATGATCGGCCCCGACGGCCGCCTGCTCGACGCCGACGAGCTGCGCGCCCAGCTTCGCGCGGCCGGCGTGGAGGAGGACGACGCGGTCATCGCCTCGTGCGGCTCCGGCGTCGTGGCCTGCCACACGCTGCTCGTGCTCGAAGCGCTCGGCCGGCCCCCCGGGCGCCTGTACCCGGGCTCGTACTCGCAGTGGAGCCATACGGACCGCCCGGTCGCCGGCGGGCGTTGAATCGACGCGAAGCGACGATCCGGCCGTCGTCGTTCAGTCCGAGGCCGGCCCGTCGCTTCGCCGTGCGCTGCCGGGCTCGAGTACCGGCATCGCCGCGTCCATACCCCCCACCGGCCGCAGATATCCGCGGCTCAGCCCGGTGATGGCTCGGGATCGTCGAGAAGATCGCTCGGGGCGAGGACGAAGACCTCGCAGATCATGTCGGGCTCCTGCTGGCTCCCGGCCATGAACCCGATCACGCGCCGGCCGGTGGCGTCCTCGACGACCGAGACGAAGCGCTCCCGCATGACCTCCTGGAACTGCACCCGCTGCTGGCTCACGGCCTCCCTGCGACCGCCCTCCAGCAGGGTCTGCTCGACCCGGCTGAACCCGCCGCGCAGCACGCAGACCACGAGATCGTCCATGACGTAGGTCTTCGCACGGGTCGGACCGGTTCCGTAGAAGTCCTTCAGGAGCGCTACGACGCCGTCCGAGATCGTCGTCCGCACCTCGCCGTCACGGGGTGCGTGAGTCCTTCGGTGCTCGCTCATCGGGGCCGCCCGGAAGCCTACAAAAGTGCCGCGATTGATCTACGACGCAGGCGGGTAGGGCTACGGAGGTTGAAAAGGGCACGACGGCAACGTCCCGCAGGGAGGCAGTGCCGGCTGACTTTCGAGACCGCTCAGCGCGAGCGTCCAAAGGAGGCCAACGTGTTCCCCGCTCAACCCGACTTCACCAGAGACCTTTCGTGACCGCGGCCCCGCTCGCCGCGGACCGGCGGGCCGACGAGCGCCAGCGCATGGTCGAGCGATACCTCCCGCTGGCCGACAAGCTCGCGCGCCGCTACGCGTATGCCTCCGAGCCGCTCGACGACCTCACGCAGGTCGCGCGGATCGGCCTGCTCAACGCCGTCGACCGCTGGGATCCGCGCCGCGGCACCGCCTTCTCGACCTACGCCGTCCCGACGATCACCGGCGAGCTGCGGCGCCACTTCCGTGACCGCACCTGGGCGATCAGGCCGCCCCGGGAGCTCCAGGAGCGCTACCTCGACGTCAAGCGCACACGCGAGGGCCTCTGGCAGGAGCTCGGCCGGGAGCCGACGGCCGGCGACGTCGCCCAGCGGCTGGGGCTGACGCCGGAGGACGTCGTCGAGGCGCTGGCGACCGGCGACGCGCACTCGCCCATGTCCCTCGACACGCCCGTCCGGGCTGACGACGACGATGGCCTCACCCGCCTCGACCGCGTCGCCGACTCCCGGCGCGACCTCACCCGCGCCGAATCGCGGATCGCGCTGTCGCAGCTCGCCGAGGCGTCGCTCGGCCGCCGCGAGCGGGAGGTCATCCGGCTGCGGTTCGAGGACGACCGCATCCAGCGCGAGATCGGCGAGCGCGTCGGCTGCTCGCAGATGCACGTCTCACGGATCCTGGACGGGGCGCTCCGGCGCCTGCGGGACGCTGCCGGGGAGCACCATGGACTTGCCTGAGGCGTTCCGGATCGAGGTCCAGCCCGACCGGGACCAGGTGGTCGTCGCCCCGCACGGCGAGCTCGACATCGCCACGGCGCCGCGCCTGGCCGCGGAGATCGACGGGCTCGTCGAGCGGGGAGTCCAGAGGCTCGTCGTCGACCTTCGGCCCACGTCGTTCATCGATTCGACGGGCCTGCACGTGCTGCTGCGCGAGAGCGCGCGCCCCGACGCCACGATCTGCGTCCTCGTCGGGCGAACGCCTGTGCACCGGGTCTTCGAGATCGCCGGCGTCCGGGACATCCTGCACCTCGAGCCCGCGCCGTGAGGTGAGTCAGGCGGCCGCGGCGGCGACCGGCGCGACGCGGTCGAGCGCGACGCTGTACGCGACGCGCGACCCCATGCCGATCGCATTGGCCACCGAGCGCGAATGCGCGGTCGCCGCATCTCCGGCGGCGTACACGCCCGGGACGCCGGTCCGCCCGTCGGGGTCGGTGACGATCGTGCCGGCGGCGGTCAGCTCGCAGCCGAGCGCCGCGGCAAGCCCGTTCGGCTGATCCCGGCGCGTGTTCACGAACAGCGCGTCGCGGCGCTCGGCCGGCCCGCGGGTGAACTCGATCTGCGCGAGGCGTCCGTCGCGCCCGGCAAGCCGGGCGATCGGCTCCGTCCGGACCCGCACGCCCGCGGCCGCCAGCAGCGGGCCGCCGGGGTCCGGCGCGCCGTCCGTGCACAGCACGACGTCGTCGCTCCAGCCCGCCAGCACGAGCGCCGAGCGCACGGCGCCGGGGCCGCTGCCGCGCAGCGCCAGGGGCCGGTCGCGCACCTCCCACCCGTCGCAGAACGCGCAGTGGAACACCGACCGCCCCCAGAGGGCCTCGATCCCGGGCAGCGGCGGCGGGTCGTAGCGCAGCCCGTGGGCGAGAACGATCGCATGGGTGCGCACGGGCGGCGCGTCCGCCGGCCGCACGACGAACAGCTCCCGCATCCGCTCGGCGTCCTCGACGGCGCCCTGCCGGAGCTCGACGTTCGCGTGCTCCCCGAGCTGGCGCCGTCCGCTCTCCCGCAGGTCCGCGGGCTTCACCCCGGCATGTCCGAGCAGCCCGCCGACGCCCTGGGAGACGGCGTTCGCCGGCCGTCCCTCGTCGACGACGAGCACCCGCTTCCGGGCCCGGCCGAGCAGGAGCGCCGCGCTCAGGCCCGCAGGCCCGCCGCCGACGATCACGGCGTCGTACGGCGCCGTGCGCCACGCATCGAGATGACGGAGCATGTCCCCTTAGACGCCACGGGGCCCGGTGATTCATCCCTGCCCCGGGACATTCGGGGGTTAGCCGTACTCGGCGCATCGTGCCGCCGAGGCGGAACTCGTCGTAGTAGACGCCGTCCGGGAACGTGGGGAGGCACCTGCGCGTAACTCCGATCGTCAGCCGGCGGACGACCCGACATAGACGGCGAGGTGCTCGCCCGTGAGGGTCGAGCGCGCGGCGACGAGGTCGGCGGGCGTGCCCTCGAAGACGATCCGGCCACCGTCGTGGCCGGCGCCGGGGCCGAGGTCGACGATCCAGTCGGCGTGCGCCATGACCGACTGGTGGTGCTCGACGACGATCACCGACTTGCCGGAGTCGACGAGCCCGTCGAGCAGGCCGAGCAGGTGCTCCACGTCGGCGAGGTGAAGGCCGGTGGTCGGCTCGTCGAGGACGTAGACCCCGCCTTTCTCCGCCATGTGGGTGGCCAGCTTGAGCCGCTGGCGCTCGCCGCCGGACAGCGTCGTGAGCGGCTGGCCGAGGCTCAGGTAGCCGAGGCCGACGTCGGCGAGCCGGGTGAGGATCCGGTGCGCGGCCGGGGTGGCCGCCTCGCCGGCGCCGAAGAACGCCTCGGCCTCGGTCACCGACATCGCGAGCACCTCGCTGATGTCGCGCCCACCGAAGCGGTACTCCAGCACCGAGGCCTGGAAGCGCCTGCCCTCGCACTCCTCACACGTGGTGGCGACGCCGGCCATCATCCCCAGATCGGTGTAGACGACGCCGATGCCGTTGCAGGTGGGGCACGCGCCCTCGGAGTTGGCGCTGAACAGCGCCGGCTTGACCCCGTTGGCCTTCGCGAACGCCTTGCGGATCGGGTCGAGCAGCCCGGTGTAGGTCGCCGGGTTGCTCCGCCGCGAGCCGCGGATCGCGCCCTGGTCGATCGCGACCACGCCTGCGCCGGCGGGGATCGACCCGTGCACCAGCGAGCTCTTGCCGGAGCCCGCGACGCCGGTGACCACGACCAGCACGCCGAGCGGGATGTCGACGTCGACGCCCTGGAGGTTGTGCGTCGTCGCACCGCGGACCTCCAGCGCGCCGGTGGGCGTCCGCACGGTCTCCTTGACGCCGGCCCGGTCGTCGAGATGGCGGCCGGTGATGGTGTCGCTGTCGCGCAGCGCCTCGACCGTGCCCTGGAAGCACACGGTCCCGCCCGCCGTGCCCGCTCCGGGGCCGAGGTCGACGACGTGGTCGGCGATCGCGATCGTCTCCGGCTCGTGCTCGACGACGAGCACCGTATTGCCCTTGTCGCGCAGCTGGAGCAGCAGGTCGTTCATCCGCCGGACGTCGTGGGGATGCAGGCCCGCGGTGGGCTCGTCGAAGACGTAGGTGACGTCGGTGAGCGAGGAGCCGAGGTGGCGGACCATCTTCACGCGCTGCGCCTCGCCGCCGGACAGCGTGCCCGCCGGGCGGTCCAGCGAGAGGTAGCCCAGCCCGATGTGCACGAACGAGTCGAGGGTCTCGCCCAGCGCCTCGAGCAGCGGTACCACGGACGGCTCGTCGAGGCCGCGCACCCACTCCGCGAGGTCCGAGATCTGCATCGCGGAGACGTCGGCGATGCTGACGCCGTCGATCTTGGACGACCGGGCCGCCTCGCTGAGCCGGGTGCCGTCGCACTCGGGGCACGTCATGAACACCACCGCGCGCTCGACGAAGGCGCGGATGTGCGGCTGCATCGCGTCGACGTCCTTGGAGAGCATCGACCTCTGGATCGACGGGATCAGCCCGGCGTAGGTCAGGTTGATGCCCTCGACCTTGATCTTGGTCGGCTCCTTGTAGAGCAGGTCGTGCAGCTCGCGCTTGTTGAACTTCTTGATCGGCTTGTCCGGGTCGAAGAAGCCGCAGCCCCGGAAGATCCGGCCGTACCAGCCGTCCATGCTGTAGCCCGGGATCGTGAGCGCCCCGTCGTTGAGCGACTTGCTGTCGTCGTAGAGCGCCGCCAGGTCGAAGTCGCTGATCGAGCCGCGGCCCTCGCAGCGCGGGCACATGCCGCCGGTGCGGCTGAAGCTCGCGCTCTTGGTGATCGTCTTGTCGCCGCGCTCGACCGTGATCCCGCCGCTTCCGTGCACGGAGGCGACGTTGAAGGAGAACGCGCCGGGCGGGCCGATGTGCGGCTGCCCGAGCCGGCTGAAGAGGATCCGCAGCATCGCGTTCGCGTCGGTGGCGGTGCCGACCGTGGAGCGCGGGTCGCTGCCCATGCGCTCCTGGTCGACGCTGATCGCGGTCGTCAGCCCGTCCAGCACGTCGACCTCGGGCCGCGCCAGCGTCGGCATGAAGCCCTGCACGAAGGCGCTGTAGGTCTCGTTGATGAGCCGCTGCGACTCGGCGGCGATCGTGTCGAACACCAGCGAGCTCTTGCCCGAGCCGGAGATGCCGGTGAACGCCGTCAGCCGGCGCTTGGGGAGCTCGAGGCTGACGTCCTTGAGGTTGTTCACGCGCGCGCCGTGCACGCGGATCAGGTCGTGGCTGTCCGCGACGTGCGGCGCGGCGGGCTGTGTGGCCGTCACGACGCGGCGGCGCGCGGCTGGTCGATGCGAAGCTCGAGGCCGAGCTCGTCGCGGTAGGGCGTGAGAGGCATGCGATCCGAGGGTAGTGGAGCGCCACCGAACCGATCCCCATCCGCGCGCGTACCGCCGTCTCAGAGCGATGCTCCACGAGAGCGAGGCATAGGGCGTGGTCGCCGGCGCACAGGCGTTCTGGCTCCGCGCGCCCGGGGAGGGGGAGATCCGGCCGGTCGCCCTGCCCGAGCCGGGGCGCGGAGACGTACTGGTCCGCGCGCTGCGGTCCGGCGTGAGCCGCGGCACCGAGACGCTGGTGTTCCGGGGCGGCGTGCCGCCGCGCGCGCCGTTCCAGGAGGGTGAGTTCCCGGGGCCGGTCAAGTACGGCTACCTCAGCGTCGGCGCCGTCGAGCACGGTCCGCCGGAGCTGCGGGGGCGGACCGTGTTCTGCCTGTATCCGCACCAGACGGCCTACGTGGTGCCGGCCGGCGCCGTGACGGTCGTGCCCGACGACGTGCCCCCGGCGCGCGCGGTGCTGGCCGGCACCGTCGAGACCGCCGTCAACGCCCTCTGGGACGCGCCGCCGCTCGTCGGCGACCGGGTCGCGGTCGTCGGGGCCGGGATGGTCGGGTGCTGCGTCGCGCGCCTGCTCGCCTGCTTCCCGGGGGCGGAGGTCACGCTCGTGGACGTCGACCCGGCCCGGGCCGACGTCGCGGCCGCACTCGGCGCCGGCTTCGCGCTGCCGGACGACGCCGCCGGCGAGCGCGACCTGGTCGTGCACACGAGCGGGACGTCGGCCGGGCTCCAGCGCTCGCTCGAGCTGCTCGCGCCGGAGGGCGAGGTCCTCGATCTCAGCTGGTACGGCGACGCCGAGGTCCGGCTCTCGCTGGGCGGCGCGTTCCACGCCGGCCGGCTGCGGATCCACGCGAGCCAGGTCGGCACGGTGTCCCCGGCCCGCAGCGCGCGGCGCACGACGGCCGACCGGCTGGCCCTCGCGCTCGACCTGCTGCGCGACCCCGCGTTCGACGTGCTCGTCACCGGCGAGTCGCGCTTCGAAGAGCTGCCCGGCGTCATGGCGCGCCTGGCCGCGGGCAGCCTCCCGGCGCTCTGCCACACGATCACCTACGGCGGGGCGTAGCGCGTGTTCAGCGTGACGGTCCGCGACCACATGATGATCGCCCACAGCCTGCGCGGCGAGGTGTTCGGGCCGGCGCAGCGGCTGCACGGCGCAACCTACGTCGTCGACGCCACCTTCCGCCGCGCGACGCTCGACGCCGACGGCATCGTCGTCGACATCGGCCGCGCGGCCGAGGCGCTGCGCGAGGTGCTGGGCGAGCTCGGCTACCGCAACCTCGACGACGACGCGGACCTCGCGGGCGTGAACACCACCACCGAGGCGCTCGCCCGGGTCGTCGCGGACCGGCTCGCGGAGCGCATGGGCGCCCTGGGGCTCGACGGGCTCGTGGTGACGCTGCACGAGTCGCACGTCGCGTGGGCGAGCTACGAGCGGGCGCTGTGACGGCGGTCCACTTCATCGTCCCGGAGGGAATCGACGACCCAGCCCGGCCGAGCGGCGGCAACACGTACGACCGCCGCATCCGCGACGGGCTCGCCGCGCTCGGCTGGACCGTGCACGAGCACCCGGTGCCCGACGCCGCCGCCCTCACCCTCGCCGGGATCCCGGACGGCGCCGTGGTGCTGCTCGACGGGTTGATCGCGTCGCCCGCCCCCGAGGTGGTCGCGCCCGAAGCCGGCCGGCTGCGGCAGGTGGTGCTCGTGCACATGCCGCGGGGCGACGCCGCCGAGCGCGAGGTCCTCGCCGCGGCCGCCGCCGTCGTCACGACGAGCGCCTGGGCCCGGCGCCGCCTGCTCGAGTTGTACGCGCTGCCGCCCGAGCGCGTGCACGTGGCCGAGCCCGGCGCCGATCCCGCCGCCCTCGCGCCCGGGACCGCCGCGGGCGGCGAGCTGCTCTGCGTCGCGGCGGTCACGCCCGGCAAGGGGCACGACGTGCTCCTCGACGCCCTCGCGACGGCGACCGACCTCGCCTGGACCTGCACCTGCGTGGGCAGCCTCGACCGCGACGCCGCCTTCGCCGACGACGTGCGGCGCCGCACGCGCCGGGTGCGCTTCACAGGGCCCCGCACCGGCCGCGACCTCGACCGCGCGTACGCCGCCGCCGACCTCCTCGTCCTCGCCTCGCACGGCGAGACCTACGGCATGGTCGTCACCGAGGCGCTGGCCCGCGGCCTGCCGGTCCTCGCCACGGACGTCGGCGGGGTGCCCGAGGCGCTCGGGCACGGCGACGGCGCAGTCCGGCCGGGCCTGCTCGTACCGCCCGGCGACCCGGCCGCCCTCGGCGCCGCGCTGCGGGCCTGGCTCGGCGATGCCGCGCTGCGCGCGCGGCTGCGCCGGGCCGCCCGGGAGCGGCGCGCCTCGCTGCGCGGATGGGCGGCCACGACCTCGGAGGTCGCCGGCGTCCTCCGGGCAGCGGCCGCGCTCGCGGGAGTCGCGGCATGAGCGTCGTCACCCCGGACTGGCTCGAGCTGCGCGAGGGCGCCGACGCGGCGGCGCGCTCCGCCGAGCTGGCCGAGCGCCTCGCACGGCGCCTGACGGCCCCGCTCGAGATCCACGACCTCGGCGGCGGGAGCGGCGCGATGGGGCGCTGGCTCGCGCCGCGGCTGCCCGGGCCGCAGCACTGGGTGGTGCACGACCGCGACCCGGACCTGCTGGCGCTCGCCGTCGCCGAGGCCCCGCCCGGCGTGACGGTGCAGGCGCGGCGGTCCGACGTCACCCGGCTGGCGCCCGCCGACCTCGCCGGCGCGAGCCTCGTCACGGCCTCCGCGCTGCTCGACCTGCTGACCGCCGACGAGCTCGCCCGGATGCTCCGCGCGTGCGCCGGGCGCCCGCTGCTGCTCGCGCTGACCGTCGTCGGGCGCGTGGAGCTGAGCCCTGCCGACCCGCTGGACGCGCGCATCGGCGCGGCGTTCAACGCCCACCAGCGCCGCGGCGGCCGGCTCGGCCCGGACGCCGTCGCCGCCGCGGCCGCCGAGCTCGGCGGGTGCCTCGTCCGCCCGAGCCCCTGGCGCCTCGAGGGGGCCGACGCGGAGCTGATCGCGTCGTGGCTCGACGGGTGGGTCGGCGCGGCCTGCGAGCAGGATCCGGCGCTCGCCGCCGAGGCCGACGCCTACCGCGAGCGCCGCGCGGCGCAGGAGCTGAGCGTGACCGTCGACCACGCCGACCTGCTGATGCTGCCGTGACGACCGCGGTCGCGAGCCGTACGCACGGCTGGTCGTGGCTGCGCCCCGCCGTCGCGGCGGGCACGCTCGCGTTCCTCGTCTGGCGCCTGGGCACCGGCCCGTTCCTCGACGGCGTGCGTGCGGTCGACGGCGGGGCACTGGCCGCCGCGTCCGCCCTCGCCGCGCTGACGACGGTGTGCTGCGCCTGGCGCTGGCGGCTCGTGGCCCGTGGCTTCGGCGTCGACCTGCCGCTCGGCACGGCGGTGGCCGCGTACTACCGCTCGCTCTTCCTCAACCTCACGCTGCCGGGCGGCGTGCTGGGCGACGTCCACCGCGGCGTCCGCCACGGGCTCCGGGCGGTGATCTGGGAGCGCGGCGCCGGGCAGGTCGTGCAGATCGTGCTCACGGTCGCCGTGCTGCTCGCGCTGCCCTCGCCGGTGCACGCGACGATGCCGCTCATCGCGCTCGCGCTGCTCGTCGCGGCCACCGGGGTGGTCATCGTCGCGCGCGTGCGCGTCCCTCGGGGAGTGTGGCTGCCCGTGGCGCTCGCGTCGGCGCTCGTCGTCGCGGGCCACGCCGCCACGTTCCTGATCGCCGCTCATACGGTGGGAGTGACCGCGCCGGCCTCGCGGATGGTGCCGCTCGCGCTGATCGTGCTGCTGGGCGCGGCGCTGCCGAACGTCGGCGGGTGGGGGCCGCGCGAGGGCGTCACGGCCTGGGCGTTCGCCGCCTCCGGCCTGGGCGCGGCGTCCGGTGTCGCCACCGCGGTCGCGTACGGCGTGATGGTGTTCGCCGCCAGCCTGCCCGGCGCGGCCTTCCTTCTGGCTCGCCGAGGGGTCGCCGATGTCTGACCGCCCCTACACGCTGCTGAGTTGCAGCGTGTCGCTCGACGGCTACCTCGGCGACGAGACGCCCCGGCTCGCGCTGTCCAACGCGGCCGACTTCGACCGTGTCGACGAGGTGCGCGCCTCGTGCGACGCGATCCTCGTCGGCGCCGTCACCGTGCGCACGGACAACCCGCGGCTGCTCGTGCGCTCGCAGGCCCGGCGCGACCGGCGCACGGCCCGCGGGCTCACGGCGTCGCCGATGAAGATCACGGTGACCGAGCGGGCGAACCTGGACGCGCGCTCGAACTTCTTCACGGCCGGCGAGGTCGAGAAGCTCGTGTACACGTCGACCCCGCGCGTGCCCGACGCCCGCGCGCGGCTCGGGATGGTGGCCACGATCGTGGACGGCGGCCGGCGCGTGCGGATGCGCCGGCTCAGCGAGGACCTCGCCGACCGCGGCGTGGAGCGGCTCATGGTCGAGGGCGGCGGCATCGTGCACACCCAGTTCCTCGCCGACGACCTCGTCGACGAGCTCCAGCTCGTCGTCGCGCCGTTCTTCGTCGGCGACTCGAGCGCACCGCGCTTCGTGACCGACGGGCACTTCCCGTGGAACGCCGACCGGCGCGCGACGCTCGCCGAGGTGCGGCAGATCGGCGACGTGGTGCTGCTGCGCTACGCGCTCTCCTCCCGGTTCCAGGATCGATGACGGCGCACGAGATCCGCGAGCAGTGGGGCCCGGCGTCCTGGGTGACGCTCGCGCGGGCCGCGCTCGCCGCCGGCGTCGCCGCGCTGGTCGCGGGCGCGTTCGCCCACGACGCCCCGGCCGCGCCGCTCGTGACGCTGGCCGCCGTCGCGCTCGCGCTCGACCTGGTCGACGGACGGGTGGCGCGCCGTACCGGCACGGCGTCCCCGCTGGGGGCGCGCTTCGACGGCGAGGTCGACGCGTTCCTGATCCTCGCGCTCAGCGTGTACGTCGCCTCCAAGCACGGCGCGTGGGTGCTCGCGATCGGGGCCGCGCGCTACCTGTTCCTCGCCGGCGAGTGGCTGCTGCCGTGGATGCGCGCGCCGCTGCCCCGGCGCCGCTGGCGCCTCGTCGTCGCGGCGGTCCAGGGCGTCGTGCTGACCGTCGCGGCCGCCGAGGTCCTGCCGCGCGGGCTCACGCAGGGCCTCCTGGGCGCCGCGCTCGCACTGCTCGCGGCGTCGATGGGCGAGTGCCTCTGGTGGCTGTGGCGCCGCCGCGACGCCGCCGCGCCCCCGCGCCCGGGCGTCGCGGTGGCGGTCAGCGGCCTCGCCCTGGTGCTCGTCTGGGCCGCGCTCGTCGCGCCGAACCAGCCGAGCCACCTCGGCCTCGGCGCGTTCGTCCGGCTCCCGCTCGAGCTGCTCGTCGTCGTCGCGGTCGGCGCCCTGCTGCCCGCCGGGCCGCGGCGCGCGCTGGCGGTGCTCGCGGGCGCGGTGCTCAGCCTGCTCCTGGTCGTGAAGGTCCTGGACATCGGGTTCTTCACGGCGTTCGACCGGCCGTTCAGGCCGGTCGACGACTCGAGCTACGTGGGGATCGGCATCGAGACGCTGCGCGACACGGTCGGGACCTCGAGCGCGGACGTCATCGTCGCCGTCGCCGTCGTGCTCGTCGTCGCGCTGCTCTCCGTCCCGGTCCTGGCGCTCGTGCGCGTGACGCGGGTCGCGGCCGGCCACCGCGGCTGGGCGCTGCGGGCGGCGGCGGTGCTGAGCGTGGTCTGGGTGGCGTTCCGCCTGGCCGGGGCGCCCGTGGCCTCCTCGAGCGCCGCCGCTCTGGCCGTCGACGAGGTGCAGGCGGTGCGGACCGGCCTCCAGTACCGCGCGACGCTCGACCGCGCGCTGGCGCACGACCGCTTCGCCGCCACGCCCGCCGACCGGCTGCTGACGGGGCTGCGCGGCAAGGACGTCCTGCTCGTGTTCGTGGAGAGCTACGGGAGGGTCGCGGTCCAGGACTCGGCCTTCTCGCCCGCCGTCGACGCCGTGCTGGACCGGGGCACCAGGCAGCTTCACCGCGCCGGCTTCTCCGCGCGCAGCGCCTTCCTGGAGTCGCCGACGTTCGGCGGCCTGAGCTGGCTGGCCCACTCGACGCTCCAGTCCGGGATCCGCGTCGACGGCCAGCGGTCCTACGACGAGCTCGTCAAGCACGATCGCCTCACGCTCACGCGGGCGTTCAAGCGGGCCGGCTGGCGGGCCGTCGGCGTGATGCCGGCGAACCACCGGGCGTGGCCGGAGGGCTTCTCCTACTACCGCTACGACGCGATCTACGACCGCCGCAACCTCGGCTACCGCGGCCCGGACTTCGGCCTGCCCCCGATGCCCGACCAGTACGCCCTGCTCGCCCTGCGGCGACTCGAGCTCGCCAAGCGCCACCGGTCGCCGCTGTTCGCCGAGGTCGACCTGATCTCGAGCCACGCGCCGTGGACGCGCATCCCCCGCCTGATCCCGTGGGACGAGGTCGGCGACGGCTCGGTCTTCGCCCGCATCCCCGTCCAGGAGGCCACGCAGGCCTCGCTCTTCGGCGACGCCAAGCGAGCCCGGGCCGCCTACGGGCACTCGATCGAGTACACGCTCGCCACGCTCTTCTCGTTCGTGCAGCGCTACGGCGACCCGAATCTCGTGCTCGTCGTCCTGGGCGATCATCAGCCCGCGACGCTCGTCACCGGCCAGGGCGCCACGCACGACGTGCCGATCTCGGTCATCGCCCACGACCCGAAGGTGATGGACCGGATCTCCGGTTGGGGCTGGGCGGACGGCATGCGGCCGAGCCCTGGCGCGCCGGTCTGGCCGATGGACGCGTTCCGCGACCGCTTCCTCGGCGCGTTCGGCCCATGAGGGCGGCCTTCGACCGCGCGCTGCACCGGGCGCGGGTGGCGGCCTACGCCGCCGGGGAGTTCGTCGGGCAGGAGAGCTTCATGACCGCCGGCGAGATCCGGGCCCTGGCGGTGCGCGCCGGCGTCGGCCCCGGCGCGACGGTGCTGGACCTGTGCTGCGGGGTCGCCGGGCCCGGGCGCCTGATCACGCGCGAGCTGGGCTGCGACTACCTCGGCGTGGACGCCAGCCCGAGCGCCGTCGCCCTCGCGCGCGAGCGCGCGGGCGACCTGGCGTGCCGCTTCGCGGTCGCGCGCGTCCCGCCGCTCCCGGCCGGCGCCTTCGACGTCGTGCTCCTGCTCGAGACGATGCTCGCGTTCGCGGACAAGGACGCGCTCGTGCGCGCGGTCGCCGCGGCGCTGCGGCCCGGCGGGCGGTTCGCGTTCACGCTCGAGGAGGGAGCGCCGCTCACGGCGGCCGAGCGTGCTGCGATGCCCGCCGCCGACACGGTCTGGCCCGTCCCACGCGACGCGATGATCGCGTGCCTAGAGCGGGCCGGGCTCGCCGTGACCTGGGAGGAGGACCACAGCCGCGCGCACCAGGCGACGGCCCAGGCGCTGGCGGACGCGTTCGCCGCGGACGCCGCGCCGATCGCCGCGCGGATCGGCCGCCGGGCACTGGACGAGCTGCTCGCCGCCCACCGGCTGTGGGTCGACTGGCTGGCTGCGGGACGGGTGCGCAAGCTCGCGCTCGTGGCCGAGCCGTCGCCGCTGCTCACCGCCGCCGCGAGCGGCGCCAGTAGACGAATGTCGCGGCCCCTTCGCTCACCAATGCGAGCACGATGAGGCTCCACGCGACGTAGAAGACGGCGCCGTGCACGTCCACGATCACCAGGAGCGTGAGCCCGGTGATGACGGCCACGGCGCGGATCGCGAACTGCCACGGAACCGCCGGCGACGGCGCCGGCGGGGGACGCGGCTCGCTCACCGGGCGACTCCGACCGCGGGCTGGGCGTCGCCCGCGGGCGGGACGCGCGGCCGCAGCGTCCACAGGCGGTCGACCCCGGCCCAGCCCGCGTACGCGAGCGCGCCGAGCGTGCCGGTCGCCGTGAGCAGCACGCCGGCCGCCGCCGCGAGCGCCGCGCCGTGGACGCCGAGGATGAGCACCACCGCGGCGGCGCCGACGCTCGGGCCCACCGGGAGCTGGCTGAGCGTGACCATCGCGATCAGGACGGCCGTGGCGTCGAGCACCGACGCCTCGACGCCGACGGCGCGGAGCATGAGCCAGTTGCGCGCGATCTGCGCGAACACCGCCACGAGGACCAGCGCGAAGACGCGGCTGCGGCCGCGTGCGCAGCGCAGGACCGCCAGCCCGCTCCAGAAGCCCTCGCGCCAGCGGCGCGCGACGTTCCCCAGCGTGGCGACGAGCAGCCCCGCGGCCGCGAGCAGGACGAGGGGAAGCCACCACGGCAGGCCCAGCGGACCGACGAGCGTGAAGGAGGTCAGCGCCGCCAGCCCCGCCTCGATCGCGAGGATCGGCACCTCCGCCGCGATCAGCGCCGGCACGCGCGGGCACTGCTCCGGAGCCGCGCGCCGCAGCGCGCCGATGCGGGCCGCCGTCCCGACCTGGCTGTTGAGCTGGCAGCCGAGGTACCCCAGGGCCGCGGCCCGGAACAGGCAGCGGCGCCGCACCGTGCCGCCCGCGGCGGCGACGCAGACGCGCCACGCCTCCGTGCGCGCGACGAGCGCGAGCAGCTGGAGCGCCGCGGCCACGAGCAGGATCCACAAGGGAACCGATCGCAGCGCCGTCTCGAACGCCTCACGGCGGTCGGCGATGACATAGGCGAGCGCAGCCGTGACCACCAGCCCTCCGGCGACGGTCGTGGTCATGTTGCGGCGCCGGCTGGTGGAGATCACGTGCAGGCGGGGCTCCCTCTCACCGACACACATGCTCGTACCGGCGAGCGCGTAAACGCTCGCCGCGGTCAGCGCCCGGGCAGGTAGTGGTCGACGTAGCGGCCGCACGCCTGCGCGAGCGGCACACGCTCCGGCGGGACGTCGCGGGTCGCGACGAGCGCCCCGAGCGGCTGGTAGCGGTACGAGTCGAACGCGTGCGTCGGCGACTCGGCGCCGATCAGCTCGGCGAACCGCGAGACGTCATGCACGTGGACCCGGATCGCGACACGCCCGCCGGACGTCGTGCCCGCGGCGAACAGCGGCCCGAGGCGGTCGAGGTTCGCGGGCAGCGTCGTGGTGCGGCCGCCCACGGTCACGTCCATGGCCTGGCGGCTGACGTACTGCATGGAGATGTTCCAGCGGCCGGGCGGGAGCGACAGCGTGCGCGAGGCGGTCGACCCGGCGACCCGCGCCTCGCCGTGCCAGCCCGGAGCGGTGGCGATCACCGGCGCCGGGCGCACGATCGCCCAGCCGGGCAGCCGGCTGATCGCGCGGTGCGACGGCTTCGCGCAGTCGAGCACCTTTCCGGGCTCCCAGCCCTCGCCGAGCGTCTCGATGCGCGGCACGGTCGCGACGCGCTCGTAGAGCACGTAGGAGGGCGTCGTGCGCACGACCCGCAGGCCGGGCGGCGGGACGCTGCCGGCGGCGTTGCGCGCGGTCAGGACCGAGGCGAAGCGGTTGAACGTGGCGCTCGTGACCGAGTCGAGGTCGAACGGCTGGCCGCCGCCGCGCGGCTTCTGCGGACGCAGCGGCGCGGTGTGGACGACGTACAGGAGCGGCGGGCGCCAGACGTCGACGCCGTAGAGATCCCAGGCGATGAAGTCGCTCGAGTCGAGGACGAGCATCGGGCCGGGCGGCGCGGCGGCGGCGAGCGCGCGGAGCTCGCGGTGGTGCGCGTCGGGGCCGACGGCGGCGTCGCGCAGCGCCCACGCGCTCGACACCGCGCCCGCGCACAGCACCGCCGCGGCGACCGCGCTGAGCGCCGCGCGGCGGCCGGCCGACGTCGGCACCGGCGCGATGACGGCGAAGCGCAGCCCGGCCGCCGGCGCCATCCGAGGCCGCGCCCGCCACGCGGCCGCCGCGCCGGCGACGACGGCGAGCGCGACCAGCGGCCCCGCGACCACGAGCCCCTTGGCCGCGTTGTAGCCGTTCTTGGTCACGGCGAGGAGCGCCCAGACGAGCCACGCGCCGGCGAGCGCGCCGATCAGGGCACGGTCGTCCGGGCGCCGGCGCCAGGCGGCGATGCCGGCGACCGCGAGCGCGCCCGCCGCGAGGGCGAGCACCGTGGTGAGCACGGGCAGGTGCGGCGAGAGGCGGAAGTCCGGGCCCAGCCAGACGCCGAGCGTCTCGTACGGGGGCAGCGGGCCGGCGAGGTTGCCGAGCCCGTGGTCGGGCTCGTGCGCGTAGTGCGAGCTCTGGAACGCGACCGCGCGCGGCAGCTCGACCACGACGAGCAGGCCGATCGCGAGCGCGCCGGTCAGCGCGGCGGCGGCCAGCGTCCTCGCGTGCCGGCGCACGGCCGGCACCGCGACCGCGACGCATCCCGCGAGCGTCGCCAGCGGCCACAGCATTCCCGGCCAGCTCAGCGTGTGGACCATGCCGGCCACGAGCACCGCGGGCGCCAGCGCCGCGCGTGCGGTGGCGTTCCGGCCGTTGCGGGCGGCACGCGCCGCGGCGGGGAGCACGAGCGCGAACGCGAGCACGAGCGCGGCCTCGATGATCTCCTTGAACGCCATCTGGGCGTAGTAGGCGGCGGTCAGGTAGGAGACGCCGACGCACACGGCCAGCGCCCTCCGCAGCGCCGGGCGCGCCACCGGGATCGCGTCCGCCGCCGACAGCGCCGTGGTGACCGGGCCGGCGATGGCGACCGCGGTGAGCGCCGCCACGATCGGCAGGCCGGCGCCGGCGAACACCGCGGCCAGCGCGTGCGGCCCGATCGGGTAGCCGTCCCCGACCAGCGTGTCGTGCACCGGCATCCGGTGGTCGACGAGCCACTGAGCGGCGACGAGGTGCGCCGCCGTGTCGTTCTGCACGCCCACCCCGAGCACGCCGAAGCGCCCCGCG
>Ga0081539_10003609_pt1 | contig 18702 bp, 18 predicted proteins | sample TabmetS4T2R2_FD_71023 | JGI IMG/M metagenome (GOLD analysis project Ga0081539, IMG submission 71023) | Tabebuia heterophylla rhizosphere microbial communities from the University of Puerto Rico - S4T2R2 | ecosystem: Host-associated > Plants > Roots > Rhizosphere ...
ATCGATCCCCCAGCGCTGGACGATCCCCATGGTGCCGCCGGAATGATAGGGCCACACCGATTCAACGCCATGGGTTCGCGCCGCCTTGGTGAAGGCTTCGGCAATCTCGTTTAGCGCGGCCTCCCATGAGATCGGCCGGAACTCGCCCTTGCCTTTCTCCCCCACCCGCTGCAGCGGGTGCTTCAGGCGATCGGGATGGTGCACGCGCTCGGCGTAGCGCGCGACCTTCGCGCATACCACGCCATCGGTATAGCTGTTGGCGGCCGCGCCACGGATGCGCCCGATGCGCGAGGACGAGAGGCGCTCCACCTCGAGCGAGCAGGCGCTCGGGCAGTCGTGCGGACAAGCGGTCTTCCAGAACTCTTTGCCCATGATGCTCCTCGCGGGTCGCTCCGCGAACCGTCCTGCATTGACCGGGGTCGGCCAGCTTGTATGCTCGCATACAATAAATGCTGGTGTTGTGGGAGGAAATGGCATGTCGATTGCGCGTCGCCCCCTCAAGCGTCGCCAAGTGTTGTCTGGCTCTGCCGCTGGCGCCGTCACGCTGGCTTCCGGATTCGCCGCGCCGGCTATCGCCAACACCGAGCCGATCAAGATCGGCTACCTGCCGGCGCTGACCGGTCCGAGTTCATCGACCGGCATCGGCATCAACCGCGGGACCCAGCTGGCAGTCGACGAGATCAACAACGCAGGGGGCATCAACGGCCGCAAGATCGAGCTGATCGTGCGCGACACGCAGAGCGACCCAACCAAGGCGGTGAATGCCGTGGCCGAACTGACCCAGCGCGCGAAGGCCAGCGTCATCTGGGGGCCGCTGAACTCGGGCGAGGCGCTGGCCGCGACGCCGCTGATTGCCCGCGACAAAGTGCCCATGCTGCATCCCTGCTGGGTCGACGAGCTGATCGACGTCAAGAAGTATCCGATGGCGTTCCGCATCGCACCCACCAATACGCAGGTCGGCAAGGGCGCCAACCACTACGTGGTCAACGTGCTCAAGCTGAAGAAGGTCGCCGTCGTGAGCGACACCACGGGCTACGGCACGGCCTCGGTCAATACCTACGTGCCGATGCTGAAGGCGATGGGCGCCGAAGTGGTCTACACCAACCACGTCGATGCGGCGAACCCCGACCTCAAGCCCGAGCTCCTGCGCATGCAGAGCGCCGGCGCCCAGGCCATCATGCCGTGGAGCGTCAACGCAGGCTTCCTGTCGCGCATCCTCAACACACGCGGCGCCATGGGGTGGGACGTACCCGTGGTTGGCCAGACGACTTTGGGTTCCGGCCAGACGAAGGCGCTGCTCGACAAGCCGGAGAACTGGAACAAGGTCTATTCGAACAATTTCCGCAACTGCTGTTACGTCAGCGGCAAGCTGCCGCCGCGCGCGGCGGAATATGTCGAGCGCCTGAAGAAGGCCAAGATCGAATTCGGCGACACGCTGCTGTGGTGGGTGGCGCTGGGCTGGGATGGCGCGCAGATGATGGGCGAGACGCTGAAAGCCGTCGGTCCGAAGGCCGAGGACATCGTTGCCTACTGGAACAAGGTCAAGGGCTGGCCCGGCATCTACGGCACGGTCACCTGGACGCCCGATCAGCACAACGGCTTCCCCGACGAGGAGGTCGTCATGTGCGAGGTCAACTCGCTCAAGGACGGCGCCTTCAATATCGCGCCCGGCTACGCCTCCTAGATGCTCGAGTCGATCGTCTCCTACGGCCTCGCGGTAGGAGCGGTCTATGCGCTGATCGGCATCACGTACAACGTGATGTTCTCGGCGTCGCGCGTGTTCAGCTTCACCGCGGGCATGCTGGGAATGCTGGGCGGCGTGCTGGGCGCGCTCTTCATCAACAAGTGGGGCCTCAATGCCGCCTTGGGCTTCGTGCTGGTGCTGGTGTGCGGCGCCGTGCTGGGGCTCGTCACCGAGGTGCTGACAGTGCGCCCGGTGCTGAAGAGCATCGAGCAGCATCTCTACGTGCTCTCGACGCTCGCCTTTGCGCTGATGGTCCAGCAGGTGACGGCGATCGAATTTGGGACCGAAGCGCAGCCCTTTCCCTTGCTGATCCCGATCGATGCCAACTCGATCATGGGCATCGTCGACCAAAAGTTCTGGCTGCCGGTGCTCGCCTGCATCATCACCATCGCCGGTCTCGAGTTCCTCTACCGTCGGACATTGATCGGCCGCGCCTTCCTGGCCATCGCCGAGGACAGCTACGCCGCGCGGGCGCTCGGCCTCCCCGAAACCCGTTTGCGACTCGCGAGCTACGCCATCGCCGGCATCATCGGCACCCTGGCGGGGTTCACCGGGGCGCAAATGCTGCTCGCCTTCTTCGGCAACCAGTCGATCCTGAACTTCTACGGCTTTGTCCCGGTGGCGCTGGGCGGCATGGGCTCGAATCGCGGCGCCGTGATCGGCGGGCTGGCGCTCGGCCTCTTCCAGCAGGCGGCGAATTTCCTGGTCGGCGGCATCTTCGCCGCCGTCGCGGTCTTCGCGGTGTTCATCGTCGTGCTGCTGCTGCGGCCCGAGGGACTGGCCGGCGCCGCGGCAGCAAGACGCGTGTGAGCCGCAACGCATGACCGACACCACAGCCCAGACGGCGCCGCGCGCCGCCGGCGGATCCTGGCTGGGCAGGCTTGAAGGCAAGGTGTCGTGGATCCTGCTCGGGCTCGCGGGCCTGGCGCTGCCGCTGCTCGACGACTCGTATATCGGCATCATTGCCCAGCGCGCCTACATCTACTGGATCCTCTCCGCCGGCCTGAACCTTGTGGTCGGCTACGCGGGCCAGATCGCCATCGGCTGGGTGTCGATGCTGACCCTTGGGGCCTATTCGACGGCGGCGCTGGCTGCCGGCCGGGTCGGGCCCGAGTGGCCTCCGTACCTTGCGCTCGCCGCGGGCGGCCTCTTGGGCGCGGTGTTTGGCGTCATCGTCGGCCTGCCGGCGTTGCGCCTGCGTACCTTCTACTTCGCCATGACGACCCTCGGTTTCGCCACCATCGTGACCCAGGTGGCGCTGGCATGGTAAGATGTCACCGGCGGCGGCGTCGGCACGCCAGGCCCGGTGTTCCCTTGGCCGTTCGAGCCGGGCTGGGGCTTCTACTATTTCTGCTTGATCCTGGCAGCACTCGCGACGTGGACGACCGCCAACGTCGGCTCGAGCCGCTACGGCCGGGCGTTGGTGGCGATCCGTGACGCCGAGGTGGCGGCTGAGGCCTCAGGCATCGCCAAGGCCAGGTTGCTGATGCTGATTTTCCTGCTGGCCGGCGGCCTGGGCGGCGTAGCCGGCGGATTGTTCGCCTCCCTGCAGTCCTACATCACGCCTGACGCTTTCACCTTCGAGATGTCGGTGCTGTTTTTCATCGCCATCCTGATCGGCGGACGGGGCTCGATCCTTGGACCGGCGTTGGGCACGATCCTTCTGACGGCGCTGCCCGAGTTCGCGGCGCCGCTGGTGCAATGGTCGACTTTCCTCTACGCGGCACTCCTGCTGTTGATCGTGCTGTTGGTGCCGGGCGGCATTGCCGACCTGCTCGACTTCAAGAACCGCCGGCCCCTCGAACAGCATCGCGAGATCATGCCGCGGACAGAGCTGCTCTCCCGTGTACTCGGCGGCGCCGCCGGCAAACACATCATCGAACTCAAGGACATCGCCCTGCACTTCGGCGGGGTGCGGGCGATCGACGGTCTCGATCTGGAAATCCGTTCCAACGAGGTGCATGGCCTGATCGGCCCCAACGGCAGCGGCAAGACAACGACGTTGAACGTTATTTCGGGCTACTACAAACCCAACGCCGGCACTCTGAAGCTTGATGGCGCCGATCTGCCGTTCGACCAGCCCCATGTGCGCGCCGACTGCCGCATCGCCCGCACCTTCCAGACGCCGCGCCTGGTAGGTGGCGCTTCGGTGCTGGAAAACGTCATGATCGGCGGCACGGTGCACGGCCGGGCGAGCTTTGGCGAGGCGATGCTGTCCCTGCCGCGTCACCATCGCGACGAAAGACTTCTGCGAGAGGCGGCGATGCAGTCGCTTGCCACGGTCGGCCTCGAGTCGCTGGCTACCGTGCGCGCCGACCGGCTGCAGCATAGCGAACTGCGCTTCATGGAGATCGCCCGCGCGCTCATGCTGCGGCCTTCGTTCCTGCTGCTGGACGAGCCGGCGGCGGGACTTTCAGCGGAGGAAATCCGCAGACTGGGCAACCTGATCAAAGCGACCAGCCGCGAAGGCACGGCGGTCCTGCTGGTCGAGCATCACGCGGACCTCATCTTCGACATCTGCGATCGCGTGACCGTGCTCAACCTCGGCAAGGTGTTGGCCGCCGGCACGCCAGCCGAGATCCGCTCGCATCGGGAGGTGGTCAGTGCCTATCTCGGCGCCTGAGCCCCTCCTCGAGATCGAGGGGCTCTCCTCCGGCTACGGCAAGATCGGCGTCCTGCAAGGCATCAACCTCACGGTCGGCAAGGCCGAGATCGTAGCCCTGCTCGGCCCCAATGGCGCCGGCAAGACAACCCTGCTGAAAGCGGTTTCCGGCCTGCTGCCGCGCACCGGCAAGATCCGCTTCGCCGGCAAGGACATGAGCGGCGCCGGCCCGCGCGAGGCGGTACGGGAGGGGCTGGTGCACGTCGTCGAAGGACATCGCGTCTTCACGCAGCTCACCGTGCACGACAACCTCCTGCTGGCGGGCTACGGCATGCCGCGCGGCGAGCTCAGCGTCCGCACCGAAGAAGCGCTGGCCTTCTTTCCCGAGATCGCCGCCAAGCGCGGTGACCGCGCGATCACGCTGTCAGGCGGCCAGCAACAGATGCTGGCCGTGGCGCAAGGCCTGGTGCGCCGTCCCAGGCTGTTGATGCTGGACGAACCGTCAGCCGGCCTGTCGCCGGTGCTGGTCGACCGTGTGCTGGCCGCTGCGGCGCGCCTGCGCGAGGCCGGCACCGCGGTCCTGCTGGTCGAGCAGCTGATCGAGAAGGCCCTGGCGCTCGCCGATCGCGTCTATGCTCTGGCGCGCGGTTCGATCGTGCTGGAGGCGCACACCGACGAGCCCGACCTGCCCAATCGGCTGGAGCACGCCTACTTCGGGCAGGACGTCAGCGCACCGTTGGCGACGTAGTGCCCGTCTACACGCAGAGCGTGTAGACGCCGACCCTCCCTCTCTGTATGATAGAGACTGACGCTTCGGGGGGCAGACATGGTCGACATTCTGTTCGCGACGAACCGCATACTGGCTTCCGCCAATCCTCTCTCACCGTTCGGCGAGCGCGACGTAGCAGCCGGTGAGGCGCTCTATTGTGGCCTTGCCACGGTCGAGTCGATCGACGTCAACGCGTCGAGCTCGGGGCGCATCACGAACATCGACAAACTCGTCCAGGGCAATTTCCAGCAAGACCAGCATCTTGCGCGGATCTATTCCTCGCCCAACGACATCCTGGTGTTCGTCCACGGCGCCGCCAACAGCTTTACGGACTCGATCACGCGCGCCGCCTACAACCAGACCTGGCTTGCGGCTTCGGGGCTTGCCAACAGCACCTTCGACGTGATCGCCTTCAGCTGGCCTGCGTGCAGCTATACGATGGCCAACATCCCCGGCGACTATTTCGACTATATCAGCGATCAGCATGCCGCCGCGAAGTCGGCCGCACAGTTCGGCTCATTTCTTAACCAGATGGCCGCCTTGCGGGCCGCCGTGGACCAGCTCGGCACCAAGCGGATCAACCTTCTCTGCCACAGCATGGGCAACTACATGTTGGCTGGCGCGGTGCGAACCTTCCTCGCGATGGCCAACACGACGGACAAGATCTTCGACGAGGTGATACTGGCCGCCGCCGACGAGACGGCGACCACCTTTGCCGCCCCCAACGACGATCGCCTGTCGCAGCTCTGGAAGGTCGGCCGGGAGATCACCGTCTATCACTCGCGAAACGACGTCGCGATGCAACTGAGTCACCTCGTCAACAGGGATTATCGGCTGGGATACGATGGCCCGCCAAACCAGGCAGATACCCAGTTCTTCTCGCCGGCGGTCTACGAGTTCGTCGATTGCAGCGGCATCAGGGATTACATCGGTTCCGGCATCGATCGCACGCATCAGTACTACCGGCAGTCGCCGACGGTGCGCGGCGACATCGTGCAGAGCCTCGCGGGCTTCACGCCGACGCGGCCGAAGTACGATCCCGAGACGAACCTCTACTATCTCTACTAGGGCTCCAAGTCGCGAAGCTCTGCGGCGAACAGGTCGCAGATGCGCGAATCGCGCCAAGCCCACGCGGGGCTTAGAGCTCGTCAACACCGAAAGCCTGGCGCATCGCTTTCACGCCTTCCTGATGCGGCGTCCACATGCGGCCGCCCACGATGCCTCCGTCGACGACGAGATCATGACCATTGATGAAGCTCGATTGGTCGGAGGCGAGGAAGACGGCGGCATGCGCGATGTCATCGGTCATGCCGGCGCGCGGGATCGGCTGGTTCTTCGCCATGATCGATTTCATCGTCTCGGCGAAGGCGTCGGCCTTGTCCGGAGGCAGGCCGAGGGCCTTGGCGAAGATGCCGGTGGCGATGCCGCCCGGCGAGATCGAGTTGCAGCGCACGTTCTTCTCGCCGAGCTGCATGGCGGCACAAACCGTCAGATGGTTCACGGCCGCTTTGGCGGCGCCGTAGACCATCGAGGTCGAATAGCCGGCGCGGCGGGCCGCCACGCTGCCATTGTTGATGATGCTGCCGGAGCCCTGGCGCATCATGACGGGCGCGGCGTGCTTCATGCCGAGCATGACGGACCGCACCAGGGTCGTCATCGCCGCGTCGAACCCATCGACTGGGATCGTCTCGATGCCGCCGACGGGTGCGGGACCGCCGGCGTTGTTGAACAGGCAGTCGAGCCGCCCCCAGCGCGCCAGGCAGGCTTCGATCACCGCCTTGACGTCCGCCTCCTCGGTGGCGTCGGCCTTCATGAACAGGCAGTTCTCCTTGCCCAGCGCCTGCTCGAGCGAGAGGCCAAGCGCTTCGCGCCGGCCGGTCGCCACCACCTTGGCGCCTTCGGCCACGAAGATTTCGACGGTTCGCCGGCCGATGCCGCTGGTTGCGCCGGTGACGATGGTGATCTTGCCGTCGAGCTTGCCCATGACTTCTCCCTTTTTGACCAGGCCGATGATACACCACGGCCAATCGGGAGAAGCAGATGACGGTGTTGGGCATTCTGGGCGGGAGCGGCCTGTACGAAATGGCCGGGTTGGAAAAGGCTGGGTGGCGGCGCGCGCCGTCGCCGTTTGGCGAGACCTCCGACGAGTTCCTGTTCGGCGTCCTGCACGGGCTCGATGTCGTGTTCGTGCCGCGCCACGGTCGCGGTCACCGCCATTCGCCGAGCTCGATCAACTATCGCGCCAACATCGATGCGCTGAAGCGTGTCGGCGTCACCGACATCCTCTCGCTGTCGGCCTGCGGCTCGCTGCGCGAGGATCTGCCGCCCGGCCACTTCGTGGTCGTCGACCAGTTCATCGATCGCACCTTCGCCCGCGACAAAAGCTTCTTCGGCGAGGGCATGGTGGCGCACGTCTCGATGGCCCAACCGACCTGCAACCGGCTCGCTCACGTGGTGCACGATTGTGCAAGGGCGGCCGGCTTCCCTATCCGGTTTGGCGGCACCTATCTCACCATGGAAGGGCCGCAGTTCTCCAGCCTGGCCGAATCACGCCTCTATCGCAGCTGGGGTTGCGACGTCATCGGCATGACCAACATGCCCGAGGCCAAGCTCGCCCGCGAAGCCGAGATCTGTTACGTCACCGTCGCCATGGTCACCGACTTCGACTGCTGGCATCCCGACCATGACCACGTGCAGGTGGCCGACATCGTGCGGGTGCTGCACGAGAACGCCGAGAAGGCCAAGGCGCTGGTAGCCATGGTCGCACCGAAGCTCGCGGACAATCGCCCTGCTCCCTGTCCTGCCGGTTGCGACCGCGCGCTGGAATTCGCACTCATCACCGCACCGGAGACGCGAGCCCCGGAGATCGTCGGGAAACTTGACGCGATCGCAGGACGCGTGCTGAAGCGCTGAGCGTTAGATCACGGGGGCCAGCCGGTGCGCCACCTGCGACGCGTAGCGCGACGCAACAGGCAGGAACTTCCGGAAATCGAGATGGCTCTCGGCACCTGCGAGATCGCTGAGGCAGCGTATGTTCACCACGGGAATATCCGGACTCCATTTGTGAGCCACCTGTGCCACCGCGCCGCCTTCCATCTCGACCGCCTGCGCGGCAAACTGCCCGTGCAGGCTGCGTCGCGTGCGCTCCGAATTGACGAAGCAGTCGCCGGTCAGGATGGCGCCGAAGTGCACGCTTGGTCGGCGCCGCGCCGTGTCGACCTCGCTTGCAGGGATATCGAGTTCCAGGCCAGCCACAGCCTCCTGCAGTCGGATGACCAGTTCCTTCGATAGTGGGTAGCCCGGCGCCCAGAGCTCGCCGCGCGACGGCCGGCTGCCTGGCTGGATGCGGATGAAGCCCTCTTCCTTCTCGAGCCCGTAGTCGTGCTGGATGTTGTCGGTGCCAATCACGATGTCGCCGATCCCCAGCGCGGGATCGAGGCCGCCCGCGACGCCGCACATCATGAGGGCGCGGCAGTCGAAGCGATCGAGCAGTAGGGCGGTCGCCACTCCGGCATTGACCTTGCCCGCCCCGCATTCCACGAACATGGCCTCCCGTCCGGCAATACGGCCCCGCCAGAACGAAAAGCCCGCGATGTCGCTCGGTGTGCCGGACTGGTCGGATAGGTGGGCGAATTCCTCGGGAAGGGCCGATAGGACGCCCAAAAGCCTGTTTGCCATAGGCCGATGGGCTATAAGGTCGCCGCCTTCAACGCAACGGTATCCGTGTCCACCCTGCCCTCTCACCAGACCCTTCGCCAATCGTGCACTGAAATCGCCCGCGAGGCAGCGCGCGAGATCATGCGCATCTATGCAGGCGACCTCGGCGTGCGCAACAAGGCCGACAGGAGCCCGGTCACGGACGCCGACCATGCGGCCGAGGCGGTCATCGTGGCGGGCCTGCGGGCGCTCACGCCGGATGTGCCGGTGGTGGCCGAAGAGGAGATGGCGGCCGGCCGTGTGCCGGTGATCGGCGATGGCCCGTTCTGGCTGGTCGATCCGCTCGACGGCACCAAGGAGTTCATCAAGAGAAACGGCGAGTTCACCGTGAACATCGCCCTCATCGAGCACGGAGGGCCGACGCTCGGCATCGTGCTGGCACCGGCGAGCGACGCCTTGTGGCGGGGCGCAACTGGATTGGGCGCAGACAAGAGCGACAACGGCAACCCGTTCGTCGCCATCGCGACGCGCGAGCCGCCGGGCCACGGGTTGACCGCCTGCGCCAGCCGCAGCCACGCCATCTACAGCGACCTCGACATCTGGTTCCGCAACCAAGGTCTCAGCGTCGCCGATCGCATCCAGACGGGGTCGTCGCTGAAGTTCTGCCTCATCGCCGAGGGCAAGGCCGACATCTATCCGCGCTTCGGCCCGACCAATGAATGGGACACTGCCGCCGGCCAGGGCGTCCTCGAGGCGGCGGGTGGCGAGGTTGTCACGACTGACGGTCTCCCGTTGCGCTACGGCAAGCCGGGCTTCTCCAATCCGCATTTCATTGCGCGCAGCAAGGCTCTCGGATGAAGATCGTCGAGCCGACGGCGCGATCGATCGCCGAGGCGGCGCGAGTGGTGCAGCAAGGCGGGCTGGTCGCCTTCCCGACCGAGACGGTCTACGGTCTGGGCGCCGACGCCACCAACGAACGCGCCGTCGCGGCAATCTTCGAGGCCAAGCGACGGCCGCGTTTCAATCCGCTGATCAGTCACGTCCTCGATGCGAGCGAAGCCCGGCGCTTCGTCCAATGGAACGACGTTGCCGAGAAACTCGCGACACGCTTCTGGCCTGGGCCGCTCACGCTCGTGCTGCCACGCGTTTCGGACTCGCCGATCGCTCTGCTGACGACGGCCGGGTTGGACACAGTGGCGATTCGCGCGCCCGCTCATCCGATCGCGCAGGCCCTGATGCGCGCCGCCGAACGTCCGCTGGCGGCGCCGTCGGCCAATCGCAGTGGTGCCGTCAGCCCGACGACGGCGCTGCATGTTTCGGAGTCGCTGGGCGAGGGTGTCCCGATCATTCTCGACGGTGGCCCTTGTCTCGTTGGCGTCGAATCGACGGTGCTCGATCTCACGACGCCGGTGCCGACTCTCCTGCGACCCGGTGGGGCGACTCGCGAAGCGATCGAGGCGCTCATCGGGCCAGTGGCACTGAGCGAGGCACTGCCGTCAGGGGAGTCCGCTCTCAAATCACCAGGCCAGTTGACGAGCCACTACGCCCCGACACGGCCGGTCCGTCTAGGTGCTACAGCTGTCGCTGCTGACGAAGGCCTGCTGGCCTTCGGCGCGGTCGTGCCCGGCGGCGCCTTGTTGACCTTCAATCTCAGTCCCTGCGCCGACCTCGGCGAGGCCGCCGCCAACCTGTTCTCGATGTTGCGGGCGCTGGACCGGCCGGGCATCGGACGCATTGCCGTGATGCCCATTCCGGAAACGGGATTGGGGCTTGCGATCAATGATCGTCTGCGCCGCGCCGCCGCTGATGACGATTCTGGCCGAGCCGGCTAGGCTTGATGAAACCAGTGAGGAAATATGCCTGATACCGCGTTGCCGACGATTCCGACCGTGCCTGTGACCAGGGACGTGCTCGACCAGCTGCGCGCGATCGTGGGCGACAAGGGCCTGATTGTCGACGATTCAGGCAAGGAGCCGTTCGTACGTGACTGGCGGGGCACTCTGATGGGCGCGGCCGCTGTCGTCGTACGGCCGGCCAATACAGAAGAGGTTTCCAAGGTCGTAAAGCTCTGCTTCGACCACGGCATCGCGATCGTACCGCAAGGCGGCAACACCGGCCTGATGGGCGGCGCCACGCCCTACCCGACGCACAGCGGCATCCTGCTGTCGCTGGGACGCATGAACCACGTGCTGGAGGTCGATCCGGTCGGCTATGCCATGACCGTCGAGGCGGGCTGCGTGCTGCAGACCCTGCAGGAAACCGCCGCCAGCCACGATCGCTTTTTTCCGCTCAGTCTCGGCGCACAGGGCTCGTGCATGATCGGCGGCAACCTGTCGACCAATGCCGGCGGCGTCCAGGTGCTGCGCTACGGCAATGCGCGCAACCTCGTGCTCGGCCTGGAGGTCGTGCTGCCCAACGGCGACATCTGGAACGGCCTGCGCTCGCTCAAGAAGGACAACACGGGCTACGACCTCAAGCACTTGTTCATGGGGGCTGAGGGCACGCTCGGGGTCATCACCAAGGCGGTCTTGAAACTGTGGCCGGCGCCCAAGGACGTCGCCACCGCGTGGCTCGCCATCCGCGATCCGCAGGCGGCCATCGAGGTGCTGTCCGAGGCGCATGCCGCCTCGCAGGACAACGTCGGCTCGTGCGAGCTGATGAGCCGGACCGCGACGGAAATGGTGCTGCGGCATTTGCCCGGCACGCAGGATCCACTCAGGGCCGACACGCCCTGGTACCTGCTGCTCGAATGGTCCTCGTCGCGGCCCAAGGCCGAGGGCAGCGAGGGCATGGCGGAGAAGATGGAGCAGTTCCTAGCCGAGCAGATGGAAACGGGACGCGTGCTCGACGCAGTGATTGCCCAGAGCGAGGCGCAGTCACGCAACATGTGGAAGATCAGGGAAGGCGTCGCCGAAGCATCGCGCGCCGAAGGGCCCGGGCTGAGCTACGACGTCTCGGTCGCGATCTCCAAGATCCCGAGCTTCATCGACCAGGGGGTCAAGGCGGCACTCGACATCCTGCCCAGCATCCGACCCTATCCGCTGGGCCATATCGGTGACGGCAACATCCACTTTTCCTTCATGGGGCCGAAGGCGATGGACCGCGAGACGCTGCACCAGTATTCGCCTGCGATCACCCGGGCGGTGAACGATCTCGTACGCGACATGGCAGGTTCGATCTCGGCCGAACACGGCATCGGTATCGAGAAGATCGACGAGCTCGCGCACTATCGCAGCAAGGTAGAGCTCGACACCATGCGCTCGCTGAAACGCGCGCTCGACCCGAAGAACATCATGAACCCTGGGAAGATCTTGAGGCTCTAGTTTTTCCGATGAACCTCCTGGACGCACTGCGCGCAATCGTCGGCGAGCACGGATTGATCACCGACGAGAGCGGAAAGCATCCCTATCTCACGGACTGGCGCGAGAACTATCTCGGCACAGCGCTTGCCGTCGTGCGGCCAGCCAGCACCGAGGAAGTGGCGGATGTCGTCCGGCTATGCATCGCCGAGCGAATCGCGATCGTGCCCCAAGGCGGCAATACCGGCATGATGGGCGGTGGCACGCCGCATCAGACCGGCCGTGAGATCGTGCTGTCGCTCAACCGCATGAACCGCATCCTCGAGGTCGATCCCATCGGTTACACCATGACCGTCGAAGCGGGTGTGGTGCTGAAGAACATCCAGGAGACCGCGGCCCAGAACGACCGATTGTTCCCGCTCAGCCTCGCCGCCGAAGGCAGCTGCAGCATCGGCGGCAATCTCTCGACCAACGCCGGTGGCGTGCAGGTGCTGCACTACGGCAACGCGCGTCAGCTGGTGCTGGGCATCGAGGTGGTGACCCCGCAGGGCGACGTCTGGGACGGCCTGCGCGCGCTCAAGAAGGACAATACCGGCTACGACCTGCGCGACCTCTATCTGGGAGCTGAAGGTACGCTCGGCATCATCACGCGGGCCGTGCTGAAGCTCTGGCCCAAGCCCAAGGACACGGCGACGTCGTGGATCGCCGTGCCCTCGCCCGACGCTGCGGTCGCGTTGCTGAGCGGCGCCAACGCCGCCAGCGAGGACAACGTCACTTCCTGCGAGTTGATGGCGCGCCAGGGCATCGACCTGGTGTTGAAGCACCTTCCCGGCGCCGTCGATCCGCTGAACGACCGTCACGATTGGTATGTCCTGCTGGAATGGGCATCCACCCGCCCTCGTCGCAGCGGCGCCAACGAGGACGGGCTCCTGGAAAAGATGGAAGCCTATCTCGGCGATGCGCTGGAGAGCGGGCTGGTGCTCGATGCGGCGCTGGCGCAGAACGAGACGCAGGCACGCTCCTTCTGGGCGCTGCGGGAGAACCACTCGGAGGCCCAGAAGCGCGAGGGGCCGTCCATCAAGCACGATATCTCCGTGTCGGTCAGCAAGATCCCGGCCTTCATCCCGGAAGGGCTCGCGGCGATGAAGCGGGTGCTGCCCGACTGCCGGCCGGTGACGTTCGGTCATGTCGGCGACGGCAATCTGCATTTCAACTGCCAGGCGCCGGCCGGCTGGGACAAGCCCACCTTCATGGCCCATGCCGACGCGATCAGCACCGCCGTGTACGATCTCGTCGTGCGCTATGGCGGCTCGATCTCGGCCGAGCACGGCATCGGCCAGCTCAAGGTCGACGAACTCGCGCATTACCGCAGCCAGGTCGAGCTCGACACCATGCGTGCCATCAAGCGGGCGCTCGATCCGCTCAACCTCATGAATCCAGGGAAGGTAATACGCGTCTGAGCAGGCGCAGGGTGGGTCGACGATGCAGATCCGGTTCGATCAGCAAACCATCATCGTCGCCGGCGCCGCGCGCGGCATCGGACGCGCGATCGCTCGCGCCTTTGCTGCGGAAGGTGGCCAGGTCTTCGCCTGCGATCGGCTGCTGAAGGAGGTCGAGGCGATCGCCGGCTCGGTCGACGGCGGCGGTTGCATTCATGCCCGCGCCGTCGACGTCACCGATCCGGAGAGCATCGCGAAGGTGGTGGCGGAAGCGGCTCTCGGCCGCGGCCATATCGAGGTACTGGCGTACGTTGCCGGCGGCGTGCTCGGGCAGACGCCGAAACCTCTCGAGCAGGTCTCGCCCGAGGACTTCGCCGCCATCGTCGATGTCAACCTCAAAGGCTGCTTCCTGTTCGTCCGCAGCGTGGCGCCGGGCATGAAGAAGGCGCGTGGCGGGCGCATCGTCACGATCTCGAGCCGTGCCGGGCTCGCGACCAGCCTGACCGGTATTCAGGCTTACGCCTCCGCCAAGCACGGTCAGGTCGGGCTGGTGAAGCAGTTGGCACAGGAGCTGGGCCCCTTCGGCATCACGGTGAACTCCGTGGCGCCGGGTTTCATGGCGACCAGTCCCGACTACGAGCGGCAGTGGAATTCCTACAGCGAGGAGTTCCGCCGCTCCTTCGCCGACCGCATCGCCATGCGCCGCATGGGACGACCCGAGGACATTGCCGACGCGGTCCTGTTCCTGGCGTCCGACCGCGCGTCGTGGATTACCGGCCAGATCCTGCCGGTGACCGGCTCGCCGCTCGCCTGATCATCCAAGGAGGTCGTCATGCCCGACACGCACGCCACGCCGCAGCTCGAGCCCTGGCAGTGGAGCGAGAGCCACTGGCGCGGCCTGGTCAACCAGGTGCGCGCCGGCAAGCCGTATCGACCGAAGCACTGGAAGGATGGAGCGCGCTGCGCCGTGGCCCTGTCGTTCGACTCCGATCACGAGACCAATGAGCTGCGCGACGGCGGCAAGTCGATCGGCCGGCTGTGCTGGGGTGAGTACGGTACCCGCGTCGGCGTGCCACGCATCCGCCGCCTCCTGGAACGCCATGGCGTGAGGGCGACGTTCTACGTGCCGGCGGTCGCGGCCCTGCTGCATCCCGAGGAGCAGCGCGCCCTGATCGCCGAAGGCCACGAGATCGGCCTCCACGGCTGGATCCACGAGCTCAATTCCGTCCTGCCCTACGAGGCCGAACGCGACCTGATGCTGCGCTCGGCCGACACGCTCGAGAAGATCACCGGCAGGCGCGCCGTGGGCCTGCGCACGCCCTCGTGGGACTTCAGCCCCAACACGCTCGCCATCGAGAAGGAGATGGGTCTTTTCTACGACTCCTCGCTGATGGCCGACGAGGACTGCTACGAGCTGCTGCTCGACGGCGAGCCGACCGGCGTGGTTGAGCTGCCGGTCGAATGGGTGCGCGACGATGCCGTGTACTTCGCCATGCACCGATTCTCCGCGTTGCGGCCCTACACGCCTCCGACCGATGTACTGGCGACGTTCCGGCGCGAGCTCGATGCGGCGTGGGACGAAGGCGGGATCTTCCAGCTCACCATGCATCCGCACATCATCGGCTATCGCTCGCGCATCTGGATCGTCGACGAACTGATCCGCCACGCCAAGTCCAAGGGCAGCGTCTGGTTCGCCACGCACGAGGACGTGGCGCGCTACGCCAAGGAGCACGCGGCGTGACCAGAACTGCGATTGTAACTGGCGGCGCACGCGGCATCGGCCGCGGCTGCGCACTGGAGCTGGCCGCGCGCGGCTACGACATTGCGCTGGTCGACCTGCTCGAGCCCGAGATGCAGCGCACTGCGACCGAGATCGAGGCGCTTGGCCGCAAGGCGCTGGCGTACCAGGCCGACGTGGCGTTGTTCGACCGTGCGCACGAAGTGGTGGCCGACGTCCACCGGCGATGGGGCGCCATCGACTTCCTGTTGAACGACGCCGGCGCCTCCAACGCCAGGGGCATCCTCGAGATCAAGGAGGAGGAGTTCGACCGCACCATCGCGGTCAACCTCAAGAGCTGCTTCAACTACATTCATGCCGTGGCGCCTCTCATGCTGCAGCAGGACACGGGCGGTCGCATCGTCAGTATGTCGTCGCTCAATGCGCTGTCGGGTGGCGTCACCAGCGCCGTCAGCAAGCACTCATACGCCGCCGCGAAGGCCGGCATCCTCGGCCTCACTCGGTCGCTCGCCAAGGAGCTTGGACCCAAGATCATCATCAACGCCATCTGTCCCGGCGTCATAGAGACCGAGCTGGGCAACACCCTCACCAAGGCGCGTGGGCCGGAGCTGATGAAGGGCATCACTCTAAATCGCCTCGGCAAGCCTGCCGACATAGCCCAGCTGGTGGCGTTCCTGGCGACGTGCGAGCCCTGCTACATCACCGGGCAGCACTTCGTGATCGACGGCTTCCAGTGGTCGTGTTGAGGCTGATGGGTTGACCGGAGCTGGAGACGCCACCAACTTGAAGTGCTAGGCAAAGCCGCTATGAGCCGAGCGGCCGGGGACGGCGTTCCAGACATGGTCGTCCCACAAACGGATCCCGCCGGTAATGCCGGCGTCGTTGGAGGCGACCAGGACGTTCTTCGGCAGGTCGGCGTTGACGTGCGCGGCGTTGCCGCCACCCAGGAACAGGACGTCGTAGTTCAACAGCTCCGACACCACGTCGATCATGTGGAGCACCCGCTTGTTCCATTTCTTGCGGCCGATCTTGCGTCTGGCCGCCTCGCCCAGATACTCGTTGTACATCTTTTCCTTGTGCAGCGGATGGTGCGCGAGTTCCAGATGAGGAGACATGGCGCCGTCGGTGAACACCGCGCTTCCCACGCCCGTGCCAAGGGTCAACACGGCTTCGAGGCCCTTGCCCTTGATGATACCCAGTCCTTGGACCTCGGCGTCGTTCAGCAAACGGACCGGCTTGCCGAGACGACCGGACAGCGCGTCCGCCAGGGGATAGCCGCGCCAATGGCGCCCCTGGAAGTGCGGTGCGGTAATGACCCGTCCATCGCGTACCACCCCGGGAAAGCCGACCGACGCGCGATCATGGGCGGGCAGCGGCGCCACGAGATCGACCAGCGAGTCCACCATGATGCCGGGCGGACATGGATACGGTGTGTCGATGCGCACCCGGTCGACGATCATCTTGCCGTTCTCGTCGAGCACCGAGGCCTTCAGCCAGGTGCCGCCGACGTCGATGGCGAGCGTCCTCGGCGCGCCACTCATGCTATTTTATGGCCGGGGGCAAAGCTACGGGCCGCCACCGGCGGTCGCCGCCCAGCAGCGCGTCCGCATCGGCCGGTCCGGCGCTGCCAGACGCGTAGTTGGCAAACTGGGCCCTGTTGGCGGCCCAATGGTCAAGCACCGGCTGCACGACACGCCACGCCTGCTCGACCATGTCGGCACGCATGAACAGCGTCTGGTCGCCGATCATCACATCGTACAGCAGCGTCTCGTAGCCGACGTTCGGCACGCGCTCGAACCAGTCGTCGTAGCGGAAATCCATTTTTACCGTCGCCAGCTCCAAGGCCGGCCCGCGGCGCTTGACCTCGAATTGCAGCGAGATGCCTTCGTCGGGCGCGATGCGCAGCACCAGCCAGTTGGGCGCCAGCGTCTCGGCCGGCGTATCCATGAAGGGGGCCTGAGGCGCTTGCTTGAAGCGAATGGCGATCTCGGTGAAACGCGCCGCCATATGCTTGCCGGTGCGCATGTAGAACGGCACGCCCGCCCAGCGCCAGTTGTCGATCTCCAGCTCCATCGCGGCATACGTTTCGATGTTGGAATCAGGAGCGACGTTGGGTTCCTCGCGATAGCCCTTGACCGGCTTGCCGAGCACCGTTCCGGGGCCGTATTGGCCGCGCACCGCCTTGTCCGGCGTGATTGCGGGCATGCACGCGAGCACATCGGCCTTCTTGGACCGCACTGCATCGCTGTCGAAGCAGGTCGGCGGCTCCATCGCCACCATCGACAGAAGCGTGAAAAGGTGATTCGGCACCATGTCGCGTAGTGCGCCGGTCGCCTCGTAGAACCGGCCGCGCGTTTCGACGCCCACCGTCTCCGCGGCGGTGATCTGCACGTGATCGATGCGGTCGCGGTTCCAGATCGGCTCGAACAAGCCATTGGCAAAGCGGAACGCCATGATGCTCTGGACCGTGTCCTTGCCGAGAAAATGGTCGATGCGATAGATCTGATCCTCTCTCAGGGTGCGCAGGATCTGCGCATTGAGATCGCGCGCCGATTGCACGCTGTGACCGAACGGCTTTTCGATGACAACGCGCCGCCAGAAGGACGGCCTGCCGTCCTTGAATTCGCCCTGAGCGCTCAGCTTCGCCTTGCCCAGCTCGTCGACCACGGCGCCGAAGAAACGATCGGCGACTGCCAGATAGAAGATCACATTGCCACGGGTGCCGTGTGCCTTCTCGATCTCGCCGAGTGCCGCCCGCACCCGTTCATAGGTGTCGCCCTGGGTAAAATCACCTCGCACATACGCCATGCGCGACGCGACTTTGCTCCATGTCGCCTGGTCGATCCGGTCGGCCGCGAACTCCGAGGTCGGATTGCCGACGAAGCTCTTCATCATGTCGAAGAGCTGGTCGCGCCACTGCTCCACCGAGCGCTCGTTGCGATCGACACCAACGAGCGCGAAGTTCTCCGGCAGCAGTCCCGTGCGTGCCAGATTGTAGAGCGCCGGCACGACCAGCCGCTTCGTGAGATCGCCCGCGGCGCCGAAGATCACCAACGCACATGGATCGGCGGGCTTCAACGGACGCGACGGCTTGGCCCGCTCCTCGGCAGTGGAGCGGACACGAATCTCCTGCGTATCGGGCATGGCTCAGCCCGCTTGCAGGGCGGCGTCCGCCGCCTTGAGGAACTCCGCCATGGTGCTGTCGACGTCGTTCAGGTGGACCCTCAGCACACGGCGACCGCGCTCCACCAGCACGTCCAGGTCGCCCCTCGCCTGGGCCGCCTTGACGACACCGAAGCTGTAGCGATGTCCCGGCACGTCGAGGTCCTTGGGGTCATCGCAAGTGATCTGCAGAAACACGCCGGAGTTGGGGCCGCCCTTGTAAGCCTGCCCGGTCGAATGCTGGAAACGCGGGCCGAAGCCAACGCACGTCGCCGACTGCTGGCTGTCGCGG
>Ga0081539_10003610_pt1 | contig 18697 bp, 16 predicted proteins | sample TabmetS4T2R2_FD_71023 | JGI IMG/M metagenome (GOLD analysis project Ga0081539, IMG submission 71023) | Tabebuia heterophylla rhizosphere microbial communities from the University of Puerto Rico - S4T2R2 | ecosystem: Host-associated > Plants > Roots > Rhizosphere ...
GGCCCTGGAGAACGGCTACGAGCTCGCCGGCCGCGGCCGCATCCCATCGCACGTGGTCGAGGCCTACAAGGAGGCCCAGGCCGAGACCAAGGCGAAGGCGACCGCCAAGGCCGCCCCGAAGCGGCGGACACGCGCGAAGAAGAGCTGACGCTGACGGGCGCGGATGCTGGGAGCCGCGCTCGTCAGCCATTCAAACTGACACCCGATGTCACGGTGTCACTCAGTCCACAGTGGATAAGCGGCTCTCCCCCACCACTGTCCTCATGCCAGAAAGCACGGTCACCCCGCCCGGGGTGACCGTGCTTTTTCGCGCTCCCGAAAGTTGCGTTCGGCAAAAACGACGGACACGGCCGGCCCTTACCGACGAAAACGCGGTCTTCCCGAAGTGATCCGGGAAGACCGCGCATTTCGGTCAGACCTCAGCCGCCGTTCTTCGCCGCCTCGTAGGCCTTGAGGGCGTTGTCCAGTGCGACCAGCGCCTCACCCTGCTTGGCGAAGTCACCGTTCTGCTGCGCCGACCTCAGGTCGTTGATCGCCTTGTCCAGGTCCGCCACGGCCTGGTCGAGCGCCGGGTTGTCCCCACCGCCACCAGCCGGCGGCGGTGTGGTGGAGGTCGGTGGCGTCGTGGGCGTGCTCGTGCCCGGATCGCCGGTCGGCGGGGGTTCCGTGGTGTCGCCGGTCTGCTTGAACGCCTCGTTTATCGCGCCCTGCAGCGTCGGCTCGAAGCCCACCCGACCGCCGAAGTACACCAGGACCCTGGCCAGCTGCGGGAAGGCGTTCTCGTCCTTCTGCTCGATGTAGATCGGCTCCACGTACAGCAGGCCGCCCGCCACCGGCAATGTCAGCAGGTTCCCGTATCTGACGTTGACGTTCGGGTTGTTGAACAGGGTTCGGTTCTCGGTCACCTGGTCGGTTGTCTCGAACTCGTTCTGGACCTGGACCGGGCCCTTGGGTTGCTCGTTCGTGGGTAGTCGCAGGACCTTGAACTCGCCGTAGCTCCCCGGATCCGACGACACGGAAACCCATGCCGCGAGGAACTGCCGGTTCAGCAGTGTCATCGCGCTGGTGAGCTGGAACGTCGGTTGCGAGTCGCCGGGCGCCTGCGCCAGCACGTAGTACGGCGGCTGGTTCGGCGCGGTCCCGCCGGACTCGTTGTTGCTGACCGTCGGGTCCGGCGGCACACTCCAGAACGTCCGCGTGGAGAAGAACTGCGCGGCGCGGTCCTTGCCCTCCACGTGGTACTGCGCGAGCAGGTCGCGCTGCACCTTGAACAGGTCCTCCGGGTAGCGGAAGTGCTCGCTCAGCGCCTTGGGGATCTCGCCGTGCTTGACGGTGCCGGGGAAGATGCTCTCCCAGGCCTTGAGCACGGGGTCCTTGTCGTCGATCGAGTACAGCGTCACCGTGCCGTCGAACGCGTCGACGGTCGCCTTCACCGAGTTCCGGATGTAGCTGATGTCCCGGTTGTCCTGCCGCGCGACGCCGGTCAGCGTGTCGGACGTGACCTCACCGAGCGGGGTGCGCTGCGCGTACGGGAAGTTCTCGAGCGTCGTGTAGCCGTCGACGATCCACTGGATGCGGCCGTTGACCACCGCCGGGTACGGGTCGCCGTCGACGGTCAGCCACGGTGCGACCTTGCTCACGCGGGTGCGCGGGTCACGGTCGTACATGATCTTCGAGCCCTCGCTGATGTCCCCGTTGAAGAGGATGTTGGGCTCGCCGTAGTGGGCGTAGAAGACCAGCCGGTTGAACCAGCCGTCGATCGCCACGCCGCCCTTGCCCTTGTAGCGGTAGTCCTGGTTGGAGGCGGTGTCGTACTCGCCGCGGGCGTTGACGATCGCGTACTCGGTGGCGAGCTCGCCGAAGTAGATCCGCGGCTCGGTGACCGGGATGTCCATCTTCTGCTTGCTGTTGAGCGCCTCGAGGTCGCTCACCGTGAAGACCGGGTAGCCGCCCTCGCCGCTGCCGCCGGATTCCTCGCTGTACGCGCGGTTGATCCGGTTGGCCGGCGCGGCGACGAACCCGTTGCCGTGGGTGTAGACCATGTGCTTGTTGATCCACGATGTCTGGTTGTCGACCAGCCGGGACGAGTCGAGCTCGCGCGCGGCGACGATGTAGTCCTGCGTCTTGCCACCGACCTCGTAGCGGTCGACGTCGAGCTTCGTCGGGAAGCCGTAGAAGTTCTCGCCGCCCTCGCGCTGGGTGAAGGTGCGGGACAGGATGCTCGGGTCGAGCAGGCGAACGGTCGTGTCCTGGGGGGTCGCGAGGCGCAGTTGGTCGCTGACCTGCTGGTATGTGTCGTTGCTGACGGTGGCGTCGCCGGAGTAGTCCTCGAACGTGATCTTGTCGTCGCCGAGGCCGAACGCGTACTTGGTGGCGGCGATGTTCCGGTCGATCGACTTGGCTTCCTTGGCCGCCTCGTTCGGCTTGACGGAGAACTGTTGCAGAACGGTCGGCCACGCCCAGCCGACGAGGATGCTGGACAGGATCAGCAGCACGATCGCGATGGCCGGTAGCTGCAGGTTGCGCACGAACGCGCCGACGAAGAACGCGACCGCGCAGAAGCCCGCGATGAACATCAGGATGAGTTTGGCCGGCAGCACCGCGTTCAGGTCGGTGTAGGTGGCGCCGTCGAACAACGAGTTGCGGGTGGAGAACAGTAGTTCGTACCGTTCGAAGAAGTAGTCGACGGCGAGGACGACGACGAACAGGCCGGCGGTGACCGACAGCTGCACGCGTGCCGGCACGGAGAAGTTGTCGCCCTTAACCCCGAGCCGGATGCCGCCGAAGATGTAGTGGGTGATCAGCGCGCCGATACCGGCGATGGCGATCGCGACGAACAGCCAGGTGATCAGCCAGCTGATGAACGGCAGCGTGAACGCGTAGAAGCCGATGTCCTTGCCGAACTCGGGGTCGGTCTCGTTGAACGGGACCGCGTTGAGCATCAGCTGGACCGGCTGCCAGTCCCCCTGCCCGGCCGCACCGGCAATGGCGCCGACGACGAGGGGGATGCCGATGCCGAACAGGCGGACGCGCTGCACGATGGTCGATCGGTACCGGGCCAGCGGGTCGTCGGTGCCGGACACGGGCACGAACACCGGCCGCGTCCGGTAGGCGATGGCCAGGCTGACCGCCAGCAGACCGCCGACAAGCAGCCCCAATGCGAAGAACAGGATGATTCTCGTGAAGATCACGGTGGTGAACACCGACCGGTAGCCGACCTCGCCGAACCACAGCCAGTCGACGTAGGTGTCGAGAAGCCGGGCGCCGACGATCAGCACCAGGATGAGCACACCGGCGATACTGAGCAGGATCTTGGCACGTCGGGATAGCTTGGGCATACCGATCGGGGGCCTGGTGGCCACGGTGTACTCCCTGTGTTGACCAGTGTTCTTCGCTGGACCGCTGTCCTAGATGTCCAACTCTATTCCGAGCCCGTCAGGTTCCCGTTCGGGTAGGTCGAAATAGCCGAACGCGAGAATAGGTGAGGATGGCACGCATGTCCGCGAGCCATGCCCAGCACCTGTCCGCCGTAGCCCGTGAGGTCGAGGACTTCGTGTCCACCGCCGGGTGGGACCAACCGCCCCAGCTCTTCGCCCTGGTCCCGACCGTGGAGTTGGTCGAGGCCCAGCCCGAGTTGGCGGCCCAGGTGGATGTCGGCGCGCCGCTCACGCCCGTGGCCCAGGACGCCCTGCCGACCGAGGACCTGGCCGAGGCCCTGGGCGGCATCATGTGGCCGGACGCCGTGCAGGGGTGTGCCATCGCACAGGAGATCGTGGTACTGCCCCCCGAGGCCGAGGACACCCTGCCGGCCGGCGAGGAGACCGACGACCGCGCCGTCCTGCAACGCATCGCCGCCGAACACCCCCAACGCCGCGAGGCCCGCCTGGTAGCCGCGGTCCTCCGCGACGGCACGGCCGCATGCGTCCTACGCATCCGCGGCGTGGACGGCGCCGACGAGATCGTCGAACACCCGGAACTGGCCCCGAACCTGACGGACGCGCTCCTGGCCACCCTGCACTGACGTGGGTCGTGAGGGCGCCTCAAGGGGCGCCCTCACCTAGCCGTCCCTTTGTCGAGGTCGCGCCCACCCCGGATCACGGCCGCACCGAGAGCCGCCCCCGTCCAACTCACCTGCCCGGCATCCCACCAGCACAAGTGGCTTTGCCGACCCCCCACCCTCCCCGGGGGGCAGCCCCGACGCCAGTCTATCGGCTGGGGCCGACAGTCCCCCGGTTGTTGATCTTGCCTGTGGATAACCGGTGAGGCTGTGGACAACTCGCTCAGCAGTGGGGTGGCGTGCGGCCCTCGTCCAGGTCCTTCAGTGCCTCGACGGCGCCGGCCAGGGTTTCGACCTTCACCAGGTCCATGCCCTCCGGCGCGTTCGACTCGGCCTCCGCGCAGTTGTCGGCCGGCACCAGGAACGTCGTGGCGCCGTCCTCCTTGGCCGCGATCAGCTTGAACGGGATGCCGCCGATCGCCTGGACGTTGCCCTTCACGTCGATGGCGCCGGTGCCCGCGACCGTCCGCCCGTCCTCCATCGCGCCGGGGGTGAGCGAGTCGACGATGGCCAGCGCGAAGATCAGCCCGGCGGACGGCCCGCCGACGTCCTCGAGGTGGATGTTGATCTCGAAGTCGACGTCCGCCCGGTCGGCCGGCGCGAGGCCGAGGAAGCCCTCCGGCCGGTCGTCACTGCCGAAGTCGCTCGCCTTGCCGAGCGTGATGTCGACGGTCTTCTTCGGCTCGTTCTCGTGCTGGAACGTGACCTTCACGGTCTGCCCGGGCTTGGTGCCCTGCAACGCCTTGCGGACGTCCTCCTGCACGCTGATCGGCTGCCCGTTGACCTCGAACAGGCGGTCACCCGGTTGGATGATGTTGTCGACGGGCGCCTTCTTGGTGATCTCCTGCGCGATGACCTTCACCGGCTCGTCGAGGTACCGCAGGGCCGCGGTCTCGGCGGCGCTCTGCGAGTCCTGGAACATCTTCGTGTTCTCGCGCTCCAGGTCCTCCTGGGTCTCGCCGGGCCCGAAGTACTCGTCGCGCGGCGCGAGCGCGTAGCGGCCGCTGACCCACTTGCCGAGCGCGTCGAAGAGTGTGACCTCGTCGTTGATCGACACGGTGGTCATCCGCAGCTGCCCCGACGTCCGGTAGGTCTTGGCACCGTCGACCTCGACGACGACCTGCCCGTTGACGCTGCCGAGCGTGTTGTAGGTCGGGCCGGGGCCGAGCGAGACGTACGGCACCTTCACGAACCCGCCGACCAGCGCGAGCACCGCGACGATCACGAAGCTGGTCACCATGGTCCAGCCGCGCCGGGTCAGTCCTCGCGGCCTGTCCGTGCCCGGTTCGTAACCGATTGTCCGGGGTGCCTCGACCTGGGGGTGCGGAGAGTCACTCACGGGGTGACAGGGTACGGCCTGTTCTCAACAAGCGAATCACCGCGCGTTACTGGCGTGGCGTACCCGCGTACCGTGGACCTATGACCGAGTTTCCGTTTGGCTTCGGGCCGCCGAACCCGGACGACCGTGGCAAGAAGGAGCCCTCCGGCGGGGAGAACCCGGCCGAGGCGTTCAACCAGCTCGGCCAGATGCTCAGCCAGCTCGGCCAGATGCTCAGCCAGGCCGGCAGCGGCTCGTCCGGGCCGGTCAACTACGACTTGGCGAAACAGATCGCCATGCAGCGCCTGACCTCGGGCGACGTCGGTTTCAAGACGTCGACGGAGTACCAGAGCGCGATCGCCGACGCGCTGCACCTCGCCGAGATGTGGCTCGACCCGGTGACCATCCTGCCCGCCGGCGCGACGACCGTGAAGTCGTGGACCTCCCGTGACTGGGTGGAGTACACGCTGCCGACGTGGCAGCGCCTGTGCGACCCGGTGGCCCGGCGCGTGTCCGGCGCGTGGGTGGACGCACTGCCGGCGGAGGCGAAGCAGGCGGCCGGCCCGCTGCTGTCGATGGTCGGCCAGATGGGCGGGATGGCCTTCGGCTCGCAGTTGGGCAACGCGCTGGCCCAGCTGGCGTCGGAGGTCCTGACGTCGTCCGACATCGGCCTGCCCCTCGGCCCACCGGCGACGGCCGCCCTGCTCGGCGCGAACATCGAGGAGTTCACGAAGGGCCTGGAACGGCCGAACAGCGAGGTGATGGTGTTCCTCGCCGCCCGCGAGGCCGCCCACCAGCGCCTGTTCGCGCACGTGCCGTGGCTGCGCCAGCGCCTGCTCGCCACCGTGGAGGAGTTCGCGAGCGGCATCCGCGTGGACACGTCCGCCCTGGAAGAGCTGGCGGGCCAGATCGACCCGGCGAACCCGCAGTCGATCGAGGAGGTCATGCGCTCGGGCATGCTGGAGCCCCAGACCACCCCGGAGCAGAAGACGGCCCTGACCAGGCTGGAAACCCTGCTGGCCCTGGTAGAGGGCTGGGTGGACGTGGTCGTCGGCGACGCGGTGACCGAACGCCTCCCCGGTGCCGACGCCATGCGCGAGACCCTGCGCCGCCGACGTGCGAGCGGCGGCCCGGCGGAACAGACGTTCGCCACACTGGTCGGCCTGGAGCTCCGCCCAAGGCGCCTACGCGCGGCGGCCGCCCTGTGGCGCCTGGTCGGCGACCAACACGGCATCGAGGCCCGCGACGGCATCTGGGCCCACCCGGACCTGGTCCCCACCGCCGAGGACCTGGACGAGCCAATGGACTTCGCCGACCGCGTAGGCCAAAAACCAGCCCTCGACGACGACCCGATCGCCGCCCTGGAACGCGAGGCCAACGCCAAGCAAGCCCCCACCGAGGAACCCAAGAAGGACGACGACAAGTAGGACTGAAGTCCGCAGTCGCGCCGTCGCACACAGCCCGCCCTGAAGGGCCCCGGAGAGACGTTGAACGTCTCGAACGGGCCCTTCGGGCATTCAGCAGCAGTCCGCCTCAACTGGTCCTGCAACCAGGCCGCCAAAGATCCACGCCGCAGTCCGCTCGCACTGCCCACGCCGCAATCAAGCGCCGGCGCCCTGGCCGCCAAGACCGCCCACCTGCTGGACAGCTCCGCGGCCCAGCCCTTCTGCCAGGCAAGACCGCCCACCCAGCCGCCACCCCCTGCTCAACTCTCCGCCGAACAGGGCCCCAACGCGCCATCACCCCAAAGCCAACCTCCCCAAACAACCATCCCGCCAAGTCAAGGCCCCCAGCAAAGGCTCCAAGCCATCCCACCCAAACCCACACCAACTGCCCATCCCCACCACACCCCTCCCCCCACCCACCCCGGCCCCACCAGCCGACAAAAGAACGACTCAGTCCTCAGCCACCACCCCCAACCCAGCAGCCGCCGACAACCCCTCCAAATACCCGATCGCCCGATCAGCCCGCGGATACTCCCGCACCAACTCCCAAAACTTCGCATTGTGTGCAGGCACGAGCAAATGCGCCAACTCGTGCACCAACACGTAGTCGAGCACCCACCCAGGCACGGACTTCAGATGCTCACTCACCCGAATCGTCCCGTCCGCAGGCGTGCAGGACGCCCACCGCGTCCGCATGGGCGGCACCCAACGCACACTCTTGGGCACGGCCCGCCCCCGCAGGTGCTTGGCCGACAGCTCAGCACAGCGACGTAACAGCATGTCGTCCGACGGCTTCGCCGACGGCAGCTTCCGCGGCTCGCCCTTCAGCAGCTTCCGCTGCATCTCGGCGACCCAATGCGCCTCCTCGGCCTTCGACAGCCGGGCAGGGATCAACACGACCAGCGTGTCGCCATCGCGATACGCGGTCACGGTGCGTGTGCGGCGCTTGCTGCGCCGCACCTCGACTCTGGATTCGGCCACGGCTGCCACGTTACGACTCCCCACCGACAATTCGGAGTGGCTTCTCGGGCAGGGCCTTGGGTACCTGGGCAAGCCTGTGGATAACGATTTCGCCGCCGGCCGATCCGGCGCGAACCTGTCCACATGACGAAACAACTGCCCGTCCGCCCACGCGTGGTCGCGGGCCTGCCGATCCTCCGCCGCAAGCAGGGTGAGCTGCAGATAGGCCTCGATCCACGGCACGCCGCGGTGGTCGAGGGCCTACCGGACAGCGTGGTGACGGCCGCCCAGCGGCTCACCGGTCACCGCACGGTGACCGACCTGCTGACGAGCCTCGCCCCGGCCGACCGCGACGACTTCGCCGAGCTCCTCGCCGTCCTGCTCGACCAGGGGTTCCTCGAGGACGCGGCGAAGGCGCCGGTCCGCCACCCCGGCGAGACGTGGGCGTCGATGGTCCACGCACTCCACGCCGACAACCACCCGATCGAGCGAACCGACCTGAGGATCGCCGTACGTGGTGACGGGCGGCTGGCCGTGACCATCGCCTGCCTGCTCGCGGGCGCCGGCGTGGGGTGGGTGCATGTGTCCGCCGGGGGCACGGTCCAGCCCGAGGACACGGGCACGGGCTACCTCCTCGACCAGGTCGGCATGCCGCGACTGGTCGCCGCGCGGCGGGCGGTCCGCAGGGTCGCCCCGAACGTGCGCACCGCCGGGTTCAAGGCCTCACACGGCCCTGACCTGGTGGTCCTGGCCGACGCGCTCGTGCCGAGACCGGAGGAGATCGACATGCTGACCTCCGCCGCCATGCCGCACCTGCTGGTCCGCACGCGGGACACGGCCGGCATCGTCGGCCCGCTGGTCGTCCCCGGCCTGACGAGCTGCCTGCGCTGCGCTGACCTGCACCGATGCGACCGCGACGAGTGCTGGCCGCAGCTCGCCGCCCAGCTGGCGGGGCAGGCGCAGCTCACCGACCTCGCCGGCACGCACGCGACGGCCGCGTTCGCGGTCACGCAGGTGCTCGACGCGGCGGCCTGGCTGCGTGGTGGGTCACACCCGCCCGCGACGTGCGAGGTGAGCGTCGAGTTGGACCTGTTGAACGCGACCGCGCGGCATCGTGGCTGGTCACCGCATCCCGCGTGTGAGTGCGGAGTGGCCAGGAGGCGGGAGGGCGACCAGGCGCACTCCACCAAAGGTGCTGCGGACAAAGCCACGGAGTTGAGACAATCGCACCGTGACGGAGATGCCTCGTAAAACGGCGGCACGCACCGCACGGCTCGCCAGCATCCCGCTCGGAGTGGCCGGCCGGGCGGTCGGTGGCTGGGGGAAACGCCTGGTCGGGCAGAACGCCGACCAGGTGAGCGCCGAGCTGTCCGCCAAGACCGCCGAGCAGCTGTTCGCCGTGCTCGGCACCCTCAAGGGCGGTGCGATGAAGTTCGGCCAGGCACTGTCCGTGTTCGAGGCGGCGATCCCGAACGACATGGCCGAGCCGTACCGGGAGGCGCTGACCAAGCTCCAGTCGGCCGCGCCCCCGATGAGCAGCCAGACCACCCGCCGGGTGCTCGCCGAGCAGCTCGGCCGCAGGTGGACCGAGCGGTTCGCGTCATTCGACGACAAGCCTGCGGCGGCCGCGAGCATCGGCCAGGTGCACAGGGCGGTCTGGCACGACGGCCGCGCGGTGGCCGTGAAGGTGCAGTACCCGGGCGCGGACCAGGCATTGATGTCTGATTTGCGGCAATTGCAACGCTTCAGCCGGCTCTTCCAGGCGCTCGTGCCGGGCACCGAGGTGAAGCCGCTGCTCCAGGAGCTGACCGACCGGATGAGCGAGGAGCTCGACTACCGGTCCGAGGCCCAGCACCAGCGGGCGTTCGCGAAGGCGTTCGCCGGTGACCCGCACGTCCTGATCCCGAAGGTGGTGGCGAGCTCCCCAAAAGTGCTGGTCACGGAATGGGTGCAAGGCAAGCCGCTGTCGGCGGTCATCCGCGACGGCGAGCGTGCGGAACGTGACCTGGCCGGTTTCCGGCTCGCCGAGTTCCACTACTCGTCACCCGCACGAGTGGGGCTGCTGCACTCCGACCCGCATCCCGGCAACTTCATGCTCACCGAGGACGGCAGGCTGTGCGTGATCGACTTCGGCGCGGTCGCACAGCTGCCGAACGGGCTGCCGCCCGCGCACGGCCGCATGATGCGGCTGGCGCTGGAGGGCCGGTCCTGCGAACTGCTGGAGCTGCTGCGGGAGGAGCACTTCATCAGGGCGGACGTGCGGCAGCAACCGGAGGCCGAGCACGTGTATGCGTACCTGGCGCCGTTCGTGGAGCCGCTGAAGTCGGAGACGTTCCACTTCACGCGGCGGTGGATGCAGAAGCAGGCCATGCGGGTGAGCAACATGCGTGGCCAGGACTTCCGCACGGGCCGGTCGCTGAACCTGCCGCCTCAGTACCTGTTGTTGCACCGGGTGCTCGGCGGGTCGACCGGGATCCTGTGCCAGCTGGACGCCGAACTGCCGGTGCGCGAGCTGATCACGAAGTGGCAGCCGGGTTTCGCGGCCTGATTGAGAGTTCCCAACAAAGTCGTGCGACGTGTCATTGCGGTTGCCGCCGGTCAACGAGAACGACAACGGGATACCGGCACCCTCGGTCATGAAGTGGTGCTTCGAGCCCGGACGAGCGCGGTCCACCGGGCTCGGACCGCTTTGGGCCACGGCGAGCGCCCGCACGTGCGAGGAGTCGATACCCGTGTGCAGCACGAACAAGATCCCACACAACACCTGCCGATCCGGGATCCTCTTCCGACCCGGATACCGCGGATTCCGCGGCGCTGGCTGGGGCAGCAACGGCTTGATGCGCTGCCACAACCCGTCCGGCACGATCCACGGCGGCTGCTCACCACGCCTCACGGCCCCACATCGTAGATCAACATCTACGCGGAACGGAAGACACAAGATCATCTTTGTTAGGAACTCTCAGGGGCCTTGAGCGCACGAAAGTCCCTTTCGCTCGCACTCCCTGTCCCCACCTTCACCCAAACCCTTCAGCCCCGGCCGCCGACCGCCGACGACCCAGGCATGCGCCATGATCTCTCTCCCTCCGACAACGACAACGACAACGTCATCACCATCGCCGAGCTGCGGGCACAGGGCATGACCAACCATGCGATCGCCACGCGCTGCCGGCCATCCGGCCCGTGGCAACGCATCCTTCGTGGTGTCGTGCTGATGAGCCCTGCCCGCCCGACGCGCCGGCAACGCTTGAAGGCCGCGATCGCCTATGCGGGCCCGGACTCGGTGGTGTCCGGCATCGACGCCATGCGCGCCCACGGCGTCGACGTGCCGCCGTCACCGGACGTGCTGATCCTGGTCCCCGCGCGCCGGCGGCTGTCCAGCAACGCGTACCTGACGGTCGAGCGAACGAACAGACCACCACAACCGGTGGTCCTCGCCGACCTGCCATACGCGTCGCTGCCCCGCGCCACGCTGGACGCGGCCAGACGCGCGGCCGACCACGGCCAGCTGCGTGCCTTACTGACCGCGGCGGCCGGGGCATGCACGGTGCCCGCGTTACGCACCGAGCTGAACGCGGGCAACCAACGCGGCTCGGCGGCGGTCCGCGAACTCCTGTCCGAGGACCTGACACAGGCGAACGACGTGCTCCCGGTGGCGGACGCACTGGCAAAACGCGCCCTACGCACGACGGCCTTACCGCCGCCGCGCTGGCACACCCCGGTCTACGACGCCACGGGGATGCTGCTGGGCGTCCCGGACGCGTGGTGGCCGGAGGTATCGGTGGCGTGGAACGTGGGCACACAGGCCCGCCACCACGACCCACGCACCTGGGCGGCAGCGGGCGTCACCCTGGTATGCACGGATCCCCAACGCCTACGCGCCAACCCGACCGGCCCCATGGAGGAGTTACTCAAGGCCTACGCGAAAGCAGCAGCAAACACCCGGCGCAGAGCGAGCTGATGCTGGACCTCCGCCCACTCCCAATGAGCACTCTCGCAAGAGCGGCGGTCTCACGGTGACACCATTTCTTGCCTTGCCCCGCTGGTGTGCTGCAACAGCGTCCGCACCGTGATCCGTCGGTCGTGGCCCGAACTCAGGCACGTAGTCCGCCGCCGGGGCGTCCAGCCCGGTCGCTGCGAAGTTCTTGGTGACGCTGCCCCCGCTCGGAACCGTCCGTTCGTTGGCGCCTCACAGGTCCGGGCAGTCCTGTCGGTAGCGGCCTTCGGCACGGCCAGCTATCACCAGTACTCGTCGGGGAGCTTGCCCTCGATGTCCCGGACGTGGGTGCGTGCGCATGCCGGGCACAGCCAGCTGCGGCCACGCTCGTCGTGGGTCATCACCCACGCCAGGGCCTCCGCGGGTGGCGCGTCGGCGCGGGACCGGCCGCAGCGGGCGCAGTTCACGGGGGCCGGGTCAGGCTCGTCGACCATGGCGGGCAAGCCTACGTCAGGAAGGATTTCGTCCCATGTAGACAGTTGAGGCGCCGAGGATGAACACGTCGTCACGGGCGCCGACGTACGCCTCGTCAGCCGGGTCCAGCAGGCGGGACACCGTCTGCCGGTCGGTGGCCGAGAGCTGGTCCTCGCCGACGTCGTACAGCCAGGCGACCCAGTCCACGACGGACTGCCGGACCTCCTCGGCGGCCGGCGCGGGGTGGTCGACGACGTAGCTGAACGAGAACACGCCGGTCAGGCCTGCGGCCTCCAGCGCCTTGTTCCAGCCGACGGGCAGCGACCTCACCCCGGGCATCTCCGCGCGCATGCCGACGAACCACTTGTCGCGGGCGGCGGTCAGCCGGTCGCCGAGGCCGGGGTCGCCGAGGCCCAGGTCCCACGGCAGGCACTTGGTCGCGAGTCCACCCTCGGACAGCGCCAACCAACCACCCGGCGCGAGCATCCGCGCCAAACCGTCGATGGCCCGTTGCTGGTCAGGGAGGTGATGCACAACGCGGGAAGCCCACACGAGGTCGGCCTTGGGCAGCAGGTCCGCCAGCTGATCGCTGGACGCGTCCGCCCGGACGGACTCGACGACTACGGGTGTGCCGGCGGCCACGTCACGAACCCGTGCGGTCGCGGCGTCGAGAAGCTCGGCGACCGCGTCGGTGAGCACGACCCGGCCACCGCCGCGGGTGGCGAGGGCCTTTGCGAAGGCGGCGCTCATGCCACCGCCGCCCGACCCGACGTCGACGACGACGGGGTCGGCAGTGGTGCCGAGCACGCCGACGAGCCGGTCCGCGACCTCGCGGTCGTACTCGGCGTCGAGGTCGTCGGCCCGTCGCAGCGCGGCTGGGCGGGTTGGCCAGTCGATGTTGTCGTGGGTGTGCGCCATGTGCGCGACGCTATCGGGAACGGCGACGCGGCACGACGGCTCAGAGGTTGCGCAGTCCGACGAGCACGCGCCGCATGAAGTCGAGGTCGGGTTCGCCGTCGCCGGTGGAGCCGGCGGTCGGGTGCACGATGACCACCCCGGCGGTCGCGAGGTCACCGAGGAGCACGCGCGCGACGCCGAGCGGCACCGACAACAGCGCGGCGACCTCGGCGACCGACCGCGGCCGCAGGCACATGTCGACGATCATGCGCCGGTGGTTGGTGGTGAGCACCTCGTCGAGCACGACGTCGCGTGGCTGCCCGATGGTGGACACCAACGCCTCGAGGGCGAGGTTGTGGCTGGACCGCGTGCGCCCACCGGTGTGTGCATAGGGGCGGACCAAGGCCCCGGCCCACGGCTTGATCATCGGCATGGTGCGCTCGGCGGACTGCTCCGGCGTGGGCTCCCCCGGTGGCGTGGGCGGGCGTTCGTCGACGACGGCCGGCTCGGGTTCCTTGGCACGCTTGGGTTTGCGCGTTGAGCGAGGCCCGAACCGAGCCCCTACGGGCCCGGAGTCGTCCTCGGGTGCCTCGTCGGTATCAGGGGACGGGGAGGCCGCGGCGGCCCGATGCGAAGGCGGGGAGGCGGCGGCGCGGTCGGTGGTCGAGGCCGGCTCCGCGTCCGGGGTCCAGCCGCCGGGGGCCGGTCGGGCCTGTTCGTCGAGGTGTGGCGGGTAGCCGGAACGCAGATCGCCGGACTGTGGGCGATCGGTGTAGGCCGGGTCGGCGGATGGCGACCAGTCGGACGGCGGGGTCCGCTCGGAGGGCGGTGCCCAACCGGAAGGCGGTGCCCAACCGGAAGGCGGCGTCCAACCGGAAGGCGGCGTCCAACCGGAAGGCGGCGTCCAACCGGGGGGCGGCGCCCAGTCGGAAGGGGGTGCCCAGTCGGATGGCGGTGTCCAACCGGATGGCGGTGTCCAGCCGGGGGGCGGTGTCCAACCGGATGGCGGTGACCAGTCGGAGGGCGGTGCCCAGTCGGCGGCTGCCGTGTGGTCCGCGTCTCGGGGCGAATAGTCGTCGCCGTCCGGTTCGTCTGGTTCAGATTGGTCGAGTACGTGTGCCGATGGGAACCTGGCGCCGGTGCGTCCCACGCTGGTGGTTCGCTTTTTCTTGCTGCGCCCCCGACCGGCAGTAGTCACGTCTCGAGCACTGTCGTCTCGTGTCATCCCCGCCCCGTTCGGAGCAAACCTCGAGCTTCGAACCAACCCGACACCTTACGGGTGACGCCACCTCCGTCGGTGACGGGGATGTTTCCGGCACGTTCCGCGCCAGAAAATCGGTGAAAAGCGGACCGCCCGCCCCGGCCGGAGCCGGGGACGGGCGGTCGGTGTTGCCGTGCTGGTTGAACTAGAGCAGGTCCCGCGCGCGCTTCGCGCGCCTGGCCGCCCATGCCGAAAGCCTTTCCCAGCGCTTGGCTGCGTTCAACCGGCGGACCAGGCGCTGCTCGGCAGCGGCCTGTTCCGCCTCGCGCATTCGTTCTCTTGCCAGGTTTTCGTAGAGCAACATTGTCTTGGTTCCCTCCGGGATGACCAGGTCTATGTGGTTGGTCGGCTGATCGACTCGCTGCGGGTTCATGCCGCCGCCTCCCGTGCGCGGGCCGCACGCTCGGCCGCCTCGCGGGCGACGTCCTCCTTGCGCGGACGGCCACGTGGCCGCTTGCGGGCGATGACCACCCCGCGCTCGAAGATCTCGCCGCCCCACACGCCCCACGGCTCCTGCCGTGCCAGCGCGCCGGCCAGGCACTCCGCGCGGACCGGGCAGTCCACGCACAGCCGCTTGGCCTGCTCGAGGTCGGCCGGGGTGTCGGCGAACCACAGGTCGGGGTTGTCGCCCGAGCGGCAGGGCAGGTCGAGCCCGGCCGTCTGGGCCGCGTCGAACAGCTCGCTCACGCCGAGCAGGTCCGGTGGTGCCCCACCCGAGAGTGGGACAGTCGCGGTACTCATCAGGGGTTACTCCTTGGTAGGTTTTCTTCTCTTGTCGCGGTTACCTGAAAAAACACGAAGGCCGCGGATCCGTTTCCGGGTCCGCGGCCTTCGTGAGCCTTGGGGTCTCGACCTGTCGGTCAAGGCCTTCGCTCGTGAGGTGGAGCGGACGCAATGGACGGGTAATCGATCTGGTTGTGCACGCGGGCAGCCGTCAGTTCCGTACGGAACCGCTTACGCTCGACGACCGAGGTACCGTTGCCGAGGACGACGCCGGACACACTGGTCCCCCAGAGCGCGGGCATGGGCGGCGTGGTCATGGGGCAGCCCGGGGTGCGCTTGAGCAGAGTCAAGTTCCTCACGATGGCCACCTCCCCACTGTCCTCGATCTTCGGGCCTTCCAGCCCGGCTACTGCAGGCTATTAGGCCCGCTCAGGTCCATGCAACAGGTTTTTCGGGACTTCCCACAAATCTGTTACTCATCACCCGATGGGGCAGCCCCGGCGAGCAACGCCAGCACCTCTGACCCGAACTTCTCCAGCTTGCTCGCCCCGATGCCGGCGATCGCCACCAGCGCGGCCGAGTCGGCGGGCCGCTGCTCGGCGATCGCGGTCAGCGTGGCGTCGGTGAACACCACGTACGCGGGCACTTTGAGCATCCGCGCCCGCCTGGCCCGCCACTCCTTCAGCCGCGCGAGCAGGTCCTCGTCGACATTCGCCGGGCACGACGAGCACCGGCCGAGCTTGGTCGCGACCGCGCCGACCAGCTGGCCGCCGCACACCCGGCAGCGGGCGGGCTCGACCCCGCGCTGCTGGCGCGCCCGCGTGAGCCGCGCGGACGGGTGGTCCTCGGGGATCAGCCCGTAGAGGAACCGGCTGCGCCGCCGCGGCCGGCGGTTGCTCTCCGACCGCGCGATCGCCCACGACAGCGACAGGAACTGCCGTGCCCGGGTGACCCCGACGTACAGCAGCCGCCGCTCCTCCTCGATCGCCGCGTCGTTGCCGTCCGCGTGCAGGATCGGCAGCGTGCCCTCGACCAGGCCGACGAGGAACACCGCGTCCCACTCGAGGCCCTTCGCCGCGTGCAGGGACGCGAGGGTCACGCCCTCGACGGTCGGCGGGTGCTGCGCCCGCGCCCGCATGTCCAGCTCGACGACGTACTGCGCGAGGTCCGCGCCCTCGACCGTCGACGACAGCTCCTCGGCCAGCTCGACCAGCGCCAGCAGCGACTCCCACCGCTCGCGGGCCGCGCCGCCGGCGGGCGGCTCCTCGGTGAGGCCGAGCGGCGCGAGCAGCTCGCGAACCAGTTTCGGCAGCTCACCGGACGGCTGCCGCGTGTTCGCGGTGCGCAGCGCGGCCACGGCCTGGCGGACCTCGGTGCGCTGGAAGAACCGCTCGCCGCCACGCACCAGGTACGGGATGTCCAGTTCGGACAGCGCCTGCTCGAAGGTCTCCGACTGGGCGTTCACCCGGTACAGGACGGCGATCTCGCTGGCGGAGGTGCCGGCGTCGAGCAGCTCGGAGATCTTCCGAGCGACCGCCGCGGCCTCGGCCGCCTCGTCCTCGTGCTCGGCGAACACCGGATCGGGTCCGGGCTTGCGCTGGCCGATGAGCCGCAGCCGCGACCCGGCCGGCCGGTCCCGCGCGGCGCCAATCACCCGGTTGGCGAGCGACACGACCTCCGGCGTGGACCGGTAGTCACGCTCCAGCCGCACGATCGTCGCCTGCGGGAAGCGGCGCGCGAAGTTCAGCAGCGGCTGCGCGGACGCGCCGGCGAACGAGTAGATCGTCTGGTTGGCGTCGCCGACAACGGTCAGGTCGTCCCGCTCCCCCAGCCACGCGTCGAGCACGCGCTGCTGCAGCGGCGTCACGTCCTGGTACTCGTCGACCACGAAGCTGCGGTAGCGGTCCCGGAACTCGTCGGCGACCAGCGGGTGCTCCTCGAGTGCCGCAGCGGTGTGCAGGAGCAGGTCGTCGAAGTCGAGCTGGTTGGCGCGCGTCTTGAAGGACTCGTACCACCGGTAGACCGACGCGACCTGCTCCGCCGGCGCGGGCGGCTGGCGGCGCCGGCGGGCGACCTCGGCGGCGTAGTCGTCGGGGGTGACGAGGGACGCCTTGGCCCACTCGATCTCGGCGGCAAGGTCACGCAGCACCTCGGTCTCGGTGCCGACGCCAGCTTTGTGCGCGGCCTGGCTGACCAGCCGCAGCTTGCCTTCCAGCAGGTCCCACTGCTGCCCGCCGACGACCCGCGGCCAGAAGTACCGCAGCTGGCGCAGCGCGGCGGCGTGGAAGGTCCGGGCCTGGGCGCCGTGGATGCCGAGCGCACGCAGGCGGGTGCGCATCTCACCGGCGGCCCGGGAGGTGAACGTCACCGCGAGCACCTGACCGGCCGCGACGTGTCCGGAATGGATGAGGTGCGCGATGCGGTGCACGATCGTGCGGGTCTTGCCGGTGCCGGCGCCGGCCAGGACGCAGACCGGGCCGCGGGGCGCCTGGATGGCGGTCAGCTGTTCGGAGTCGAGTCCGGCGACATCCGTGGCAGCGATCGCTAAGGCACCCATGGCCGATCATCCTGACAGATCGGCATGCGCATGGGTGCGATGGACACGAGGCGGCCCCCGTATCCTGGTACTTATGGCTCAGAAGGTGGACAAGGCGGCGGCCGCTGAGGCGAAGAAGGCTCGGAAGGCAGAGTCCAAGGCCAAGCGGAAGCAGATCTTCCAGGCGTTCAACATGCAACGCAAGGAGGACAAGGCGCTCATCCCGCTGATGCTGGCCGCCTTCCTGGTGGTCGCCGGCGGGCTGTTCGCGGTGGGGCTCATCTGGGGCATCCAGTGGTTCCTGCTGCCGGTCGGGATCGCGTTCGGCCTGCTCGCGGCCGTGATCCTGTTTGGGCGGCGGGTGCAGAAGAACGTGTACACCAAGGCTGACGGGCAGCCGGGGGCCGCGGCGTGGGCGTTGGAGAACATGCGTGGGCGGTGGCGGGTGACTCCTACTGTCGCTGGGACTACGCAGTTGGATGCCGTGCATCGGGTGTTGGGGCGGCCGGGGGTCGTGCTGGTTGCCGAGGGGGCGCCGCATCGGGTCAAGGCGTTGCTTGCGCAGGAGAAGAAGCGGGTTTCTCGGGTGGTCGGGGATACGCCGATCTATGACTTCATCGTCGGGAACGAGGAGAAGCAGGTTCCGCTGCGGCGGTTGCAGCAGACGATTATGAAGTTGCCCAACAACCTCAAGCCGGCGCAGATCGATGCGTTGGAGAAGAGGATGTCGGCTTTGGCGGCTCGTGGGGCTCAGTTGCCTAAGGGGCCCATGCCGCAGGGGGCGAAGATGCGTAACGTGCAGCGGACTATTCGGCGTCGTTGATCTTGGCCGTTGTTGGGGGTTTTGGGGGGTGGGGGCCGGGGTGTGGTCAGGGGTGGCCATGCGGGTTGGGTTGGTTATTGCCGCTTGAGGCCGGGGCGTGGGTGGCGCGGGTTGGTTAGGTGGGGTTGCGCTGGTCATTGCCGCTTGAGGCCTGGCGGGCGTTGGCGGCGCGGGGTGGTCAGCGAGGTTGCGCTGGTCATTGCCACTTGAGGCCTGGCCGGCGTTGGCGGCGCGGGATGGTCAGCGGGGTGACGCTGGTCATTGCCGCT
>Ga0081539_10003611_pt1 | contig 18693 bp, 16 predicted proteins | sample TabmetS4T2R2_FD_71023 | JGI IMG/M metagenome (GOLD analysis project Ga0081539, IMG submission 71023) | Tabebuia heterophylla rhizosphere microbial communities from the University of Puerto Rico - S4T2R2 | ecosystem: Host-associated > Plants > Roots > Rhizosphere ...
TCGCCTTCGCGGCAGGTTGCCGGATGCTCAAACTTTTTCCTATGGAAGCACTGGCGAGCGGGCCTGCCTATCTCAAAGCATTGCGTGCACCATTGAATGACATTGAATTTGTTCCAACCGGCGGTGTGTCACTTGATAATATTGCAGACTATGCACGGGCGGGTGCTGTTGCTGTTGGGTTAGGAAGCAAGTTAGTTTTGAATCGCGAACAGACGTCAAACGATCTAACCGCTCGCGCTCAGGCATTAAGGCAGGCCTGGGAACAGGGCAAGCATGGCTGAGTTACGCTTCGACGTGACCAGCCTGGGGGAAATGTTACAGCGCTTAAGTGTTCCATCTGGTGAAAGACTTGAGGCTGCAAAACATTTTGATGTTTATCCTGCGGGCGCAGAAGTGAATGTACTGAGTCTACTGGCACGCCTTGAACGGAAAACATATTGGGCGGGGGCATTGCCAAAAAATTCCCTTGGACAATTGGCGGCAAATGCCTTAAGAACTACAGGAGTGAGTACAGACGGTATCATCTGGGACGAGGGTGGACGAATGGGTACGTATTACGTGGAGTTTGGTGCCCTACCGCGTGGCATTCAAGTGACATATGATCGGGCCTATTCGTGCATGTCTCAATTGAAGCCAGATGCAATGGATTGGGACTCTCTGCTGGATACGCGCCTGCTTCATCTAACGGGAATCACGCCTGCACTCTCCCATTCATGTTATGAAATTGTCTTGGAGTCATTGCGCCAATCAAAGCAACGCGGTGTGCCAGTCAGCTTTGATGTCAATTATCGGCACAAGCTCTGGGCTGAAACGCAGGCAAAAAAGGTTCTCCTACCAATGATTCAGGAAGTTGAGTTGTTATTCTGCAGTGCCAGAGATGCAACCCATCTATTTGATTGCCAAGGCACAATGCAGGATATCGCACAAAGAATGTTGGAATTAAGCCAAGCAAAACATGTTGTAATAACCGTCGGTGAACAAGGCGCGCTGTTGTGGGATGGAAAAGAATGGATGCATGAACCCGCGCGACCAACACAAATCATTGATCGACTAGGCGCGGGGGATGCGCTTGCAGCAGGCGTGCTCCATGGCTGGCTTGATGGAGATATGAAAGCGGGGTTGCGCTATGGTGTTACATTGGCTGCACTGGCACTCAGTCAATTTGGGGATATGGTGATAACAAATAAAGAAGAATTGCTTGCACTCAGTCGTGGGAGTTCCAGTCTTACGCGGTGATGTATGAACATTCGGATAACTGAGTGATATTTGTAGCAATTATTTTTGGCCTATCTTGTACGTCACTCGTCTGCAATAAAACAGGCCCAGGCTCCCATAGTAAAATGAGGGAATGGAAGTTCAGATTGCAGTCGCCAAAATAAACAAATATGCTACTTCCGAAAGTGGCGACACGTTGGAAGTCGTCGAACGTCCGAGTGGCGGGCTTTCTGTTGTGCTGGCAGATGGCCAGACGTCCGGGCGCGGTGCGAAAGCTGTTTCACAAATGGTTGTGCGAAAAGTTATTGGCTTGCTGGCTGAAGGCGTGCGCGATGGCGCTGCCGCGCGTGCCGCCTCCGATGCGCTGTATACAGACAAACAAGGCAAAGTCATCTCCACGTTGAATATCGCCTCTGTAGACTTATACAGTGGGACCATCGTCTTGACGCGTAACAATCCATCTCCCATGTATATCTGTCATGGAGATCAAATTGAACGGCGCGATGAAGAGAGCATTCCATTAGGTATTTCCCGTAATGTCCGTCCGTTGATCACCGAAATCAGCATCGAGCCGCGTTTGATCATTGTCATCTACACAGATGGCCTGACTCATGCAGGCAAACGACGCGGTCAGCCTATGGATGTAGGCCTAACCCTCCGCTCTATTCTCGACGGTCAGGATCTGTCACCCCAAGTGCTGGCGGATTCATTGCTAGCGCAAGCCGTTAGTTTGGATGATAATCGTCCTGCGGATGATATTAGCGTGCTGGTTCTCAAAGTTGCAGCGCGCACTGGAGATAACGTCCGTCGTATGACCGTGCGGCTTCCTATCGATGGAAGTTTCAGAGCATGAATAATCGTTGGCGCAATGTGCGAGCGGGCTGGCGGGATACGATCATTCTATTGAAAGAATTTCAATCGCCCTTGATCGTATTTACAGTGGCAGTCATAGGAGGTGGATTCGCATACGCCGCGATCGCAGAGTGGGTGGGCGAACCGCGCAGTACGATTGGAGAGGCAATTTTTACTGTCCTTTCTGCCGCGTTCCTTCAATCCATCGGAGATTTTCCACAACATTATGTTTTGCAATTATTTCATTTTTTCATGCCGATCGTGGGAGTCATTATCCTCGCACAGGGACTTGCCGATTTCGGCAGTTTACTCTTCAATCGAAAATCACGCAGTAAGGAGTGGGAGGTGGCTGTGGCATCTACAATGAACAACCATATAATTCTGATCGGCCTTGGGCACCTTGGGTATCGCATCGTGCAGAAATTGAATGAAATGGGTGAGAGCATTGTTGTTATCGAACTCAATCCATCGATTGACACCTTCAGCGCGATCCAAGCTATGAACATCCCCGTCATTCAGGACGATGCCACACGCCCGTTAGCATTAGAATCTGCAAACATCAAAGAGGCACGCACGATTATCCTTGCCAGCCAAAATGATTCGATGAATCTTCAGATCGCCCTCAAGGCACGCAGTTTGAATCCGAAAATCCAGGTTGTCGTTCGTATCTTCGATGCAGATTTCGCACAGGCATTGCAGGATCAATTCGGTTTCATCGCCTTGAGTGCCACAGAAATGGCAGCTCCCGTCTTTGCAGCTGCCGCGGCCGGCGCGGACGTGACGAATCCTATTTCTGTCGAAGGACAACTGCTGGGGCTGGCACGTATCACCATTAATCCCTCTTCCCATCTTGCAAACAAGACCGTCGGCTACGTGGAGGATAATTATCATCTCAACATTATTCTTCTGCGCCATAATCATCAATCGGAGATGCACCCAACAGATGCGTGCCCAATTGGCGTCGGAGATACACTGGCGGTGCTGGGTGGTCCCGTAGAACTCAGCCGCCTTGTGCATGATAATGAATAATGATGGATGAGCCTCCAAGTAATACGCTCTTGATCGGTATTGTGGGCCCATGCGGAGCGGGCAAATCAACACTCACGGAGGGCCTTGAAAAAAATGGTTATGTCTGTCGCCATATCGCGCAGGAGCATTCCTATGTGCCAGCCATGTGGCAGATCATCGCAAAGCCCGATATTCTGATTTATCTAAACGTATCTTTCCCAATCAGCACTGACCGCACCAAATTGAACTGGCAGGAAAAAGATTACATCGAACAACTCCACAGGCTATCGCATGCACGCGAGCACGCCCATATAATCATCGAAACAGACGACTTGACATCGGAAGAAGTTCTTCAAAACGTATTAGACTATTTGAAAAGACCCTAAAGGACTTTGAGTCCTTTAGGGTCTAATAGAAGGATTATTTCTCTTGAGAAAACTCATCGCCTTATATCTAACGTTCAGTCTGCTTCTGGTCTCTTGTTCTTTTCCCAGGTCCACGTCCACTCCCCCGCCGACGGCTGCCCCTCCTGACCCGCTCAAGACTCCCTGGGACGATCGCTCTATCTTCAAAGACGGACTTGTCGCATCTGAACAATCGATTCTCGATGAACTGAAGGGAGCAAGCATTTATCACCTTGAATTCATTATCGCCGATGATCTCTATCAAATAGCAGGGACAGAAGAGATTCGATATACAAACAATGAAGATGTTGCACTAGGGGAAGTATATTTGCACTTGTTTCCCAATATCCTCGGTGGTGAATTGACTATCTCTTCCGCGAACGTAAATGGTAATAAGGTCGATGTTTCATATGAATTAAAGAATAGTGTGATGCGCGTTCCGCTCGAGCCAAAATTATCACCTGGCCAAAGCGTGATCTTGAGCATGAACTTTAGTGTTACTGTCCCGCGCACGCTTGAATCAAATTATGGCGTGTTGGCTTACGTAGACGACGTACTCACCCTGGCACATGCTTATCCCATGATTTCTGTCTACGATGACGAAGGCTGGAACACCGAAATCCCCTCCCAGCAGGGCGATGTTACTTACGCGGATGCATCGTTTTACATTGTACGCGTGAATGCGCCGAAGGATTTAACGCTGGTAACGTCCGGGCATCGAGTCAGCTTGAACGAAGCCGATCAGGCTCAAACGTTGGTCGTTGCGAGTGGTCCGGCGCGAGATTTTTTTCTGGCGGCGAGTCCGAACTATCAAGAAGTCTCGCAAACGTTTGGTGAAGTCACTATACACAGTTATGCACCAGAAGAAGCCCGTGATGGCGCGCAGATGGCCTTGGACGTGGCTTCACGCGCAATCGAAGATTTCAGCGCGCATTATGCGCCCTATCCGTACACGGAGTTTGACATCGTCTCCACGCCTACGCTTGCCCTGGCTATCGAATACCCCGGCGCAATTGCGGTCACATCCCGAATTTATGATGTGAAGGGAGACTATCGCGGGACTCCTACAAAGGTCTATTTGGAATCAGCCGTCGCTCATGAAGTGGGGCATCAATGGTTCTATAACCTTGTGGGCGCTGATCAGCTCGACGACCCGTGGATCGATGAGTCGCTAACTCAATTTGCAACCCTTCAATATTACACCGATGAATATGGCTCCAGCGGCGCAGCGGGCTTCCGCGCTTCTCTCGAAGGACGATGGGCGCGTGTGGGGAATGCCAAGATTCCTATTGGCTTACCTGTGGCAGATTATAACGAGGAGGAATATGGCGCGATCGTCTACGGACGCGGACCCCTATTCTTTGTCGCGTTGAAGGACAAAATGGGCGCTGAAGTTTTCGATCAATTTCTGATGGATTACGCACAAACTTTTTCATGGGAAATAGCCACGCCCGAAGCTATTCAATCGCTGGCAGAAGAGCACTGCAAATGTGACTTGGATGCTATTTTCAACGAATGGGTATATGGATCAAGGTGACAGTCACTTCGCTCCCTGCTCTCCGCTTCGGGAATGTGTCGCCATGGCGCCATATGACACTATCCAAAAGTGACTGTCACCTCTTTTGACTTCATAGTATAATCACCGCCGCGTGGCGCTAAAGCGCCACATTTTTGTGGATGGAGAAACTACATGAATCGTAATAATACCAATTGGCTTATACTTATCATCTTCCTCTTGGGGATCGCACTTTGGATCGATCTAAGTAAGGAAATCACCTTAGCCAACCCTTTCAATGATACTGCTCTCTTCACACGCAATGTGGAAGCCCGTCTTGGTCTGGATTTGCGAGGTGGGTTGCAAACCCTGTTGGAAGCCGATCTGCCTGAATCAGCGACAATCGCTTCAGGCGAACTGGAGGTTACCCGTCAGATTCTGGAGAGCCGCGCAAACGCTCTGGGTGTGAGCGAAGTCATGATGCAGACCGCCGGTGAACGGCGCATCGTCGCCGAGTTCCCTGGTGTGAGTAATCCTGAAGAAGTCGTTGCCTCCCTTCAGCAAACCGGATTGCTGGAATTTGTAGATATGGGCACAAACCCTGCAGCGCCGGGCACTCTTATCAAAACAGATTTCGCCCAGTCTGAGGATTCAAATTCGACTGCTCCTGCAGCCACCCCCACAACTGATCTCGCTGCGACGCCCACAACTGAACCAACGGCCGAACCTACCACCGATCCGAATCAACCTGCGGAAACCATTTATCATACGGTCATGACCGGCGCTGATCTCACGGATGCATTTGTATCCACCGATCAACTTGGAACTCCGGCTGTTAGTTTTACGCTTACATCCGAGGGTGCAGTGATTTTCTCGGACTACACCTCTTCACATCGAAGTCAATATCTGGGGATCGTGCTCGATAAGCGAGTGATCTCTGCACCTGTCGTAAATGAACCTATTACCGACGGGAGCGGTATCATTTCAGGTAATTTCACAGCAGCAGAAGCCAATCAACTCGCCATTCAATTAAGATACGGTTCATTACCTGTTCCAGTCAAAGTGGTGGAAAGCCGCACTGTTGGTGCAACTCTTGGTGAAGAGTCGGTGCGAAAGAGCCTGATCGCGGGTGTGATCGGGCTTTCGGTGGTCATTCTCTTCATGCTGTTATATTATCGCCTGCCCGGCTTCATTGCGGACCTGGCACTCATCAGCTATGCCATACTTGCATTGGCTTTGTTTAAACTCGTTCCGGTTGTCCTTACTCTGCCCGGTATTGCAGGGTTTATTTTGAGTATTGGTATGGCAGTAGACGCCAATATCCTGATCTTTGAACGCCTCAAAGAGGAATTACGCGCCGGAAGAAACTTACGCCAGGCCATCGACCTGGGCTGGAGCCGTGCCTGGCCCTCCATTCGTGACTCAAATACATCTACCTTGATTACCTGTTTGATCTTATATGTCTTCGGCAACACATTTGGGGCCAGCATCGTTAAAGGCTTTTCAGTAACGCTCGCGCTGGGTGTGGGTATAAGCCTTTTCACCGCCATTATCGTAACCCGGACCTTCCTGCATTTATTGCTCGATAATCTTAAACTCACCGAACACCCGCGCTGGTTTGGTCTAGAGGAAACAGCATGAACATCATTAGAAATCGATACTTCTATTTTCTGATCTCTCTTCTTGTTATTATTCCCGGGTTGATATTTCTTATCATCAACTGGGTAAATACAGGAGCTCCCCTCCCTCTTGGTATTGATTTCACCGGCGGCTCACTTCTCGAAATACAGTTCGAAGGCTCACGGCCCGCGCCTGATGTAATTCAAGATGCCTTTCTGAAATCCGCACCTGAGTCAGATCCGATTGTTCAACCCCTTGGCGAAGACTCGTACGCGATTCGCTCTCGAACGATTGACGATGCCACAAAAGGCCAAATTGTTTCGGAACTTGAAAGCCAGCATGAAGGCACTGTAACCGAACTGGCCTTTTCCTCTGTCAGCCCGGCGATTGGCGCTGAAGTGACACGAGCCGCAGGGATTGCTATTTTGATGGCAGCCGCGGCGATCCTGCTCTATATTTGGTATGCCTTCCGTGGGATAGAACATGCATTTCGTTATGGCACTGCAGCGATCATTGCGATGCTGCATGATGTCTTCGTCGTGCTTGGCGTGGAAGCCATGCTTGGTTACTTTTTGGGCTGGCAGGCCGATGCGCTATTTCTCACCGCCCTGCTTACTGTGATCGGTTTTTCAGTGCATGACACCATCGTGGTGTTCGACCGCATACGCGAAAACTCTCATGTCTACCGGCGGCTGAACTATGAAACGTTGGTAAATCACTCCATCGTGCAGACACTGGACCGGTCCATCAACACACAGCTGACCGTTATGTTTACTTTGTTCGCGCTGGCTTTGTTTGGCGGCGAAAGTATCCGCCATTTTGTGATTATCCTGCTGGTGGGTATCTTCAGCGGCACGTATTCTTCCATCTTCAATGCCGCGCCGATCCTTGTTGTCTGGGAAAACCGGGAATGGACGAACTGGTTCCGACGCCCTGAACGAAGCCGGGCATAGTTACGCACTGTAAGGGCTACGCTCACGCTGGGTCTCCCCATTCGGGGATAGTAATGTGAGCCAGCGATTTTACAACCAAATACGGCGGTCACAAGGTGCCTTCAGGCATAAATCAAAATAAAAAAATCCCTCATGCGAAAGCTGATGAGGGATTTTTCCAAGGGTTGGTTAGTAAATTCGCATCAGCGAAAATACATACCTTGTAATTAACGAAATAAATGAGGTGCGCCGAACAGAAAACATGCGAAGAGGGTATTCGGTTTCAAGAGATTTTAATCTCAAAAGCAATCTAACAACGTCCTGATTCTGATTTGAACGATACATTACTGATGCTCACCATGAAAAGCATACCCAAATTTATCTACTAGACGTGTTATTTAAGAGAAAGTTACAGAAAACTTACAAATTGCTTACAAAAAGTCCCGTCTGCAATGTTTGTCAGACGGGACCACATTTAGGCTCCTGCCGCCGTCCCCGGCGAGCAAATTACTCAAGGACGCGTTTCAAGTGTAATTTAGATTACTTACTCATGTTACGCACCTGTGCTCAAAGGAGGTCTACCCTGAAGGGTACGATGTGCGACCGCCGTGTCTTGCAAGGTATATTGGCAGGGTCATGGCGCCCTGGCGCCACGGGAGCGTAACTGCATACGGTGAGTTACTGATTTCACCTGCGCTTCGACTTCGTGGCGCCAGGGCGCCACTCAGCTCAGCGCGAATCATCCTCCCAGTTCAACGGCCAGCGCGTCGTAATAGGTACCCGCCCCGAAGCCATCGATGAGGATGTGGTCGAGCGGTTTCATATTCGGCAGTTCGCGCAGGAATGCGATCATATTGGATGCGGCGCTTACGTTCCCAAATTCGCTTAATAGCCACGGCATCCTCAAAATAATTCCTTCATTCTGTAGATGCTTTTCTTTGAGCTTGTTGATCTTATAGTTCGCGTGATGGACAATCGCCACAGCAACGGATTTGCCAGCGATGCCCAATTCATCCAGTTTGGATTGATAGGCGGCATACACATCACGGACCACCTGTACGCCTGTGCGCACGAATAATTTGACCATGCCCATGGGCCCCGCCATTGCAATGGATGACCCATCTTGCGGCTCATGCATCAAGCCCGCCACACGGATGTTGTTCTCAAGCGGTTCGGTCACATCGACGTTATAACTGCCATCCGTTTTCTGCTTGGAGTGCGGATAATACATTGCCACCTGTAAGACGCCCTCATCATCAAATACCTCGCGTGATTTGCCCGCCAGGAATTTCATCGTTTTTCCAGGAATCACACCCACCACGCCCGCCGCATTGCCAAACAACTGTAATGCGTTTGCATCATGTGATGAGACGATGAAGCGGCTCAACCCCTCGATGCCGCCGACGAGTACCTTCTTTCCATACAGGGATTCTGCGATGTTCTGGTCGAGTTGGCTGTTTTCGGGCAGGTCGGGGTTCAGGGCCAGGTGTAAGCTACTCGTGGAACCATCACAGGCTTTGTGGATGGCAACCTTCAACGCGCGTTCAGGGATGCCCGCCGCTTTTGTGATCTGATTGAGATAGTCTTCTGAGACCGGCGCGCTCATGCCAATCAGTACGGCTTCCACTTCGGAGGGGTGCCAACTGCAGGCCTGGATGGCCTCGCTGAGAAATTTTGTCCCGATCTCTACCTCAAGTTTCATATGCTCTTCTGGCGTTAGAGTCAGGGGGACGTGGTGCCGGTTGCGGAAACCAAGTTCGGACAGATTCAGCTTTTCGTTGGGTTGAAGCGGGTGTCCGAGTCGCTCCTCCAAAAAGAAATGCAGGGTTTCGTTATCGTAACTATCTCCCCAAGTGCCATAGACGCCTCCTATGCCAACAGAGGGATTGGTCACGCGCTCGATCCCAAAGGGAATCCCTTTTCCCACATCGATCGTTCCCTTTTCGATATTGGGCCGATCAAAGAAGGATATTTTTACATTTTCGACGGTCATTTCGTACGCTCCTTTTGCTTACCATCCAAACCCCCATTTGGCTTGAAAGTTTCGCTGCTGTCACGGTTACAACATGTCATTATACCTGAGCGCAGGGTTCGGGGATGAGAATCGCCTTAAGTGATATCCACAAATCTGATAACGATTGCAGGTGTTATAAATACAATCAAGCTTCCTGCGCCGTCCTCGGCGCAGGTATTAATGGCAAACATGACATTTCCATCTTTTCATAACCCAGGCCACCTCTATTTTGTAACGGCCTCCATTGGTGGGTGGAAGCATTTGTTTGTTGATCACAAATACGCTCAGATCATTTTAGATTCACTGTTATGGCTTCAAAATGAGAAAAGAATACTTTTATTTGCCTTTGTTATTATGCCTTCTCATGTTCATTTGATCTTGAAGCCTGAAAACCGAGAAATCGCTACAATATTGCAAGATTTCGGCTCTTTTATGGCGCATATCATCCTTCGCCAGCTGCGTAGAGATAAGAAGTACGATTTGCTTGAGTTTTTTCATCAACAGCGGCGTGATGCAAGACATCAGCACAGTATCTGGCAGGATATTCAGGCCAAGAACGCATACTATCATGAATTCCTATTTGAAAAATTGGATTATATCCATGGCAATCCTAGAGCCAAGAATTGGAACTTCGTTAAGGATCGAGCCGATTACAAATATTCAAGCGCATGTTTTTATGACAACGGAGATACCCCAATTATTCCAATTACCGATGTTAATGAGTGGTTGATGTTATAGCGCCGCCGGGGACGGCGGCGAAAGCACAAGTAACGACTACAAGTGTTTCAAGATAAAACCAAACTTTCTGCGCCGTCCTGAACATAAAGTGATGTTATCAACAAGTGATGAAAAGATGAGAGTTCAACGAATTGCTCTTAAAAAAAATGGAGGGTGTATAATAAAAGTGTGATCTTTTGCTTATTTTGCTTATCAGGTTGCATCATGAGATGATAAGAAAGTGACCATTTGCAAGCATGGCATCCAAGAATAACAAACCCTCTTCCCAACCAAAGAAGCAAACGCGAAAACAAACGAATAAAGTGAAAAAATCGGAGCTCGGTCACCCCAAGCAAGATGGGCTGACGATTGCCGGTATCGGCGCATCCGCTGGTGGGCTGCCTGCACTGCAAGCGTTCTTTTCGGCGCTCCCGGATAACACTGGTGTTGCCTATGTGGTGGTGACCCACCTGCACCCTGAACATGAAAGTCATATGGCTGAACTGATACAGAGCCATACCAACATGAAGGTGGCACAGGTGACGAAGCGCACGGAGATCGAGCCAAACCGCGTGTATGTGATTCCTCCGAATAAAAACATTATCGTGACCGATTCGCACCTGGATATTGCTGATTTTGAAGAACCGCGCGGGCACCGCTTACCCGTGGACCAGTTCTTCCGCACCCTTGCCAAGCAAAAACATGATGCGATTGCGATTATCCTCTCAGGTGGGGGAACTGATGGCGCGGTCGGTATCAAGGACATCAAGGAAGAGGGCGGCCTGCTGATGGTCCAGCACCCTGATCAGGCCGAATATGACAGCATGCCAAACGCCGCGATCAATACCGGGCTGGCAGATGTGGTGCTGCCCGTGGAAGAGCTGGCGCAAAAACTGGCAGATTATGTAAAGCAGAGGCCATCCCTACCACAGGACGCTGAGCTGCTTAGCGAGCAGGAACTGGATGCCATTCAGCGGATTCTTGCACAGGTGCACGCACGCACGGGTCATGATTTCAGCCAATATAAACGCTCCACCATTCTGAGGCGGATTCAGCGCCGTATGCAGTTGAACGGATTTACGACGCTTGAGTCGTATCTCGGATATATGCGCAGCAACGCGATGGAAGCCGTCTCGATGTTCAATGATATCCTAATCGGCGTGACCAACTTCTTTCGCGATAGCGTACCATGGAAGGCATTGTCTGAAAAAGTCATTCCCACGCTGTTCGAAGGCAGGTCACCCGGAAATTCGATCAGAGTGTGGAGCCTGGGCTGTGCTACCGGTGAGGAAGCCTATTCCCTGGCTATTTTACTTCTGGAAGAGCGGGAAAGGCGGAATGCCAGTCATGAGATGCTGGTGTTTGCGTCTGACCTGGATAATAACGCGCTCGGAAGAGGTCGTGAGGGAATTTACCCGGCCGCCATCGAAGCAGACGTCAGCCCGGAGCGGTTGGAGCGGTTCTTCACCCAGCATGGAAACCACTATCAGGTAAAGCGTGAATTGCGCGATATGGTGCTGTTCACGAATCACAGCGTCCTGCGCGACCCCCCTTTCTCGCGGATCGATCTGGTCGCCTGCCGCAATGTGTTGATATACCTCCAGCGCCCGGTTCAGGATAATGTTTTTGATATTTTTCATTACTCTCTCCACCCAGATGGTTACCTCTTTCTCGGGAGTTCAGAATCAGCCGAATCAGCGGACGACTTATTCGAAGCGGTGGATAAAACCAACCGCATCTATCGAGCCAAACCGTGGCGGGGTGAGCTTCCGCATGTTCCCACGCTCCCACTGTCCCTGCGCCGCATGCCTCGCTATAACCTTCACAGGCTGCCACGCATCCCTCGCAATTATCAGTTTGAGGAAGTCGAGCTACCCAATTTGGATGAACAACACAGGCGGGCACTGGAGGAGTTTGGTCCTCCCAGCCTTTTGGTGGATTCAGAGTACAACATTCTTCACCTTTCGGAGACGGCCGGTCGCTATCTGCTTCCTCCTAAGGGACCGATTACCAACGAGCTGCTCAGAGTCATTCGCCCCGAACTACAGGTGGAGCTGCGCGCGGCGCTTTTTCAGTCCTTTGAAAAGGATCGGATCATTATCAGCAAACCGGTGGCGGTTCAATTCAACGGTCACGCCCGCAACGTGGTATTTTCCGTCCTGCCTCGCAAGTCCAAAAGCGAAGGTCGTAATGCGTATGCGAAGGTGGCGCTGGTCATCTTCCTTGAAGATGACATGCCTGAAGTAACGAGCACACTTCAAATCGATAGTGAAGAGGTGCATGACCAGGCTCGCACTAATGCGATCATCCAACAGTTGGAATCCGAAATCCAGCAGCTCCGCGAACAGTTACAGACGACCATCGAAGAGTACGACAGCTCCAATGAAGAGATGAAAGCTGGCAACGAAGAATTGCAATCCATCAACGAAGAATATCGCTCTGCCACGGAGGAGTTGGAGACCAGCAAGGAGGAATTGCAATCGGTCAATGAGGAGCTGCAGACGGTCAATCAGGAGCTGAAAAACAAGCTGGAGGAAATTTCCCGTGCTCACAGTGACATGGAAAACCTGATGGCTTCCTCAGCGGTGGCCACCCTCTTCCTCGACCGGGAGCTTCACATCCAACGCTTTACACCCAGCATGATGGAGCTATTCAATATGAGGGGTTCAGACCGTGGACGACCGATCGGACACTTAACCCATAAACTGGAGTACGACGAGCTTGAGCGCGATGCTCACCAGGTGCTGCGCAAGCTGGTGCCGGTCGAGCGGGAGGTAGCAGGAGAAGGTGGTGATTGGTTCCTCGTTCGTCACCGCCCCTATCGCACGCTGGAAGATAAGATCGACGGTGTAGTGATCACCTTTGTGAATATCACAGACATCAAACGGGCTCAAGAGGCCCTGCGTGATATGACTCAGAGCCTGGAAGAGCGCGTGCTGCAAAGAACGGAAGAGTTGAATGAAGCGAACAAGAAACTCAGCCAGACACGTGATCTGTTCGAAAATCTCTTTGATACCAATCCCATCCCCACATCTCTTTCGCGGCTTGATGATGGGTTGTTCATTAATGTGAACGAGGCCTACTTACAATATTTCAACCTCCACCATAAGGATGTGATCGGGCATACGTCACGTGAACTCAAACTCCCGATCGACCCCAAACTACGCCCGGGCTTAATCGCTCGACTACACAAAGAGAGAAGTATCCGAAACATCGAGATGGAAACGCGGCTTCCTTCAGGTGAGTCGAGGACGATCCTGGCCTCCATTCAAATCGTCAAGGTCGAGGATATGGATGCCCTGATGCTGGCCTTCACCGATATCACTGAGCGTGTTACTAACGAACGCTTGTTGCGCACGGCAGCCACCAGCCTGAGCGCGGCAGACCAGGCGGAACGACAGCGCATCTCCCAGATTTTGCATGACGATCTGCAGCAGAACATCTTCGCGGTCAAGATGCAATTATCCTTCCTGGCGGAGGCGATTGCGAGGAAGGATGCGGAATCGGCAAATGTGGATCTTCAGCAACTGGATCAATGGCTGGCGGAAGCCATCGCCACCACACGGCAGCTCAGCGTCGACCTCAGCCCGCCTGTCCTGCGCGGCGAGGGCCTGAGCGAGGCGTTGCTCTGGATCGCTTCCCAGATGAAGTCGCAATACGGGTTGGATGTAAAAATAGAGCCGAATGACGAACAGATTATCTTTCATGATGATGTGCGCATGGTCGTGTTTCAGGCGTTGAGAGAGCTGCTCTTTAACATCGTCAAGCATTCCGGTACGCTGGAAGCCTTTGTGACGCTTGAGTCTATGGACAGCCAGGTGAAAATCACCATCAGCGATAAGGGGAAAGGATTTAATATGGAAGAAATTAATGCGCAGGTTTCAAATGGTTTAAAAAAGATGCGCGATCGTCTATTTCTTGTAGGAGCTAATCTTAAGATACAATCCAAACCCGGCGACGGTACCCAGGTTACCATCGAAGCTCCCACTGCGGACTCGATGGAATGATATGACCTCCATCTTACTTGTGGAAGACCATGCTACCTTCGCCAGCGTGCTAGTTCGCTTATTGATGACGACCAACGATTTGGTGATTACGTCTGTTGCACGAACCGCTGAGAGCGCTTTGCAGGAACTGCTCATGCGGCAGTTCGACCTGGTGCTGGTGGACGTATCGCTGCCGCGAATGAATGGCATCAACCTTGTGAGCCTGATACGCGATCAATACCCGGCCTTGCCCTGCCTGATGCTCTCGGGGCATGCGCTGGCTCATTATAAAAATCGCGCGCTCGAAGCCGGGGCGCGCGGCTATATTCTTAAAGACAATGCGAAAGGTATCGTCGATGGTATTCGGCGCGTATTAAAAGGTGAGATCTATGTTTCCAAAGAACTCCATCAGCGTTGAAAATTATGATTGCTCGCTGGATGAGCTGGCACACGGAGGCACGATATGAGCACAATTTCCATTCTTTTGGTGGAGGATCATGAAGTCTTCGCCAGAGCGCTTTTGCGCGTGTTGAGCGAGAGTAAGGAGTTAGATGTGGTCGCCGTCGCAAACACGGCGGAGAAGGCCCTCGAGCAGCTGCCGAACTTGAACGTTGATCTCGTTTTAGCAGATGTATCCCTGCCATACATGAGCGGCATCGACCTGGTTGGGGAGCTGCGCCAGAAATATCCGCATCTGCGTTGTGCGGTTCTTTCCGGCCATCTCTCTCCTGACTACGTTCAACGTGCTCTGGAAGCAGGTGCACATGGTTATATGGTCAAGGATAACCCGGCCGGCATTCTCGAAGGCATTCAGCATATATTGAGTGGGGAAGTGTACATCAGCAAGGAAGTGCGCAATATGTTTGATGAGCCACCTACCACAACTTTAGGGAGTACATCAAACGCGTAGATCTCGGCTCCAGCCATCCTCCTCGGCGAAATTCTCTCCGCCGAGAGTATAAGACTGAGTGAGATTCCTTGGCCATCTAAACAAAACGCTCAAGTCCTGGGGCGTTTATTGTTTCGTAGTGCGAGACGCTTCGCGTATCTTGCCCTACATGGTTAGTTTAATAAGAACTTGTCCTATTGCCGTATTCTACTCTGGCTTCGTCCGTGGAAGTGCGGCCGTCCTCCAGAAGCGATTTGAGCCGGACCATATCGTCGTTCATCGCCTGGCGGGGATCCACGCCAAAGAGTTGTGCGACCGCATGTCCGAGTGCGCCTGCTGGCGGTACATAGCTCAATTGAACACTCACACGCGTGCTGCCATCCCAATTCTCATCGAAGCGGACAAAACCGGTGTGATGAACCTGGGAATCAGGCACGGTCTTCCATTCGATGATTTCATTCGGAATGTCGCGTAGAATGTGAGACTGAAATTCAATGGAAGAACCAGCGGGGCCTGCCACCTTCCAGGTTGAGATTCCGTTGTCAGTCGAAACTTCCTTGACATGCTCCATGAACAGCGGGAAATTTTCGAAATTCCGCCAGAATTGGTAAACCTCATCAACCGGTGCGTTGACGTTGATCGCCTTACGAATTTTGATCGCATTCTCGCCCATCCCCAAACCAAGCAAGCTGCGCGGGTCAAGGTTGGTTACACTGCGAGTGGCAAGCGCCAGCCCAGCTGTTCTCATGATTGGCCTCATCAAACCTCTGCGCCTTAAACTATAGAGGGTCAACAGGCTTCCGCCCACACCGCTCAATAGTCGCATGGCAGGTGACCAGTTCTCCTGTTTCCATTCAGGGATCGCGCCTCTCTTGGACACCGTACCTTGCAGTGCGGGAATGTCCATTGGGTCGTCCACCAACTGCAATCGATCATCTACTTCATGGACACCGCGCGTCCGCCTGGTGGTCTTTATAATAAGATCCGCCTCATCGCGCAGAACAGGGCCACTTAAGATGATACGACCTCCATCAGCACGGATATCAACAGCACGCGAATGGCTCGCCAGGCGTCCCAAATTGGCGCGCACCCGTTCCTCGAGAATCCAATCTGGCGCACCCTGATCAGTAAGCCTTGCTGACATCTCTGCCAGTACACCACGCGTCCTGTTGCGAATATCTTCTGAGGCTCCATCCAGGAAGTTATCCATGCTGTTTACCCAACTGTTGGCCCTGTCACGAACCAGTGCCCGCCTGCGGTTCCCGTACTGTGGATCGAAGAAATACATCAACCCTGCTCCCAGCCCAAGGCTTGTTAGTAAAGTTTTTAATCTCATATTTATCTCCTTGTTTGGACCCTAAAGGTTTCCTTTGAGATCGAACCTATATATTGACAAATGTTTTATGCACATTTTTGCTTTGGGCCGCTGGGAAAACCTTTTAGGGTCTCACGATAAATTCTTACTTGATATTAAGCTTGGATACTTAAAGAGAAAGCCTGAGACGCGAAACGTTCAACGCATCCCAGCCATCTCCTAAACTTTCTTGGATGCTCAATGTATCTGTTAATTACTTATCATGCAAGTGGGGATTTTCCCTAACATTTATCTTCTATAACAAGGTATGAAAAAAAGCTATGAAATGACTTCAGCAAAGGAATCTTCCACATTGGGGCAAAGGATTTCAACTGGTTTCTTAAACCAACATCACTTCTCATTATTAATAGGTAGGGTTACTTTCTATTGGATGAAAAGTCGTTCTCTCTTACAATTCATACACAACATCATCCAACTTTGCGGGATGAGACATAGAACTTTATCCCACTATAACATCGAAGGAGCAAAGCCCAGTAACAATACCGACTTTTGGAGGATCGACATGGATACAATTAAGGTTTCTGCCAATTCACGTACTGCTGCCGTTGCCGGGGCAATTGCGGGCGTCATACGTGAACATAAACATGCTGAGGTGCAGGCAATTGGTGCTGGCGCGGTCAATCAGGCCGTAAAGGCGCTTGTGCTAGCGACAGGATACCTCAGGAATGACGGCATCAATGTCATCTGCGTGCCTGAATTTGCCGACGTCACAATCGCAGACAAGATCAGAACCGCGATCAAGTTTGTTGTTGACCCGCAATAGGCATCGTCTTTACTAAAGAGGCTCTTTTGTTTTCCCATGTGGACGGGCCAGAAAACTGGCTGGGCGGACAGAAGAGCTTCTTACAATTCACTTACCCTCAGAATGGGTGCACTTTCCGTCTGGGGAGCAGCCGCCAGTCCGATACTCACGCACGTTACTAGGCGTACTGCAAGTAGCGAAATACGTCGTCATCCTAATTTACTTAACCAACAACCCACCTTTTCAGGTGGGTTTGTTATTTTTGAGAACCTCAGCTGCGGAGCCTGGATTCGAACCAAGATACCATCATCCAGAGTGATGTGTCCTGCCATTGGACGACTCCGCAATAAGGTGGGTATTTTACCATTTATCCGGCAATATCTCAAAGCTATCTTCCCTTAGACCACTTATTTTCCTCTTAAGGTCGAGCAGGCTTAAGATCTTAAAATTCAATAGCCTCGACTTTGTAAAATCAAGGCTATTTTAAGGGTTTCTGGAAACTGGGATCGTCCTGCCCATAGACGAACCCACAGCTTAAGCCAGCGGGCTCAATCAAGCTAATTACTTGCGTGCGGCGCGGCGTGTGTTATCTTCCATATCCATCAGGATTAATAGCACCTTCGATACAGTTTGTAAGCCAAAGAAATAGGCAAGTCCCGGCAGCGGCTGCAAAAAGTAGGGCACAAAAATATTGATGGCACTCAGGAACGTCATGCCTTTATCAAAGAACAGGCCACTTGTATATTGACCGATGAACAGCAAAACCGAGAAAACCCAATACAGGAGGTAAAGGCTTAGGATGACCCAGGCAAATGCCTCTGCCCAGCGTGAGAGCCGCATGACCGAATCCCGGTCGAAATATGTGCCCAAAAATGTTGCCTGCTTTTCATTTGATTCGCTCATGAGTACCTCCAAAAGGAATTATATAACAACTTGCGTTTGTTATAATTAGCCTCATGACTGCATTCATTCGGCAAATGTTCCCGTACGTGCCACAGTAATAAAGTCTCAAATGAAAACCAATCCTAGGTTACTACTACCATGACGACAGAGGAAACCAAGCCTACAGACTTTATCCGCGAAGCGGTCGCGGAAGATTTAAGAAACGGACGCTATAACTATGTCCGCACGCGCCTGCCTCCTGAGCCGAACGGCTATCTGCACATCGGGCATGTAAAGGCATTCATGATCGATTACCTCATCGCCAAGGAAAACAATGGCGAGGTGATCCTTCGCTTCGACGATACGAACCCCACCAAGGAAGAAACTGAATTTGTAGAGGCCATCGAAGAGGACGCGCGTTGGCTGGGTATCGAATGGAAGAAAGTAACATTTGCCTCCGATTACTTCGACGAGTTATACGAGTGGGCCAAGAAACTTGTGCTCATGGGCAAAGCCTATGTGGACGATCAATCTCCTGAAGAACTATCTGCCAACCGCGGCA
>Ga0081539_10003612_pt1 | contig 18689 bp, 16 predicted proteins | sample TabmetS4T2R2_FD_71023 | JGI IMG/M metagenome (GOLD analysis project Ga0081539, IMG submission 71023) | Tabebuia heterophylla rhizosphere microbial communities from the University of Puerto Rico - S4T2R2 | ecosystem: Host-associated > Plants > Roots > Rhizosphere ...
CGTAGTAGGCGTCGTAGTAGCCCGCCGACAGCGCATAGGTGCCGAGCATAATGCGCCGCTTGACTTCCGCGCCGAAGCCCTGCCCGCGTGTGGCGCGGTAGGTGTCGAACATGTCGCCCTTGTCGATGCGCGGACCGAAACGGATGCCGTCGAAGCGTGCGAGGTTAGCGCTGGCTTCCGCAGGAGCGATGATGTAGTAGACGGGCAGCGCGTAATCCGTGTGCGGCAGGCTGATTTCGACAATCTCCGCGCCCAGCACCTTCAGTTGGTCGATGGCTGCGCGCACCGCCGCTTCGACTTCCGGCTGCATCCCGTCGATGAAATACTCTTTCGGCACGCCCACGCGCAAGCCGCGAATATCGCCCGTCAACCCCGCGACGTAATCCGGCACAGGGGTGTCCATGCTGGTCGAATCGAGCGGGTCGCGCCCTGCCATGACGCCCAAAATCCGCGCGGCATCCTCCACCGAGCGCGTAATCGGACCGGGGCAGTCCAGCGACGAGCCGAACGCGACCAGTCCATAGCGCGAAACCCGCCCATAGCTCGGCTTTAGCCCGACGACGCCGCAAAATGCACCTGGCTGGCGGATGCTGCCACCCGTGTCCGTGCCGAGCGCGCCTGCCGCCATGCCCGCTGCCACTGCCGCCGCGCTGCCGCCGCTGCTGCCGCCGGGGACGCGCGTCACGTCCCAGGGGTTCATGGTCACGCCGCACGCCGAGTTTTCGGTGGACGACCCCATCGCAAACTCGTCCATGTTGGTCTTGCCGAGCATGACCATGCCCGCGTCTTCCAGCCGCTTGACCAAGGTGGCGCTGAAAACCGGGACATAGCCCGTGAGGATGTTCGAGCCGCAGGTTGTCTCGATGCCTTCCGTCGAAATCACGTCCTTGATCGCCAGCGGAATCCCCAGCAGCGCGCGCTCGTCGCCGGAAGCGCGCGCTGCATCTGCGTTTTTAGCATCCGTCAGCGCCCTATCTGCCGTGCGTGTAATGTAGGCGTGAATGGTCGGCTCAAGCTGCTCGATGCGGTCAAGGTACGCCTGCGTCAATTCGACGGCGGAAATCTCGCGGCTTTTCAATTTGCCCAGCGCCGCGCTGATAGTTAGTTGGGTCAGGTCGGTCATAGCGTTTTCCCGAACTTCGTGGTTTGATGAGAAGGGCAAAGTATAGCATACGGGTAGGTGGAAACGTATGAAAACCATCGGCTTGATCGGCGGCATGAGCTGGGAATCGTCAGCAGAATACTATCGCATCGTCAACGAGACGGTGAAGCAGCGGCTCGGCGGGCTGCATTCGGCGCAAAACCTGATGTACTCGGTGGATTTTGCCGACATCGAGCGTTTGCAGCACGAAGCCCGCTGGGAAGAAGCCGGGCAGGCGATGGCGGAAGCCGCCCAGCGGCTCGAACGTGGCGGCGCGGATTTCATCGTGCTGTGTACCAACACGATGCACAAGCTGGCGAGCTACATCGAGGCGGCGGTCAGCATCCCGTTGCTGCACATTGCCGACCCAACCGCGCAGAAAATTCAGAAAGCAGGCATCACCCGTATTGGCTTGCTTGCCACCCCCTACACGATGGAGCAGGATTTTTATCGCGGGCGGCTGACCGACAAATACGGGCTGGACGTGCTCACCCCGGATGCCGACGAGCGCGCCATCGTCCATCGCATCATTTATGAGGAGTTGGTGCTTGGCATCGTCAAGGACGAATCGCGTGAGGCATACAAGCGCATCATCGACCACCTGATCGAGCGGGGCGCGCAGGGCATCATCCTCGGCTGCACCGAAATCATGCTGCTGATTTCACCGGAAGACTGCGCTGTGCCGAGCTTCGACACTACTACGCTGCACGCCATCGCGGCTGCGGACTTTGCGCTGGAACGCGCTGCTATGTAAGAAGTCAAGCCGCGTTTCTATCCGAATTCTGTATGACTCAGTGATCACATGGGGGAAACTATGGAAATCGCGGTGCTCGGTGCGGGCAAGATCGGTGGGACAATCGGGGCAAAATGGGCGCAAGCAGGGCATACTGTTCGTTTTGGCGTGCGCGACCCGCAAAAGCCGGAAGTTCAGCAGTTAGTCAAATCGCTCGGCGGCAACACCTCGGCGTTGAGCCTCGAAGACGCGCTTCAGGGCGCGGAAGTCGTGCTATTTGCCATCCCGGGCAGGACGATGGCGGAGATGATTGCCGCCAACGCACAGGCGTTGGATGGCAAAATCCTGATCGACGCGACGAACAATATGGGTGGCGAAAGCATCAACAGTTTCCCCGCCTTCAAGCAGCATACGCCGAATGCCAGCATCTACCGCACCTTCAACTGTTACGGTTGGGAAAATTTTGTCGATCCCATTCCAGATGCTGATCTTTTCTACGCAGGTACCGACAGCGCCGCGCGCAAAAGCATCGAGCAGTTGATTACCGACGTGGGACTCCATCCGGTCTACGTTGGTGGGGTCGAGCAGGCGGGTGTGCTCGATGGTGTACTCCAGTTATGGTTCGTACTCTCTGGTGGTCAGAAGATGGGGCGTAAGCTCGCTTTCAAGGTGCTCACTCCCTGACGCAAGCCTTGAGCTTTATGACGGGTACCACTGGTTTCGCTCTATTAGACGCGACCTCTCCCTCGAAATATTGGCGCTCGATTAAACTATTTTAGTCGTCAATATTCAGGGTATTGATTTTATGGATTCTGACCAATAGCCAGAAATACTTTATGATCCTATGATTTAGGTCTGCGAAGATATACATGTAGGAGTATTACAAATGCTTGGTAAGCGTGCGTTTCTTTCCCAAAAAGCGTTCTTGATCATGCTGGTGGTGTTAAGCCTTTCGCTGGTCGTTTTTTCGGTTTCCGCTCAAGATTCTCCTGAAGATGTCGCCAACGCCTTGATCGCCGCAGAAGACTCGAATGACGTGGAGGCTGCTGTTGCCCTGTTCGCTGACGATGCGGTGGTCACGTTAGCCGATGGTAGTGTCTACGACACGCCGGAAGGGATTCGCGGCTGGCAGCAGGCGCTCGCCGATGGTCACTTCCGCATCGAAGCCGTCCATATGCAGGTAGATGGCAATATGGTCACCTGGGATGGAACAGTGTCGCTCGATACGTTCCGTACCCTGGGAATCGCGTCAATGGCAGGCAATTGGACGCTCGAGATTGAAGACGGTAAGGTGAAAACCTTCGATTTCGCCTTTACGCCGGAAGCCTTCACCGAACTGACCACTGGCATTACTGCCGCTACCCTAATCGGCGCTGAAGCCGCGCACGATGTGGACGCCGCCGCTGCTGCTTTCGCAGACGATGCGGTGGTCACCCTGGCGGATGGTAGTGTGCTTGATACTGCTGAGGCGATTCGGGCTTGGCAGCAGGAACTTGCTGACGGACATTTCCGTATCGAACCGGAAGGTCTCTCGGTGGATGGCAATACCGTGAGCTGGAATGGCGAAATCTCCCTGGATGTGTTCCGGCAGATGGGTATCCCGGTGCTGGGCGGTATCTGGACACTGGTTATCGAAGATGGCAAGGTCAAAAGCTTCGATTTCAGCTTCACGCCCGAAGCGTTGGAAATACTGACCGCAACGCCTGAGCCTTCTTCCTGATCTGACTGAGCGTCAATATTTGAGTGGAAAGGGCACGAGATAAGAGTGCCCTTTTTGTTTGCTGCAAGATCACATCTTACACGTTACAAAGGTCAAATGCCTGCTGTAGACCTTCTACCGGGTCGCCCAGCGGGATGAACTCCTGCGCGACATAGCCCTCATAACCCGTCGTGGCAATCGCGCGCATGATCGGCGCGTAGTTGAGTTCCTGTGTCTCGTCAATCTCGTGGCGACCAGGATTTCCGGCGGTGTGGTAGTGCCCGAACCAAGCATGATTGTCCTGAATCGTGCGGATCACGTCGCCCTCCATGATCTGCATGTGGTAAATGTCGTAGAGCAGCTTCACGCGCGGCGAATCAACCATCTGGCAGACCTGTACGCCCCACATGGTATGGTCGCACTGGTAATCCGGGTGGTCAACCTTGCTGTTCAGTAGTTCCAGCACCAGCGTCACGCCCGCGTTCTCTGCCATTGGCGCAACCTGTCGCAGAGTCTCGGCGGTGATCTCCGCGCCGTCACTGTCCGAGATGCCGCTGCGGTTGCCGCTGAAGCAGATCAGGTTTGGGATACCCCACTGCACCGCCAGGTCGAGGTTGGCGCGGATTTCCTGCGCGATGCGCGCCTGATTTTCACGCCGATTCATCCCATCCGTAAGCGTGGCGTGCCCGCCCATTGCGGCGATCTTTAAGTCGTAGTCCTTGAGCATCTGCCAATACTGCTGCGGCACCAGCTCAACCGCATCGTAGCCGATTTCGACTGCGGTTCGCAGCAAGGTTTCAGGTGTCATCAGGTCAGGCACGAAGCACCACCAGGCGATAGATTGTTTGATCGCAGACATTGGCAAAGCTCCTTGCATCGGAATGGGTCACGAGTGTCTGTCAAAGATACCACAGCAGAATGCGCGGGGCACTTCTTAAATGCATCTGCGTTTTACATCTGCGCGGCTTTGCGTTAAGGTCATAGCTAGTTCACGGAAGAAGGAGCAGGGATGATGACGGTTGAGTCGGCACGCGACATTGAAGGCTTACTGAAAATTGGGCGAATCGTCGGGCTGTCGATTCAGGCGATGCGGGAGGCGCTCGAACCGGGCATCACGACGGCTGAACTGGATACCATCGGCGAGAGAGTTTTACGCGAAAATGGCGCGCGTTCTGCGCCGCAATTGGTCTACAAATTCCCCGGTGCGACCTGCATCAGCATCAACGACGAAGTCGCGCACGGCATTCCTGGTTCACGGGTGGTTCAGCCGGGCGACGTGGTCAATCTCGACGTTTCGGCGGAATTGAACGGCTATTTTGCCGATGCAGGCGAAACCGTTGCCGTGCCGCCGGTCAAGCCGGAGACCGAGCATCTGCTTAACTGCGCGCGTCAGGCGCTCGCCAGCGCAATTGAAGCCGCGCGTGGAGGCAACCGACTGAACAGCATTGGGCGGGCAGTGCAGAACCAAGCCGAGAAATGCGGCTACAATGTGATCCGCGACCTGAGCGGGCACGGCGTTGGCAAAAGCATCCACGAAAAGCCATCTGTGCCGAACTACTTCACGCACCGCGCGAAAGACCACCTGACCGATGGGCTGGTCATCACGCTGGAGCCGTTCCTGACGCCGGGCACAGGGCGCATCTACACGGCGGACGATGGCTGGACGATTAAGACGGTGGATGGCAAGGGCTTCGCGCAGTTCGAGCACACCGTGATCATCACCAAAGACAAGCCGATTCTGGTGACGGCGGTGTAACCTTTCGCGCAGCGCGAACGTAACTATGGATATCGACTAGCAATCACCAAGGCTTGTGGCGATGAATACAGCCATGCAGTTCAATCCGCTTTCACCGGAATTTCAGGCGAATCCTTACCCTTCTTACGACATGCTCCGTGAAAATATACCCGTCTTTTTCTTCCCAGACTGGAATAGCTGGTTCCTCACCCGCCACGAAGATAATGCAGCGGCGCTCAAGCATCCCCACTTTGGGCGTGAAATTGAGCGGGTGATGTCCCCTGAAGAACTTGGCTGGGGAAAAGCGGCTGAACAAGTGCAACCCCTCTACGACATGCAGGGCATGTGGATGCTGCTTAAAGACCCACCGGAACACACTCATCTGCGCACACTTGTTCATAGAGCCTTCACGCCACGCATGGTTGAGCGACTGCGAGAACGTACCCAGTTCATCACCAACGACCTGATCGATAAGGCACAGGTAAACGGTGGCATGGATTTGATTAATGAATTCGCGCTGCTGCTCCCGGTCACCGTCATTGCAGAAATGCTTGGCGTTCCCGTTAGCGATTACGCCACGCTCCACGACTGGTCGACCGGACTAGCGCACACGCTTGAACTGGGACAGTCGGAAGATACGGTGGTGCGCGGCGCAGAGGCGACAGTCGAGTTTTCTGCCTATATCCGCGCGATGATTGCCGAGCGCCGTAAAAACCCGCAGGATGATATGATCAGCGCGCTCGTTGCTGCCGAAACTGAAGGTGATAAGCTCAGCGAAGATGAAATGGTTGCCATGTGCATCCTGCTGCTTTTCGCAGGGCACGAAACGACTGTCAACCTGATTGGCAATGGCACGCTGGCGCTGATGCGCCACCCGAATCAATGGGAAAAGCTCAAAGCCGATCCGTCGCTGGTCAAGTTAGCCACCGAAGAACTATTACGCTACGACAGCCCAGTGCAGATGACCATGCGCTGGGTCATGGAAGACACTGAGTTTGCTGGGCAGCAGTTCAGGCGCGGGCAGCAGGTCGCAACCCTGATCGGCGCAGCCAACCATGACCCGGCGCGTTTCGCCAACCCCGGTGAGTTGGACATCACCCGCGACCCGAACCCGCATATCGCCTTCGGCAGCGGTATTCACTTTTGCCTCGGCGCGCCGCTGGCACGTATGGAAGGGCAGATCGCTTTCGCCGCATTGGCAAAGCGTTTGCCCAATCTGAAGCTGGTCGATGAGAACCCGCCGTACCGGGACACCTATGTGCTGCGCGGCTTGGCGGAACTACCAGTAACCTTCTAGGGCAGATAAGGAATGGACGCGGACTATCTCCTGATCAACCGGGATGACCTGCCTTTCGACGGCAGCACCTACGAGTTTCAAGGCTACCTGCATGGCGACACTGACGCCTCGTTCATCTGGGTCGATATGCCGCCGGGCGAGAACGTCCGGCTTCATACTCACCCCTACAAAGAGGTCTTTATCGTGCTGGAAGGCAAGGCGACCTATATTGTTGGTTCTGCGACGCTCGAAGCGCGCGCCGGGCAAATCCTCGTCGCTCCGGCGGATGTGCCGCACGGGTTCACCAACAGCGGCGACGTACCTCTGAAGCAGATCGATATCCATTTCTCAAAACGGTTCGTCACCCACTGGCTGGAATAATTCGCGCAAAACAAAAACGCGGCTGAGGATATTCCCAGCCGCGTCTAATTCTCATTGTCTCGTCAGCTTAGGGCTGCCAGTGCGCCTGTGTCAGTGCCGCGCCTCGATCCGACAGATAAGCGCGTGCGCCGCTGCTCAGGTCGAGGCTTTCCAGCCCGTTTCCAGACTCGATTACGGCGTACTGTCCGTTCGCAGCCGCCGAACCCGCAATCGCGTTGGTGGCAAGTGTCTGCGGCGCGCAGGACCCGCCGCTGATGCAGGCAAGGTCAAGGACGCGCACTTCGCGGTCATTCGGGTCGTTGGCATTTTGCGCGTAAGCGGTATAAACCAGCGTGCCATTCGCTGCATTCAGCGGCGTTTGCGGCGCAGCATTCTCGGCGATCACAAAAGCGCTGTCTGCACAGTTATTCGCGGCGGCGCAATTCAGGTCAACAGCGGCGATACTGCTTCCGCTGCGGAAATAAAGCTGTGACTCATCCGTAGCCACGTCCGCATCGGCTGAAGCCAGTGGTATCGCGCTTTCCAGCGGGTTTGTGCTGCAAGCCGCCTGGAAACAAGCGAGGTCAGCAGTTTGAACGACGCCAGTCGCATCCCGATAGATCAATTCAGTGCTATTCGGTTGCCACAGCAGCGGCGTGATCGGCGCGCTCCGTCCGCTGTCCAGTGTCAGGGTTTGCTGAGTTGCTGCGTTGGTGACTGCGAGTGCGCTGTTCCCAGCGTACCCCCAGTAGGCAACCAGCGGCAGATTGTTCATCCACAGACCACTGTAACGCGCGCCGAAGTCGTTGCTGATTGGCAGTGTAAAAGCTGTACCGCCGGGCGAGCCAATGCCGTAAGTGCCATCATCCTGCTGGTAGAAGATGAAATTGCCGTCCGGCGAAAGCGCAAGCACGCTCCCTATCGTGCGCCCGATCTCGCTCACGCTTTGCTGCGCCGGACTCGCGGCGCGCAGGCTAATGTCACCGCCGACGCTGACGGCGAAGAAAAGCTGATCTCCACTCGGTGACCAAGTGGTATCCCCCTCCAGCGTTTCGCCGGGGTTAGTCACAATCCAGCGGTAACTGCCATCACCGCTGCTGATCACCAGTTGACCGCTGCTGTTGATGAAAGCCACCAGCGGTGTGCCCTGAGCAAGCGTGGAAAGTGGCGCTATAAGCGTAAAAAGGATAAAGCAAAAAATGACGAGCAGAGCGACTCGTCGGCTGTTCATCGGTTAGTGCCCTTCCAGAAATTGAACCCTTTGCATGACGTCTGCTTAATTTATACATCTAGACCAAGAAAACGCACCCCCACATTTGTGGGGATTCCACAATTATTAAATCGTTTGACACGATACCTTAAGATTTGTTTAGATTAACATCCAAAGTCAAGCGAAAAAACGTTAATTGTGTTAGGCTTTTTTAATAGAGGTAGTGTCTTCCCACCGTTCCTTTGCCCGGCATTTTCATTTGAGGATAAGCTATGCTTCCGGGACGTGTATTAAGAATCGTCGTATTTGTGGCTATCCTGGCTTCAGGGTGCAGCCAAATGCCGGGGCTGCGCGTGCTCACGGGGCAGGACCCCAATGAGGCTGCATCCGGCGACCTCACGGTTGAGTCGCTTGACCTCGTCATGGCGGACAAATCTGGCTCAACTGATCCCGGCATTACAGCAGCCGCGAACCGCATCGAAGCTGCCGATAATATGGTCGACATTATCGAAGCTCGCAAGGACGAAGAATCCCGCGTTTTCACCGTCACGATGCTGTTTAACCCGCCCCAGGTGGACACCTCCACAATGGAAGGGCAAATTGCCCTCCTTGAGGCTCGACGCCGCGCTTTTGAAGTGACTTGGCAGGGGATGATGCCTGAAAGCGATGGTACAGATATCCTCGATATTCGTCTACTCCTTCCAGATAGAATTACGACGCTTGATCATGGGCAGAGTTTTATTGGCTATGTAATCGCGCAAGCGACCATTGAGCGTTCAGATGCTGCTGCTTACCTCGCTGGGGCGCGTAACCTGAACAACTTCTACGACATGATGATCAATGGTGCGCTGCAATACCAGACTCCCCGAACGCTCGACGACATCATGTTGTATAACGGTACGCCCAATCACCCGATGTTTATGCTTCCCGCTGATGCAAGTGCTGCCGCAGCCAATGAATAGCGCGGCAGCTCCGCTTTTTGAATTATTCCGTTGAGTGAAAAGGACATTGTGTTATGAGTCTTGCTAAACTCGACCCTAAAGCTCCCGTTCCGGTCACTGAACGCAAACGTTATGCCTGGGAAACGGAAGAAACGCTGGTCGAAAAACGCCGCAGGAAGCTGCGTTACCGCATTCAGCGCGCGATCAGCAAGTCCTGGCTGTGGGTGCTGCTCATCGTCATCATTGTTTTTGCGCTTTTCGACGCCGGTGTGATGACCGCGCTCCTCAGCTTCATTCCCTATCTGCTCCGTTTTGCCTTCACTGCCATGCTCATCATCGGGCAGTTTGCCCTGATGTTTTGGTTTCTGGGCAGGTCGCGCATGTACACCATCTGGCCCGGCGCGGAAGGCGTGAGCTTTGACGATTATCGCGGGCAGCCCGAACTGCTCGAACAAGCCAAGCAGATCGTCAAGCTGCTGCGTGGGGTGCGTGTTTTCGAGGAAGCAGGCGGCGAACCGCTGAATGGCTTGCTGCTCGAAGGACCTCCCGGTACAGGCAAGACCTGGTTGGCACAGGCGATCAGCACCGAGGCTGGCGTCCCCTTCTTCTTCGTCGATGCGTCGTCGATGAATTCGATGTTCATGGGCATTGCGCCACTCAAGGTCGCCAACCTCTACCGTCGTGCCCGCAAAGCCGCCAAAGAGTTTGGCGCATCGGTTATCTTCATCGACGAAATTGACGCCATCGGGGCGCGCAGCGGCATGACAGGTGCTGCTCCCACACCCGACACGCTGCCGATTATGATGGGCGGCTTCGGCGGCGGAGACCAGGGCTTAATGAGTACGCTGCTTATCGAAATGAGCGGCTTCAGCCTGGAGCACGGTTGGTGGGCGCGCAAGCGTACATGGTTCTACAAGACTTTCCTGCGCCGCAACCCACCCAAACCGCAAAAACGCGTGCTGACGATGGGCGCGACCAACCGCATTCAGGCGTTGGATGCTGCGCTGCTGCGCCCTGGTCGCTTTGATAAGAAAATTCGCATCGATGTGCCCGATCTCGACGGACGCAACGATATTCTCGAATACTATCTCTCGAAGATGGCGCACGATGAAACGGTCGATCCGCTCATTGTGGCGAGCGAAACGCCCTATTACACCCCGGCAGACTTGAAATACCTGCTTAATGAGTCGCTGCGTTATGCGCTGTTCGACGGGCGTACCTATATCAACATGAATGATATTCGGCAGGCACAGCCTGAACTCGAAATGGGGCTGCGTTCCCCCATTAAGAATCTGGCAAAAGAGGATAAACGTCGTCTTGCCGCGCACGAAGCCGGTCACGCGATGGCGTATCGCCTCTTCCGCCCCGATCACCGGATTGCGCGCATTACGATTATTCGGCAGAGCTATTCACATGGTCACGTGTGGGCTTACCCAGTGACGGAAGAACACCATACGCTCAATACCTATGAAAGTCTGATGAATCGCTTACGTGTCTTTGTCGCCAGCAAAGCGGCGGAAATAGAATTTTGCGGTGAAGGCTTTCAATCGATGGGCGTTGGCACGGGTTTTGGCGACGCCAGTGACTTTGGTCAGATTCGGCTTGCGCTCTATCAAATGGCAAACGCGGGCATGTTCGGTCCTCTCGGTGCGACCATGTCCGACGGAAACCTGACCCAGGAAATGCGTGAGGCAATGGATGAAACCTTCCGTATGGCGCTGGACGAAGTACGTATGGTTTTCCGACAACACCGCAAGATGGGTGAAGAACTGATCGACTTGCTCATGCAGAAAGATGAACTGCTGGCAGCCGAAGTCGAAGCCTTTTTTGACAAGTACGGACTGTATACACCGAAGGTTAATCTCAACCGCGACCGTAAGGAAGATATCGTGATCGTCGGAAAAGAAGAAGCAGGTGAGGAGCGCGCAAATGTCGGTGATTAAACACGCGCCAAACCAGCCCTATGTTGAAACTAACGGGCGCTTTGATTGGGAAGACGAAGAAACCTTAGTTGATCGTCGTAAAAAGCTGCCATATCGCATCAGGCGCGTGGTGCGGTCATTCTTTTTGCCCGTGCTGCTCCTTGTCGTCATCGTTATGGCATTGTTCGATGCCAACGTGATGATGGCGTTTATCACCATCGGCGGGCTGGCGTTACAGGTTGGCTTGTTCATCCTCATCTTCGTCTCGCAGTTCGTGCTCATGTTCTGGTTCCTCGCGCGTTCGCGCATGTACACCATCATGCCCGGTGCGGAAGGCATCAGCTTCGCCGACTATCGTGGTCAGCCAGAAATTCTCGAACAGGCGCACCAGATCGTTACGCTTCTGCGCGGAGTGGCGGCATTTGAAGGCTCTGGCGGCGAGCCGCTCAATGGCTTGCTGCTTGAAGGTCCTCCCGGCACGGGTAAGACCTGGCTGGCGCAGGCGATCAGCACCGAAGCTGGGGTGCCTTTCTTCTATGTTGATACCTCGTCCCTCCAGGCAATGTTCATGGGCATGGGGGCGGTCAAGGTGGCGCGCATGTATGGTAGAGCACGTAAAGCCGCTAAGGAATATGGGGCGTCAGTGGTCTTCCTGGACGAAATTGACGCGATTGGTGCCCGCGCGGGTGTCAGCGCCGTTGGCGGCGGCACGCAGCAGGGTGGCATGGGCGGGATGATGGGCGGTGGCGGTATGGGCTTGCTCAGCACCATGCTCATTGAAATGAGCGGCTTCAGCCTGGAGCATGGCTGGCGCGCACGGATGCGCGCCCGTTTCTACAAGTACATTTTGCGCCGCAAGCCGCCCAAGCCGGAAAGGCGTGTTCTGACCATCGGTGCGACCAACCGTATTCAGGCGCTCGACCCTGCGCTGCTACGCCCCGGGCGCTTCGACAAGAAATTGCGGATCGACGCGCCGGACACGGAAGGGCGGCAGGAAATATTCGAGTATTATCTCTCCAAAATGGCGCACGATGACTCGATGGATTCGCTAGTGCTGGCGACTGAGACGCCTGGCTATACCCCGGCAGACATCAAATATGTGCTCAATGAAACGCTGCGCTATGCGCTTTTTGCTGGGCGGCGCTACATGACTTACCGCGACTTTCAATATGCAAAGCCCGAACATGAACTGGGGATTCGGACACCGATCAAGAATATGTCTCGCGAAGCGAAAGAACGCATTGCTTTCCACGAAGCTGGACATGCGCTTGCTGTGCGTCTCTTCTTGCCGCAAAACCGTATCTCGCGCATTTCGATAGTCCGTCAGGGGGCGGTCTATGGAGTTGTTTCGCATTTTCCAGCGCGTGACGCTTACCAGGGAATGCAAACGCGTGATCAATTCCTGAATCGGCTGCGGGTTGCCTGTGGTGGGCGTGCAGCAGAAGTGGAGTTCTCTGGGCTGAAGAACCAATCGCTTGGCGTTGGTGGCGACTTTGCCGGTATTCGTTTCTTGTTGAGCATGATGGCACGCGCGGGCATGTTCGGTCCGCTCGGCGGCGCGATGACATCGCACGTCACGCCGGACGGCAATTTCAGCAATCTGCCGCCAGACATGGCAGAGGCAATGGAAGAAACTTTCGAGCGCATTATGCGGGAGACACGCAAGGCGCTGCGCCAGAACGAACACATTATGCGTGCGCTGGTCGAACTGCTCATGGAAAAAGAAGAACTGCTTGCCGATGATGTCAAAGCCTTCTTCGACCAGTTCGGTCTCTTCACACCGGAGCCGTCCATGATCCGGGATGGCGAAGAAGTCAGCATCTTCAAGCCACAGTTGCCAGAGGGCGAAGCGAAGGAAGGGGAAGCGCCAGCCGCCCAACCCGAAGCGGGCGACTAACTACTTGTAGTGTTTGGCTAAAGGCTTCTGTAGGGGCGTTCAACTGAACGCCCTTTTGTTTCTCTCCCCCGCTATTTTATTTCCCCGCGCCGCTGCCGTACAATCGTGCGCAACTGCCGGAGCTAAGTTGTAGCCCTATGTTCGCCCGCCTTCTGCGACTCTGTTGCTTTCTCTGCTTGTTTTTCGCCGCCCTGCTTGGCACATTCCACCTGCAAGCCAACGATGACAGTGTGCTCCGCGCCTTTATCGCCTTCCCCGAACGCTGCCAATCCGCCTGCTTTTTGGGCTTGCGACCGGGTTATACCTTCATCGACACTGCTATTCGTACGCTTGACCGCCACGCCTGGGTGGTTGACCTGAATAACGGCGTCGGCTTGATGAGCGGCAGCGGCGAACTCACCTGGCGCTGGAGCGAAGCAACGCCAGACATCATCAACACGGCATTTCCTGGTCAGGCGCGGATTACCGATGGCGTGGTCAGTGCCGTGATCATCGAAATGCGCGCGCCAGTGGGCATCTGGCAGCCATCTGTTGCCGCGCAGCGCGTGCTGACTTCTGGTGCCCGTTGGACAGTACGCCCCCGCGCTGAATGCCTGACCAGCCCGGCACTCTATTGGTTGGCTCCGGCGCGGCTGGAGCTTTCGGCGCGAGAGTTTGGCGAGCGAGCAAGCCCGCCTTCGCTCGCGCAGCGCCTCGCCTGTGTGGCTTAACCGGAGAAATATCCTGACTCCGCGATGATCTCGTTCGCCGGGATGAAGGTCGCCTCGACCACCGTTTTGCCGGTCCGCTTTAGGTACTGCTGCACAACTCGGTAGCCAATCGCGTACCCAGAATATGCCGGAACCCCGCTCTTGGGCAGCCCTCCAAATTCCTGCCGCATCAGCGCGTCTCCGAAAATATAGCGGCGCACGGCGTTAAAGCCCTTTGTCTCCAGTGCCCCGCCAATAATGCGCTTCGCCTCATCAATTTCCGCGTCACTGAATTCGGTCACGTAGTAGCCGACCACCTCCTCACCGTACAGTTCAGCCGAAAACGACTCCGCCAGCCCCTCCATGATCATGTAGTACCCCAGCGTCACGTCCATAAAGTTAATCGGCATGGCAACTGAAAGGATGTTGTGGTGCAGTTCATGCACGGTCGTGCCTTTGATGCGCGGCAGGGTATAGTTGTTCGCCTCGCCGTAGACCGTCATCACGTAGCCGGGGATGCCGCCGAAGCCTGTGTAGCCGTGATCGCCAATCAGACCGCCAACTAGCAGCGCCGCCAGAATACTATCGAGCGGAATGCGTTCGGCGTAAGCGGCGAATGCGGCTTTGCCCTCCTGCATCGCCTGTGCGAACTGCTCCCAGGCGTTGTGCCCAGCTAGCGCGTCGATCAGCATGGCGGTTCGGGCGCGGGCTTCGCCTTCAAACAGGCTGAGCGACATCTGCCACTGGTTGAAGCTCGCCAGCACGTCGTCGCTGCCAAAAAATTTCGCCAATTCCGCGAACGGCTCCGCAATTTCCTGCCGGTAGATCGCTTCGCGCGTGGCGGCGTCTGGCGCTGCCAGGATGCGGCGATAAGCCGCCTCAGTATCCAGCACATTGATATTCATGTGTTGTTCTCCTTCTGCTTGCTTCACGAATGAAGCCGTGCTCGTGCAAAAAGGAGTTTACGCTATCACGTTACGTCATACGCAAGAGGCAGTTTCGATACACGCGCCTATGCCAGGCATTAGCTTGTTTTATACTCTTCTTCAGCACTCAGCACTCCTTTTAACCCAAATCCCAGCGCGTTGCGGTGTTCGGGAAATCCTGTTCCGTCCATGCGAAGGCGGTGTGCGGGCGCAGCACGAAATACATCTCGCTTGGTGTTGGGTCGAACGGCGGGTACTTTGCGGCGTATAGCTTATCGACGGGCGCAATCCGCTCAGGATCGCGCGTTTCGACCACTTTGCCTTCCATAATCACAGTATCATCGCCGCTTTCGAGATGAACGACGATTTCCGGCTGATGGGCAAAGTTCCTTGCCTTCTGCGAACCGGTGCCGAAGTACAACGCGCCTTCGTGCCACACGCCCCACACGGGCGCGGCGTGCGGGCGTCCATCCGGGCGTGTTGAGCAAATCCAGTAATTGCGCGACTTCGCCATCTGCTCGTCCACCCAGTCCCACGACATCAGACCCTGTTCGCTCTGGCTAATCCCATAGTCTTTCATCGATGGGCGGCGGCGGTTCTCATCCATTGGGTTCGTCACCTGAATTTCCTTTCACTTTCTGCGTTGCTCTATGCCGCGAAAGCGTGTCAGTGTGAAACAGGGATGATTTGAAATTCTCGACGCTTTCCATAGAATGTTAAGCAGTATGATTGACTGGAACGGCTGAATCCAATGATCGACTCTGCAAGACTGGAACGCAATCTGATCGCCGCCGCGCGGCGTTACGCGCCTACGCTCATTCCGGCTGGCTGGCAGAAACCGGGCGATTATTCTGGTTCATTGCCCAACCTGGCACGCGCGCTGGCGACCTACAATGTGCTGGTGATGGCGGGCGATGCGCCACAAAGTGCTGTCAAGGTCTGGACAGATGGCTATCAAGAGTTATACCGCGTCCTCAGCGAGGCGCTATTTCCATCCTTCATGAAAATCAGTGCCTTCTATCTCGATCAGGAACAGCCGCTGCTGGTCGCGCTCTATGGCGAGGCGACACCGGTAATGGTCACGCTGGCAGGCTACGTCACGCCCTATGTTGTCGCCCGGCAAGGCACGCGCCCGCTCGAAGTCGAGCTATACGGCATGATGGATATGATTCTCGAAGAACTTGAAGCGACTGATTTGCCGCGCGACGAGTACCGCCGCCTGCGCGACAGCGGGGCAGGGCTGCTGCGCGAACTACTCAACAGTGGCGTGCAGCAGTTGGCGCTCACGCCGCCCGCGCGCCCGATCTTCGACGAAATGGCTGCCCAGCGCCCGCCAGAGCAACGTCCTGCGCCACCCACGACGCTCCCGCAGGAACAGCCAAAAGCGATACCGCCCAAGCCGACTGACTTGCCCGCCCCGCCACCGCCGCCCGACCTGCCGGAATATATCCAGCCGCCGCCCATGACGTCGCAGGACATCCCGGAACCCGCACCGCGCCGCTTTGACCCGGACGCTGTGCCGATTTTTTTCAATCCCGCCCAGCAGGGTCAGCGCGGCTCAAACCCTGCCGTGCCGCCGGTTCCACCGCGCCCAGAGCGCTGAAAAGCATCAACGAACGGGCGCTGGCGAACGCAGTTATAATGTGAACTATCATCCACAATCATGAAATAAATGGCGACGAATGTCGTCCTGCTTGCCTGTAATGAGCTGCCAGCTCAAGGAGCGTGATCAGTGAGCCGCCTTGCCAAAATCGCTTTTCTCCTCGTTTTGCTGGTCAGTGTTTGGATCGTAACCGCGCAGGAAGTCACGCAGGAACCCGCGCCGGGGACAACGCCCAGCGTACCTACACAGGCTTTCCCGACCTTGCCACCGCTCGATACGCCGACATTTGTACCCACGCTCGAAGCGACAGTCGTTCCCACGCTGCCCCCTGACCAGCCGACGCCAGAACCAACCGTCAGCGCGCTCGGCGTCGAACAGATAGAGGCGGTACCGATTTTGATCAGCGCCCGCAATGACCTCGAACTGCTGGCGACCGCTGCCATTGGCTCATCCCAGCGTCCCGTCGGCTGGAGCGGCAGCATCGATGTCAACGACCCGCAGCTTCCGCTCTGGATTCGCCTCGACCTCGAAACGCTGGCAGGCGCGATCATGGGGGTGGACAACCGCCCGGACGGCTGGTTTGGCGTGGTTGCCAGCATTCCGTTGGCGGTCGCGCGTGACATTCGCCATGACCTCGAACTGCTGGCGACCCAAGTGATCGGTGCGCCTGGCGTGCGCCCGGCGGGTTGGCTGGGCGATGACCCCATGATGCGCTGCAACCGCGCTACTCAGTCGCTATTCACGCTGCTTCAGGATCGCGGTATTGAAATCGCCATTGACTTCACCCAGCCGGATTACTGCCGCGCCGCTGAAGACGCCGCCTCGCGTTTTGTCGAGCGGCAAGTCTTGCAACCGCCCGCGCTTAGCGCCGATGCTGCTGTTGCTCAGGGACGTTACCAGTTCGTTGTGGATAATCCGTTCATGGTCGCTTTCCTTGACCGGGTTGCCCGTCGGAAAATCGGCGTGCTGCCAGTCGGTACAGGCTTCGACCCGGTGGCACGGAGCTATGTCGAGTTTTCAAATATGATGGTTGTGCGCGGGGATGGTTTCCAAGTGTTTGTCGATTACACCACTACGCCGCTCACCATCGAGGAATTTCTTGCTCTGCCGGATATGGGCAGTGGCAGCGCCACCAACTGTGATGCCGAATGGTGCGGTCGCGGTCTCGACTAAGCATTCATCAAAAAATGCGCATTTGTAAGGGCACGACACATCGTGCCCTTTTCATTTGTGTTTAACTTGTTGTTCCGCTCACTCGCAGCACAAACAACCCGTTCTCGCGCACATCGAGCGTTCCGGAAAGACTGGTGAAAGGCGGCGGAGTGTTGCCAACCAGTGCCGTCAGAGCATTCTGTATCGTGTTCGTTTCTGCATAGAAGAATGCTTCCTGCCCCGCGCCGAACTGGTCGCGCCAGGTTGACGCAGACGAAAGCGCCGCATCATTGGCTGCATCAATGATGCGCTGGGCACTGCTTTCCAGCGTCACAAACAAGACGTTTGCGTTCAGGATGCCTAGTACCAGTCGTTCGCTCAGATTGGGCGAACCGATCAGCGTTACAGTGGTGTTGCCAATCGTCGCCTGCTCCAGCGTGAATAACTGCTCAACAGGGTCGGGATTGGTCAGCAGCAGGTGCGAAACACGGTCAAGCGTGTCGATCAGCCGCTGCGGATCAGCGGATTGCAGATAGAGTGCCATGCCAATGCGCAATTCTCCATTCGGGAAAGCAGCAAAGGTATACTCGCCGTTGATCAGGCTATAAAGCTCATCACGCGAAAGCCCCATAGTTGACTCTGCCTGTCGGATTGTTGGCTCCAGTTCCGCCAGAATTGTCTCAACAGTCACCACTTCTGGCACGGGTATCGGGGTCGCTGCTGTGGATTGTAGAGCGTTGGTGATAGGGTAGCCGAGTGCGGCAAAGACTGGCGCGGTTATATATGCTCCAATTCCCTCAATGAAGGCAGGTAGCATCAGGTCATACGAACTGAAGGCGAACACGCTGTCAGTTGGGATCACGTCGAGCAGGGCGCTTCCGGCGCTGGCGGTTGTAAGCGTCGGCGCGGGGTACTGGGCATTCACGCTCAGCGCCGCCGTCAAATCTGCTTGCGTCTCCGTTATCTGAACCGCAAATCCCACCCCATTCAGGTCTGGCAGCGCCAGCAGCGCGGCTTCGGCTGCGCTTTGCGCCGGGTGCAGGCGCAGCGCCGCCTGCCAAAAAACTGCCGCGTCTGGCGTACCCGGTTCGCCCGTGCTTTGCTGCACCGCATCCGCAATCAGGCTGCCGCTGACGTAAGCTGTGATTGCTGCATCCGCTGGCAGTGCCGCCCGCACCTGCTGGTATGCTGGGTTCTGGCTCAGGTTTTCCAGTGCGAAATTGAACAGATTGTCAATGGTTGCGCCGGTTCCCAGCCACATGACCGATCCGCCTACTGCGAGCTTGGTCTCGCCAATCGTATAAACCTGTACGCCGCCCGCATCTTCAGGCGCAGCACCCGCCGCAGCCCGCTCCGGTCGCGCGGCCGGTGGCGAGCGCGGCGAGCTTCGCGGGAGCGCTCGGGC
>Ga0081539_10003613_pt1 | contig 18687 bp, 23 predicted proteins | sample TabmetS4T2R2_FD_71023 | JGI IMG/M metagenome (GOLD analysis project Ga0081539, IMG submission 71023) | Tabebuia heterophylla rhizosphere microbial communities from the University of Puerto Rico - S4T2R2 | ecosystem: Host-associated > Plants > Roots > Rhizosphere ...
CTCGACCAAGATCGTCGACCGCGAAACCGGCGAGACCTTCATCGGCCGCGTCCCGGCTTATGCGGTGGTCGTCCCCGGCACGCTTCCACCCAAGCGCCCGGACGGTCCCGCCCTTGCCTGCGCCGTCATCGCCAAGCGGGTCGACGCCCAGACCCGCTCCAAGACCAGCATCAACGAGCTGCTGAGAGACTGAGGGTATTGCTGGGTCGAGGCCCCGAGAAAGCCCCTCTCCCCTTGCGGGAGAGGGGTTGGGGAGAGGGGTGTGTGAATGGGCAAGGGGCGCACAAAGGCCGCCCCCTCTCCCTCCCACCGCCTTACGGCGGTGGGCCCCTCCCTCTCCCGCAAAGGGGAGAGGGTAAACGGTATTCAGCCAGCCTCCGCCACCAGCTCCGCGGCTTTCTTCCCGGTCCAGTCCTCCGGTCCCATCATCCGCCACACTTCCTTGCCGTCCTTGTCGAACAGCACCGTGGTCGGGAGGGAAGCAGTGGAGAATGAATCCATCAGGGCACCATCCGGATCCAAATAGAGCTTGAGGTTCGCGAACTTCTTCCGGGCAAAGAATTCCGCTGCCTTCCTCATCCCGTCGTCGCCCGAATCCTGGCTGACCGTGATCACCTGCAGCGCCTTGTGCTGCCCGGCCAGCTTGTCGAGCTGCGGCATCTCCGTGATGCACGGCACGCACCAGGTCGCCCACAGGTTCAGCAAGACCGGCTTGCCGCGAAAGTCGGCCAGCCGTGCCGTGCTTCCGTCCGCCTTCCGGAACGAGGCGGTCGGCGCCGGCTTGCCCGCGGCCGAGCGGTCGAGCAGCTGGGCCGGCTGCTCCGGTTTGGAGGGTGGGGCCGCGGCAGTCTGGTTCGCCTGTGGCTCGGGGGGCGCCTTACGGCATCCGGCCAGCACGGCCAGCGCCAGCATTGCGGCGAGGGGGAAAGCGCGTTGCATCGCTGCTGCGCATAGAAAAGCGCTCGCCACGCCGCAAGCGATCGACTAATCGGGGCCCCATGAGAATGTGGCGGATGGCCCTGTTGAGCGCAGCGCTGGCGGCGCTCGCCGGCTGCGGCGGCGAGCAGCAGCTGCAGCTCGCGCCGGGCTCGAAGCCCCCGGTGAAGCCGCTGATGGCGACGCGCACCGCGACCACGGAGGAAATGCTCACGCCTCCGCCCATTGCCCAGCCTCAACGCGTGACTGAGATCATCAAGAAATCGGAGGAACGCAAAGAGGATCGCTACGATTTGCCCCCACCGGGCTGATCAGCGTTCATCGATCGGGAGAAAGAATGAAAGCCGTCCGTAAGGCCGTCTTCCCTGTGGCTGGGTTGGGCACGCGTTTCCTGCCCGCCACCAAGGCGATGCCGAAGGAAATGCTGACCATCGTCGACAAGCCGCTGATTCAATATGCGGTCGAAGAGGCGCGCGAGGCGGGGATCGAGCAGATGATCTTCGTGACCGGCCGCGGCAAGAGCGCGCTGGTCGATCATTTCGATATCGCCTTCGAGCTGCAGGCGACCATGCGGGATCGCGGCAAATCGCTGGAGCCGCTCGCTTCGGCGCGCAGCATCGCCGGCTCGATCGTCTCGGTCCGCCAGCAGGAACCGCTCGGGCTCGGCCATGCAGTCTGGTGCGCGCGCGACATCGTCGGTGACGAACCTTTTGCCGTGCTGCTGCCCGACGATCTGATGTGGGGCCGGCCCGGCTGCCTCAGGCAGATGGTCGATGCCTATGAGAAGGTCGGCGGCAGCATCATCTGCGCCCAGCAAGTGCCGCGCGACAAGACCGCCAGCTACGGCATCATCACACCCGGTGGCAGCGAGGGGCGCCTCACCGAAATCCACGGCCTGGTCGAAAAGCCGAAGCCGGAGGACGCGCCCTCCACCCTCGCCGTGGTCGGCCGCTACATCCTCCAGAGCGATGTGATGCGCGTGCTCGACCGGCAGGAGAAGGGCGCGGGCGGCGAGATCCAGCTCACCGACGCTATGGCCGCGCTGATCGGCAGCCAGCCGTTCCACGCGCTGGAAGTCGATGCCGTCCGCTACGATTGCGGCGACAAGGCCGGCTTCGTCATGGCGAATATCGCGCTCGCGCTGGAGCGGATGGACATCGGCCCTCACCTCCGGGCGTTCATCGCCAACCTGCAATGAGCTGTTGCGCCATCCTCGCCGGCGATGGTCCCGTACGGGAGATCACCCCCGAGGAAGCGCACGTCTATCATGGCCCCGGCTTTGTCTGGCTGCATGTCGACAGCCTCGACAGCCCTGACCTCAAAGCGCTGGTCGACCAGGACGACATCCCCGACGTTGCCGCCAACGCGTTGATGGCGACCGAAACGCGGCCGCGCTGCGATCGCATCGACAGCGGCGCGCTGATCAATCTGCGTGGGCCCGGCGAGGTGCCCGAGACCGCCACCGACAATCTGGTGTCGATCCGCATGTGGGTGCGCAAGGGCAAGGTGAACAGCGTCACCCGCTTTCCGCTGAGCGCCATGCGCATGGTGCGCGATCAGATGCAGGCCGGGTCGATCCACGATCCCGGCGATCTGGTCACCGCCTTCGCCCGGGAAATCAGCAAAGAGCTCGATCCCGACATCGCCGAGCTCGGTGACGAGCTCGACGACTGCGAGAGCGCGCTGGAGGACCGGCACGTCTACCAGATGCGCTCCGCCATCGCCCGCGTCCGCGCCGAGGCGATCAACTATCGCCGCTTCATCGCCCCCGAACGCGACGCGCTCACCACGCTCGCCGGCCTCGAGTTCGACTGGCTCGCCGAAGACGACCGCCTCCACATCCGCGAGGCGGCCGACCGCTTCGCCCGCATGGCCGAGGAGCTGGAGGCGGTCCGCGAGCGCGCCGCCTTGCTGCATGAGCAATTGACCGACATGCGCGCCGAACAGGTCGACCAGCGCTCGCTCTATATTGCGGTCGTCGCCTTCATCTTCCTGCCGATCACCTTCATCACTGGCCTGCTCGGCATGAATGTCGAGGGCATCCCCTTCGCCAAGGAGCCCTGGGCCTTCTGGGCCGTCGTCGCCTTTTGCATGCTGATCAGCTTCGGAGTCCTGGGCTGGTTCATCCGCCGCAACTGGATCCAGCGCTAATCGATTTCCTCCCCACGGGTTCGTGGGGAGGGGGACCGCCGAAGGCGGCGGTGGAGGGGATTCTTGGGGATTGGCATGACAGAACCCGCATCCCTCTGCTTCCTCTGCGGCCGCCCGCTCGGCGCCCGCATCGAATGGCACCATCCGATTCCCAAGAGCAAAGGCGGGCGCGGCACCGCGCCGGTGCACCCCATCTGCCACCGCGCCATCCACGCCAATGTGACGAACAAGCAGCTGGAAACGCGCTACGCCTCCGCGGAAGCCCTGCGCACCCATCCCGAAATCGCGAAATTCCTCGCCTGGATCCGCGACAAGGAGCCGGACTTCCATGCCCCCACACGCCGGCGGAAATCGCTCTGACTTTAGACGGGGTCTAGGCTTTCGCCGTCCCGCATTCGCGCGCCTTCATCCATGCCGCGAGCGCTTTGGAACGCTGCACCTGGACGGAAACTTCTCGCTCGCTCAGCTCGCCATCAAAGCAGATTCCCATGCACTCGCCGGTCTGCCACCGGACGACGGCCGCGCGGCCGAGCGTCCCACAATCCAGCTTGACCTTCGTTCCGGATGGAAAGACCCTGGCGCCCCTCAGCTTGGCGCCGCCATGCGATAGGTCGAGCAGCTGGACGGGATGCCGTTCCTCCCCGACATGAATGAAAGCCGGCAGGGCCACCTCAACGCGCGGATGGCTGCGTCGCTCTTCGGGAGCGGCAAAGGGTTCAGAGGATGGAGCTAGGGAGGCCATTATTTCTCACGATTCGGCCATGCCTTAGCACAGGCTCCATGGTCAGAAGGTAAACGCCGATGTGCGAACACTGCCGCGTCCCTTCGCCATCAAGGGCTCAGGGCAGATACCGCGCCCATGCATGCGGGATTGTGACGTAAAAGGGGGCAGCAAGAAGGGGGCGGACGGCGGTCGTGTCCCAGCGGTTCTGCAGCACAGGCTTCAGCCGCTCGCCGGTCTCCACCGGGTCGCCGTCCAGGAACAAATAGGTGATCTGCTGCCCGGTCTCTGCCCCCGAAAAGGCGCTGGGCGCGGCGCCTGCATGCCACTGTCCGGCCACGCCGGACATGTCCACCAGGCCCGCCGGTGGATTTCCGCCCATCTCGATCAGCAGGTAAATGCCCTTGGCCGGCCACCACGGCAGGACGTCCGCGCCGACCTTGGCAGCGGGGTCCGCCGCTCTGTCCTGCACCGCATAGACGCCGCGTTCCACCGACGGCAGCAGATACGGCATGCGCCCGGCATCGCGCAGCGCCACCGCAAGCGCATTGAAGGGGTCCAGCGCTGCCGTGTCCTCGAAGAAATAGGTCATCACATGGTCGACCGGGTCGAAGCGCGGATCGGCCGCCGCGCGCACCGCACGGCATGCGGGCGTCGAGACGATGCGCAGCGAGGCCCTGAGGCCGGACAGGCGATACTGTTCCGGCCGGTGGTCGAGCGCGTGCCAGCGCAGATAGGACGCATCGTCGCCTTCCGGATGCCGCGTCGACATCGAGAGGAACACGGTCGTGATGTCCCCGCGCCCGGTCGCCAGTATGTCTGCAACCTGGTCGGACGCCGTGCCCGCAAATGGCTGGTCGATTGTACTTCTCCCTGACACTTGCCTATGCCTCTCAAGCCTGCAGCTCAATCATTCTGAGGTAGATCGAGAGGCTCACCGTCGGCGAAAGGCCGGTCGCGCTCCTTGAAAGCGGCGGCAAGGCCGATTTCCTTCGCCCGCTCGCGAAAAGCGGCCATTTCATCGGCCTGGTTCGCGACCGCATCCATCGGTGCGGCAATGTCCTGGAGGAGGGCGCGGCCCATCAGGTCGATGCCGCGATTGAGCACATGCTTGTTCACGGCAACGATGTCCCGGCCCATCAGGGCGATCCGCTGCGCCAGCTTCATCGCTTGATCGTCGAGCGCTGCGGCGGGGACGGCTTCCAGCGCGAAGCCGATCTTCTCCGCGAAACGGCCGGTGAAGCTATCGCCCGTGAACAGCAGCCGCTTCGACCATTGCGCGCCGACATGGTAGAGCCACATGTTGGTGGGCGGCGTTCCTCCCATTCGCAGCGCGGGAAAGCCGATGGTGGCATCTTCCGCGACGAGGATGAGATCGCAGTGGAGCGCGAGATCGGTGCCGCCGGCCAGGCAGTGGCCGTGGATCTGCGCAATCACCGGCACCGGCGCGTTCCAGATGCGCGACCAGGCCCGTCCCGTCGCAACGGTCTCGATCGCCCGCCGCGGCACCGAGACCTCCGCCGGGCTGTCGTCCCGCGCTGGACCGATATCGTAGCCCGAGCAGAAACAGCTTCCGGCGCCCCTGATGATCACGGCGTGAACGCCCGGATCACCGGCAGCCGCCTCCACGGCATCGACGATCTCGGCCTGCACCGCGCGCGAAATGGCATTGCGCCGGTCCGGCCGGTTGAGCGTCAGCCGCAGGACTCGATCGACCTGCTCCACCAGCAGGAAATCGAAGCTGAGCTCGTCAATGCCCATTGCTCAGACCGCCCTTCCGGACTCGGCCCAGTAGCTCTCGCGCAATTCGCGCTTGCGCACCTTGCCGTTCGGGTCGCGCGGCAGCCGATCCACGAAATCGACCGAGCTCGGGCACTTGTAATGGGCGAGCCGGGAACGGCAGAAGGCGATGATCTCCTGCGCGCTTGCCGGCGCCCGCAGCTCGATCAGCGCTTTGACTTTCTCGCCCCAACGCGGATCGGGCACTCCGATCACCGCCGTATCGCCCACCGCGGGATGGTTGAACAGCACCGCCTCCACCTCGGCGGGATAGATGTTGGCGCCGCCGGAAATGATCATGTCCTTCAGCCTGTCGGTGATGAACAAATAGCCGTCCTCGTCGAGATAGCCGACATCGCCCAGCGTGAAGAACTCGCCGCGCCAGGTCTGTGCGTCCAGCTCCTTCGCGCCCCGGTAGCGAAAGTTCATCATCGGCCGGGCATAGATCAGGCCCGGCTCGCCCGGCGGCAGCGGCGCGCCGTGATCGTCGAGGATTTTGAGCTCCGCTCCCGGCGGGAAAGCCTTGCCGACGCTGCCGGGCTTGGCCAGCCATTCCTGCGGCGAGATCATCGTCATCGCGCCTTCCGTTCCGCCATAGATCTCCCACACGATGTTCGGCGGCAGCAGGTCGACGATCGCCTGCTTCACGTCGCGCGGGCAGGGGGCGGCCGAGTGCAGCACGGCCTTGAGCGAGCTCAGATCGTAGCGATCACGGACCGCCTCCGGCAAGGCGAGGATGCGGATGAAGTGCGTGGGCACGCAGGTGATCCAGGTCACCTTCTCGCGCTCGATCGTCGCCAAACAGGTTTCGGCATCGAAGCCGCCGCTCATCATCACCACACGCTGGCCGGCCGCCAGCGCGGAAGTGGCAAAGCCGATCGGCTGCGAATGGTATAGAGGCCCGCACATCAGGTGGACCTCGTCCGGCCCGCCGACGCCCATTCTTCCCAGGAAGTTGAGGCTGCTCATCGCCGAGCGCTGCGCGGCGGTTGGCATGTCGCGCTCGATCGCCTTTGGCCGTCCGGTGGTCCCCGAGGAGTAAAGTTCCATCGCGAACCCGCCGGCTGCGTCTCCGCCCTCGGCCGCCGGCTGCGCAGTCGCGAGCGCTTGTTCGTAGCTTTCGAGCGACACGGCCGGGAGCCCTACCATCTGGCTGGCGCTCTCGGCGTCGTGGAATACTAGCTTGGCCCGGCTGTCCTCAACCAGATAGCGCACTTCGTCCTGCTTGAGGCGCCAGGCGATCGGCACCGCTTTCGCGCCGAGCGCAGCGGTGGCGGCGATCAGCTCGAAGAATTGCGGCGTGTTGCGCAGCGCAATGCCGATGCAGTCGCCGGAGCCGACGCCCATATCCCGCAACACCGTTACCGCGCGCGCGACCCGATCCCGATACTCCGCGCGCGAAACGCGCCAATCGCCTGCCACGAAGACGAAGTCGTCTTCGCCGGTGACGGCATGTCGTGCCTGCTGCGTCATGCGGCAATCAGCGCCTGCAGATTGTCGCGCGTGATGCTGCGCTTGTCGCCCTCGCTCATGCCATCGAGGCAGCGCAGATAATCGCGCGGCTGCGGCGTCCCTTCCGCGTGCGGCCAGTCGGAGCCCATCAGCACATGCTCGGCGCCGATCAGCGCGGCCAGACCCGGGACATCCTCTTCGGGAAAGGGCGAGACCCAGACATGACGCTTGAAAATCTCCGAAGGTCGTTCGGTGATCTCTCCACCGAACGAAGCAATCCGGCGATGGATGAACCCGCCGGCATGGTCGACCCGCCGCATCAGATAGGGCACCCAGCCGCAGCCCAGCTCGATCGTTGCCACCTTGAGGCGCGGGAAACGGCCGAACAGATTGTGCAGCACGAGCGCGCTGAGCGTGTCCATGATGGCCGTGTCGATGCCGGCGATGGCCCGTTCGAGCAGCTTGTGTTCCTGCAGGCGTGGCTGCGGCGGCGCCGCCCAGAGCTGGTAGAAGGCCTTGCTCATCTCCGACGGGCCCTCGAAGGCGTGATAGGTCACCAGAAGCCCGCTCTCCTCCACCCGCGACCAGAAGGGATCGAAGTAGGGGTCGGCGGGCGAGCGGCCATAGGCAGGTCCCGGACGCAGGGTGATCAGCCGCGCGCCCTGCTTGATCGCCCATTCGAGCTCGGCCACCGAGTGGTCGACGTCGAGCAGAGGAACATAGGGCGCGCCGAACAGGCGGTCCTTGTGCGCAAAGCCCCAATCATCCTCGAGCCAGCGATTGAAGGCGTGGAAGGAATCGTACAGCATGTCGACATCGTCGGCGATGAAGCCTTCCATCGTCACGCCGAGCGTCGGGAACAGCAGGGTTCTGTCGACGCCCTGCGCGTCCATGGTCTTGAGGCGGATGTCCCGGTCGCGATACTCGGGGCGGATCGGCTCGAGGTGACCGAACGCCGCCGCCGAACGATCCTTGCTCGTGTCGAGGTTCTTCAGCGTCTCGTGATAGACGCCGGGCGCCGCGACCGGGTTGAAGGTCGGATTGCCGATGACATTGTTCTCGCGGCCGCCGACAAACAGCCGCTTGCGCTTGCCGTCGGCCTCGGTGACCCAGCGCACGAACTTCTCGCTGCGCATCCGCTCGCTGGCGTAGCGGGTGAAGCAGTCTTCCGCCTCGTAATAATGCTCGTCCGCGTCGAAAATCTCGCCTTGCATCGGCCGAAGCTTTCCAGACTCTCCTCAGCGAGCCGCAGCTTATGCGCCGCAGTGGCGGATGCAAGCCTGGTGGCGCGGCGTTTTACTTTCGCGCCTCGCGCGCACTCACTTCCTGCGCCTTCTCGGAATGTGCCCAGAAGTCTTCCCGGTTGTTGCTCCGTGGAAACGGCTCGTCGGGGATATCCACCCCGAGAAAGCGGCAAAGCGGCTCCCAGCCCTGCGATGGCTCGAACACGAGCAGCCGTTCCGCCGGAATGCGTCGCATCACCTCGGCATTGTGGCGCTCGAGCGCGGCCATGACGTTCGCTTGGCTGTAATCGCAGCCGAATGCGCGGTGCGCCATCAGGATCTGGCCGAAGCGCATCGGATGGTCCTGCACCACCTCCGGACCCGTCAGGCCCATGATACCCATCGACTTGATGATCGTGTCGCGCATGCTCTCGTACCAGCTCTGCGGATCGCGCGTGGAGAGGATCACCTTGGCCTCGGGATAATAGTCGGCCAGTTCGACCGCGAAGGAGGCGCCCGGCCAGTCTACCGTCGAACGGTAATCGCGATAGACCTCCTCCCAGTCCATCGTCTCGCCATCGGCGGCGCGATTCCAGAACGGCAGCTGCTCGGGATGGGCGAGTACCTCGACCATGTGATGGCACGGGCCAAAGCCCAGCCGCTCCAGCGCCAGCTTGAGTGTCAGGGTCCCCGTGCGGCCGAGACCAGCGCCGATAACCTGGAGCGGCATGACCGGAAGACTAGGCCGGATTGCGCCCGCGCAGGTGCGCGGTCTTTTCGGCGCCGGCGACCATGGGCGGCGTGCCGAAGCTGCGCTCGATGCGCAGGTACGACAGCTTCATCGTCTTGATGCGCCACTCCCCGTCCGCTTTCTCATAGGTCTCGAAATAATGCCCGTAGCCGTGGTTCTGGGTTCCATCCTCCCACAAGTTGAAATCTTCCATCGACCATATGCCAGTCGCGGTCGTGTCGGAGGTCAGCTCGATCTCGGGCATGTGGCCGTGATGCACGCTCTGGACGAGCGTCAAGCTGCGCGCATAAGCCACCATGGCCTCCCGGCCGTGGTAGGTCGGGCCCCCAGCCCTCGACAGATCGACGTCGATGTCCTCGGCGAACACCGAACCGTAGAGATCCCAGTCCTTTGAATCGAGCCCGCGAAAGTAGCGCGCCTTGAGCTTCTTGATTTCCTCGATGTCGTCCATGCCGCCAACTCCTCTCCATTTGCCAAGGGCCATAGAGACGGCGAGCCCGCCACGCTACTCTCGAAAAGGCGTGCTGGAGGATTTGGCTGCGCTCGGTCACAATGCCCCCGCCCGTCGATGATTCGAACAGCCTGCGGAGGCACGATGAACGATCTTTCTCCCGACGATTTCTGGGACAGCTTCTGGCGTCCATGGATGTCGGCCTCGCTCGCACCGCAGGCTCTGGCAATCGATCAACCCCCGCTGGTCGTTCGGCAATGTGACGATCAACGAGCAGAATTCGAGCGCGCCGCAGACCGAGCAGGCCATCCTCGCCGAAGAGAGCTACGGGCGCCAGATCGGCAAGTTGCTCGATGCGGTAAGCGTGCTCGTCTCAGCGCAACCGGACGCCGGGAACAACGAGGCCTATGCGGACATCCTCGCCCTGAAGGGCAAGATCGACCGCATCAAGAATGACGCCGCGGCCAGGCGCATCGACCAGCTTCGCCGCGACCTCGAGTTGCTGCGCCAGTCGGACCAGCAAGCCTACTGGCAAAGCATCGAGGCTTTGCGGGCGCTGGTCCTGGAGCCCGTCGCTTCGTCTTGAGCGGCAAGTCAGCTTCCCTCAGGCGATCAGGCTGTGCGCCACACCAGAGCGTACGCGGCAGACAATCCCCTTACTGGCCCAGATCTTCACGCTCGAGGAAATCGCACAGCTTGTCGCAGACCGAATCGAACGCCCCAAGCATCACAGGCCCGAATGCCGGGTGTTCCAGCCAGACCTCGTCCTCCTTTCGATGCAGCTCGAAGAAGACGTGATTGCAGGCAGCTCGTGCTTCAATCATTGCAGCTTGTGATTCAAACATCGCAAGCCTCCATTCAGCGAACATGCCGGATGTCGCTCATCCGGATTGTGGCTCGAAAGGCTCGCTGTCCACGGTCGTTCGATCAAGCCATCGATCGGAACGACGAGGAGACCGGCCATGGCAAAAGGTGCGACGAAGCTGGCCGATGGCGGCACGAAGGCCGGCTGTCGCTTGCCGCCCGGCGCCGGCCTGCCCTACAGTCGCAGCGTGAGGCGCAGCACCGGATCGGAGAGCATCGTGCTGGATCTGAAAATCACCAACACAACCGTCGTCGACGGCACCGGCCGCCCCGCTTTTGCCGGCGATATCGGCGTCCGGGATGGCCGCATCGCCGCCATCGGCAGCATCGACGAACCCGCGCATGACACCATAGACGCCTCGGGCCGCGTCGTCGCGCCCGGCTTCATCGACGTGCACACCCATTATGACGCCCAGGCCTTCTGGGATCCGACGCTCAGCCCTTCCTGCTACCACGGCGTGACGACCGTGATCGGCGGCTTCTGCGGCTTCTCGATCGCCCCGCTCACGCAGGAAGCGGCCGGCTACATCAAGCCGATGCTGGCCCGCGTCGAGGGCATGCCGCTCGAAACGCTGGACCGGGCGGTGCCCTGGAACTGGTCCTCCTTCGCCGACTTCCTGGGTCGGCTCGACGGCCGCATCGGCCTCAACGCCGGCTTCTTCGCCGGCCATTCGGCGATCCGGCGCGTCGTGATGGGCGAGCGCGCGGTCGGTGAGAAAGCCAGCGTGCGGGACCTCGAAGCCATGCAGGCGCTCCTCGACGAATCGCTCGCCGGCGGAGCGCTCGGTTTCTCGACCACCGTCTCGGCCAGCCATCTCGACGGCGACGGCAACCCCGTCCCCTCGCGCTGGGCCGATTCGTCCGAGCTGATCGAGCTCGCCCGCGTCGTCAGCCGCCACGAAGGCACCGGGCTCGAGTTCCTGCCCGATCTCGCCTTCCCGCCGGGCATGCCCGAGCTGCTGGCGGATTTCTCTTTGGCCGGCCAGCGCCCGGTCAACTGGAACATCCTGGTGGTGATGGGCGATCCGGCCGCGGCCGAGCGCGCCGAGCGCCAGCTCAAGGTAAGCGATTTCGCTCGGGCGCGCGGCGCCGAAGTGATCGCGCTCACCGTCCCTTCCACCCCGCAAACCTATATGACGCTGAAATCCAGCACCGGCTTCCAGCATCTGCCCGGCATCTGGCGCGAGCTGCTGGCGATGCCGCTCGACGCGCGGATCGACCGGATGCGCGACAGCCAGGTCCGCGCCGAAATGGCGAATGCGGCGGAGCAGCTCGCCACCGGCGGTTCGATCGTGGCCAGCTTCGGTCTGCTGGACCGGCTCATCGTCCTCACCGCGGCCGATCCGGCCAACAAGCGGTTCGAGGGCCGCTCGGTCGGCGCGATCGCCGCCGAGCAGGGCAAAAGCGCGATCGACGCGATGCTCGACATCGCCATTGCCGACCGCCTCGACACCATCTTCATCCGCGATGCGGGCGGCGACGATCACGCCACCTGGGCGCTGCGCGGCCGGCTCTGGGCCGACGACCGCACGCTCATCGGCGCCTCGGACGCGGGCGCCCATCTCGACCTGCTCGATACCTTCGCATTCTCGACCACCGTGCTGCAGAAGGGCGTGCGCGAGCATAAGGTGATCGGTCTGGAGCAGGCCGTGCACCTCATGACGCAGCGCCCGGCCACCTATTTCGGCCTCAAGGACCGGGGGGTGATCGCCGAGGGCAATCACGCCGATCTGGTCGTCTTCGACCCCGCCACCGTCGGCCGCGGCCCCACCTATTTGCGCCATGATTTGCCCGGTACCAGCGACGCCTATCGCATCTATGCGGACGCCGAGGGCGTCGATCATGTCATCGTCAATGGCACCCCCATCGTCTGCGCCGGCCGCCACACCGGTCAGCTGCCCGGCCAGGTCCTGCGCTCCGGCCGCGACACAAGCACCGTCCCCATGACCGCCCTCCGCGCTGCCTGATCCTCCCCGGAAGGGACCGCGCGTGGCGCGGTGGAGGGGTCGGGACGGGTGTGTTAGCCTTTTCAGCTATGTCCGGCTCTGGGACGGATCGGTTGCCCGCCCCCGACAAGATGCTAATCTTGCACGGGGAATGGATTGGCATCGCCGTGGGTCTCATCAAGACTGCTCTTGTTCGCGGTAGGCAGGCGCCGGTGCGCATCAAGCGCCCGAGCGAGCGCAGGAGCCTGTCGCGCTCGGCCACGCGCGCGCTCGACGTTCTGGAATATTTCGGCGAGGCGCGCCGGCCGCTGCGTGCGGTCGAGATTGCCCACAGGCTGGGGCTGCATCCCTCCACGGCCAACCAGCTGCTGAAGACGATGGTCGATTCCGCGCATCTCGTCTTCGATGCCCGGGCCAAGACCTATCTCCCGTCGCCCAGGCTGGCCGAATTCAGCGCCTGGGTCGTCGAATCCTATGGAGTGGGCGGCCGGCTGCGCGCGATGATCCGCGACGTCCAGGCCAGAACCGGCATGACCGTGACGGTCACGACCCCCAACGATCTCTTCATGCAGGTGATCGATCTGGCGCTTCCGGAAGGGCAGACCACCGAGCGCGGCCTGCAGGTTTCGCTGTTCGGATCGGCAATCGGCAGCGCCTATCTCGCCAGCCTTGACCAGGCCGAGATCGCGCGGCTGGCCGACCGCGCCCGCATCCCCGCCGACCAGCTTCCCGCCATTCGCGAAAGCGTCGCCCGCATTCGCCAGGCCGGTTATGCGGATGGCCCAAGCGCGGACAGCGCCATCTGGTCGCTCGCCATCCCGCTGCCGGCCAAACGCCTGCGGGTTCCGGCCGTGCTGGGCCTCGCCGGTCCGCCGGGGCTTGTGCGCGACGAGATCGGCCGGTTCGTGGGTGTGATGCGGGAAGCCATTGCCCGCTGGATGAGCGACTCCGCCTAGAGCTACGCTAGCGTCATTGCGAGCGTAGCGAAGCAATCCAGTGCGGCGGCGGAGTTAGACTGGATTGCTTCGTCGCTCCGCTCCTCGCAATGACGAAGTCCGGCCCACATTAACGGCAGATATTTCTAGCCCTTCATCCCCAGCGTCTGCCCGCCCACCGTCGGCGGTTTGGCGCTGAAGCCGCCCGCCGCCATATAGCCGCCGTCGACCGCCAGGGTCTGGCCGGTGACATAAGTCGCCATGTCGGAGAGGAAGAAGGCGACCGCCTTGGCGATGTCGTCGGTGGTGCCGCGCCGCTTCATCGGCACCAGCGCCATGCCCTCCGCTTCCTTTTCCGGATCGCCCAGCGGGATGCGCGGGGTGACGATCCCGCCCGGCGCGACGCAATTGGCGCGGATGCCGTGCGGCGCCCATTCCTGCGCCATGGTGCGCACCAGATTGACCAGCCCCGCCTTGGCGGCGCCGTAGGAGGCGTGGTTCTGCGCCGAGCGCAGCCCGTCGACCGAGGCGATCGTCACCAGCGAGCCGGGCGCACCGCGCGCGATCAGTCTGCGGGCGAACTCGCGCGCGGCAATGAAGATGTAGCGCAGGTTGCGATTATGATCCTTGTCCCAGATCTCGGTGGTCATATCGGCGATCGAGCTCCAGGCGGCCATGCCGATGATGGTGACCAGCCCGTCGACCGGCCCGAACTCGCGCTCCACCTTGGCCATGGCGCCGACCAGCGAGGCCTCGTCGGTGACGTCGCCCTGCACGGCGAAAGCGGAAACGCCTGCCTTCTCGACCTCAGTCTTGACGCGCTCGGCCCGCTCGATCTCGATGTCGAGCAGCGCAAGGTCCGCGCCGAGGCTGGCCAGCAGCCGGGCGGAAGCCTCGCCCATGCCCTGTCCGCCACCGATGATGAGGACGCGCCTTCCGCTTAGTCCGAACAGCGACTCCATCAAAGCTTCCTCTCCCGTCACTTGGCCATTTCGGGCGTCTTCGCCCACAGCTTTTGCGTCACCGAAGTCTGCTCGGCCTGCTTGATGCCGTTTTCAAGCCCGACCGCGAGCCCACTCGAGCCGCGCTTCTTCAGCTCGGGGATGACATAGGTCCCCAGCAGCTCGATCGAGCGCATCACCGCATCGTGCGGCAGATAGCCGAAGTTGAGGTAGCACAGCAGCTGGTCGACGCCGGCTTCCTCGTAATGCGCCAGCTTGGTCAGGCATTCGTCGGGCGTTCCCACGATCACCATATCCTCGCGGTCGAACTCGTGGATGTCGAACTCGCCGCGCGCCCGCGCTTCGAGCAGCGGGAAGGCCTGCGCCTGCTGCTCGGGCGTCAGATGCGCCATTTCCCACTTGAGGTGGAATTCGGCCAGGCCCTTGTACCACCACCACATCGACTCCCAGAGCCGGTTGGTGCCGAAATCCTCACGCGATTCCGCACAGTGAACCAAGGTATAGACGCCCACCTTGTTGGTGTGCACGCTGGTCAGCGGCACGGCGCGCTGCTGTGCCTCCCGATAGGCGTCGATGATCGCCTTCAGCCGGTCGAGCGGCTGCATGATGCTGAAGCACAAGAGGCCGCAGCCGTTTTCGCCCGCCATCACCGCGCTCGATTCCGTGGAGGCCGCCATCCAGGCCGGCGGATGCGGATATTGATAGGGCTTGGGCGTCACCATCCTTTTGGGGAAGTCGAGATATTCGGAATGCTCCTCATAATATTCCTGCTCCCACATGCCGACGACGGTCCGGGCAGCCGCCTTCAGCTTGTCCTTGCTGGCGGGAATGTCGACGCCGAAGGCGAGCTGTTCCATCGGCGTCGAACGGCCCATTCCCCAGATCGCCCGCCCGCGCGACAGCACGTCGACGGTCGCGACCTTCTCGGCCACTCGCGCGGGGTGGACGAATTCGTGCGGCATCAGCGCGACGCCGAAGCCGAGCTTGATGTTCCGGGTGATCTGCGACAGCGCGCCGAGCACGACCTCGTTGCTGGGCATATGGCTGCGGTTCTCGCGGAAATGGTGCTCGACCAGCCAGACCGCCTCGAAGCCGAGCCTGTCGGCCAGCACGATCTGCTCGATATTGTCGCGATAGGCGGCGCGCTCGGCCTCGCGCTGGCCCCAGGGATGTGCGCCCGCCCAGGGCTGCGGACAGTCGAATTCGTAGAGCAGGCCAAGTTCCATGGGAGAGTCTCCGCCGGGAGGATTGCGATGCCGCGCGAATAGGTCGCGGCAGAGGGGAAAATTCAACCGATAACCGACCCGGAACCGGCAAATTCGTAATTACGGAGATCGCTTCCATCTATACGAATTTCGCGCGTCTATTCGTCGTCGCAATTGACGCGTCCCGATCGAAGTTTCAGCATCCTTGCATGCATGACGAACTGATCGAAAGCTATTCGCTCACGGACCGCGTGGCGGTCGTCACGGGCGCGGGATCCGGGCTTGGCCGGGAGGTGGCCCGCACCCTCGCGCAGGCGGGCGCAACGCCGGTGCTCTGCGACATCGATGAGGCCGGCCTGGCCGAGACGGCCCGGCTGGTCGGCGAGGCCGGCCAGACCGCCATCCTCTTCCCCGCCGACGTGTCGAAGCGGGCGCAAGTGGAAAGTCTCGCCGATCGCGCCGCCGCGGTGAACGGCCGCGTGGCCATCTGGGTCAATGCCGCCGGCATCATCGTCAACCGCCCGATCCTCGACGCCGTCGAAGAGGAAGTTGACCGGATGCTTTCGGTCAACCTGAACGGCGTCTACTGGGGCTGCGTCGCCGCCGGGCGCGTGATGCGGCAGGCCGGTGCGGGCTCGATCGTCAACTTCTCCTCGAGCGGTGCCGACAGCGCGGTTCCCGGCCTGTCGCTCTACGGGATCACCAAGGCCGGCGTGAACATGCTCACCCGCTCGGCTGCCAAGGAATTCGGGCCCTACGGCATCCGCGTCAATGCGGTCGCACCCGGTTGGGTCGAAACTCCCATGGGCACGCACGGCTTTAAGGACGAGACCGGCGCGATCGACCCGGTCAAGCGCGAGGAGGGGGTTCGCCTGCCCGCGCAAGCTTCGCCGCTCGGCATCGTCGGCACGCCGCGCGACATCGCGCTGGCCGTCCTCTATCTTGCCGCGGACGCCAGCCGCTTCGTGACCGGCCAGGTCCTGCGCGTCAATGGCGGCGTGTCGATGCCGTGAGCCGGCCCGAGCGCCTCGAAGGCAAGATCGCGCTCGTCACCGGCTCCGCCAGCGGCATCGGCGAGGCCATCGCGCATGCCTTCGCAGACCATGGTGCCACCGTCTTCGTCAGCGATATCCGGGAGGAACCCGGCATGGCCGTCGCCGGCGCCATCGGCGGCAACGCGTCGTTCATCCGGCTCGACGTGACCGATCCCGCTTCCTGGCAAACGGCGATCGATGCGATCAGGGAGCGTCACGGCGGCCTCGACATATTGGTCAACAACGCCGGCGCCGGCTCCGGCGGCGGCATCGAGCGCGAGCCGCTCGAGGATCACAGGCGCGTTCTCGATATCAATGTCACCGGCCTGTGGGTCGGCATCCGCACTGCCATCCCGGCGATGGTGGCGCGGGGCGGCGGCTCGGTCATCAACATTTCCTCGATTGACGGACTGGTCGGCGTCGAGGGCCTCAGCACCTATGTCGGCTCCAAGTTCGCCGTCACCGGCATCACGCGTTCGCTCGCGCTCGAGCTCGGCGCCAAGGGCATCCGCGTCAACAGCATCCACCCCGGCATCATCGCAACGCCGATGGTCAAAGGCACGCCACCCAAATCGATGGAGCGGCTGCGCAAGGCGGTGGCCAGGCAACCGATCCCGCGCATGGGCCGCCCCGAAGAAATTGCCAACGCCGCCCTCTTCTTCGCCTCGGACGAAAGCTCCTTCTGCACCGGCGCCTCGCTGGTTGTGGATGGCGGCCACATCGCCGGCCCCTATCGCGATCCCATGGACGCGTGAGAGCCGAGCAAGACGTGACGTTCGTCCAGACCTATTTCCTCACCGCCGCCGTCGGCAAGGAAGCGGCGCTGGAAGATGTGCTGCTGCGCCTGGCGGCGATCGTGCGCGCCTTGGAAGGGTGGGAGGCCGTGACGCTGCTCCGCGATGAATCCAACCCCGGCCGCTATGTCTTCATGGAAAGCTTCGTGGATGCGGATGCCGATTTACTGAATACGCTAAATTAGGAATCCATGGCCTACTAAGGGGTAGACCGAATGAGGCACCTAAGTGCAAATACTCGAATCTTCGGTACTGGGCCTGCGAACCGCACGCATGGTGTTTCGCGCCCGCAACTCCGCCGCTTCGGTCACTCTGTATCCAATGGTGCACGTCGGCGAAGAGCGTTTCTATAAAGAAACCTACGAGGAGGCCTTTTCGCATGACATCGTCTTGGTTGAAGGCGTCCGCTCCTCGGTCGTCTGGAGTCTCACGCGCTCGTACAGATGGCTTGATTTCGGAAGGCTCGGCCTGATCGCCCAGCCGAAAACGCCGCCCCAGAACTCTGTTGCCGCCCGCATCGTGCAGGCCGATCTGACCCCTGACGAGTTTCACCGGGAATGGCGCAAGGTCTCACTGCCTTTACGCGCCGCATTCCTCACCGCGTCTCCACTCTACGGGTTGCACGGACGATACTTCTCCTCTCGAGAGCGCCTTGCCCGCAACATGTGCCTCGAAGATCGTCAATCGGCGGACGAGTCGAGCCGGCCTTTCGAGCCGGTGCACCACAGCGTCATCCATATGCGCGACAAAAGGCTCGTCGCGTGCATGGCAGCCGAGCTGGACGGCGCGAACGGCTCGGATATGCGCATGGCGATCGTCTACGGTGCTCGTCACATGCGAGCGGCATTGCGCGAACTTTCCAGGCGCGGGTTCCATTGTTCGCAAACGACTTGGCGGACGATATTCTCGCTCGGTCGTCTCAAAACGGTGCGTTAGCGGGTGGGCCGGCTGCTCCGAGGTCATGAGGCGGTGCACGCCGCAGGACAAGGACGCGGCCCGGGCCGTGAACAGCCGCGAACAGCAGTCCGGCAACGAAGGTGAAGTGGTCGACGAAAAAGCCGAACTCCATCGGGTTCGCGGTCCACCGGTTCGGACCGTGGAATGAAAAGGCGAGGAACAGCACATAGGCGGCCGCAACGATTGCCGCCTCGGAGAAGAACAAGCCCGTCAGGAACGCCAGCGCCAGGCCGAGCTCGAAAAAGGCTGCGACCCACGCCAGCAGGTGCGCAAACGGAAAGCCCGCGTCCGCGATCTGCGCGGCAGTCGCGTCCATGCCCACGAACACGAACTTGAACGTGGCGGCCATACCGAAAACGAAGGCGAAGATCAGGCGTGCGATGATAATGGCGGTGGTCTTCACGTGGCGAACTCCTTCAGTCTTTCGCGCGATCGTGCCGCTGCAAGGTCTTGCGCAGCCAGGCTCGACACGCTCGTCTAATGCAGCGGCCAAGGCGCCTTGTTCCAGATGCTGGCCAACGGCGAG
>Ga0081539_10003614_pt1 | contig 18681 bp, 19 predicted proteins | sample TabmetS4T2R2_FD_71023 | JGI IMG/M metagenome (GOLD analysis project Ga0081539, IMG submission 71023) | Tabebuia heterophylla rhizosphere microbial communities from the University of Puerto Rico - S4T2R2 | ecosystem: Host-associated > Plants > Roots > Rhizosphere ...
ACGATTGATTAGGGAAGACGAAATCAATTCTGCGCCGGTTAGGTGCGGCAGTCAATGGGAGGGATGCGGGTGAAGACTGTCATGGCATTTTCTCAGCGCCTATCTCCGGATCTGAGCGATGCCAAAAAGGAGATAGTCAGCTTGAAATTTCCAAATCTCCAGCGCTGCCCAAAAGTGACAAAGAGCAAAACTCAAATCCGGCGACCCCTCAAAAAGTGTTCACGATCGCCCGGATTTGGCGTTCACGATCGTCCGGATTCAGTGTTCACGATCGTCCGGATTTGGCGTTCACGATCGTCCGGAGCATGCAATTGGCATATGCCTGAAACCAGATAGCCGGATGATTCATCAGACGAGAGATATCTTTCACCCTGACTTCATTCTTTGAAGCATGCTCAATTGCTTCCAACTTCCTATTGATGTATTCAGATAGCATTCGCGTATCCTCATGTTCGGTTGTCGGATTCACAGCTCCTTTCGCTGTTAGCCTCAAAAGCTGTCGCCCTTCCCCCAATCAACAAAGGTTTCACCGGCATTGCTGCCAGCTTATGCTCTGTGAAGGTATTGTCCAAAGACAATCTGCAATAGCCATTACAGCTATCACTTTGAGTATTACGGCGACTCCGTTACCATACCGGCCCCTTGCGGTGGCCGGCACAGGTAATCCCACGTTGTGACGGAATAAAGTTATGGTGTGGTTAGGTTCTCGATTCGTTTCTATTCTCTCTTCATCGAGAGTGCGTCGGAAGCGTCTGGTTGAAGGTCTCAGGACATCTTAGATCTGCATCTTCCGAAATGACGTTTCAGCTATCTTTCGTCATCGCCTGAGAATGAGCCGGAGAAACTGAGTTCAGGCAATTCAGCCTTAACCATACACACCTTACGCTGGCGCTCGAACTGACCTTGATAACTGCGGTCTTAAGCGCCTTTTCCCGACAGGCTATACTCGCCCCTCCCTTTCGGGATTTTCAGGTCTTGCGACAGGGTTCAGTCGGGTGCGTACAGAACATTCCAGACAGTTCTGAAGACTTCGTCTCACTCCTTTCCGCCACCTTCGTGGCGCACTGGCCTTTCTGATACATCTCGTGACGAATGCCGAGCCGCTCGTTAACGCGCACCCAATCGCGATCGATGAATTGACCACCGTGATCAGAGATGACTTCTTCCCACAATCCCCAAGACAGCAACGCCTGGAAGTAAACGTGCAAGAGCACACCAGCGTCCTGTTGCGGAGTCAGAGAACCGGCCAGGATGGTTCGTGAAAAACCTTCCAGCAGCAAGGTTGAATAAAGCTGGATGCCTCCGGGCTTTGCATCGAGATAGTAAGGTAGGAGCAAGGCGCGTTGCCTATCGGTACGTTTCCTTACTCCCCCTTCCAAACCGGACGTGCCCCTTTCAGGGCATCACGGCTTTCTATTCGTCGCTCTGCATTCGTCTTCGCTTCATGACATTCGAGGCAAAGTATCCAGAGATTCTCCGGACGATTGGCCTCCACCGGTAGCTTAAATTTTCTGCACGGTTTGATGTGATCGAGCTGATATGAAGACGGGGTCACCAGCTTCTCGCAGATCTGACAGACATAGCCGTCTCTCGCCAAGACGAGAGGCCGCAGGTCTTCAGTTCCCGGTCTTCGCTCAAAGCCCGTCCAGAAAACCTCATCCGGCAATTCTTCTCGATCCAGAAGAATCTCTTGCATCAGATATGGGTTCGGCTTAATGACGCTGGGCCGATAAATCTTCGTCTTGATCTCATTTGGCATCATGAGACGGTATTGATCTGTCGCCAGCGTGCTGCCGACGTAATATCGCTTCATAATTTCCGGCATTGAGATCTTGTACTTGCGCCCGATCCAATGTGCGACTTTCCAGAACACGAACGGACGAAGTTTGGCAAATTGTGTCGAGGCTCTACCGGTGTATTGATAGTATCGACACCATCCGCCGATGACTCTGTTTAGTGCGAGGATTTTAGAGTTGAGTGAATCCTGATGTGTACCCGGAGCAGTGATGACGCAGATTTTATCTTTAAATTTCTGCATCGCCTCTTTGGGAATCAAGACTTTTGTTTTGAGTTCCCGCCGGGCATTCAGACTTCTTTCAATTCGAAATCCGAGGAATTTGAAACCATCGTTGAGGTGGGTGACTTTCGTCTTTTCATCTGAAAGCTTGACACGGAGATGAGACATCAGGAAGAGGGACAACTCTTCCTTCATCGCCTTGGCTTGCGCTTTTGTCCCGTTGCACAATACTACGAAGTCGTCACAGTAGCGTGAATAGATGAAGTTAGCCAGTCCACTCACCCGTCTCTTTCGTTTGGCTGTGGCCGAAAGGGACGTGTATTGCTCCATATACCGATCAAGTTCTGAGAGATATACGTTAGCGAGCAAGGGGCTGACGATTCCGCCTTGAGCGACGCCCTCTGTTGTGCTCCGGAACAATTTACCTTCCATCACCCCGGCACGGAGAAACTTCCAGATCAGGCGCTGAATTTTGTTATCCGCAATTCTGCGTTGAATGATCTTCATCAGTTTCCGATGTTGAATCGTGTCGAAGTACGAGGACAGATCGCCCTCTATGGCCCAGTAATAGGTGCGATTGCCTAACGTACTCGCCGCCACACGCTTGACTGCGTCCATCGTGCAGCGATTCGGACGGAAGCCATATGAATTCTGATAAAAGTCAGCCTCATAAATGGGTTCCAGAATCATTCGTAATGCCTCTTGGACAATTCGATCTCTAATGGAATGGATCCCTAGAGGGCGAGTTCGTCCATTGGCTTTTGGGATGTGAACCCTTCTGACGGGCTGAGGTTGAAACGTTTCCGACTTCAGTTCCTGAGCGAGCGCCTGAAGGTTAGCTTCAAGGTTTTCGTCAAAGAAGCGCATGTCCACGCCATCGCATCCTGCTGTTTTGCTTCCGGCATTTTGCGCGACGTAGTCATGAGCGAGTCGGAGCCAGTCTGTGTCATAAAGCAGGTGATACAGATCAAAGAAACGGTGTTCCTTGTTCTGTGTCGCCCAGAGACTGAGCTTCCTTTGCATTTCACCGACGTTCATCGGAGATTCCTCCTTGTTGGCATTCGGTTACCTTTGCGCTGGAAGAAGCAACGAACTGCGGCCCTTCGCCACGTGGCTGGCTCTCCCAGCCTCAGACTACTATGGCCGCTCCGACGCTGATGCAGATCGTCGATGGACTGCTCATCTTGTCATTTCTACATCAGCCTCCCAGGTTCATCAGGAAGGACTCTGCAAGGTAGATTAGGTGGCGGTTACCCCTCACACCCATCCCGCTCTTTGCGGTATCCCGGACGGGGGCAGGGTAATTCAGGTCAGTCTGCCCCAAGTTGCACTGATCTACGCTATCTCAGTTTGGCTAACCCTGAAGCCTTCAGATATTGCTCAGAGTTCGTCCGCAGCCCCGTGTATCCCGTTTCCGGCGAGATTAAGCAAGATATTACGTGGCCGGGTCATCGTTTCCCGTGGGTGGAAATCCGCTTCGCTTTGTCTCACCATTCTACCTCTTAGCCAAGCGCGACCTCTTGGCGGCTTGCTTCGCGCCTCATCGCTCCTTTCAGAGTCAGCTGTTTCACCGCTGTCGAGCATCCGACAGCAGCTACGACTCAACGGCTCATCTTCCACCTGAAATGGACGATGGAATTACTGATTGTTTAACCGTTCATTCATTCCCTCCTGATACTTCCTGGCGCACTCTGAAATCGACAAAAATGTGTTCAAAGGGGCAGCGGCTTTTCTTCGGTCCTTCGCGGATCTCGCGCGGTTCTTCCACCTTGATTGGACGCCGTGGCGCGAGATGCACGCGACGGTTGAGCGCCATGATCTTTCTGATCGTAGTCTCGCTGAGATAGATCCCGTAGTCCTGTGCTAAATAGCCCTTGATCCTGAAGGCGCCGGCATAACCATATTTCTTTTGTAGTTCGAGTACCGCATGAATGGTCCCGAAGAAGACCTTGCGCGAGGTCCGACGGGGTGCACGCGAAAGGTCGAGCAGCCAGAGTTGCCCGTTGTCAGGCTGTCGCTCGGCTTGACGCGCACGGCGCAGCCACTTCATGACGGTGTTGCGGTTGATGCGAAGTAACTGCGCAATCCGTTTCTCCGTCCATCCCTGCTGCCGGAGCTTAACCATCTCTTCGCGCAACTGCTGCGGGTCACTCGGCGCTTGATACTGAACGAGACGTTGAAAGTCCGGATAACGCCAGAGAGGGTAGCGTGCCAGCAATGCCTTGACCGTCTCGTGATGGAGGCGGTGATCGGTGGTCGCACACACGACTCGCGCCAACTCCCGATCGGAGGCTCGTGGCGACTGTCCCTTGTAAATAAGCAGCACCACGATGACCCGTTCTGGGGTTTGTGGCTCGCGTGGATAGTCAGTCGATGGGAACAGTCCGGGCATGCCCCCTTCCCGAAACTGGCGTAACCAACGGCAGATGGTGCTGTAAGAAAGTCCGAGCGCATCCGCCTGTTCTTCCGCCGACCGTTTCCCGGCCAGGCAAGGAGCGACAGCGTGATACCGTTGCTGGGTTTCACAAGTGATGGGTACTTCATCAAAATGCAAGGCGAGCTGAATAGACATTGAGGAACCTCTTTCAAAATGATGGAGAACACTCAATGCTATACGCCGCGAAAAACTTCATCCAATTTTCGGCGCTCATTCTCGACTGCCGTGAAGAGTGACTGGCTGAGAGGTGATCGGGCAGCTCTCGTTTCATCCGCAGTACTATGCGTCAGGGACGGGTTCCAGAGCTAATCCGCCAAATGTGCCTACGATGTCACTGTTGGGCGCACACCATAGCCTTCCATATATTTTTTGTTGGTCGAGAGGTCAGGCGGATAGTTTGCGTCCGAGGGCATCGCGTCCAATTCAGCCCAGACGTCCGCCCAGATCCCGCCCTGGCTCGTCTGCTGTGCTTCGGTATGATGTGCCTCCGTCTCCTCGACGAGTGGGCGTAAAAGCTCGTCGAGGGTGATCCCTTGAGCATCGGCTCGTTCTTGCAGTGCGCGGAGAAGCGCCGCTGTCGAGGCATCTACCTGAATTGTGATTGTCCGCGTTTCCATCTCAGGAACTGTATCACTTGATCGTTCATTTCGGTAATTACCAGGACAGACGAGTGGATATTGTCATTAGACCGTCATTGCAGGTAAAGATGAATATGTTTCACCAATTCTCTCAGCCCTGCTGCCGCTATTTCCCCATTTCGTCAGAAACTTCAGGACCGTGGTGGAGACGGTCGTCAATGCGTCCCTCAGATATATAAAGCGGGCCATCCTGTCGCCGTGTTTCCCGACCAATATTGGAAACTGTCTGTCAAACTCGTCTAAAGTTTTCTCTTGCTTGGTCCTCGAATGAATCGGGAAAATTTATTACGGAACAGATTACGATGACCGCGCCGTAGCACCTATTGGGCGGCGCTTGATTGCGAGGGCAATCCGCCAATCCGTTTCATGTGCTTAGCCCCCCATTCGCACAACGGGTGCAGCGCGTCTGCCAACGCCCCGCCGAAGCTCGTTAATGAGTATTGCACGCGAGGCGGAACTTCGCGGAAATCCTTGCGGATAACGATGCCGTCACGCTCCATCTGCTTGAGTTCCTGAATTAACATTTTCTCGCTGATCCCGACCACCAGTTTGCGCAACTCTCCGAAACGCCGGGGAGCGCCGGCCAGATGCCAGAGGATCAAGCATTTCCATTTGCCGCCGATCACCGCCAGGGCGGCCTCCAGTCCGCAACTATAAGTCTTTTTTTTCATAGATTCCCATTTCTTTATACTTACAAAAAAGTATGTACTAGTAAATAGTATACTATCACCCCATAATAAATCGTGCTGAATATTCTATTGAGAGAGGGAGAGTAATCATGACCAAGAAACTCGAAGGGAAAGTAGCCGTGATTACCGCGGCGACATCAGGAATGGCCCTGGCAACGGCCAAGCTGTTCGTTGAAGAAGGCGCCTATGTATTCATTACAGGCCGCAGCCAGCAACGCCTGGACGAGGCTGTCAGCACGATCGGCAGGAACGTGACCGGCGTTCAGGGTGATGCCGGTAACCTGCCCGATCTCGACCGCCTATATGAAACGGTCAAGAAAGAGAAAGGGCAGATCGACATTCTCTTTGCCAGCGCTGGATTTGGGGAATTCAATATCCCGCTCGGCTCAATCACCGAGGAGAACTATGACAAGACATTCGATCTCAACGTCAAGGGCACGCTATTTACAGTCCAGAAGGCATTGCCATTGATGCGTGATGGCGGATCAATCATCATGAACGGTTCCATCGCCAGCGTGAAAGGCTTTCCGGGGTTCAGCACTTACAACGCGAGCAAGGCCGCAGTTCGCTCCTTCGCCCGCACCTGGACGAATGATCTCCGGGAGCGGAAGATTCGGGTGAATGTCCTCAGTCCCGGCACAATTGACACCGGCGTCTTTGTCGATGTTTCGAAAGAGATCAAGGATCAGTTCGTTGCTCAGATCCCAATGGGCCGCATCGGCGAATCAGAAGAGATTGCCACCGTTGCGCTCTTTCTGGCGTCCAATGACTCCAGCTTCGTGACCGGCATCGAACTCTTCGTCGATGGCGGGACGGCGCAAATCTAGAGTTTCGCCCAATTTTGGCGAACGCTGAGGATGCTTTTCCGGGCATCGCTCAAATTTCCGGTTTTGGTGACTAGAAATGTCATGACAGTTCTGAATTCGTCTTCCCTAATCAATAAAACGTCACTTACCCAACCCATTCTTTTTAATAGGCTTCTGGACGCCGTAAATTGTGGTAGGTCAAGAAAATCGGAAAGCGGTCTAAAGAGTGTCATGACATTTCTTGACCCGGAATCCTGAAAATTGAGCGATGCCCTTTTCCGGAAAGTTTTTGACGCGATGATTATATTCGGTCAGCACCAGCTCCACATCTTGGTGTGCCGGGCATATAGGTTCCCGCTGGCGTTTTGGCCATGCCTCAATCCGGACCAAGCCAGTTGCCCTTGGTGCCTTGACCCTCTTAGCTCATTCTCGCCGCTTCGCCTTGCCGTCAACCGCTGCGCGGTCCTCCGCTCCGCTGCGGCCTACGGTGACTGCAGCGGCGAGCGCGGCGAAGATGGCGGCTAAGAGATCAAGGCAGCATACGGCTTGCCCTTCTTTGCTCTGAGGTGGGGGGCAGAGCGCGCACACGACTGCATTCACCTCTTAGTTGCCATAGTGCGAAGCAGCGGCGAGCAGTCACCCGGAGGGCCGGAACGAAGTGGAGGGTGCGACCCGTTCCCTAGAAACAATCGTAAGTGATTGGGGATTAGGGGCTTCGATCGACTGATCATTGATAACTCGATCTCTGTGCAAGTGAGATTCTTGCCCCCCAGATGCAGGGGTGATGCACTTTCCCCACGGTAGCGATTGACCATCAATCCGTGAAGCGGGAATGAAAGGCGGTCACTCCGAACCCAACGGAGAACCCCGCCGAGCGGAGTTGAATATGGATAGGCAGACAAACTCACGCCTTCATCGTCGTCAGCGTTAACAAGCCTACGTGGGTTATTGGCTTGGTCCAAAACGGGCATGGAGAAACAAGCAGAACACTGCTCAGACTGGACAATCCTTCAGTGATCCAGGTTGCATCTCTAAAGTATCCCGGCGAATAGTGAGATCCTAAGTTCAACGCCAAACAGGAATCGGGAACGGTGAAACTCCCCAGTGGCTCTCCAGAACAGCGGAGTAGGTGTCAACCGCATGCCACCGGAGAGTGGGATTGTCCAAAAAGCAAATGCTCGGGGTAATGCCCGAGATAGGCTGACGTGGACACGACAATTCAGAGGGTATAGGAACAAGTAGGAGTCAAAAAGCTATGAACACGGTCGATAGACCGATGTATGGATGGAACGCGATTCCGTGGGGGCAGCTTCAACGGAAGGTGTTTAAGCTCCAAAAGCGCATATACCAAGCCTCAAATCGTGGCGATGTCAAAACAGTCCACAGACTCCAGAGACTATTGATGAGGTCACGGTCAGCAAAGTTATTAGCGGTGAGACGAGTAACCCAGGATAATCAAGGCAAGAAGGCTGCGGGTGTAGATGGAGTGAAGGCATTAACACCATCACAACGTCTCTCCTTAACCGAGGCCTTGAAGGTCGGCGAAGGGGCCAAACCGGTGAGACGAGTTTGGATTCCCAAGCCGGGAACAACCGAAAAACGGCCGCTGGGAATTCCCACTGTTCATGACAGAGCGCTCCAAACGCTGGTCAAACTAGCACTGGAACCCGAATGGGAAGCCAAGTTTGAACCCCATAGCTATGGATTTCGACCGGGCCGGTCTTGCCATGATGCGATCGAGATGATCTTCACAAGTATCAGCCATAAAGCCAAATATGCTTTGGACGCTGATATCGCGAAATGCTTCGACCGCATCAACCACCAAGCATTACTCGATAAACTCCATACAACTCCAGAGTTGCGACGACAGATTAAAGCGTGGCTCAAGAGCGGAGTGATCGACGGCGGTACATTGTTTCCGACTGAGGAAGGTACGATGCAAGGGGGGACAATCTCACCGTTGTTGGCAAATGTTGCATTACACGGCATGGAAACAGTTATCGCTGAAAGATTCCCGACCAGAAATCACAAGCGTTTCTATACCCCACAGGTCATAAGATACGCGGACGGCACGCCGGTACAGGCGTCAAACTAATGGGGTGCAAGTCCCCTGACCCCAATCGTCCGTTCGGGGGTCTAGCAGGAGGTCGAGTTTGCGGAGCGATCCGCAGGCTTAAGTGACCTTGAACGAAGATGCAAAATAACGGGCCGTAATAACCATGAACTCAAATCAGCCTCGTCATACGAAGCCGTGTGAGCCGACCGTATCGTCTGCGCGGGAAGGCTGGCAACAGGCGGGGATTAACGGACAGGAAAACCGTTTGTTCACACCGGGGTGTTGGGGATGGCACGTTATGAAAGTCTGACGACCCTAGGCCGGGAGGTCTCATCCGATGCCAGTTGGCCACTGGCCACGACTCAGTATAAGGATAACCGAAGTCTGAGCCGGTCGGATGAGAAATCCGCGGGGCGCATAGTACCGTTTGAGGGTACGGGACAACAAAACCCGGCCCGAGGGAAGGAGCCCTGCTTCAGTCACGGAGTTCAATGTAGTTGAGGAGGTTTTGATTGCCAGATGGCTAGAAACGAAACGGAACAAGTTCGGCAACTGCAAAGAACCCTTTATGGCACGGCCAAGCAGTCAAAAGCCGTGAAGTTTTATAGTCTGTACGACAAGGTGTGTCGCACCGATGTGCTCCAAGAGGCTTGGCAACAGGTCAAAGCCAACAAGGGCGCGCCGGGTGTGGATGGCAAGTCAATCGAAGGCATTGTGTCGCGCGGAGAAGAAGGACTGATGCTCGGCCAATTGCAAGAGCAGCTCCGGGCCAAGACCTATCGCTTTCACCCAGTGCGGAGGGTAGAAATCCCAAAGCCCAAAGGCGGGACACGCCCGCTGGGAATTGCGACGGTGGAGGATCGGGTGGTGCAGACCGCAATGAAGCTGGTGCTGGAACCGATCTTTGAAGCCGACTTCCATGACTGCTCCTATGGTTACCGTCCGCAGAGAGATGCGAAAGAGGCTTCAATCGCCATTCGCAGCGATCTCTATGAGCGGGCCTGGGGAGTGGTGGAAATTGATTTCCGCAGTTATTTTACGACCATCCCGCACGACAAGCTGATGATCTTGATCAAACAGCGGGTCGTGGATGGGAGTATGCTGGGGCTGATCAAACAAAGCCTGAAAGTTGGGGTTGCCTACCAGGGAAAGATCGAGCCAACGACGGTGGGAGTCCCGCAAGGGTCACCAATCTCACCACTCTACAGCAATATCTATCTCAACTTGCTGGATCAAGTGTGGCATCGGCGCGGATATCCTGAGAAGTTGGGAGCCACGCTGCATCGCTACGCCGATGACGCGATTCTCGTCTGCCGCCAGAGTGCAACGCAGGCACTCGAGGCGTTTGAAGCAATTGCCTTGAGGATGGGCTTGACGATCAATCGCGAAAAGACCCGCATCACGAAGTTAACCGACGGGTTTGACTTCATCGGGTTTCATTTCGTGAAACGGCGCTCGCCCACTAGCGGCAAGATGATTATTTACATCTTTCCGAGCAAGCAAGCACAGCGCAACATCCGACGACAGATCAAAAGCTTCACGAAGCGGCGGGCGCCAATCACGCCCGCAGAGTTTGTGAAAGAGGTGAATCAAGTGGTGAGGGGATGGGTTAATTACTATCGTCACACCAACGCCAGTCAGGCCTTTCGGGCCTTACAACGATTCATCAACATCCGCTTTCGCCGTTATCTGAACTGTCGCAGTAAAGGCCGAGGCTTCGGATGGAAGAAATATCCGAATGCGGTTCTGTATGCCCTGGGAATGATCTATATCGGGAGCGGAATCATCAGATACGGACGAGAGCCTGCGCATGCGGTGCGATGAAGACTGTCGGACCGCCGGATTCGGGAAAACTGAACGTCCGGTGGGATGGGAAGGGAATGGTGAACCGATCACGATGAAGCTCGTGAGGCACTGCGAAGGGAAACCGGCAGCAACAGATAGGCTTCATCTACAGTCACTGAGCCATTCCTTTACCCTAGATCTGGTTGTCCTACATGAAGATGTGGCGGTCATCAGGGAATGCCGGGAAATATTGGCCGAGTGGCTGAAAGACATGGGCTTAGAGTTCAAGCCGAGCAAAACCCGAATCACCCACACATTTATTGGAATGGATGGTGAACCGGGATTCGACTTCCTTGGATTCAATGTCAGGCAATATCCAGTCAGTAAAAAGAAATCTGGCAAAGACAACAAGGGAGAGAGACTTGGATTCAAAACCCTCATCAAACCAAGCCAGACATCGATTCAAAGACATATTCAACAACTTCGAGAGATCGTAAAAAGCCACCAGAATAGTGAACAGCGGCTGCTCATTCAGAAGCTGAACGCTGTCATAATCGGATGGAGTCGCTACTACTCAACCGTGGTGAGCCAAGCGACCCTCGAAAAAATACAATATGTTCTATTCGTGATGCTCATGGCGTGGGCCAATCGCAGGCACCCGAACAAATCTAAGAGGTGGGTAGCCGATAAATATTGGGAGATCGTACCGGGTCACGGATGGAAATTCCAACCACCCAATGGCGGAGTTCACCTGTACCAACACAGTACGACTCCAATCAGGAGATACACGAAGGTGCAAGGAAAACGCAGCCCGTACGATGGAGATTGGCTGTACTGGGGAACGCGACTGGGCAAACACCCCGGAATCCCCTTAAGAGTGTCAAAACTCCTAAGGAGACAAAGAGGGAGATGCCTAGAATGCGGATTGTTCTTCAAGGATGGAGATATTATGGAAATCGATCACATCATCCCCAAACAATGGGGAGGAAGTGACGCGAGGGCCAATCTGCAACTGCTACATCGACACTGCCATGACACAAAGACTGTCAGGGGAAAAAACCCAGGGATAGTTGAGGGTGCGTCATGACAAACGCTGAATTGTTGAGGAGCCGGATGAGTTTAAAAACTCACGTCCGGTTCTGAAGCCGAGCGGCGGGGGTGACCCCGTCGCTTAGGCAACAGTCCGAGCGGAGCGAGGACTTGACGGCGAGCCGATGAGAGCAAAGATGCAACAAGAGGTGAAGAGGAGTTGTTTGTGTTGAGGCTGCGTGTATGAAGGTGGGCGCTGTGGTAAGTACATCTCCGCAGCGTTGATGGGGTATTTCCTGAGTGTTAGCGAGACTTCCTCTATGAAAAGGTGGGCGTAGCGAAGCGGAGCCCGTGCCGATTCTCTTCCTTAAATCTTTTCCTGTTGTTTTTCATGCGTCCGATAACACAAGTGGGAAAGGCTTTCCTCCTGTTAACGCTGTTAATTCCGTTATCGGACTCTCGGGTTTTCCCGTCCCTCTATATTAATTGGTTAAATACATGGTTAAGAAGGTTAAGCCCATGATGGCAAAAGGAAGTGCTGTACCCTCAATTAATTGCAAAAAGTTTCCCGGAGTCAGAACCATAGGATTTTGCTTCCTAGCGCGACTCTCGGAGTCAAAACCACATATTTAAAACTCTTACGAAGTCAAAACCATATATTTAAAACTCTTACGAAGTCAAAACCACATATTATGGAGTCAAAACCACATATCGGCCTGTGGATAACACAGAGTTTCCGAAGTCAGCGCCACATATTTTGAGGCGTCGCGGAGTCAAAACCACTGGTTTTACGAAGTCAGCACCATATATTGTCTCTTTTGATATTGTTGATGGCTCAAATCTAAAAGGCCTTCCCTTAAGCCGAATATGTGGTTTTGACTTCGGAGAATGAGGGATGTTTGGTGGCGATCCCGACCTAATTGACCCAGTGTGCAGGCTGCAATAGGGAGCGGTCATTTCAAATACGAAATAGGCGACCGATTAACTACGCAATGAACGCATGGACTGCTTTCGTTTATTGGCATGAATAATGTCGCTGCAAAATTTCGGATGTGGAGTGATGGTGATTTTGGCGTCGATCATCCTGTTCCGTTGCATAGGATCAAGAGTTTTCTGAACTTTGTACGACATGATGATGTTCTTCTCCGTCATTTCGTTGAGTGCGGTTTGCACATCGCGGAGATTATGAGAGAGCCATTCATATTGCGTTAACCCAAAGTCTCTGATAATCGTGGTGAGCATAATGTCGTAGGTATTGGTTATATGGGCATGCTTGTATCGATGGGACATTCGTTTGTGAAGTTGTCGTGCAATGTTGCTTTTATAGGCCATACTGGTTTCGTAATCGTAAAGCCGGAAACTGCCGTCTTTAATGCTTTTCGTCACCAGTAAATTGAACCGCACAAAAGCGCGCGATTTCTGTCCCTGCCCTTTCCACTCATCACGGGACTGCAATCCGAGCGTCTCAAAGAGACTAAAATGCAATTCTGCGCCGCCATTTGCCGGAGTCACAACAATATTAGTATGCGCACAAATCATCAACGCATCCTTAATCTGTTTAATATTGTAGTTATGACCATTACGTTTTAGTTCTTGTTGAAGTTGGTAAAGGCTAAAAGTGACGCCGGCTTGGTCATCAAGAAATACTCCCTGCCCTTCTGCCGCCAGCTTGCGCAAAGCGTCTTCCACCAATTCTTCTCGCTTTGAAGGGTAGTAATAGCGCTCCACGCCTTTGCTGTCGCGAATACTAGCGGGTTTGATATCTGCTTTGTAAGCGATGCCTGCACATTCAAATTCACGCACTAGAGATTTAAGAAATGTCCCGTCAACCCGCTCGGGCTTTCCATAATAATACTTGGGCATGAAGTCATAGAGCTCAATAGTATTGGAAAACCGTTTTTCGCTAGGGAGCAGAATTTGAAACATGTCCAGCTGCTCCGGCTTGGTTTGCTTATATTCATCCAGCTTCTTCACTTTACTTGTCTGTTTAGCATCTAAGTGCCGCTTTTTCATAATCAAGTTCGCATAGGAAACAGAATTCCGGAAATGACAATTCGATTATTTAAATAAGCGCTTATCCGCCTATCCACCTATTTACTCAACCACATCTCCAGTAATTCATTAATGAGGTCCGAATAATCTTTATCTTCTTCGAGTAGCCTTTTTTTGACTTTGCGAAGGGTTTCTTTTTTGACGTAGGCCATGCCTTGAGTGTAGCTCGGGTCTGAACGTTTACCTCTGACCATTTGACGCGTGACGATGATAGTTTCCCGCTCTGCCGGTGTTTCTGGAGCGGCAACCACAGTCGGCGTTTTTTGTGTCCCTTTGGCCTTGGCTGGTCGTTTCGATGAATTTCCAGCCTTCACCTTGCCTCTTTCAGCTATGTAGTCGAATTTACCCACTTAACAACCTCTTTGCCTATTTCGTCATAATCTTGTGCTGCCCATTCTGCATAAGGGTCTGCCAGATCTTTAACAAGAGCCCCCTCGCGCGCAGCTTTTTGAAACGCCATATAGCGCCTAATCTCGCCTTTAAAGAGAGGGAGTCCGGCTTTCTTAAGCGCTTCTCGCGCGTCCGGCCCTGTCGGTGACGGCGCAGGCGGGATAATGGTTAATAATATGCGAAACGCATCCACATTAAGCGCTCGAAGCTCTTCGACGCATGCGAGGAGCGCCGCAAGACTAAGGGCATCCGGCGTTGTCGGCACCACCAGCAAATCGCACCCCTGAGCTAGCTGACGCAGATCGTCTTTCGCCGGGCGCGCAGCCGTATCAATAATCACATGTTCAAACTCGCGGATCCGGCGTGCCGCTGCCCGTTCGTCTACAACATCGAATGGAAGTTTCCCATGCTGTGCCCATTCGAGTGCCGATCGATTAGCATCACCATCAATCAGCAGAGTGGATGCCCGCTTACTCAGATATCCGGCTAGGTGAATAGCCGAAGTGGTCTTAGCCACTCCACCTTTAAAACCCGTTACTGTAACAATCATGGCACTTATGTTAACTTTTCAGATACCCGGAAAGCAAGCGAAGCAGATAAGTGGCTGTTCGGCTCACCACATCACCGGCTAGCCGACTAGCCGACTCTTTACATCGCCCTTCTTGCCAGACATCCGACTTAGCGATTATCCACCGAGCCGAATAAGCGGATAGCCGGTCATCCACATATTCGGACAATTGATACATTGCTTTAATAGATACGAGTATTCGGCCCACGGCAACGCCTTAAAGGCTCTCGACTATATAAATTTATGGTTTATTCCCGTTACGCGCCAACAATTGCCTGAGTTGCTCATCCGTCCGCGATTGGGCCTCGATTAATTGTTTGATCTGTTCATCAGTCTTGACCTGAGAGTCAGCGAGTGATGCAAGGCGTCTATCAGTTTCTGCGAAACGCTCATCCGTGTGAGATTGGGCTGTGACTAAACTATCGACACGTTGCATGAGTTGGATCTGCGCATCAATTAGGGCGTCAAGCCGACTGTCTGCATGCACCTGCGCCTCTTCTACGGAATCGAGCCGACCATCTGTAGTTTTTGAAAACTCTACGAGTAATTTGAATGACTGTGCAATCTGCTGAAGAGAGTCCTCAAATCTTTGTTGTCTCTCTTCAGAGAGCTGTTGTCTTGCCTCGTAGGTTCCCTGTCTCTCTTCATATGCGAGTTGCGCCGCCGCCAACTTCGCCGTCTGATCATTTAGTATGCTGATGTCAGCGACAAACTGTGCCTGATTTTGTGCCACTATATGCAATGTGCGCTCGATTTCCTCAACGGTCATTGCTTCCCTTCCCTGTTTTTCTTCGCAAACTTTTAGTTGATATCTTTTTTGCGGCTTTTGGTTTTCCGCTTCCCTTTGGCCTACCCGGTTTAGGCAATATGAAGCTCAGCACGTCGCTTTCGGGTATCCACCAAATCCCGCCCCGCGGAGTATCCTCAAATATCGCATTTTTAAATCTGCCTTGCCTCACCCAAAGAGAGATAGTCGGGTAAGGTCTGTTTAGTCGCTGGGCTACCTGTCGAGTAGTCAGCATTTTATCTTTCTCCATTCCATAAACTTATTTCACGCTCTCAGGTTTTACAAGGTCATCAGAGACAATAGTAAACATGATTTCATACAATAACGTTATAATTGCACATATCATTATTGCGTGCTATAACATTTCCGTCAGTTGTAAAACTCCCTATATGCGGGAGGAACCGTAACGGCCTGATGAAGTGCTGATACACCTCATCAAGCCTAACCACAAACCGCGAGACTTAGACACGCGGAAAGGGCTGATTTGAATATAGCCCATTCCCTTTCCGTCTCGCCATTTCACGGAGGAAAGAAATGGCCAAGGCAAAAGGAAAACGACCGACCACTATCAAGAAAGCCGCACAAGCGCCGTCGGCGCCGCTCCATTCTGAACCAACGGAATGCCACGATCCCTATTCACTGGATGATGACGAAATCTGGTTGACCTGGATGGAACCGATCCTTTGCGACAATCCGGATGCCGCCGAGTCGCTAGCCCATCTGCTGTTCACGCTGAAGCGGGCCATTGAGAGCGGCCCGGAAGGCACAGCCCGCGCACTCTTCACCATCGACGACGGCATCAGAATAGCCTACAAGTACACGGAGACTCACAAAACCGCGCTCAGACTCTACCGCCTCTATCTTGCCGGAGAGCTCAAGGTTGAGGATCAACCGCTGCAACTCATCAATGCGGCCATCTCTCGCCGGCGAGCCACAGCCGAGAAAGCGAAGCGGCCCGCACAAGATTCGCCAAAGAACGAATCTCGATGAGTTTCGACGTCAATGTCAGGACGAGAAGCGCTCAGGCATTTACAACAAATGACCCCGAGCGCTTCTCTGCTCAAGAGCGGCACACGCGAAGAAAGGAAGTCATGTCATCGCAAGATCAAACTCAAATCATTCCCCTTGGCAATTCGAGCGCTCCGGATCGCGGCCGGCTCGGTTTTATCTGGCGCAAACCGTCATCGGTCGATCCGCATGCCAATGCGCCAAAACTTGCGCCGGCGGAGGGCTATTGGCTATTGCTCAAGTTCATCATCTTCGGCCTGTTTATGGTCTACAACGTCACTTTCTTTTGGGAGAACACAACCAGCTGGTTGCGCTATGTGACCTGTGGCGCGGCCGTGCTGCTCGAAACCACGACCTTCCTCTGCGTCCTGTGGTGGAGTCGAACGCTCGGCGCTCACCGATGGGCGCTCATCAGTTTTGGGATCGTCTGTATTCTCATCTCGGCGAGTCACGCCACCATTGCCTACTATCAGCACGCGCCGGACGTTCAATCCGACAATTGGATGATGTTTTACGCGCATCGCGTCGCCTTCCCTCTGATCTTCGGCGTCCTCGCCGCAATGTCGATCATTATTCCCTCTCTTCATTGGGAGAAGAGGTTTATCAAGGACCAGGTCAATCACGAGATCCAGATCGAGAAAGATCACGCCCGGTTGAAGGCGAACATGGTCAAGCTCGAAAGCAGGACCCGCCTGGAAGAAGCGAAAGAAAAAGCGCTCAGGAAAATGATGATGGTCCGGACCAGACGCCTCAATACCGTCAAGAGCATGACTGCCCTGAGAGAACAAGAGGAGACCTTCATCAAGGGCATCTCCGATCCGGTCATTAGAGCGGAGGCCCAGCGCCTGCTCGCCACTAATCAACTCTCACTGGAGGCGCTGGACTCCAATGTAAGCCAGGATCTAAGTTTGAATGGGCAGGCTCAATCACTCCCAAACGAATAGCGCCGACGACGGCAGGCGACAAGCAGGAGTTGGATCCACCCCTCTCCCCTGCTTCGTCATCGGCGCGAATGTCGCCAGAAATAGAACCAACGACCAGCGCTGGCGGACCAATTCCCCCGCCTTCTGGATCGACAAGCGCAGTCTCACGACGGCCCGCCGCGGGCGACAAAACCAGGTCTCCGAAACCGGTCCAAGCCGAACCAATACCGCTCGAGCCAGGCCGACAAAAAAGGTCACTGTCATCCTCAAGTGATGCTAGCATCACCTCGGGAGGTAACTCGCGGAAAACAAAGAAGCAGGTGAAGCTGATCGTCCGACAAGGGAAGGGATCGGATGCGGGCACCATCTCAAGCGGCGTAAAGGAGATCGATAGCCTTTGCGCCTTCACCCTGAGAGTGACCGACAACGGGCGGCGGATTCATCTTCGATACCGGGACGAGAACGGCAAACGACATTACCCCTATGCCTGTCATCTGGTCCCGGCGGAATGGCGCACGCTGACCAGGCGCGGCTATCGTTCGGCGGTCAACCTGATCGCGGAGAAGACCGCCGCTCGCACGGACGGCGACCCGGCAAAGGTCCAAATGGCGCTCGATAGAATTAGACTGCTTCAAGCAGCATTGGATGAATAAATCGCTCCGGCAGAGAAGGGAAGGGAAGCGGCGCGACGGATCCAGGGACGAGGCCCTCGGCGCCGCGATCGGCGAGACTGGTTGGCATCCGCCCGCCCTCGGGCGGCGGCTCTCGGCATAATTACCCCCCTTTCCTTTTCCTACCCACCCTTGCCGCCACTTTGCCCCGATCTGCCCGCTTGCCCAACGGCCCGGCGCGAGATCCACCACTTCCAGATTAGAGAACGATTGATGCCATCCGGAGACAACCAAAGCGGACCCTCTCAACGTATTATCCTGTAGGGATGGGCCGAGCGGTTGAGAATCGAAGATGAGCATCAACATATTCGCTGAAGGACGGCACAGGCAGCACCGCATTTTCGGGCTGAAGGCGCGGAACTACCTGTTTCTGTGCGCGCTCGCCAGCCTGCTCGCCGGCTGGCTCTATTGGCGGTTCTGGCTCTGGCCCGACTACAAGCCTCTACAGGAGTTTTACTTTCGCTCGTTCATAGCCGCCACGTTCAAGTCGTGGGTGTGGCCGGCGACCAGTCAAGACGAATACGAGATGCTTGCCTGCATCGTGAAAGGCGGGAAGGTTGGCGTTGTTAACGACGACATGGTCTCTGTGGCCGAGAACGCGGAAGGAGGCGCGATCAAAGATCAGTACGGGAACGCGTTCCGAGTTTCTGAGGGAACGCAGATCACCGCGCTTGAATGGCGGAGATTCAACTTTCTGCATAGTAAAGCAGAGAATGTATTTCGAGAGTGGATTTACAAGAAGGGTTTATGGGATCTGCTCGCGCCGGCGGGCATTGTCTCGCTGATCACGTTCATCGGAGGCGGCGGCCTCGTCGCGGGCGCCGA